>Ga0302314_10022849_pt1 | contig 10237 bp, 9 predicted proteins | sample III_Palsa_N2_3_FD_200533 | JGI IMG/M metagenome (GOLD analysis project Ga0302314, IMG submission 200533) | Peat permafrost microbial communities from Stordalen Mire near Abisko, Sweden - III_Palsa_N2_3 | ecosystem: Environmental > Terrestrial > Soil > Palsa > Peat permafrost | place: Sweden... | reverse complement strand
TGCCGCAAGAGGTTCGAACTAAGTGAACACGTCGTTCGTAGCGAGTTGGATCCACTAATTAGGAGCAATCGATGGATAGCTCGGGTCTGTTCGTAAGTTCGTGTAGCCGCCGAGAGCTGGCGCGGCGGCGTTCAGCTGGGCGCTTTTGGACTGGACAGAACTTGCGTTGGCTTCTGACACGGGTTGTCGGCTCCGGCCGACGCTCTGCCAAGTAACCGCAACCTAAAGCTGAGCCGCGTTGCGGGCGCTCGTGTCGTACCCTGCGCCCTATGGGAACCGATGAGAGCGACTCCTTAGAGCTTGACCTGCTGGCGGCCTCACTGAGGTCTGATCTCGGTGACATCAGCGCCTTTGTCGAAGGTCTCGCCGTCAAGTTGGAAACGACTTTGCCTGGGGTTGTTGAGGTGGAACGCGTCAAGCAGGGCTTTCGCGGACCGAAGCTGGTCAGGCGGATCTCACTCGACGCCGGCTCCGGTGAGCGGCTCGAGTTGCGACGCGAAGGCACGCGCGTGCAGACGCTGACGGCACGTACCTCGGGTGGGATCGTGCTGAAGACCGAGGCGGTGGACATCGAGACCTGGCTCACCACGCTGACCACGGTGATCGCGGCGGAGGCTGGTCGCAACGAGAGAACACGGCAGGCGCTTGAACGCCTGCTGATGGATTAGTTCGCGAGTAAAGGGGAGAGCGATGGGATTTCTGGACCGTCTGACCGACCAGGGTGGGTCCGGCCAGCCACCACAGCAGCAGCCGAACGATCAGGACACCGAACCCAGCGCGCTGTCCAACGCGCCGCACGCCGAGGACTACCGCGCCGGCGCGCTCGCGGGGCTGCCCGCTTCGGGCCGTGAGCGCATGCAGCGCATGAAGCAGGACATCGAGCGCGGCTTCTTCACCAGCGACCTCTCGGTCAACGAGTTCCTGCTGGTCAAAGAGGCGGGCTTTGAGCCGCTCGGCCTCGTGCTCGGCAGCTCGATCTACCACATCGGTATGCAGATGGGCACCTGGAACCAGAACATGGAGATGGGGGTTCTGACCCAGGCGATGTATCACGCCCGCGAGTTGGCGATGACGCGCATGGAGGAGGAGGCAGACCAGCTCGGAGCAGACGGCATCGTCGGTGTGCGCCTGACGATCGGTCGCTACGACTGGGGCGCCGACATGGCCGAGTTCATCGCCGTCGGCACCGCCGTCAAGCACAAGGCCGGTGAGCTGCATCGCGCACCGAACGGGCGACCGTTCACCTCAGACCTCAGTGGCCAGGACTTTTCGACGTTGCTGCGCGCCGGCTACCGGCCGGTCGGGCTGGTGATGGGCAACTGCGTCTACCACGTGGCCCAGCGGGGCATGATGCAGTCACTGCGGCAGGTCGGGCGCAACATGGAGATGACCAACTTCACGCAGGCGCTCTACGAGGCCCGGGAACTGGCGATGGGGCGCATGCAGTCCGAGGCCGAGGAGCTGCAGTCCGGCGGGCTCGTCGGTGTCAAGTTGAACCAGGCTTCGCACGGCTGGGGCTCGCACGTGATCGAGTTCATGGCCATCGCCACGGCGGTGATCCCGACCCGGGACGATCACACGATTGAGAAGCCGACGCTGGTCTTGCCGCTGAATGGCTGAGTAGCCGCATGGCTGAGGACGTCAAGATCAAGGCGCAGGTCTATAAAGACCCGCGCCCGGCAGAGATGTTCGATCGTTTCCATGAGCGCGTCCGCGACCATCCGCCGGAGTGGGTCTATGAGCTCGTGCGGACCGTGACCGTCTGGATGGGACTGGTGCTCTGGCGGCTGCAGGGTTATGGGGCTGAGAACGTGCCTAACGGCGCGGTGATTCTGGCGCCGAACCACGCGTCGTTCATGGACCATTTCTTCGCGGGCGCGTTCGTGCGCCGCCACATCCAGTTCATGGCCAAGTCCCAGATGTTCGGGCGCCACCTGATGAGCTGGGTCTACAGCCACGGCGGTGTCTTCCCCGTGCGCCGCGGTTACGCCGACGACGAGGCCTTCAAGACCGCGTTCACGGTGCTCGGCCGTGGTGGCACGATCGGCATGTACGTCGAGGGTGGCCGCTCGCGCTCGGGCAAGGTCGGTGACGACGCCAAGGCGGGCATCGGCCGGCTAGCGATCGTCTCTGGGGCGCCCGTCGTTCCGGTCGCGATCCTCGGCTCAAGCCAGGTCCGCAACTGGACCCGCCTGCGCTTCCCGAAGGTGGTCGTCCGCTACGGACAACCGGTCAAGTTCGAGCAGTCGGACGAACCGACCCTGGAGCAGCAGCAGGCGGCCGCCGATGAGATCCTGCGCCGCATCCGTGTCATGCACGCTGAGCTTGAGGCGGCCGGCCCGCGTCGTGCCGCCAAACGGGCGCGTGAAGCCGTGATCGCCGAGCGGGCCACGGGACAGGCTCCGACTAAGCCGTAACCGTCTCGGCGACCTCTTGCAGCCCGAGCTCCTCGATCGCCTGCTCGCGCATCCTGAACTTCTGGATCTTGCCGGTAACGGTGACCGGGAACTGGTCCACGAATTTGATGTAGTGAGGGATCTTGAAGTGCGCGATCCGGCCGCTGCAGAAGTCGCGCACACCCTGCTCATCGAGTGTCTCGCCGTCCTTGACGATTATCCAAGCCATCAGCTGCTCGCCGTAGCGATCGTCCGGCACGCCGATCACCTGGACGTCGGAGATCGCGTGATGGGCGTAGAGGAACTCCTCGATCTCCCGGGGGTAGATGTTCTCGCCGCCGCGGATCACGATGTCCCGGATCCGCCCGACGATGCGCACGTATCCCTCCTCATCCATCGTCGCCAGGTCGCCGGTGTGCATCCACAGTGCCTGGTCGATCGCACCCGAGGTCTTGTCCGCTTCGTTCCAGTAGCCGCGCATCACTGAGTAGCCACGCGCCTGGAACTCGCCCGCGACTCCACGCGGCTGGATGTGACCGGTGTGCGGGTCCACGATCTTGATCTCCGTGTACGGCATCACCTGCCCGACGGTGGTGCAGCGGTGTTCGAGCGTGTCGTCGATCGGAACCATGGTCGTAACCGGTGAGGTCTCAGTCATGCCGAAGGCGATCGACAGCTCGTCGATCCCCATCTCCTCGCTGACCTGCTTCATCACCTCAACCGGGCACGGCGAACCCGACATCAGGCCGGTCCGCAGCGAACTGAGGTCGTAGCGCTTGAAGTTGGGGTGGCGCAGCTGCGCGATGTACATCGTGGGCACGCCGTAGAGGCTGGTGCAGCGCTCAGACTCGATCGCGGCGAGCGTCGATTCGGGGTCGAACCTTTGCGAGGGGTAGACCATCGCGGCGCCGTAGTTGCTCGCGGCGAGATTGCCCATGACCATGCCGAAGCAGTGGTAGAGCGGCACCGGGATGCAGATCCGATCCTCGTGCGTGTACCGAAGAATCGAGCCGATCATCAGCGCGTTGTTGAGGATGTTGTGGTGCGTGAGCGTCGCGCCCTTGGCAAAACCCGTGGTTCCGCTCGTGTACTGGATGTTGATCGGCTCGTCGCAGTCGAGCTCCGACATGCGCCGCATCAAGGCGTCGCTCGGTGGGCCGGGCGGGGTGCTCTCACTGACCTCGCGCCACTGCTCGCTGTCGAAGAAGATCGCCGTTTCCAAGCCCGGAAGCTCGTCACGGGACGAGCTCACCATCTCCTGGAAATCCGCGTCGCCGAGGCCGGTAGCCGCGAACAGCCAGCGGCATCCACAGTGGCGCAGGGCGTAGCGCAGTTCGTTGGCGCGGTAGGACGGGTTGATGTTGACCAGAATCAGGCCGGCTTTGGCGGTCGCGTACTGCACGAGCGACCACTCGGCGCGGTTGGCGCTCCAGATGCCGACCCGCTCGCCCCTGTGCAGACCGGCCCGCAGCAGACCATCGGCCAGCGCGTTGACGCGATCATCGAACTCGCGGTAGGTCCAGGAGATCCCCTGCTGAACAGAGATCACCGCGTCGCGGTCACCGTGCAGGGTCGCGGTGCGCTGCAGGTTGTGGCCGACCGTCTCGGCCAGCAGCGGCATGTCGCTCGTACCGCACTCGTAAGACAACGTCATCTCACGTCTTCTTGCTTCGGCGGGCTCGATCATGCTGCGCTGTGGCTCCTAGCTTGCAGCCGTCGCCGGGAGGTGTGAGGCCAGCCAGGCGACGATCTCATCGAGCACCTGATCCTTCTCGGGCTCGTTCATGATCTCGTGGAAGAGGCCCTCGTAAGTCTTCTTGGTGAAGTCGCTTGAGCCGATGTTGGCGGCGACCGCCTCGGCGCCGCGCGGTGGGCAGAGGCGGTCAGCGGTGCCCCACAGCAGGATCGTCGGGAGCTTGATCTGCCGCACATCCTTGGGCAGTGACTCGGCCGACAAGAGGAACTGGCGCCCGACACCGGCCGGGATCGGCCCGTGGTAGTTCAAGGGGTCGGCGATGTAGGCGTCGACTACGGCCTGGCTGCGGCTCACCAGGTGCGGATCGACTCTGCTGACGGGCGTTCCGGGCATGACCACGCCGAGCACTTTGCCCACGGCCTTGAGCGCGGCGCTGCCATCGACCGCGGCCAGTGGCGCCGAGACGATGAGCCCGGTCAGCCGGTCCTGGTGGGCGATCGCGTAGCGCAGCGCGATCGCGCCGCCCATGCTGTGACCGAGCAGAAACTGCGGCAGATCTGGATGGCGGGCGATCGAGACGCGCACGATCATCTGGTTGAGATCGGTGATCGCGCCCGCGAGTGAGACCCGCCCGCGTTTGCCGCCGGAGCGACCGTGGGCGTTGTGGTCGGGCGCATAGACCGCGTAGCCCTCGGCGGTCAGGCGCGAAGCGACGTACTCGTAGCGGCCGCTGTGCTCGCCGTAACCGTGCGCGAGGGTGACGACCGCCCTTACCGGCTGGTCGCCAGCGGGCGACCAGCTTCGCCAGACGATCTTCCGAACCCTGGCACCGGTGAACTGACCCTCGTCCAAGACCATCTCCGGAGCAGCGCTCATAGGGTCACTCTAGCCAGTGTGTCCGCTGGAAATTTCAATCTGCAATGGCGGTTGCTTGGCCCGTGCGTGCTCCACCTGCAGGGTCGAGTGGCGCAGGTCAAACTCGTCGGCCAGCAGACGCGAGAGCAGGCGGCGCACCTCGTGGCAGTCGTAGCCCGCGTCGACGACGATGTGAGCCGAAACGGCGTTGAAACCGGAGGTGACCTCCCAGATGTGAAGGTCGTGCACCTCGGCGACGCCGTGCTGTGCGGCGAGCCGGTGGCCGATCGCATTCGGGTCGACGCCGGCGGGCGCCGCTTCCATGATCACGCGGACCGACGCTCGCAGCAGCCCGAAGGAGGCGTGCAGCATGATCACCGCGATCAGCAGCGACGCGATTGCGTCGGCGCGACGGAAGCCGGTCGCGATGATCACGCCCGCCGCGACGGCGGTGGCGATGAAGCCGAAGAGGTCGGTGAGCATGTGCTGGTAAGAGCCCTCGACGTTGAGGCTGCGCTTCGCGGGCGGGTGATCGTGCCCTTCGTGGCTTGGGGCCGTGTCGTCGTGGTCGTGGCCGGCGTGGGCATGCCCGTGGTCGTGCCCGCCGAGCACCCGCGTCGCCGCCAGGTTGACGACGATCCCGACCAGCGCGACGCCGAGCACCGGCCCGGGTTTGACGTGCGAGGGCGTGACCAGGTGGCTGATCGCGCCGTAGACGATCATCAGCGCCAGCACCAGCATCGTCAGCCCGTTGGCCTGGGCGCTGAGGATCTCGGCGCGGCCGAGTCCGAAGGTCATCGCTCCCTTGGCGGGCTTCGCGGCGAGCCGCGCCGCCCCCAGTGCGAGTGCCAACGCGGCGGCGTCGGTCAGCATGTGCGCCGCATCGGCCAGCAGCGCCAGTGACGAGGAGATGATCGCGACGACGATCTCCGCCGCCATGAAGGCCAGCAGCAGCGCCAGCGCCTGCTTCAGCGCGCGGGCGTCGTCGCGACGCTGCGACCGCTCAGCTACCGGCTCAGTCGCGGGACCGCTATGCACGTGTTCGGGCGCCACCCGGCCGATGGTACGCCGGGTTTGTTAGTTCATCGACGGGTCGGTCGGCATCCGCGCGATCAGCGCGTAGCTGCCGCCCTTGCGCGACAGCACCGATGCCCAGAGCTCGCCCGGGTCGTCCGTGAAGGCGTCGTCGTATTGGGCCGGTTCGAGGATCCAGTCGCCGCGTTCCAGCTCGTCGTCGAGTTGTCCCGGATTCCAGCCCGAATGCCCGGCAAAGACGCGTGCCCGCCGCAGACCGAAACCGAACTTGTCGTCTGCTCGACCGCCACCAACCACGCCGACGTTGTCGAAGGCGATCAGCGCGGCGTCGCTGGGGTCCTCAAAGTCGGCCAGCACGATCACGGCTGATTGCCCAACGGGGCCGCCGACCAGGACGTCGTCGTCCTCAACCAGCTCCGCGAGCTGCGGCACGGCGTCGCTGACCTTTGACTCGGACGGGCGGTTGAGCACCAAGCCCAGCGCGCCGGCCTCGCTGTGCTCGACGATCAGCACGACAGTCCGCCAGAAATTCGGGTCCCTCAACGTGGGCCCCGCGATCAGCAGCTGCCCGCGAGTCGACTCCATGAATAGATTCTCTCACCCGGTCAAGACCGCTTCCAGGAGAGGCTCGTTAGCTGGTCCATCCGAGCGGCCAGATTCGGCCACCGGCTCGCGGCTTAGAGGTCGTACGAGCGGCCAATCACCTCGAGCAGCACCTCGTCGGTACCGGCGCCGATCCGGTTGATCCGCAGATCGCGCCAGGCCCGCTCGATCCCGTACTCCTGCATGTACCCGGCGCCGCCGTGGATCTGGATGCACTCGTCGGCCACCTCAACCGCGATCCTTGCCGCGTTGAGTTTGGCGATCGAGATCTCACGCACCGGGTAGTCGCCGTTCTGGAACCGCCAAGCGGTCGTGTAGACCATCGAGCGGGCCAGCTCGATCTTCGTGGCCATCTCCGCGAACTTGTGGCGGGTGACCTGGAAACTGCCGATCGAGCGGCCGAAGGCCTTGCGCTCCTTGGCGTACTTCAAGGTCTTGTCAAAGACGTGCTGGGCTCCCGCGACCGAACCGGCAGCACCGATCAGTCGCTCGCCCTGGAGCTCCCACATGATGTGGTAGAAGCCCTTGCCGACCTGGCCGAGCACCGCCGAGGCCGGCACGCGCACGTCCTGGAAGGCCAGCAGCGCCGTGTCCGAGGCGTGCATGCCGAGCTTCTCGAGCTTCTTCTCACGGATCACGCCCGGCAGGTCCATCGGCACCAGGAAGAGCGTGAAGCCGTCGTAGCCGGCGTCGGGGTCGGTCTTTGTGACCAGCACGATCAGGTCTGCGCGCAGCCCGTTGGTGATGTAGGTCTTGGAACCGTTGATCACGTACTCGTCGGCCGCTTCGTCGTAGACCGCGCGGGTCTTGATCCCGGCGACATCAGAGCCGGCATCCGGTTCGGTGATGCCGAGGCAGAGGATCTTCTCGCCGGCGATGGCGGGGGCCACCCACTGCTGCTTCTGCTGCTCGGTGCCGAAGGCGAGGATCGGCGGCATCGCCATGTCGGTCTGCACCGCGATGCCCATCGCCAGGCCACCGGACTCGCCGTATGTGAGTTCCTCCGCCAGGACCAGGGAGGAGTAGTAGTCGCCACCCTGACCGCCGTACTCGACCGGCTTGTCGAGCCCGAGGAAGCCCAGCTCGCCCATGCGTCTGACGATCGAATCCGGGAAGGTCGTCTCTTCCCACTCGGCCGCGTGCGGCAGGACCTCATTGATCGCCCAGCGCCGAATCGTCTCCCGCAGCTGCTCGTGCTCCTCGGTGAAGATGAAGTGCTTGCGCTGACTCGCGTGGTCTGGCTTGGCTACTTGGCTCGTGCTCATGTCGTAACCCTAATGGTCCGCGCCGTTTTATCGCTCGGCTTCTTCCGGGATCGCTTGCCCGTAGGCTTGCGCGATGCCCGCGTTTGAGAGTCTGCTCTACGAGGTTTCCGCAACCGGCGTCGCGACGGTCTCGCTGAACCAGCCGGAGACGCGCAACGCGCTCTCCCCGGAGCTCCTGGCCGAGCTCAAGCAGGCGCTTGAGCTCGCGCGTGACGACGACGCGGTGCGGGTGCTCGTGCTCGCCTCCACGCACGAGAAGGTCTTCTGCAGCGGTGGCAACCTCGCCGGTTTCGCCGCGGACGTGCCTCAGATCCAGAAGCACCTGCGCAACGATCTCTTCCCCAGCATCTTCCGGCTGCTCGGCGAGCTCGGCAAGCCATCGATCTGCGCGGCCAGCGGACACGTCCTGGCGGGCGGGCTCGGTCTGGCGCTCGCCTGCGACCTGATCATCGCTAAGGACGGCGTGCGCTTCGGAACGCCTGAGATCAACGTCGGCGTCTTCCCGTTCATGATCATGGCGCTGATCTATCGCAACGTCCCGCGCAAGAAGACCAACGAGTTGCTGCTGCTCGGTGAGCAGATCTCGGCGCAGGAAGCGCTGGAGATCGGGATCGTCAACAAGGTCGTCGCGGCCGACGAATTCGACGCCGCCGTGGCCGACTGGGCGCAGACGCTCTCAAAGAAGTCACCGCTGATGATGCGGCTCGGCAAGGACGCGATGTACCGCCAGCAGGACATGGCCTTCGCCGACGCGCTGGACTTCCTGCGCGCCCAGCTTTCGCTCGCCTTCGGCACCGAGGACATCCAGGAAGGCGTCGCCGCCTTTTTTGAAAAGCGCGACCCCGAGTGGAGGGGTAGGTAAGCGCAGCCGATAACTGGTGTGATGCGTACACGCCAGCGACTCGGTGCAGTTTTCGGTGGGGCGCTGCTCACGGCGGTGCTGTTGGGTGGCGCCGTGGCCGGGCTTGCGCCAGCGGGCGCAAGCCCCAAGCTCTCACCGCGCATCAGCACGGTGCCGTTCGCGATCCATATCGTCGGCAACCACTTCGTCAACGGGGCCGGCGACACCGTCCACCTGGTCGGCGCCGACGTGCCGAGTTCCGAGTATGCGTGCGTGGGAGATTGGGGATATTCGAGCGGCGACGACGCCTCGCTGGCCGCAGCGATCGCCGCGTGGGGCGTCAACGTGGTCCGCATCCCGCTCAACGAGGACTGCTGGTTGGGGATCGACGCGGGAGAGACCTTCGGTTCGGCGACCGGCTACCAGAGCGCGATCGAGAGCTTTGTCTCGGAGCTGAATGCCGACGGCATCTACGCGATCCTCGACCTGCACTGGTCGGCGCCCGGAACGACTCTCGCCGCCGAACAGCAGCCGATGCCCGATTCCAACTCGGAGAACTTCTGGACGTCGGTCGCGGCGGCTTTCAAGAGCAACCCGGCGGTCATCTTCGACGCCTTCAATGAGCCTTTCTCGCCGGCGGAGAACTACGCCGACGAGAGCAGTTATCCGGTCTCTTGGAGTTGCTGGCGCAACGGCGGCTGCCCGGTGACGCTGATGAGCGGCAGTTCAGATCCCGGCAGCGATCCGACCACCTACACCGCGGTCGGAATGCAGCAGCTCGTCGACGACATTCGCGCTACCGGCGCCACGCAGCCGATCATGATCGGCGGCCTTCAATTTGCGGAGGATCTTTCGCAGTGGCTCATGTACGAGCCGACTGACACGCTCGCGACCCCTCAGATCGCCGCCTCCTTTCACAACTATGAGGGCGACGGGATCTGTGACGACCTCGCCTGCTGGAACTCGACGATCGCACCGACCGCCGAGCAGGTCCCGGTCGTCACCGGCGAGTTCGCGCAGGATGAATGTCCGGGCGGCGCGGATGATTTCGACGAGAGCTACATGAGCTGGGCCGACCAACACGGCGTCAGCTACCTCGGCTGGGGCTGGTTCCTCGAGACCTCGCTTGATTGCGACAACTACTACCTGGTGAATCCGGACGGCTCGCCGGCGGCACCTAACGGTGTTGCGCTCTATGACCACCTGCAGGCACTCGGCGCGCCGGCGGGGCTTACCACCACCTCCACCACCTCGACCACCTCGACATCCACGGGCGGTAGCGGCGAAACCTCAACCACGCCGTCCGGGACCGAGACTTCGCCCACTGCCACCACCACGAGGACCACCACGACGCCAACGCCGCTTGGCGTGGGGACTCGGAGCTGCGTCGTCCCACAGCTGGCCGGTGAGTCTTTGGCCCGTGCGTCCCGCCGCCTCAAGGCGGCGCACTGTGAGCTGGGCAAGGTCACCAAGCCGCGGCACGCCAGGGACCTCGTGGTCGCCGCGTCAAATCCGCGGGCGGGGAGACGCGAGCACTCTGGAAGCA
>Ga0302314_10022847_pt1 | contig 10237 bp, 7 predicted proteins | sample III_Palsa_N2_3_FD_200533 | JGI IMG/M metagenome (GOLD analysis project Ga0302314, IMG submission 200533) | Peat permafrost microbial communities from Stordalen Mire near Abisko, Sweden - III_Palsa_N2_3 | ecosystem: Environmental > Terrestrial > Soil > Palsa > Peat permafrost | place: Sweden... | reverse complement strand
CGTCCCGGCGATGACGATATGAGAGGCGTCGAAATCAAGCACGCCGGCGATGCTGCTGGCGCCTGTGTTGGTGAGATTGCCGGAGAAGGTGAGCGTATTGCTGGCGCCGACGCCAGTCACATAGACCGCGCCCGTGCCGGAGACAGCGTTGGTGAAGGCGCCGGACGCGCCGAACAGGCTGAGAACGCCGTTGTTGGTCACGGGCGCGGCGCCCACGCCCGTGACGTCGGTGATCTGCACCGTGCCCTGCTGGATAGTCCAGGCGGCGGCGAGCGTGCTTGGGCCGTTGACGAACCAGGTGCCGGACCCCGTCTTCGTGACGGTGGAGAAGTCCACGAGCTGGGACGCGGACACTGTTCCCGAGGAGGCGCCGGTGAGGATCAGGCTGTTGGTCCCGCCCGCGCCGCCGTCGAGGGCGCCGCCGGCGTTGGCGCCGCCGACGAGGGTCAGGGTGTTGTTTCCGGCCCCGAGGTTGACGCCGCCGCTGGAAAGGCCCGCCATGGTCACCGCGTCGTTACCGCCGTCGGTGGAGATCAGGCCGGTAGTCTGCGATCCAGCCTGGAGGTTGATGGTGTTGTCATAGGCGCCGGTCAGCTGGATAGCGTAGGTCCCGCCCGAGATCTGGCCCGCGCTGGTGAGGTTCACAGCGCCCGAGTTCCCGCCTGCGCCGCTGTTGACCCCCGCGGTCGTGCCTGTGATCGAGCCCGTCGACGCATTGGTCAGCGTGCCCGAACCGTCGAACACCACGCCGACATCACCCCGCACCGCGCCCGCATTGTTCAAAGTCTGGGTGTTGCCTTCGAAATCGATGCCCCACGACCCGCTGCCCGCGGTCATGGTGGAGGCGATGAGGCCGCCTGCGTTGTTGTTGACAACCCCGCCCGCGCCGATGATGACGGCGCCGTTGCCGCCGTCCGTGGTCGCCTGGATTGTCCCGCTGTTGTTGATCGTACCGCCGTTGGGATGGGTGCTGCTGCCGAGCTGGACGCCGACAGAAGGACTGATGATCGTCCCCGTATTGTCGACCGTGCCGCCCTGAAGAATGGCGACGCTTTCGCTGTTGGTGCTAATCAGAGACCCGGCGTTCGTCAGCGTGCCGACGCCGCGGATGTAGGTCGCGCTGCCTGTGTTCCCAGTGATCGTGCCGGTGTTGGCGACCGTCGCCGAACCGTTGAATTGAACCGCGGCGCCGTCGCCGGTAATCACGCCGGTGTTGGCGAGGGAGCCGCCGTTCGTGACATAGATGGCGTCGTAGCCCGTCCCACCACTGCTCAGGGCGCCGTTGTTGACGATGGTCGCATTGGTCGCCGCATAGATGGCGTTGCCGCTCTGACCGGCGATCGTGCCGCCGACGTTGTTGGTGATGGTGGCGTCCGAGCCGAATTCTACGCCCAGGCCGGAGCCTGTGATCGCGCCGCTGTTGGTCAGGGCGCCGCCGCCGGTGACGTACACGCCTGCATAGCCGGACCCGTTCACCGAACCCTGTCCCGTGATCGTGCCATTGTTGATGATCGTGGCGTTGGCGGCGACGGTATCGCCATTGGAGTCCACGGTTGAGGCGTAGACGCCGTTGCCGCTGGTCGCGGTGATCGAGGCGCCGGCCGCGTTGTTCACCGTGGCGCTCTGGCCATAGAGGGTGACGCCGGTGTTGATCCCGGTGATCGAGCCGCCGGCGTTGTTGTTCAGAACCGACAGACCTGTTGTGTTGTTGTCGCCGTCGATGATAACGCCGGCCCCGCCGCCAATGACGCCCGTGTTGTTGACCGTGGCGACGCCATAGGTGCTGATCCCATAGCCGACGACGTTGGTGATCGCACCGCTGTTGGTGACGATCGAGACTGTGGTGTCGTTACCCTGGAGGAAAATGCCGCTCCGGCTCGCCGCGTTGATGGCGCCGCCGTTGACGATCGTGCCGGTGGACGATGAGCGGATGCCGCCGCCCGCGGACAGCGCGGCGCTGTTGGTCACCGTGCCAGGCTGAGTGACGTTGATGGCGACGCCATTGTCGCTGGTGAGCGAGACAGAGCCGTTAAGGACGGTCAGCGCGCCGGTTGGCGCGCTTGGCGCGGCGTTCAGCAAGCTCGGCGTACCGTTCGACGTCGCGTTGCTCGAAAGGGTGTAGCTGTTCAGGTCCACGGTCACCGGCGCGGTGATGTTCGGCAGCGCGCTTGTCAGGGCGATATTATTCAGGAGCTGGATCGTGTCGCCGCTCTGGCCGTTTGCGGTGTTGATGGCGGCGATAAGGCTGGCTTGGTCGGTCGCCGTCAGAACCTGCTGGGCGTGCGCCCCGCCCGCAACCAGCACAGCGGCCGACAGGGCCGTCGTGGTCAGCAGGGCGCGTCGCCGGCGCGCCGCGCCGCGTTCCGACGCGCGCGCGACCGAGTCGGCGCCCGCACGGGCGACGAATGTGTAAAATGCTGAATTCATTCTTAACTTCCCCCACAGCCAACCCCGCGTCGACTGACAGAACAGGCTCAAGCTGTAGAAGGGACCGCGATTGGAAGAAGGCCTCTGCGTTTCATTGGTGAGACGGGCCGACGAAATTTTGACGCAATTCGTTAACGCAGGTCGGCGAACCAAGACATGAATTTGCGCTTGGTCAGAGCCGCCACCTGGCCATAGTCAGAGCTTGCGGAAGCGCGGATATCCCGGCGGAACTCCGCAGGACGGACCTGATACGCCAAGTGAAAGATGCGGCTGGCGTGGCTCTCGCTGGTGAAGCCGGCGTTGAGCGCGAGCGCCGCGAAAGACCGCACTTCCGCCGGGTTGGACAAGGCGTTGCGGAGCCTCGCAAGGCGCCGGTTCTGGATGTGCTTGGCCACGCCGCCGTCCTGCTCGAACACCCGATAGATGGTCGCGCGGGATATGCTCAGCGCTGAAGCGACCGAGTCGGGGCCCAGCCGCTCGTCGGCGAGGTTGGCGTCGATGAAGCGCCGTGCGCCTTCGAGGCGGATGGCGTCGAGCTGCGCGCGGGCGGGCTCCGCCGGGGATTGATCCGGACCGAGTGCGACACGCAAAAGCTCCACCAGCGTTCGGGCCGCCGCCGGTTTCGCCTCGGTCGTCAAATCCGGCGCGCGTGTGGTCAGCGAGACCAGGAAATCTGCGAGGAGGGCCGACGCGCCCTCGGGCAGCACTAGGCCATGCAGAGGATCGGTCGTGGTCGCCGCCGCCTCCACGAGGTCTCTGGAAAGGCTGACGCTGATCAGGTGCGCCCCGGGCATGCGGGTGCGCATGGGCTTAGACATATCCAGCAGGAGCAGTTCGCCAGGCGCGACAACGCGGAAGCCCTCAGCGCCTTCTCCATGAAATTCGCCGCTGCGGTTCAGCTGAAGGGTGAAGTGATCGAACTGATCTCGGCGGACCCGCGACGAAGATCGTTCCGCCCCGACGCCGCTGATCCTGCGGTCGAAGATCAGCATTCGGTCGAGTTGCCAGCCGCGCACATCGGCGGCGACATGGGGGCTGATCTCCACCGCGTCCGCGCCGTGGCTGTAGAGGTCCCGATATCGGGCGAAACCTTCGGCTGACGGAAATGGCGCTGTGGAGAAGTTGAGGCTTTCCGTCATCGACCCACCATCATGCCTCCAGCGTCGCCGTCATCGGGTCGCCGATCAATCTTGCCATAACGCCCGACTCCGCCTTTTCGATCACCTGCGCGGACTGGGTCCACCCACGGGCGAAGACCAGAGCAAGGATAGCGCCCAGCACGGACACCCCTATCACGAGGGTTATGAGGGATAGGTTCAGCCCCCTGTCTCCGCCGAACCAGCGATCGTTCATCCACCCGACCAGCGTCGGCGCGAAGCCCACGCCGATGAGAGTCGTCAGCCCCATGAAGACGCCGTTGCCGGCGCCCAGATGGCGGCTCGGCGTCAACAGTCGCACGCCGGCCAGTCCCGCAGGCGCCGCGACGCCCAGCAGCAGCACCAGCAAGCCATAGGCCCCCAGCGACAGGTAGAGGAGCGGGCTGAAGCAGAACACCGCCGCGACGGGCGTCGCCACGATGAGAATCGCCGCCACCACTACGCCCGGGGCCACGCCGCGCCGCACCAGCCGCATGGTCGCCTGCCCCCCGACCAGATGCCCGAGCGGGGCGGCGACCAGCACGACCCCGCCGACGAGCAATGCGCTCTGCCCTACGCCGAGGCCGAAATAGCGGGCGTAGAAGATCGGCGTCCAAGCGGCGGCGGCCTGGATCAGGATGATGGGCGCGATCGCCACTGCGGCATGACTGAAGAAGGAACGCCCATCCTGCCTTAGCCAATCCGCGACGCCGCTGTTCAGCTGCCGAGCCCTCATGGGTTGAGGGCAATCCTGCACGGTCATGAGCAAAGCGATCAGGACAAGGTTCGGCGCCGCCGTCAGCACGAAGACGCTGCGCCAGGGCGCGCTCGCCGAGAGGCCGTGCAATAGCCTGCCTGCGGAGACTATTGAAAACGCCGCGCCGCCCGCCAGCAGCGCGACGCTCTTCCCCATCGTGGATCCCGCGGTGAAGACCGACAACGGTCCCGCCGCCGCCCGGGTCGCGACAAGGCCGCCGATCACCGCCAGGGCCGCCGGGGTGAAGGCCGCCTGCCCCATTCCCATCACCATGCGCGCCGCAAAGATGGACCCGAACGAGCCCGCGAAGGCGCATGACGCGCTGGCCAGGGTCCAGACCACCATGCCCCCGACGATCAGAAGCTTGGGTGCGACGCGGTCGGCCAGCCGTCCCAGGGGCAACACCACGGCGGCGTAGGCCATAGCGAACGCCAGTCCCTGCAAGGCGCCCAGCTCGGTGTCGGTGAGGGAGAACGCCCGTTTCAGCGGGGCTGCGATGACGCTCATCACAAAGCGGTCCACGAACGCCATCATGTGCGACAGGGCCAGCAACAGGACCACCGCCCACTGCGACCAGACCATGCCCTGTACGCGAACCACCATCAAGCGACGCTTTAACCATAAACGAACTATGCCGCCTGTCCTACGCCACCGCAGCCAGAGGACAAGCACCATTCATTACTAACTGTTAATGCACATTACCTTGTAGTGCACGATACCTTGCGATAGAGAGAATCTCAGCAAGGAGGGCCGCCGTGCCTGAAGCGATCGAAATCCAGTTGAAGAAGGGGGTGCTCGAACTTTGTGTTCTCGCCCTTCTGTCCGAACACGAGAGCTATGCCTACGAGATCGCCAGCCGCCTCGCCGACAGCATCGGCATGGGGGAAGGCACCATCTATCCGCTTATGCGGCGACTGCAGAACGACGGGCTGGTGGAGACCCATCTTGTGGAGTCCTCCGCCGGGCCGTCGCGTAAATATTATCGACTGACGACGCAAGGCGTCGAGACCTTCCGTACACAGAAGTCCGCCTGGGCGTCGTTCTCGAGTGCGGTTCAAACAATCCTGGGAGATGGGGCATGACACGGCAGGCGTTCCTGGCTCGGCTGCGGGAGGGATTGCGGGGCATGCCCGCGCAAGCTCAGGCCGACATCATGGCGGACTATGAAGCCCACTTCGCGGACGGCTTCGCCGCGGGGCGCAGCGAGGCGGACGTGGCCGCGGCGCTCGGCGATCCCGACCGGCTCGCGCGGGAGCTTCGGGCCGAAGCGGGCCTCAGGCGCTGGGAGGAGGATCGCAATCCCTCCGGCGCCGCCGCCGCCGTCTTCGCCCTGATCGGGCTCGGCGCGCTGGATATCTTCATCATGCTGCCCGTGCTGATGGGGATCGGCGGGACGATCTTCGGCTTCGCGGTCGCCGCCATCGGCGTGTTCGTCGCGGGCGGGGCGGTGTTCGCGGCCGGCCCCTTCACCGGCATGACCGGCGGACCGGCGGCGGCGGTCTTGCTGGGCATCGGCATGATGACGGGCGCGGTCGCGGTCGGCGCGCTCCTGGCCATCGTCACCATCGGCTTCGTCAACGCCACCGTCTGGTACGCTCGGCTGCACTATCGCCTTCTGAAGCCCGCCTTTGAAACTCAAGCCAAGGGAGACGTTCGATGATCCGCACGCTCGTCATGATCGCCATCGCCGGCTTTGTGGTATCCTTGGTGACCATATCCGCCGCCGTCGGTATCGCCGGTCCGCAAGCCATCCTCAACGGCGGCTGGACGTTCGGGCCAAACGGCTGGGGCGAACACCACGGAATCTGGCGTTCCAACGAAGAAGGTCCGCAGACGACGCGGGACATTCCGTGGTCCGGCGGCGACGCCCTGGACATCGATCTGCCGGCCGACGTGACCTATACACAAGCCGCCGGGCCGGCGAAGATCACCGTGTCGGGGCCAAAGGATGCGATCTCCGACCTCGAGATCAGGGATGGCCATATCGGCTACATCCGTCATAGCGACCACGACGGCACGCTCACCATCGCCGTCTCTGCCCCCGCAGTCCGCAAATTCACCATGGAGAGCTCGGGCAGGCTCGCCATCGACAACTACGATCAGGACCGGCTTGAGCTCAGCCTGGAAGGAGATGCCGACGCTTCGGTGAAGGGCGTCGCCAAGGCCTTGCAGCTGAGCATCAGCGGATCTGCAGACGCCGACCTGGGGGCGCTAGCCACCCATACCGCCAAGGTGGAGATCGACGGCTCGGGCAACGCCACCGTCCGCCCTACCGACGCCGCCGACCTCTCGCTCTCGGGATCAGGCGACGTGACGCTTCTCTCCGACCCTCCGAAGTTGCAGACCCATATTTCCGGCTCGGGCGAGGTTCGCCGCAGCAATGGCGATACGCGGTCCGCCAGCAAGGACGACTGACGCTCAATCGAGCACGCGCGCGCTCGAGCCGCTGATCGGTGCGCGGACGACTGTCTAACATGCAAAAGATGTGTGATGGACGGTGATGACCGAGATTGAAGCGCGCGCCGCCGACGGCGAAACGTCCGCGGGCGATGGCCCCCAAGGCGAAGGCTACGAGAAGGCGCTGAAGCCCCGCCAGATCCGGATGATCGCCATCGGCGGGGCGATCGGCACCGGCCTGTTTCTCGGAGCGGGCGCGCGGCTGCAGCTGGCGGGACCGGCGCTGGCGCTGGTCTACCTCGTCTGCGGGGTCTTCTCCTTCCTGATCCTGAGGGCCCTGGGAGAGCTGGTCATGTACCGCTCCAACTCCGGCAGTTTCGTCTCCTATGCGCGGGAATTCCTCGGGGAGAAGGCGTCGTTCGTGGCGGGGTGGATGTACTATCTCAACTGGGCCATGACCGGCATCGTCGATATCACCGCCGTCGCCCTCTACATGCGCTACTGGGGGACCTTCGCCCACGTGCCGCAGTGGCTGTTCGCCCTCCTGGCCATGACCTTCGTCGGCGGGGTGAACATGATCGCCGTCAAATGGTTCGGCGAGATCGAGTTCTGGTTCTCGCTGTTCAAGGTCGGGGCGCTGGTGATCTTCCTCTTGGTAGGATCGGCGATCCTCGTGATGGGACATCAGGTGGCTGGGCAGACGCCGGGGCTGCACCTCGTGCTGCAGAACGGCGGCCTGTTCCCGCATGGCCTGCTGCCCGCCGTAATCATCGTGCAGGGCGTGGTGTTCGCCTACGCCGGCATCGAGCTTCTAGGCACCGCAGCGGGCGAGGCGCAGGACGCCAAGAAGGTCCTGCCCGGCGCCATCAACGGTGTGATGTGGCGGATCGCCCTCTTCTACGTCGGCTCGGTGGTGATTCTGGTGCTGCTGATGCCGTGGACGGCCTACAAGGCCGGGGTCAGTCCGTTCGTGACCTTCTTTGGCGCACTCGGCGTGCCCGGCATCGGCACGGCCATGAACATCGTGGTGCTGACCGCCGCCCTATCGAGCCTGAATTCCGGGCTCTATTCCACCGGACGGGTGCTGCGATCCCTGGCCATGGGCGGATCGGCGCCGCCCTTCGTGGCGCGGATGAACCGGCAGAAGGTGCCCTATGGCGGCATCGTGGTCACGCTGGTGATCTACCTGATCGGCGTGATCCTGAACTACCTCGTGCCGAGCCAGGTGTTCGAGATCGTGCTGAACATCGCCTCCCTGGGCATCGTCAGCACCTGGGGTTTCATCGTGGTCTGCCAGATGAAGCTGCGCCAGGCCCAAAACCGGGGCGAGATCGAGCGGGTGGGCTTCCGCCTGCCTTTCGCGCCCGTGACCGCCTGGCTGACGCTGGCGTTCTTGGCCGGGGTGCTGGCGCTCATGGCGTTCGACTATCCGGACGGCACCTTCACCATCGCCGCCATTCCGGTGGTCGCGATCTGCCTCGGGCTGGGCTGGTTCGCCCTGAAGGGCAAGAGTCCCTTCTCGCCCGGCGCGCCGCCGACGCCGCACGTAAATGAGCTTGGGCCCGGCTGATACGGCGTCGAAAGCAGCACGTTGCGACGCCCGGCGGCTTCCTTGGACGCCGCTGTGGAGCCGCCGGGCGGTTCGTGCATTAAGGCGGTGCGGCCAGCGGAGCGCCGTATTTAGGAGTGACGATGCTCATACGATTTGGCTACGAGATCGTGATCAACTGCTGGTCACCGACGCCGATCGTCACTGAGCTGAGCATCGTGGACGAGCACCACAAGGACGTCCGCGTCCCCGAGGTCTACTTCACCGATCCGGCCGTCGAGAGCGCCACCTACCGCGACGTATTCGGAAATCTCTGCCGCCGCTTCATAGCGCCCGCCGGCGACCTGATGATCCGCGCCGACAGCGTGATCGAGGCCAGCGGCGACGTCGACCCGGTCGCGCCGGACGCCGAACAGCTCCCCGTATCCGCGCTCCCCGACGAAGCCCTCTTGTATCTGATGGGCAGCCGCTACTGCGAGACAGACCGCCTGAGCCAGATCGCCTGGAACCTGTTTGGCCACACGGCGCCGGGCTGGGGCCGGGTGCAGGCCATCTGCGACTTCGCCAACCAGCGCATCGCCTTCGATTACCAGAACGCCCGCTCCACCCGCACCGCCTTTGAGGCCTACGAAGAGCAGACCGGCGTCTGCCGCGACTACGCCCATCTGGCCATCGCACTCTGCCGCTGCATGAATATTCCTGCCCGTTATGTGAACGGCTATCTGGGCGACATCGGCGTGCCGGTGCGAGATCCGATGGACTTCAGCGCCTGGATGGAGGTCTATCTCGGCGACCGCTGGTGGACCTTCGACGCCCGTAACAACGTTCCGCGCATCGGTCGCATCGTGCTGGCAAGGGGCCGGGATGCGGCGGACGTGGCCATGCTCACCTCCTTCGGATCTCACATCCTGAACCGTTTCGCGGTCTGGACCTTCGAGGTGGACACGCCGACCCTGGATGACCCTATCCGCTGATAGCCGCTGCAAATCCCGGCGCCCTCGGCCCTATAAAATCGCAAGCCGGACGATTCCTGTGCTAGCCAGCGTTCAGCCTTTCTTGCGAGGGCCTACGGAGAGACGATGACGGTAACGGCGGGGCTTCATCATCTGACGCGCTATCGCTACGATCGCCCCGTCAAACTCGGGCCGCAGACTGTGCGCCTTCGCCCCGCGCCCCATTGCCGGACGCGGGTCCCGAGCTACGCGCTGAAGATCACCCCGGCCAACCATTTCATCAACTGGCAGCAGGACCCGTTCGGCAACTGGCTGGCGCGGCTGGTGTTCCCGGACCCCGTGCGGGAGTTCGCCGTCGAGGTGGATCTGACCGCCGAAATGAAGGTGATCAATCCCTTCGACTTCTTCGTCGAGCCCTATGCCGAGGGCTTGCCGTTCGCCTATCCTGACGAGCTGGCCGGAGAACTCGCGCCGTATCTGGTGGTGGAGGATGATGCAGAGGCGCTCGACGCCTTCGTCGCCACGCTCGCGCCCACCGCGCCCAGCACCATAAACTTCCTCGTCGATCTGAACGCCCGCATCATGCGGGAGGTCAGCTATCTCGTGCGGATGGACCCCGGCGTGCAGACGCCGGAAGAAACGCTCAAGCTCGCCTCCGGCTCCTGCCGCGACAGCGCCTGGTTGCAGGTGCAGGTGTTGCGGAAGCTCGGTTTGGCCGCCCGCTTCGTCTCCGGCTACCTGATCCAGCTGAAGGCCGACGTCGAGGCGCTGGACGGGCCGTCTGGCACGACCGAAGACTTCTGCGACCTGCACGCGTGGGCCGAGGTCTTTCTGCCGGGCGCCGGCTGGATCGGCCTGGACGCCACCTCGGGGCTCCTCTGCGGTGAGGGGCACCTGCCGCTGGCCGCCACCCCGCACCACCGATCCGCCGCCCCGATCAGCGGCTTGGTCGAGCCCGCCAACGTCGAGTTCGAGTTCGAGATGTCGGTGGTGCGGCTGGTCGATCCGGTGCGCATCA
>Ga0302314_10022845_pt1 | contig 10238 bp, 8 predicted proteins | sample III_Palsa_N2_3_FD_200533 | JGI IMG/M metagenome (GOLD analysis project Ga0302314, IMG submission 200533) | Peat permafrost microbial communities from Stordalen Mire near Abisko, Sweden - III_Palsa_N2_3 | ecosystem: Environmental > Terrestrial > Soil > Palsa > Peat permafrost | place: Sweden... | reverse complement strand
CGGCTCTATATAAATGGCGTCCGCCGTTTCCGGGTCGGTCATGATGGTGGCCGGATTGGAGTTCACCAGAATGACGCGATATCCCTCTTCTTTCAGGGCCTTACACGCTTGAGCTCCAGAATAGTCGAACTCGCAGGCCTGGCCGATGATGATGGGTCCCGCGCCGATGATCAGGATGCTTTCGAGGTCGGTGCGCTTCGCCATCAGCCTTCCGCTGACTTCTGTTTCAGGACGCTGCGGCCGCGCGAGTTCGCCTGAGTCCGCTTCACCATCAGATACATGAAATGCTCGAACAAGTGCCGCAGGTCGTGCGGGCCGGGGCTCGCCTCCGGATGTCCCTGGAAGCTGAAGGCCGGCTTGTCGGTGCGCTCTACGCCCTGCAACGAGCCGTCGAACAGCGAGCGGTGCGTGGTGCGCAGCGTCGCCGGCAAGGTCTTCTCGTCGACCGCGAAACCGTGGTTCTGACTCGAGATGAGCACGCGTCCCGAGTCGAGCTCCGCCACCGGATGATTCGCTCCGTGATGGCCGAATTTCATTTTCACCGTCTTCGCGCCGCTCGCGAGGCCGAGCAACTGATGCCCGAGACAGATGCCGAATACCGGGATGTCGGTGGTCAAGAAACGCGCGATCGCCGTAATGGCGTAGTCGCACGGCTCGGGATCCCCCGGGCCATTACTTAAGAAAATACCATCAGGATTCATTGCAAGCGCCTGATCGGCAGGAGTTTGTGCGGGCACCACCGTCATGCGACAGCCGTGCTCGGCCAGGATGCGCAAGATGTTGCGCTTGATCCCGAAGTCATAGGCAACCACATGCAGGCGGCTCTGCGGACGCGGCGGTCGTGCGGTCGATTTCCAGATGATGCCCTCGTTCCACTGATAGATGCGCTTGGTGGACACCGCCTTCGCGAGGTCCATGCCCTTCAATCCCGGAAACTTCTTCGCGGCGCGCACCGCGGCGTTCTCGTCGATGGCATCGCCCGTCATGATGCAGCCCGCCTGCGCACCCTTCTCGCGCAGCAACCGCGTGAGCTTGCGCGTGTCGATGTCGGCGATGGCGACCACTTTGCAGCGGGTCAGGAAGCTCTGCAGGGACTCGGTGGAGCGCCAGTTCGAATGCACCTGCGGCAGGTCGCGGATGACGAGTCCCGCCGCGTATACGGCACCCGACTCGAGATCCTCGGGCGTGGTGCCGGTGTTGCCGACGTGCGGATAGGTCAGCGTGACGATCTGCCGGCAGTACGAGGGGTCGGTGAGGATCTCCTGATACCCCGTCATCGCCGTATTGAAAACCACTTCACCTGTCGTGTTGCCCCTTGCGCCTACTGAAACGCCACGGAACACGGTGCCATCTTCGAGAGCCAGCACTGCAGGTGTCGACACTTCCGGTTTCCTCTCTTCGCGCCTGTTGGAGCGCGCCCCGCCTGCACATGCGCAAAGCGGGAGGCGCTCCTCAAGAACGACCTCCCGCTTTAATGATTCGATCGCGGCTTTTCCGGGCGCGAATATTAGCGATGCCGACGCCCAGTGTCCATGCGTTTTTCGCGGGCGCGCAACCGAAAGCGCGCGGATCAAAATCCGAGCACGTTTTGCATGCCATACAGTCCCGCGGGACGCTCGAGCAGCCAAGAGGCGGCGGCGAGGGCTCCGCGCGCGAATACCATCCGGTCCTGCGCCCGGTGCGTGAGCTCGAGGCGCTCGCCGTCCGCAGCCAGCACCGCCGTGTGCTCTCCGACGACATCGCCGGCGCGGAGCGAGGCGAAGCCGATGCTCCCCGGCGCGCGCGGCCCCGAGCTGCCGTGCCGATCGAATACCGCAAGCTCGCGAAGCTCCGCGCCGCGCACGCGCGCGATGGCCTCGCCCCAGGCAAGCGCCGTGCCGGAGGGTGCGTCGCGCTTGCCCCGATGATGAAGCTCGCTGATCTCCGCCTCGTAGCGCTCGCCGAGCGCCCGCGCCGCGACTTCAACGAGGTGCGTCATGACGGCCACACCGATGCTGGTGTTCGGGGCGATGAGCACCGGAATCGTCCGCGCGGCACTCTCGAGCTTGCCGCGCACCGCGGCATCGAAACCGGTGGCGCCTACGAGCAGCGCGACCCGGCGGTCGACACAGACCGCGGCATGCTCGGCGACGCCCTGCGGCAGGCTGAAGTCGACGGCCACGGCGGCGTCGCCGAGCGCGGCCAGCGGCTCGGCCGTAACGCGCACGCCCGAGGCAGGCCCCTCGAGGGCGGCGTCCTGCCCGAGGTACCTGCTCGCGGCCGAAGCGAGCGCACCGCCGAGCTGCAAGGCGGACGCCGGTTCGCGCAAGGCGCGGACGAGGCACTGCCCCATGCGACCCGTGACCCCGAACACCGCGACCTTCGGCATGAGGCCTGAGTCCTCAGCCCGCGCCGGTGAAGAACTTCTTCACGCCCTCGAGGAAGGACTGCTCGCGGGGCTTGTGGCTGCCGGTCTGCAGCGAGACCTCGAACTTCTTCAACAGCTCCCGTTGCTCGGCGCTTAAGCTCACCGGCGTCTCCACGACCACCCGGCAGAACAGGTCTCCCGGCGGGCCGCCGCGCACCGGCTTGACGCCCTTCTCGCGCATGCGGAAGACCCGTCCGGATTGCGTCTCGCTCGGGATCTTGAGCACCACATCGCCCGACAGCGTCGGCACCTCCACCGACCCGCCGAGTGCGGCGGTCGTGAAACTGACCGGCACCTCGCAGGAAAGGTGGCTCCCCTCGCGCTCGAAGATCGCGTGCTCGCGCACGCGGATCTCGACGTACAGGTCGCCCGTGGGGCCGCCGTTGCGTCCCGCCTCCCCCTCCCCGCTCAAGCGGATCCGGTCGCCGCTGTCGACGCCGGGCGGCACGCTCACGGCGAGCGTTTTCTCCTGACGCACACGCCCTTGGCCGTAGCATGTGTCGCAGGGGTTGCCGATGATCTTGCCGCGGCCTTTACAGCGCGGGCACGGCTGTTGAATGGTGAATATCGATTGCTGTACGCGCACCTGGCCCTGCCCGTGGCAGGTATCGCAGGTTTTCGGCGCCGAGCCCTTCGCCGCGCCCGTACCGCTGCAAGTCTTGCACTCGGACAAGGTGGGGATCTGGATTTCAGTCTCGGTGCCGAACACCGCCTGCTCGAGGTCGATCTCGAGGTCGTAGCGCAGATCCGCGCCGCGGAAAACCTGCGACCGACTGCGCTGGCCGCCTGAGAAAATATCGCCGAACATCTCGCCGAAGATATCGCCGAACGCCTCGCCGGCCGAAAATCCGCCGCCGCGCCCGCCCTCGAGGCCGGCGTGGCCGAACTGATCGTAGACGGAGCGCTTGCGCGCATCGGTGAGCACCTCGTAGGCCTCCTTGCACTCCTTGAATCTGTGCTCGGCCTCCGGGTCGTCGGGATTGCGGTCGGGATGAAACTTCATCGCCAGGCGGCGATACGCCTTTTTGATGTCCGCCTCACTGGCGTCCCTCGGTAGATCGAGGAGCTTGTAGTAATCCTGCTTGGCCATTCCTCACCTAGACGCCGCGCCATTCCGCGCCCGCACCCGCTCGATGCCCATAAAAAGAACCGCCGGCCCGCATGCACCGACGGTTCACTTGCAGTTGACGCGCAATCGCGCGGCTCTCAAGCCTTCTTGCGATCGCTCTCCTTGACCTCTTCGAACTCGGCATCGAGCACATCGTCCTGCTTGCCGCCCGGAGCGCCGCCGCCGGAGCCGCCGGTCGAGCCGCCCGAACCTGCGCCGCCGCCGGCCGCGGCTTGCTGCTGCTCGTACATCCGCTGCATGAGCGCGGTGGATGCCTGCTCGAGGGCCTGCGTCTTCTGCTCGATGTCGTCCTTGTCGTCGCCCGCCATCGCCGTCTTGACCGCTGCAATGGCATCGTTCGCAGCTTTCTTGTCCTGCTCGGAGACCTTCTCGCCCCCGTCAGCCAGCGCCTTCTCGACGGTATGCACCGTCGCATCGGCCTTGTTGCGCGCGGCCACGAGCTCGCGGAACTTCTTGTCCTCCTCGGCATGCGCCTCGGCGTCCGACACCATGCGCTTGATCTCCGCCTCGGACAGTCCGCTCGAGGCCTTGATGACGATGCGCTGTTCCTTGCCGGTCTTCACGTCCTTCGCCGACACGTTCAGAATGCCGTTCGCATCGATGTCGAAGGCGACCTCGATCTGCGGCATGCCGCGCGGTGCGGGCGGGATATCGGTCAGGTCGAAGCGGCCCAGCGACTTGTTGTCGGTCGCCCGATCGCGCTCGCCCTGCAGCACGTGAATGGTCACACCGGTCTGGTTGTCGTCAGCCGTCGAGAACGTCTGCGCCGCCTTGGTCGGGATGGTGGTGTTCTTCTCGATCACCTTGGTCATGACCCCGCCCAGGGTCTCGATGCCAAGCGACAGCGGCGTCACGTCGAGCAGCAGCACGTCCTTGACGTCGCCGGACAGCACGCCGCCCTGGATGGCCGCTCCGACCGCAACCGCCTCGTCGGGGTTCACGTCCTTGCGCGGCTCGCGGCCGAACAGATCCTTCACCGCTTTCTGCACCAGCGGCATGCGGGTCTGGCCGCCGACCAGAATGACCTCGCCCACGTCCTTCATGGACAAGCCCGCGTCCTTCAAGGCGATGCGGCAAGGCTCGATGGTCTTCTGCACCAGATCCTCGACCAGCGACTCGAGCTTCGCCCGCGTGAGCTTGATGTTGAGGTGCTTCGGACCCGCCGCATCCGCCGTGATGTAGGGCAGATTGATCTCGGTCTGCTGGCTCGAAGAGAGCTCGATCTTGGCCTTCTCCGAGGCTTCCTTCAGGCGCTGCATTGCAAGCGGATCTTTGCGCACGTCGATGCCGCTCTCCTTCTTGAACTCATCGGCCAAATAGTTGACGACGCGCAGGTCGAAGTCCTCGCCGCCGAGGAACGTATCGCCGTTGGTCGAGAGCACCTCGAACTGACGCTCCCCGTCCACTTCCGCGATCTCGATCACGGACACGTCGAAGGTGCCGCCGCCCAAGTCGTACACGGCGATCTTGCGGTCGCCGCCTTCCTTGTCGAGGCCGTAGGCGAGCGCCGCCGCGGTCGGCTCGTTGATGATGCGCTTCACGTTCAATCCCGCAATGCGGCCGGCATCCTTGGTGGCCTGGCGCTGCGAATCATTGAAATAGGCAGGCACGGTGATTACCGCCTCGGTGACGGTCTCGCCCAGGTAATCCTCGGCGGTCTTCTTCATCTTCATGAGGACGCGCGCGGACACCTCGGGGGGCGCCATCTTCTTGCCCTGCACCTCGACCCAGGCGTCGCCGTTGTCCGCCTTGACGATCTTGTAGGGCACCATCTTGATGTCCCGCTGCACCACCTCGTCGGTGAACTTGCGTCCGATGAGACGCTTCACCGCCGCCAGGGTGTTCTGGGGGTTGGTCACGGCCTGGCGCTTGGCGGACTGCCCGACCAGCACCTCGCCGTCCTTGGTGAAGGCAACGATCGACGGGGTCGTACGGTCGCCCTCGCTATTCTCGATGACCTTGGGCTTGCCGCCTTCCATGATCGCGACGCAAGAATTGGTCGTGCCCAGATCGATGCCTATGATTTTTGCCATTTGCTACATCCTCTAAAAATATTCCCAAGAATGATCCCTACCTGGGGGGATCTCGAGCAATTTCAATTGGTATCCGCCGCTGCCTTGCTCACGATCACGCGCGCGGGCCGCAGCAGCCGGCCGTTCAGCGAGTAGCCCTTCTGGATCACCTCGATCACGGTATTCGGCGGCATGTCGGGGCTTTCCCGGGCCACCATGGCCTCGTGCCAGTTCGGGTCGAAGGGTTGACCGGTCGGGTCGAGGCTCTTGATGCCGGCCTTGTCGAAGGCCCGATTGAGTTCCTTGAGCGTCGCCTGGGCGCCCTCGAGGAGCGTCGTCGGGTTGGCGGAGCCGCTGCGAAGACCCGCCTCCAGGGCATCCCCCACCGGAAGCAGCTCTTGGGCAAAGCGCTCGATCGCGTACTTACGGGCCTGATCGACTTCGCGCTCGGCACGCTTGCGGTAGTTGTCGAGCTCAGCCACCGCCCGCATGTAGCTGTTCCAGTTCTCCTGGGCCTTGGACTGCGCGGCGGCAACCGACTCCGGGACTCCGCCCGCTCCGCCGTCCACGCCCGGGGGCGTAGCGCCGCCCGCAGCGTCGGTGCCCTGCTCCGTCCTCTGATTCATCTCGCTCACTGGCAACCCCTCAAAAGGATGGCGGGTACCTCCCGCTCGAAAGCGCAAATCTGGGGGCTACTTGCGGGCGTTCAAGGCCGAGCCGAGGAGTTTTGCGGTGACGTCGACGATCGGGATCACGCGCTCATAGGCCATGCGCGTCGGGCCGATGACCCCCAGAACCCCGACCACCTGGTTGTCGAGCATGTACGGGGCCGTGACCACGCTGATGTCGTCGAGGATCTGGTAGCCGGACTCGTGTCCGATGAAGATCTGAATTCCCTGCGCCCGCAGGCAGTTGTCGAGGAGCCTCAGCATGTCGTGCTTCTCGTTGAAGGCCTCGAACAGCCGCCGCAACCGGTCGACGTTCGAGAGCTCCGCGAATCCCATGAGATTGGTCTCGCCGGCGATGACATATTCCACCCGTTCCCCGCCGGGGGTCTCGAAGACCTTCTGCGCCATCTGGATGGCGTCTTGCATGAGCTGGTTCATGGTCTGCCGGGTTTCTTGCAGCTGCTTCAGAAGCGAGGCACGCACTTCGGGAAGCGAGCGTCCGGCGAATGCCTCGTTCAAATAGTTGGCGGCGCGCCGCAGCTCCTCGGAGGAGTAGGCGCGCTCGAGCTGCACCACGCGGTTCTCGACCTCGCGGTTGTTCATGACCATGATGGCGAGCGCGCGATTCTCCGACAAGCCGATGAACTCGATCTGCGAGAGCGCCACGTAATGCGGATTCGGCAAGGTGACGAGCCCAGCCATGTGGGTCACGCTCGAAAGCATCTGCGACACCGTCTGCACCAGGGTGCGGCCGTTCGAGGCATCGCTCCGCAGGCGCCGCTCGATATCATCGACCTCCTCGCTCTGCAGGGGCTTGAGCTTGAGCAAGCTGTCGACGAACAGTCGGTAGCCCTTGTCGGTCGGAATCCTCCCGGCGGAGGTATGCGGTGAGGCGACGAACCCGAGCTCCTCGAGGTCCGCCATGACGTTGCGGATGGTGGCCGAGGACAGGCTCAATCCCGAGTCGCGGGACAGGGTCCGCGAGCCGACGGGTTGGCCGTCGCGGATGTAGCTCTCGATCAGCGCCTTGAGCAAGAGCTGTGCGCGCTCGCTCAGTGCCTCCTCGGTACCTTCTGGCATACGCTCCATATAACACGTTTGAAACTACCTAGCGCGCCTCGAGGGGTCAAGTCCACGCAGAATCGGTCAAATCGGCGGCTTTTCGATGAGTGAAGCGTTGCGTCGAACATGCTACAAAGACCCCATGACCGCCTTCAAGTCGATCGCCCTCGTCGGCAATGCCAAAGACCTGCGTGTCGCCGAGTGCATGCTCAGCTTGGTCGGCCATTTCCAGTCGCGCGGCCAGCGGGCGCTGGTCGATCCGGGCGTCGAGCTCGCGTTCCCGCGCGATTCCATCGTCTCCTGCCCGGAAAGCGCGTTCGCTGCGCGCGCCGACCTCATCGTGGCGATCGGCGGAGACGGCACGCTTCTCTATGCGGCGCGCTTGGTCGCCGGGCGCTCGGTGCCTCTGCTCGGCATCAACCGCGGGCGTCTCGGGTTCCTCACCGATGTGGGTCCGGCCTCGATGCTCGAGGACGTCGAATCGGTGCTCGCGGGGCGCTTCACGGAGGACCGGCGCTCGCTCCTCTCGGCCCGCCTCGAGCAACGCGGCGCCGCTCCCGTGAGCGCACTGGCCTTGAACGACGTCGTGCTCGCCAAAGTGGACACGGGCCGCACCCTCGACTTCGAGACCTCCATCAACGGGCGCTTCGTCAACTCGCACGGCGGCGACGGCATCGTCGTCGCCACCGCAACGGGCTCGACCGCTTACGCGCTGTCGTGCGGCGGTCCCATCGTGGAGCCCGATCTCGACGTGTGGGTGCTCGCACCGATTTCGCCGCACACATTGAGCGACCGGCCGATCGTGGTACGCGGCGGCAGCACCATTCAGATCCGCCTGTCCGAGCGTCTCGGCGCGCGCGCGCAGGTCACCTGCGACGGCGTGAATTTAGGCGAGATGGAACATGGCGATCAGCTGCTCATCGAGGGCGCCGATGCCACCATCACGCTGCTGCATCCCCCCGGCTACGATTATTACCGGCTGCTGCGCTCGAAGCTCCACTGGGGCCGCGGCGGCCAGCACAACGGCAACGGCGAATGACCCCCGCAGCGAGGGCGACGGAAAGACGATGCTGACTCACCTCAAGTTGCGCGATCTCGTCATCGTCGACGAGGCGGAGCTCGAGTTCGGTCCCGGGCTCACCGCGCTCACCGGCGAGACGGGCGCCGGCAAATCCATCGTGGTCGATGCGCTGCTGCTCATCGCGGGCGGGCGCGGCGCCGGTGACATCGTGCGTCAGGGGGCAGAACGCGCCGAGGTCGCCGCCGGCTTTTCCTCCCTTTCGGCCGGCGCCATGCGCTGGCTCGAGGAACAATCGATCGAGCACGAGGGTGAGCTCGTTCTGCGCCGCGTGCTCGGCGCCGACGGCCGCTCGCGCGCCTACGTGAACGGGCAACTCGTGCCGCTGCAGTCGCTCCGCGAGCTCGCCGATCTCCTCATCGAGGTTCATGGACAACAGGAGCATCAGCACCTGGTGAAGCGTAGTGCGCAGCGCGAGCTGCTCGACGCCCGCCTTGCGCCCGCGAGCATCGCCGCCGTGGCCGATCTGTACGGCCGCTATCGCACCTGCCGCGTGGAGTTCGAGTCGCTCCGGGCGGCTGCCGATAACCGCGACTCGCGGCTCGAGCTGCTGCGCTACCAGCTCGCCGAGCTCCAGTCCGAGGTCACCACCCCGGCCGATATCGACGCGCTGTTCGCGGAACAAAAGCGCATCGCCGGCCGAGGGCGGCTCGCTCAAGCGGCGAGCGGTGCGCTCAACGCGGTGTACGACGAGGAGAGCGCGAGCGCGCACGACTTGCTTGCCAAGGCCTCGGGGGCGCTGCGCGCGGCGGTGGAGATGGATCCAAAGCTTAGGCCGGCGGCGCAATTGCTCAGCGAAGCCGCCATTCTGGTACGCGAAGCCGCGGACTCGCTCCGCCGATATCTCGATGCGCTCGACGTCGATCCGGCGCGCCAGGAGGAGATCGAGCGTAAGGCCGCGGCTCTCGAGGCGCTCGCCCGCAAGCACCGCCAGAACGTCGCGGAGCTTCCCGCGCAGCTCGCCCGGACCGAGGAGGAGATCCGCTCGCTCGAGGGCGCCGAGCAAAGCCTTGCGCAATGCGAGCGCGCTCTCGCCGCGCTCGAGCGCGACTATCGGGAGGCGGCGCGCCGCTTGAGCGAGGCGCGCGGCAGCGCCGCTCTGGCCCTGGGCGCCGAGATCAGCGCGCTCATGCAGTCGCTCGGCATGGCGGGCGGACGCTTCGCGGTGAGCGTGGCGCCCGCCGAGGAAGAATTCAGTGCGCACGGCGGGGACAGCATCGAGTTCATGGTGAGCGCCAATCCGGGCCAGCCTCTCAAGAGCCTCGCCAAAGTGGCCTCGGGCGGGGAGCTCTCGCGCATCAGCCTCGCGGTGCAAGTCGCCGCGGCGGCCGACACGGACGCGCTTTGCCGCGTATTCGACGAAGTCGACACGGGGATCGGCGGCGCCGTGGCGGAAATCGTCGGACGGCAGCTGCGCTCGCTCGGCACGCACGCTCAGGTGCTGTGCGTCACGCACCTCGCGCAGGTCGCCGCGCAGGCGCACGCGCAATTTCGCGTCACCAAGCTCACCGACGGGAAGGTCACGCGCACGGCGGTCAAGCCGCTCACCCGCGAGGAGCGGGTCGACGAGATCGCGCGCATGTCGGGCGGCATCAACATCAGCGATCAGGCGCGCGCCCATGCCCGCGAGATGCTCGCTGCCGCGGGTTCGGCGGCGCCGTCGCGATCGGCCGGATCGTCAAACTCGTCGGAGGTGTCCAAGAAAAAGCGCGCGCCGGGGTCGCGGCGCTAGCAAAACAGGCAAGCGCAGGAGCCCTGCGCGGCGGCGCCGCGCCCCGATTACTGCCTCGGGCGCTTCTGGTTGGGACAGTTGGGCTTGCGGCAGTGACCGTAGAGAATGAGCGAGTGGTCGCTGATCTCGAAGCCGAGGCGCTTCGCCACC
>Ga0302314_10022843_pt1 | contig 10238 bp, 6 predicted proteins | sample III_Palsa_N2_3_FD_200533 | JGI IMG/M metagenome (GOLD analysis project Ga0302314, IMG submission 200533) | Peat permafrost microbial communities from Stordalen Mire near Abisko, Sweden - III_Palsa_N2_3 | ecosystem: Environmental > Terrestrial > Soil > Palsa > Peat permafrost | place: Sweden... | reverse complement strand
GCCGGGCAATCCGGAATTGTGGGCGGCACTCGGCCGCACCGCGTATTTCGCCGGCTTTTCCGTCATTGGCACGACACTGCTCGGTGGGATCTTCGCGTTGGTCCTCAACGCACAGTTTCCGGGCCGTGGTTTTCTGCGCAGCGTCGTGCTGGTGCCGTGGGCGATGGCCCCTGTCTCGGTCGGCGTGCTGTGGTCGTTCCTGTTTGCCGGCGAATTCGGCGGGCTCAACGGACTTTTGAACGACCTCGGCCTTTCGTCGCTGGCGACGCCGTGGCTCGGCGACGGATTTCGCGCGCTCAATCTGGTGGCGCTCGTGAATGTCTGGAATCAGGCGCCGCTGACCGCGCTGATGCTGCTAGCCGGGCTGCAATCCATGCCGATCTCCCTGCACAAGGCGGCGATGCTGGATGGCGCCGGGCCGGTGCGGCGCTTCGTCAGCATCACATTGCCGTGGCTCAAGCCGAACCTGCTGTTCATCGCCATCATCGCGACCATCAATTCGCTGATGGCGTTCGACATCCTGTGGATCCTGACCCGCGGCGGACCGGGAAGCGCGACCACCGTGCTCTCGTGGCTCGGCTACCTGATGTCGTTCCAGTTCTTCAAGTTCGGCGAAGGCGCCGCGATCCTCTACGTGCTCACGGCGCTGAGCTTCATCCTGGCGATCTTCTACTTCGTCGTGCTCGGGCCGCGCCGCACCATCGCGGCGCCGACGGGCGGGCTCGCGGCGCTGTCCGGCGGCCGGCGTCTCAAAACCATGGCGGTGCTACCGCCGTTCCGGCCGCGGGCCCGACTGCTGCCGTTCGCTGTCTCGCGCGTGCTGGCGCGCGGTGGTTTCCTGGCAACGGCGTTGCTGGTATTCCTGTGGTCGGCACTGCCGGTCGCGGGCCTCGTGCTGCTGAGCACGACGCCGGCCGCCGACCTGATCCGCACACCGGCGACCGTCATTCCAAGCAGACTGACGCTGGACAATTTCGTCTCCGTACTGCTCCCCGGCCAAGTTGCGGGCCAGTCCACGAGCGTGCAGGCCGAGCGTGTGCCACTCTCGGTGGTCAACAGCTTCGTGGTCGGTGCCGTGGTCGCCGCGATCAGCGTCGCGTTCGGCACGCTCGCCGGCTACGCCTTCGCCCGCTACGACAAGGCGCGTCCTTTCAAGGCGGCGCTGTGGGCGTTGCTGTTGACGCGCATGACGCCGGGGTTGACGCTCGTGCTGCCGTTCTTCATCGGTTTTCGCGTGGTTGGCCTGATCGACACGCGTACCGCGCTGGTCATCTCCTATTGCTCGTTCCTGCTGCCGCTGAGCGCATGGATGATGAAGTCGTATTTTGAAGGGGTGCCGCGCAGCCTTGATCGCGCAGCGCTGATTGACGGCTGCTCGCGGTTCAAGATGCTATGGAAGATCCTGCTGCCGGTTGCACGGCCGGGCATCGTCGCGACCGCGATCTTCTGCTTCCTGGCGAGTTGGAATGAGTTTCTGTTCGCCCTGATCCTGACCTCCACGCCGAAGTCGCAGACCATCCCGGTAATCCTGTCGGGGTTCCTGAGCCAGGCGCAGTTCTACACCTACGGTCCAATGTTTGCGGCGACCGTGCTTTCCATCCTGCCACCCGTCGCGGTCGCGTTTCTGTTCCAGCGCTTCCTGGTGCAGGGGGCGCTTTCGGGCGCGGTCAAGGGCTGAACCATGGCATCCATTTCGATCCGCAATGTTTCCAAGAGCTTCGGCATCTATCCAGTGCTGCAGGGCCTGGATCTCGACATTGCCGACGGCGAGTTCGTTTCCTTTCTCGGTCCCTCCGGCTGCGGCAAGAGTACGCTGCTGTTCTGCATTGCGGGCTTGGAGGAGTTGACGGCGGGCACCATCCATCTCGGCGAGCGCGACATGGGGCGCATCCCGCCGCGCGACCGCAACATCGCGCTGGTCTTCCAGGACTATGCCCTTTACCCGCACATGCGAGTGCGCGAAAACATCGCCTTCCCGCTGCAGCAGCAGGGCTTGCCGAGCGAGACGGTGCGCAAGCAGGTGGCATGGGCGGCCGAACTGCTCGGCCTGGAGGCGCTGCTCGATCGCTCGCCCGCGGAACTCTCGGGTGGCCAGCGGCAGCGCGTCGCGGTGGGCCGCGCGATCGTGCGAAACCCGGCGGCGCTGCTGATGGACGAACCTCTCTCCAACCTCGACGCGAGTCTGCGCGTGCGCATGCGCACCGAGATCAAGCGGCTGCAGAAGGAACTGGGCCTGACGGTGATCTTCGTCACCCATGACCAGGAAGAGGCCATGGTGCTGTCGGACCGTATCGCGATCATGAACGCTGGCGTGTTGCAGCAGTTCGCCGAGCCGATGACGGTGTATCGCGAGCCAGCGAACCAGTTCGTGGCCAGCTTCATTGGCAGCCCGCAGATGAATTTTCTTCCGGGCTCAATGGCGGGCGGCGCGGCCGACGACACCAGAGTGCTTGGCGTGCGGCCGCATGATCTCGTGCCGGTGCGTCGCGCCGAAGCTGGCTCGCTCGCGATCGAAGGCACGCTGGCGCTGGTCGAACCGGCCGGGCCGGTGGCCTTCCTCGACGTGACGTTGGCCGATGGTAGCCTGGTCAAGGCGACCTGCACCGATCCGCGCGCCCATCGACCGGGCGAACTACTGACGTTGGCGGTGCAGCACAGTAACGTGTCGGTGTTCGATGCGGCGAGCGGCGTGCGCACCGGGGCGCTCGCGCCCACCCCGGGCGAGAAACGGGTTGGCGCAAACAATGACGAGGCGATGGCGCATGGCGTTTGATCTCATCCTGCGCGGCGGGCGCGTGCTCGATCCGTCGCAGAACCTCGACCGTATCGCGGACGTGGGCTTCGCGAACGGACGTGTCGCCGAGATTGGCGAGTGGCTGCCAGCCGACGGTGCCAAGGTTGAAGATGTGGGCGGCCTCATCGTGACGCCCGGCCTCATCGACCTGCACACGCATGTCTATTGGGGTGGCACCTCGCTCGGCATCGACGCCGACGATTTCGGCCGGCGCAGCGGCGTGACCACCTGCGTCGACACCGGCTCGGCGGGACCCGGCAATTTTGCCGGATTCCGTAAGCACGTCATTGAGCGCAGCGACGTGCGCATCCTCGCTTATCTGCACGTCTCCTTCGCCGGCATCTTCGCCTTCGGCCACCGCGTCATGGTCGGCGAAAGCCTAGATGTGCGCATGTTGGCGGTGCGCGACACCGTCGAGGTGATCGAGGCGAATCGCGATGTCATCGTCGGCGTCAAGGTCCGGATCGGCCGCATGACCTCCGGCCAGAACGGGCTCGCGGTGCTTGAGTCCGGCATGCAGGCCGCCGAGCAGGTCGGGCTGCCGCTGATGGTGCATATCGACGAACCGCCGCCCAGCTACGAAGATCTTTGCGACCGGCTGCGGCCGGGCGACGTGCTGACGCATTGCTTCCGCCCGTTCCCGAATGCGCCAATGCGGCCGGACGGCACGGTGCGCCCGGCGGTACGGCGCGCCCGCGAACGCGGCGTGATCTTCGACATCGGCCACGGCAAGGGCTCGTTTGCATATTCCACGGCCCGCCCGATGCTGGCGGCCGGCTTTAAGCCGGACACGATTTCCTCGGACATCCACATCCTCTGCATCGACGGCCCGGCCTACGACCAGGTAACGACGATGTCGAAATTCCTGTGCCTGGGCATGGACCTGACCGAAGTCATCGCCGCTTCCACAATCAACGCGGCGAAAGCGCTTGGCCGACCGGAACTCGGCAGCCTGCGGCCGGGCAGCGTTGGCGACGCGACCTTGCTGACTGTGCGCGAGGGGAAATTCGAATATGAGGACGTGCTCGGCGAGATCCTGAAAGGCGACCGTCGCATCCTGTCCGAAGGTGCGGTGATCGCCGGCAAGATGTGGCACCGGGGGAGCGCGGAGGGAGGCAAGGCACGATGAGGTATTCTGCCGGTCCCGTCGAAACGGCGCGGCTGCTCTCCGCGCTGGTCGACACGCTTCTGCCCGGCGACGAGAGCTGGCCGAGCGGTGCTACCGTCGGCGTCCAGGCCCTTGTCGCCGCGCGGCTCGTGCAGGAGCGCGGCGACGATGCGATCGACAACCTCGTCGACACACTTGGCGACGATGCGAAAGCGCTACTCGCCGGCGACGAGGCGGCGCGCGTCGCCGCCGTTACTGCGTGGGAAGCGCGCGAAAAAGACCTGTTCGGCTTCGTGTGCGATGCCGCCTACATCGCCTATTACGAAAACCCGGCCGTCGTGCTCGCGATCAACGCGCACGGCCATCCGTACAAGCTGATTCCGCACATCGCCGGCTACGAGCTGCCGCGCTTCGACCTTGCCCGGGACATGCCGAAGCACGGGCGCGGTCACTTCATCCCAACCGACGCGGTCACACGCGTCCCCGTGGAAACGCTGAACCTCGCCGACGAGCGCACGCAGAACTGGGGGCGCAAGCAATGACGACGCAAGCGGCCGATGTCCTGATCATCGGCGCCGGCGCCACCGGCTCCCTCGCCGCGATGGTTTTGGCCCAAGCGGGGCTCGACGTGGTGTGCCTGGAACAGGGCGGCTGGGTCGATGCGGGCGACCACCCGCACTACAGCACGGACTGGAGCTGGCAGCGCAAGACGCGCTGGAACGCCGACGTCAACAAGCGCCATCACCCGGACGACTTTCCGGTGCGCACCGATTCGTCAAACGTGCTGATGTGGAACGGCGTTGGCGGCTCGACCAACGTCTATGGCGGAATCTGGCCGCGCTACCGTCCGTCGGATTTCCGCAAGGGCGACGAGCACGGGCTGCAACCGAACTGGCCGATCACCTACGAGGATCTGGCACCCTTCTACGATCGCTCCGATCGGCTGATCGGCACCAGCGGCGTCGCTGGCGACCCGGCCATGCCGCCGCGACCGCCAAGCCCGACCGGCCCGCTGCCGTTCACCGAAGCCGCGCGCACGCTCGCTGACGCCTTCGACAAGCTCGGCTGGCACTGGTGGCCGCCGGAAGCGGCGGTCATCTCCGAGGACTACGACGGCCGCCCCGGCTGCAACGGCTGCGGCGTCTGTTCGGGCTGCGCACGCGGTTCGATGAGCAAGTATTCGCTCTCGATCTGGCCGAAGGCGCTGGCCGCCGGCGCCCGGCTGCGCATCCAGGCGCGCGTGCTGCGCATTGAGAAAGGCAAGGACGGCCGTGCCACCGGCGCGCTCTATCTGGACCGCACATCCGGCCGTACCGAGTTCCAGCCGGCCCGCGTTGTCCTCGTCGCCGGCAACGGCGTCGGCACGCCACGGCTGCTGCTGGCCAGCGACAACCTCGCCAACAGCTCCGATCAGGTCGGCCGCAACCTGCTGCATCACACGTTGACCGCCTGCGAGTTCTGGGTCGATCGGAAAATCGACGCCCATATGGGCTACTCGGCCTCAATGATTAGCCGCGAGTTCTCCGAAACCGACATTTCGCGTGGTTTCGTCAATGGCTTCCAGTTCAACTGCCTGACCAGCACGTCGTCGGCGCCGGAAGTCGCTGCGGGCTGGCTCGGCGACGCGAAGGCGCCGTGGGGCCGCGGGCATCATGCGTGGTTCGAAAAGCATTTCGGTCACGGCACCGGCCTGTTCGCGATCGGCGACGACCTGCCGAACCCGAACAACCGGGTCAGCCTCGACCCGGAAGCGCGCGACGCCGAAGGGGTGCCGCTGGCAAAACTCCACTATCGCCCCGGCGAGAACGACCGCCGCATGATGGCCTTCCAACTCGACCGGTTGGTGGAGGTCGCGAAAGCTGCCGGCGCCTACGAGTACCGGTTGCAGGACTATCTGGATACGGACGGCGTCTACCGCACGCCGGCGTGGCACATGATTGGCACCTGCCGCATGGGCGCCGATCCGGAAACCTCGGTGGTGAACAAGTGGCATCAGACCTGGGATGTGCCGAATCTGTTCCTCATGGACGGCAGCGTGCTGGCCACTGGTGGCGTGGTGAACCCAACATCGACAATCTCGGCCCTCGCGTTGCGCGCCGCGGAACACATCCGCGACAATTTTCGCGAACTGTCTGGCCTGACCCGGCCGATGGCAGCGTGACCGGTTTGCCGTCAGGGCCGCCGCGCACCGGTGCGATGAACGAACACCGACCACAGGCTGGTCAGGCCGGTGATATAGAGCCGGTCGCCGCGTTGGCCGCCGAAGACAAGGTTTGTTGCTGGTTCCGGAATCACGATCCGCCCGATCAGATCACCGGTCGGCGACAGGCATTGCACGCCATCGCCGGCACTGGTCCAGATGAAGCCCTTGCTGTCAAAGCGGAATCCGTCCGGGAACCCTGGGTCGATTTCCGCGAAAACCTTGCCGCCGGACAGGCGCGCGCCGCCGATGATATCGTAGACACGGATATGGTGGGCGCCGTCCGGTGCTTCCGTGCGGCCCGTGTCGCTGACATAAAGCTCGCTCTCGTCGAGATTGAAGGCGAGGCCATTGGGCATCGCGCAGTCATCGGCCATGATGCTGACCGCGCCGGTTCCAGGATCGATGCGGTAGACGTTGCAGGTGGCCTGTTCGCGATCGCCAACAACGCCTTCCCAATTGTCGCGGAGGCCATAGCTGGGATCGGTGAACCAGATCGACCCATCGGATTTGACCACGACATCGTTCGGCGAGTTCAGACGCCGCCTGTCGTATCGGTCTGCGAGCACCGTCAGTGACCCGTCAGGCTCCGTGCGCACAACCCTGCGGCCAGAATGTTCGCAGGTGACCAGCCGCCCCTCGCGATCCCGGGTGCTGCCGTTTGCGTGGCCGCTCGGGCTGCGGAACACGGTCGTTCCCTGATGCTCAACGTAGCGGAGCATGCGGTTGTTCGGGATATCGCTCCAGATGAACACGTCCAGATCCGCGAAGTATGTCGGCCCCTCGCCAAGGCGCGTGCCGTTGAACAGCCGCTCGAGCCTCGGACCGCCGAACACGCAGTCGCGGAAAGACGTGTCCACCGCGTCGAACGTCAGCTCGAAGACTTCGACCGCATGGCCATTTCGCATGATGCTTTTCTCCGGCGCCGGTCCCCGAACCATATCGGTGCCATCGATGGAGTCAAACAGGTGGATCGCGGGTAAGCCGCCCACCAACGATCGCGGAGGATGACGTGCCAGTCGGGCTTATCGGCTATTGCGATCCCTGGACTGCGGGACCGGGCGGATCACTGTCTTTCATGATCAGTTCGGCGGGCGGTCGGCCGTTCCGTTCCCGCGTTGTCCGCGTCCGTTCTGCAGACCCCAATCCCGCCGGCCCGGGCATGAAGCTGCTTCCGGTTCCGGCGTTTCCGGAGCACGTCCATCCTGGTCGCGAACAGCATTCGCATCCCGGCTCCAGCGGATGGGCCGCCTGCCCGCCGCTCGGCGACGGACCGTTCCACATCATCGTCAATGCGCGCTGCCTGAAGCACTTCGACGAGCCCGAATGCCTGCTGGCACTGCAGAACGAAGCCGGCGACAAGTCGTTGGCGTTGTGCTTGCAACAGGGAACATTGCAACTACGATCGGGCGGCGATGTCATCGCGACGACCGGCATCAACCTTGCGCCGCAGACGTGGTGGAGCATTGGCGTCGTGATAGACCTGCGGCGGTCGCTTGCAACTTTCGACGTTGTGGAGTTGCGGCCCCGGTCGAAGCCGATCCGTCGCGCCCGATACGACTTCCACATCGAGGGCGCCGCCGCAGCGGTACCGTCCGACTGGTCGCATGTGTCGTTGGCGGCCATCACGCGGGGTTTCGCGACGCTGTGCTTCAACGGTCAACTGGAAGCCCCGACCCTGGGCATGGGCAGCCTGCCGGACCTGCAACTGGTCGGCGGCGCCCTTGGTGTCGACCGGCGACAGGCCCTTGCGGCCTGGGATTTCTCCGAGGGCATCGAGACACAGATTTTTCATGACAGCGGGCCCGCAGGCCTGCAGGGGACATTCCGAAATCTTCCGACGCGCGCAACGAAGGGTTCGAATTGGAGTGGGCGCGAGATGAACTGGCGGCACTGCGCCTCCGAATATGGCGCCGTGCATTTCCATGCTGACGACGTCGGCGACGTCGGCTGGGAGCGGAGCATCGTTCTCCCGGTCCCCGAGGGCGTCAAGAGCGGGGTCTATGCGCTGCTCATCGAAAACGATACGGGCTCCGACCTGATCCCGTTCTACGTCCTGCCGCAGCGGCAATGCGCGAACGGCCCGCGCATCGTGTTTCTTGCACCGACCATGACATATCTCGCCTACGCCAACCATGCGCGCGGCAACTGGTCCGACACGCTCAGGCAGCGCGCCAAAGTCTGGGGCGCATATCCGCACAATCCCGACGAGACCCCTGACTTCGGATTCTCGACCTATAACCGCCATCCGGACGGCACCGGCATCGCGCTATCGTCACGCCGCCGGCCCATCATGACGATGCGGCCGGGCTATTTGACGTTCGAAAGCCCGATCGGATCCGGACTTAAGCATTTTCCCGACGATACGCATCTGCTGGACTGGCTGGAGCAAAAGGGGTTCGACTTCGATGTCGTCACCGACGAGGACCTGGACCAGCATGGAGTCGAACTGATCCGTGATTACACAGTCCTGATCACGGGCTCTCACCCCGAGTATCACACGGAAAACATGCTGAACGCCCTGGAAGTCTACCGAGCGGGTGGCGGAAATTTTTGCTACATGGGCGGCAACGGCTTCTATTGGCGGATCGCCAAGTCGTCGGATCTGCCGTACGTCCTTGAGGTGCGGCGCGGCGAAAGTGGCATCCGGGCCTGGGCTGCGGAACCCGGTGAATATTATCATCAGTTCGACGGAAGCTATGGCGGGCTATGGCGGCGCAACGGCCGACCACCGCAGGCGCTTGTCGAGATCGGCTTCGCCGTCCAGGGGCTCTTTGAGGGCAGCCCTTACCGGCGTACATCCGAATCGTTTGGTCCTGACATGCGTTGGATCTTTGATGGCGTAGACGGAGAGACGTTCGGCGAATTCGGCCTGTCTGGCGGCGGCGCTGGCGGGTTCGAGCTCGATCAGGTGTCTGAGCAGCTCGGAACATCACGCAACGCGGTGGTGCTGGCCCGATCGGAAGGTCATGGCCCAAGCTTCAAGGGCGTACCAGAGGACGTTCTCACGCACACCTTATCTGTCGGTGGCGGGACGGAGGCGATCGAGGCCCATATGGTCTACGGCGTCAATGACGCGGGCGGGCAGGTTTTCTCCACCGGATCGATCACGTTCATCGGCAGCCTGCCTTACAATAACTACGACAATCCCGTGTCCCGCATCGTGGAGAATGTTGTGCGACGGTTCATGACCGGCCCGAAGCCGTGAGCATGACTTTGTAGCATCGGATGTTCACCGGCTGGAGAAATGCGCTCTCGCCTGCTGCTGCGCGCTCTGGAACTGCAATCGCAAGGTCGCATAAGGGTCGGAAGGCGCAGGTCGGAGTAGCGACGCGGCGCCACGGACGCCTCTCGCCGCTGCCTCCGGTGTGCCGCCGAACCAACCAAGCGCAACGCCCGCCAATAGCGCCGCCCCGAAAGTCGACGCATCGGAGGTGGCGGCCAGCGTGACCGGCCGGCGCGCGAGATCGGCGAGCAGTTGAGGCCAAAGACTCAGATGCATCCCACCTCCCCCAAGCACGAGGCCCTGCGTGCCTGCAGGATCGAGCAGGTCGATGCTGCGGCAGAGATCGGCACTGACGCCTTCCACCACCGCGCGCAGAAGATGTGCCGGCCCGTGAGGCGCGGCGAGTCGGAGAAACGCGCCGCGCGCCGCTGGGTCGAAGTCCGGGCTGCCGGCGCCGAGCAAATATGGGACGAACAGTACGCCTTCTGCGCCAGGAGGAAGCGCGTGCGCCTGCTCGACCGCCGCCTGGAATGGCATGTCTCCGCCGAGAACGCCGCGCAGCCAATCGAGACTGGCGCCGCCGTTGAAATGCGAGCCCAGGGCATACAGGGCGCCACTCGCCGCCCCCGGGTGGAATGTCAGGCGGCCGACCAACGCCCGCTCCGCCGCGGCAACCGGCGCAATCACGGTGGCGCTGGTACCGATGGTAACCGCGATCTCGTGAGGCCCCAGGCCGATTCCAAGCAAGGCCGCCGCCATATCCGCTGCGCCCGTAGCGACCGGCAGGCCGGCCGGCAGGCCGAGTTCGGCAGCGCACTCGGCGCGCAGGCGGCCAGCGAAGGTCGCCGGCTCAGACAGGGGTGGCAGCAGTGCCGGATCGATCCCCACGTCGCGTGCCAGTTCGGGCATC
>Ga0302314_10022842_pt1 | contig 10238 bp, 6 predicted proteins | sample III_Palsa_N2_3_FD_200533 | JGI IMG/M metagenome (GOLD analysis project Ga0302314, IMG submission 200533) | Peat permafrost microbial communities from Stordalen Mire near Abisko, Sweden - III_Palsa_N2_3 | ecosystem: Environmental > Terrestrial > Soil > Palsa > Peat permafrost | place: Sweden... | reverse complement strand
GGACGCCATCAGCGCCTCGGGTCAGACCATAGCGTTGAGCGAGCCCGCAGGGGCGACCTCGATCGGCTTCCTCGGCAGTGCCACCAACGCCGGCAACAGCGGCTCCGAGGGCACGGTCACGGTCACCTACACCGACGGCACCACGTCGACGGCCGAACTCGGCTTCAGCGACTGGACCCTCGGCGGAGGCGGCGGAACAGTGCAGTTCGGCAACGTGGCCGTCGCCGACACGGCCTACCGCAACGGAGCCGGCGGCGCGCAGGATGTGCAGACCTACATCTTCGCGCAGACGATTCCGGTCGACGGTACCAAGACGGTGGCCAGCGTCACACTGCCGAACACCCTGAGTCAGGGCTCGTTCAGCGTGTTCGCGATCAGCGGCAGCTGAGCCGGATGGGCGCGACCGTGGCGCAGCCGCCACGGTCGCGCCCAGCGTGCGCCGTGAGGGCGGTGGGGTTACCGTGGGCAATGCGGACGCCAAATCGCCACGTCAGGAAAGGCAGAGCTCAATGTCCCAAGCGGAATGCACCCACACGGACGAGATCACGGATGTCGCCGCGCGTACGCCGAATGGGTGTGAAGAGTGCCTTGCGCAGGGCGATACGTGGGTCCACCTGCGGCTCTGCCTGACGTGCGGGCACGTCGGCTGTTGTGACTCGTCGAAGAACAAGCACGCCACCAAGCACTTCCAGCAGCAGGACCACCCGATCATCCAGTCCTTCGAGCCCGGTGAGGACTGGATGTACTGCTACAAGGACGATGCGCTCCTCACCCCAGCCTGACCCGAATGACAACGCGGCGACGGGACGCTTTGCGCATCCCGCCGCCGCATCGTGTGCCGCATCCGGATCTATCAGAACGCGCCGATGCCATCCGGCGTGCCGTTACCGGTCGGACCGTCGTATCCCTTGACCGCGTTGCACTGGTAGTCGCCGCCGCAGCTCAGGCCAATGTCGTTGCTCCCGCCGACGACGTCATACAGCTTGCTCGTGTGCGAATACAGGTACGAAGCGTTCGGGAACAGCGCGGGATTGCCGGCCAGGGCGATCACCCCGGCCACGAACGGCGAGGCCGCACTGGTGCCGCCGACCACCAGCCAGCCGGGTTCGCCGTTGTCCGTGTCGTAGACGGCCGGTCCGGTCTCAGGATCGGCGTCCGCGGCGACATCCGCGACCATCCGGCCGGGGCAGTTCGGGTCGGTCTGCCACGCGGGCTTGTCGACCCAGGCCGAGCAGCCGCTGGACGCCCCGATCCAGGCCGTCTCGGTCCAGCCGCGGGAGTTGGCGGTGGTCTTGGTCAACGTCGTCCCGCCGACCGCGATCACGCTGCTGGCGACGGCCGGGAAGTTCGGGATTCCGTAGCCTGAGTCACCCGAGGACGCAAGGATCGCGACACCCGGATGGCTGTAATCGGCGTAGTAGGCCTGCATCCCGTTGTACTCGGTGCCGCCGTAGCTGTTGGACACCTCCTTGGCGCCCAGCGCGACGGCCGTGTTCTCCGAGGCGGCGAGGTTCGCGTACGAGTTGTCGTCGCCCTCGACCAACAGGATGTGGCACGACGGACAGCTCGCGCTGACCATGTCCAGGTCGAGCGAGATCTCCACGTCCCAGCCGATGTCCGCCGGCAGTGGGCTGGCCGTGCCGGCCTGGTTGACCTTGCTGAAGCAGCCGTTCGCCGTGGTACAGGCCGGCAGCCCGAAAGTCGCGCGGTAGACCGCGAGGTCGGCCTCGGCATTCGGATCGTCGCCGGCGTCCACGAGGGCGACGGTCTGGCCGGTGCCACCGGTCTTCGGCAACTTGTATGCCGCCTGCAGCGTGGCCGGACTGTATCCGGACGGGAGCTTGGCCTTGGCTTTCGCGCTCATTGCCGCAGGGCCGAACACCCCCTTGCCGCTGTGCACGTCGGTTCGGACCTCGGCCAGGCACCGGGCATAACCGGTCGGCGCCGGGCCACACGCGTTGACCACGTTCACTGCGTGACCACTACCACTGCTCAGGGTGCTGACTGTCGCCGCTGCGCCCGCCCCGGCCCCGGCCATCGCCGGACCCGCGGAGCTGGATATCGCGGCCAGCGCCACGATCGCCATCCCGGCAAGCGCGGTGCGCAACTGGAGAGTACGTTTCATTGCTGAACTCCTTGCGCGGCGATGGAGTAGGCATCGGTGACGGTCTGGACAATCGATCCGCCAGCCGCATCGGTCGCACTGACTCGCAGCTCGGGTGAGGTGCCCGCAGCGGAGGCGGGGTTGGACCACAGCGCGACATACGTACCGTTCGCGCCGACCATCTTGGCCGCCGTCCAGGTCTTGCCGTTGTTGAAGGACACGGAGACCTTCGCGGAAGTGATCGCCGAATGCGAACCGATCCCGTCATACATGAGGTGGTCCACAGTCAGCCCGAGCAGTTGCGGTCCGACGGCGCTGGTGTTGGTGTCGTCGGCGCCCAAGCGGTAGTCGAGGTTGAGCACCGGCAGGATCTGGCACTGCGTCGTTGTCTGAAGCATCTGCTCGCAGTCCAGACTGTCCGGCAGGGAGTTGCCGGAGTTGAGACCCGGCGTGTAGGTGAACTTCACATCGGTGCTGGTGGTCACGGACTGGCTGACCCCCGGAGTGCCGGACAAGTCTGTCGTGTAGACCAGGCGGTAGGCGGTCGGTGCGGTGGTAGACACCCCGGTCAGCAGATTACTGGCGACCTTCTTACCGTTCTGATACACGGTGAGTTGGGACGCCGCTCCGAAAGACCAACTGGTGTGGTCGGGCTCGCTGTCGCCGGCCGTACTGAGGCTGACGTACACCGTGCTGCCTGAAGCGCAGTCGTAGCAGGGGCTGGTGGGCTGCGGGCCGGTGTGCGTGCCGACGTTCGGAGCGAGCGGGCCCTGCGCCCAGTTGATCCAGTAGGAGTGTCCGGCCTTGAAGGTGTGCAGGTCGGCGTTGAGGAAGAACTCACCGGGCAGAATGTAGCCCTGCCACCATCCGCCCCCGTCCGCGACGCCCACGTACTCCGTGAGCGCACCGGGCGCTGTGCTGTCTCCGGTCGTACCGTAGGCGACATCGAACGAGTCGGACGGCCCGGCCATGAAAACACCCTCGTCGCCCTGCTGGATGGCGGCCGGATCGGCGTAGATGGTCTGGTGGACGGTCGCGAGCTGACTGGACTTGACGACATACGTCTGATTCGCACTGATGCGGTCCGACCCGTAGGCGAGGTCATAGCGGTACTGGGCGCCGGTCGCCGGGCCGTTCGCGCTCCACTGCCAGACCAGACGCATCTTGCCGACCTTCGCGGCAGGCTGGCTGTTGATGTACGTCGGCGCCGAGCCGTCCTGTCCCAGGCTGATCTGCCCGATGACCCCGGTCGAGTCCTCCCGGGACCAGTAGGCAGTGAGCTGATTCGAAGTGGCCGGAAGCGGGGTGCTGAACGTCACCGGATGGACCGCGGCGCTCTCGTCGATCGAGACCGAGGTGCTGCCCGACGCGGCGACCGTGAGGTCGGTGATCTCGACTAAGCGGTTGGCGGTCGTGTCGCCCTGCGAGTCGAGGTCGAAGAAATTGGCCAGCATCGAGTAGTGCCCGGCGGGAACGGCGATCCGATCGATGCCACCGCTCGGGAAAAGGAGCGTGTCCATCTTCGTCAGCGAATCCGTGTTGACCAAGTCGATCACGACATTGTCGTCCGGTGCACCGGTCATGTCGTTGGTATTGACTTGCAGGTCGAACAACGGGTAGTCAGGCTTGACGGCCGCCGCGGCCACGACTGCGGGCGTGGCCAGGCCCATCGAGCCGAGCCCGCCGAACAGCGGCGCGGTACCCGCCGCCCGCCCCGCCCGGACGTCCGCGCCGAGATCCGCACGCAACCCGGCCGCGAACGCGCTACCCGAAGCCGCGGTGACATACCCCTGCGCACTCGACCCGGTGTGTGAGGTCAGCGTCACTCCGGGCGGCGCCGTCACGGCTGAGCCCGCGCCGAACGACAGGTCGACCGGAATATGCGAACCCGTAGTCAACCCGGCCCGCAGCAGCGCGGTGACGTCGAACAGCGAGGTGCTCAGCTGCTTGTTGAGATAGGGCGTGGCCTCCGCCGGGATGACGTAGTGATCCCCGTTGGCTCCCTGATACGAGGCGAATCCCTCGGAGTGCCCTGAGGCGGCAGTCACGGAGTAGGTGGATTTCCCGTCGACAGTGGTGACGATCACCCGGTCCCCGGTCACCAAGGTGACGGTCTGGACAGTGGGCTGCGAAGCAGTCTTGGCGACGGCTGCGGCGACCGGCTTGGCCGCCGGAGCCGACGCGGACGCCGACACGCCGATGGCACTTGCGGCGGCGGGCCACCCGACTGCGGTCAGGCTCGCCGCGACGGTGACGGCCAGCAAGCCCCGCCGAAACCACCGCCCCGGCGGCTCGGCCGTCCGCCCGCGATGTGAGCTGCGTACTTCCACGAAAAGTACCTCCCGAAACCCGTTGGAAAAGCTCATGAGAACCAGAATTCCCAAAGGAACCACTGGTTACCGTCCACGAAAGCAGACTCTTGTGACGACGCGCCAGAGGTCATTCGTGGCGAACATGCGACAGTGCAATACAACGAAAACCATGGGTGATTGCGTCTACTAGGTATGGAGACAGAAGCAGGCGGCGGGCAACTTCTCGAACTTCTGCTGACGGGCGTCCCGGACAAGGCGATCGCAGCGAAACTGGGCGTCAGCGAGCGCACAGTGCAGCGCCGTGTGGGCCGACTGATGGCTGATGCGGGTGCAGGAAACAGAATGCAGCTCGGCCGGCACGCAGCGCGCCTAGAACACCTGCGCCAAGACGCCGAGATCCCAGCCGATCGCCCGAACGAACGGGACCTATGCCTGCTCACCCTGCTATTTGAAGGAATCCCGGAACCGTCCGCGGCTGAGCTACTCCAGATCAGCCCACGCACAGTCCAGCGACGAGTCCAGTGCCTCATGCAGTCAGTCGGCGCGACCAATTGGGCACAACTAGGATGGCATGCCACCCGATGCGAGTGGATCTAGACCGGCACAAGCGCAGCTTGCAAATCGACGCCGCACTATGATCAGACTCATGCCTGAGGATCTGGACATATCAGCGGTGACTTATGCCCGCCGGACGGCCAGGGTACTGCTGCTGGACGCAGAGGACAGGCTGCTGCTCTTCCGCTTGCTCCACAATCCCGAGGTTCCCGAGCGAGGCTACTACTGGATCACTCCAGGCGGCGGCGTCGACCCGGACGAGCCACTGCTATCCGCCGCAGTCCGAGAACTGCGCGAGGAAACCGGCCTTGTGGTGGCACCTGGGGACTTGGGGCCGCACGTAGCGTTTTCCTCCGGGCACGCGACATTTACCTGGGCCACCGGCCTGATCCGGGATGATTTCTTCTTCCACCGCGTCGACGCGCACCAGGTAGACACCAGCGGATTCGAGGAGCTGGAAGCATCCCAGATCACTGATTACCGCTGGTGGTCACTCGATGAACTCGCCGCTGCCAGCGAAGCGGTCTTTCCCTGGGGACTCGCCGGGCTGGTCGCGGACCTCATCGCAGCGCGCGTGCCTGCGGAGCCGGTGCAGCTGCCTTGGCACCTATGAGAAACCTGTCGACTAGCACCTTGTGACGAGTGGGGGAGCGGATACGCCTTGGGGGCGGCAATCCGTGACGGCGCCTGGGATGTTGCCCTGGCGCCAAGTTCGGGGGCGGATTCACGCGGCCGCACTGGCCACTGACTTTTGCATGCGATCATCCGCCGGTTCCCGCTGCCGATGGGCTGGCGTCGAAAAGACGTCGTAAGCTGGTGCCGCGTGACACATTTGGGACAGAAGTACACTGGTGTCGTGATCGAATGGTTTGTAGCATTTTCTCGGAGAATTCCCGTGGTAACGACGTCGGCCGCGTGAAGATCTTTACCATTGAGAGGAGTCCAACGAATGTGCGGCGGTTGGGTACGACGTCAATCTCAAGATCTGGAATTTGGCAAGACCTAAGCAAGAAGGAACTACCCTTTAATGAAAATATCTTGTAGGCGCCTCGTTTTAGTAATGGTGTCCACTGCTCTGACCTGTGCTGTTGTAGCTGCTGTGGCCTCGGACTACATGTTCGACGGTTCCGCTGGACAAACTGCTACATCTAAGGGCATTGTCTAAGTCGACGCGCTGACAGTCAAATATATCAGGGCCTTCATAGGGCTCAGAGGAGGGCCGGGCGTCGTTAGGGCCAATTATGGATTGGCGCCGCCCGGCGTACCGAGCCGCTCACGTAACAGGTCGGTACGCTTGGTTTGAACGGGGTCGTAGAGGGCGACCGCGCGTTGCCAGTGATTGCGTGCCGCCGCATGTCGATTCGATTCTTCGAATACGTCCCCTATTCCGTGATGAGCGGCGGCCTGGAGCAGGGGCATGCCTGCTGTGCGAGCACTCCCCAGGGCGAGTTGGTAGGCCGTCAACGCAGCGGGTTGGTCTTGGCCGGCCAAATGCACGCTGCCAGCTGTCAGGTGGGCGTTGGTTAGCTGGAACGGGTCGCCTATCTGCTCGGCCATTGTGGTCGCCTGGTTCAGTAGCGTGAGAGCCAGCTCGTTATGGCCCAACGGCAGGTGAGCGCGTGCTTGGGCCAGCAGTGTGTTCGTTTCGCCGATCAGGTTTTCGAGCTTACGGAATTGTTCAAGTGCCTTGTCCAGAAGCGGCAAGGCCTCCTCGGGGTGGCCCAGACGGGTACTGGTGTCACCGAGGTTGAGCGCGGCGACAGCGATGTTGCGGGTGTCGCCGAGTTGGAGAGCCAGAGTCAATGCCTGCTGATAACAGGCTTCTGCTTCCTCATGCTCGCCGCACTGGTGGTAGAACTCTCCAAGATTATTTATACAGTTACGTTCAACTGCGTCATCGTGAGTCGTGCGGGCCAGTTCGAGCGCGCGTTGTGTGTGCGCGATACCTGAGCTGTATTGACCGGTGTCAAAGAGGGCAGCGCCAAGATGGTACAGCGACACTGCTTGCCCATGCCGATCATGCATGGTCTGACGCAGTTTCACAGATTGTTGGTAGCTGTTGATTGCGTCTGCGAGGCGGTGCATGTTGTAGTGCACCCGGCCAAGCTGGAGTAGCGCATCGGCTTGTCCATCCGTGTCGCCCAGTGCACGCCACAAGGCCAACGCCGTATCTCCGTAGTGACGCGCCTGCTCCAATGCGCCTAGCCGCCAGCGGGCAGTGGCCAAGTCGGTAAGGGCATAGGCCTGACCGGCTCGCTGATTGCGCCGAGTCCAGGTGCTCAGCGCGTTCTCATGCAGCGGAATACTCTCTTTCCAGAGGCTTCGCCGGTCCAAGTACATGGCAAGTAGCCGGGACAGGGCCGCTGCTTCGTAGGATCGGCCATTGTGATGCCAGTATTCGATGACGGCTCGAAGAGAGGCCTGCTCGGCATCCAGCCAGGCTGCAGCCTGCTGAGCATCGTGAAAGAGTGGCGCGTACGGCGATGTAGGCGCGGTGAGTTCAGTGGTGAAACCGTCTTGCCTACTGGGGTGGAAGCGGGCTGTGGCGCGGTCAACCGCAGTCAGTGTGTAACGCATGAGCCGGTCGTCGGCTGAGTGGCGGTCTGAATCGGTGTCGTCTCGGACAACGGCGTGTGCGGCGAACCCTCGCAGCAGGTCGTGCATGCGATATCTATGTCTCTGCGGCTCCGAGAGCAAATGATGATCAACGAGTACTGCCAGGGCGAGGTCGGTGTCGGGTATCGGCGCGCCTGCCAGAGCGGCGGCGGCGGGCAGGCTGATTCTGGAATCCGGGTAGAGGGACAGGCGTCGGAAAAGGCGGCTCGGAAGCTCGCCCAAGTTGCGGTACGAGGTCTCGAATGTCGTGTCCAGCGGAGCGCGGAAGGTGTCCGACTCCGGCGATGCCAGGGAACGGGACAGGTGTTCGGCGAGGTCGGCGACGCTCCAGGAACGCTGCATAGGCAGGAACGCCCCGGCGATCGAGAGTGCGAGCGGCAGCCGGTCGCACACGGCGACGACGGCGTTCACGGCTGGATCCTCGGTGCTCGGGAGTTGGGCGGCCCGGAGGAACAGGTCCCGCGCGTCGCTGGTGCGCATCACCGGCAAAGTGTGGCGGAGGGCATCCGGTAGGTCGGGCAGGTGCTTTCGGGCGGTGACCAGGACAATGCTGCCGACGCCGCCTGGTATGAGAGGCCGTATCTGATCGGCGCTCGCAGCGTCGTCGAGCAGGAGCAGGATGCGCCGCTCGCTGGTCCGCCGGCGCCATAGCGCGATGGCATGGTCCAGTCCGCCGGCGAGTTGCACCTGCTTGGCGTCGACTCGGAGCGTGCTCAGAAGGGAGCCCAGCGCCGCTTCGGGCGTGGTTGGGCGCTGATTCATGTCGTGACCGCGCAAGTGCACCTGGAGCGCGGCGTCCGGGCAATGCCTGCGCAGGATGTGGGCCAGGTGTAGAGCGAGGGCACTCTTGCCGACGCCCGGCATGCCGTCGATGACGCATAGCACTGACTGGCCAGAGTTTAGTTGGTCGGTGATCTCCTTTTCGAGGATTTCGAGATCATGTTGTCGGCCGACGAAGCCGGGCGGATCACGTTCCAGCGTGTTCGGGGCCTGTGGTGTGGGCTCGGCGGTCGGAACCAAGGGGGCAAGTTGCGTCGCTTGTTGTGGGCGGACCAGGTGTGACCGTGCATGCTGCGGGACGTCCTCGTCACGCAGCAGCATTTGGTGCACGTCCTTGAGGGCGCGGTGCGGATCGATTCCCAGTTCTTCCCGCAGGCGGCGGCTGATTGCCTTGTACTCTGCCAAGGCGTCGGCGGTGCGCCCGGCGGCGTGCAGGGCGCGCATCAGCAGTGCCGCCACGGCTTCGTCGAAGCGGTGCCGGCCGGCCAACTCGCGCAACTCCCCGATCAGGGTGCGCGGATCATCCTGCTGTAACTGCAGTCCGATTCGGGTGAGCGTCGCGTCGCGTTGGTATTCTTGCAGGCCTTCGCGCGCGACCTGGGCCCATGGGCCGGGCAGGCCGGCCAGCGGTTCGCCCCGCACCAACTGCTCGGCGGCGCGCAGCAGTTCGATCGCCCGGTCGCGCTCGCCCTTGTCCACCGCGGAGCGGCTCAGGTTGATGAGGCGTTTGAACTCATAGACATCGACCTGCTCCTTTGGAACGATCAGCTTGTATCCGATAGCTGTCACATGGTCGAGGGCGACGCCTGAATCGCCTCCCAGTTCCAGACGGCGGCGCAGCCTTGACAGGTTCGCCTGCACGCTGGCAGCGACCTTCGCCGGCACCGCCTCGCCCCACACGCAGCGCACCAGCGTGTCGAACGGGACCGGGTCTCCGGCCTGCAACAACAGCACCGCGAGCAACAGTTGTATCTTGGTAGGTCCCAGATCGATGCGGCGGCCCTGCGCCCAGAGTTCGACCTGGCCGAGCAAGCGAAACTCCACGCCCGTTCCCTCCCACTGACGCGTACTGAGTTTGAACCCTCACTCACAGTAAACTCGATCGCGGTGTTGCGCTAGAGTCCCGGCCCAACTGAATCTGCATATTGCGACCTGCACATGCATCTGCATTCTGGCCGCTGGCTGCTGGATTGCCCGATGCAACGATGGCATCAAGGATTCTGCAAGCGCGCGGGCAAGCGTTCGGCAGGACGGCCGGAAACAAGTCTCCTTGACAGGCGGACCGGTGGGGGAGCGAGGCCGAGCGGGACCACGGCTTCCGATCGCCGGTTCGCGACCACGCGAACAGTGGGTAAGGGGAAGGGTGCGCGATGAACAGTATCGTCTCGATTGAGAAGTACAGGAGCGGGAACGCTCCTGGTGGGAACGGGCCGTGGTGGCTGACCGTTCGGCCGCAGCGGCGGGTCCTGGTGATGGCTTCGACGATGACCAGCGTGAAGAGGTTGCTGGACATCGCCGGGCTCTTTGATGGCGACCTACGCGTACAACTCGTGTTCACAGTGCCGCCGAACCCGCTGGGCGGGGGCGCTGCCGAGATGCTCGTGGCGAGCGGAGTGCCGCTGGTGCCGTGGGCGCAGGCGACTGCTGAGCCGTTCGATCTCGCGGTGACCGCGAACTATGGCGGTATGGCAGAGGTCGATGCACCGGTCGTGGTCTTCTCGCATGGGGCCAGCCGCAACTCGTTGGCCCGGCCGCGTGGCCGCGGTTCGATTGCGGTGCCCGGACCGGTGAACGGTTTCAACCGCTCAACCCTGATCAGCGGCGGGATGCTCGTGCCGGCGGCCCTCGCGCTGGGGCACGAGCAGGACTTG
>Ga0302314_10022841_pt1 | contig 10239 bp, 7 predicted proteins | sample III_Palsa_N2_3_FD_200533 | JGI IMG/M metagenome (GOLD analysis project Ga0302314, IMG submission 200533) | Peat permafrost microbial communities from Stordalen Mire near Abisko, Sweden - III_Palsa_N2_3 | ecosystem: Environmental > Terrestrial > Soil > Palsa > Peat permafrost | place: Sweden... | reverse complement strand
GGGTGAAGGCGTCGACGGTCCCGGCCAGATCCCCGCTCACGCGCCGCACGATCCCCAGGTCGGCCAGCATGTCGGCTTCGCCGTGGCGGTCGCCGGTCGCGCGGTAGATCTCCAGGGCCCGGGTGAAGGCGTCGACGGCCCCGGCCAGATCCCCGGCAATGCCTCGCGCACGCCCCAGTTCGGTCAGGGCGTCGGCTTCGCCGTGGCGGTCGCCGGTCGCGCGGTAGATCTCCAGGGCCCGGGAGAAGGCGTCGTCGGCCCCGGCCAGATCCCCGGTCAGGCGCCGCGCGATCCCCAGGTCGGTCAGGGCGTTGGCGTGGGCGGTGGGGCGGCCGTGGTGTTCGGCGGTGTCGGCGGCGGCTTGGTGCAGGGCCAGGGCGCGGGTGTAGGGGCCGTCGGTGTGTAGGATCTCGGCCAGTCCCGCGGCCAGGGCGAGGGTGTGTTCGTGCAGGTCGTGGACGTCGGCACGGGTGTAGGCGTGTTCGAGGTTGTCGCGTTCTGTGCGTAGCCAGGCTCGGGCGGTCTCGGGGTCGGGCAGGGCGGGGTCGTGGACGGGGGCGGGGCCGCCGGGTGCCGGTCGCGGGCGGCGGGTGATGGGGATCGAGGCGCTGTGGGCGGTGTGGGCGTAGTAGCCCAGCAGCCGGTCCAGGGCGGCGTCGCGGTCGGGTGCGGGGTCGGTGGCGGCCAGGGTGCGGGCGTGGGCCCGGATCAGGTCGTGCAGCCGGTAGCGGCCGGGGGCGCACGCGATCAGCAGGTTGTGGTCGGCCAGGTCCTCCAGCAGCCCGGTGGCGGTGTCCGGGTCGGTGTCCAGCAGGGCGGCGGCGGCGTAGGCGTCGGCGTCGGCGTCCGGGCCGGGCACCAGCCCCAGGCGGCGCAGCAGCAGTCGGTGCCGTCCGCTCAAGCCCCTGTAGGACAAGTCGAGCACCGTCGCTAGATCCCGCTCTCCGTCAGACAGGGCGGACACGCGGCGGTGCTCGTCGCGCAACAGCGCGGCCAGGTGGTCCGGGTTCCAGGCGGGCCGGTGGCGCAGCAGTGCGCCGGCGATCCGCAGGGCGAGCGGCAGCCGCCCGCACCGGTGCGCGATCTTGTCGAGCAGCGGATCATCCGCCGGGAGTCGGCCGGGTCCGGTCACGGCGAGCAGCAGCGCGACCGCATCGCGCGGCGTCAGCAGATCGAGCGACATACTGCGGGCGTCGTCTAGTCCTTTCAGGCGCCTGCGGCTGGTGACCAGGACGAGGCAGCCGGGCTCGGCGGGCAGCAGTGGGCGCACCTGTGCCTCGTCGGCCGCGTTGTCCAACAGGATCAGGGTCTTGGTTCCGACCAGGCGCTGGCGGTAGAGTGCGGCGCGTTCCTGGGTGTCCTCGGGTATGCGCCGCGCGGGCACCTGCAGGGCGCGCAGGAGCATCCCCAGCGCATCGCCCGGTTCGCGCGGCGGGTGGCCCTTGGTGTAGCCGTGCAGGTCGATGAACAGTTGCCCGTCCGGGAACCGGTCGGATACGCGGTGCGCGGCGTGGACCGCCAGCGCGGTCTTGCCGATGCCGGCCATCCCGTCGATCGCCGTGATCACTACTGTGCCGCCTGCCGCGGCCTGCGGGTCACAGCATGGCGCCAGGCCGGTCAGCCAGGCCAGCTCGGCATCCCGGCCGGTGAAGTGCCCGGCGGCGGGGGGCAGCTGCCGCGGAACTTCTGTCGCGGGCGGGCGGGCGGGCGCCTGACCGGATCGCGGGGTGTCCTGCAGTTCCTCGTCGCCGGCCAGCATCCGCTCGTGCAGGGCGCGCAGCTCGCGCCCGGGTTCGACACCGAGCTCCGCGACCAGCGTCTTGCGTGCGTCCTGATACGCCGTCAGCGCTTCGGCTCGACGCCCCGAGTGCGCTAGGGCGAGCATCAGCTGGGCGTGGAAGTGCTCGCGCAGCGGGTAGCGCGCTGTCAGGTCCCTTAGCTGCTCAAGCACCGGTTCGTGACACCCGAGCCGCAGCTTGGCTTCGATCCAGTCCTCTGCCACCTGCACCCGCTGCCGCTCGAGCTGCGGCACAAGCAAGTCGCGCAGCAGCTGCGACGGCACATCCGACAGCGGCTCGCCCCGCGACAGGCTCAGGGCCAGCGCGCCTGACGCGGACGCCTGCGCATTGTCGGCTGCGCGCAGCGCCGCGCCAGCGCGCCGGCAGTGATTCTCGAACGCGAGCAGGTCGAGTTCGTCAACGCCCAGCTCGATCGCGTACCCGGGGGCACGGGTAACGATCCGCCGGGCGATACGCGGCCCCAGGCAGCGGCGCAGGCGCGCCAGGTGGGTGCGAAGCGTCGCGATGCTCCCTGGCGGGGGCGCGCCGTCCCAGACCACCTCGGCCAAAGCGTCGAGGGACACCGGCTCGTTCGCGTGCGCCGCCAGCGCGGCCAGCAGGATGCGCTGCCGCGGTCCCGTCACCGTGATGCGCTCGCCGGCGTCGTCGACGAGCTGCAATGATCCCAACAGCATCAGCCGCATGCGACACTCCCTGTGATCAGCCCCCGGAGATCCTGAGCCGCGCTCGCTGCCGCTGCGGTGGTAGCGGGCGGCCTGACAGCCACCGCGAGCGCAGCGCAGGCGGTAAGTAACCGGTCAACTCCGCCCGCGATGACGCTCGGTACTTTCCAGGCATCAGCGGACAGCAGTCCCGACTTCATGCCTGTCCGGCTTCCTCGCTTACCTGCGCCCGCTTCACGCGAAGAGAAGCAGGAGAAACCTCAGCCGACGATGAAGCGGCCCGGCCGGGGGCCGGTTCGATGAGGACCGCGATGCCGAACGCGACGTCCGAATCACCGAACGCGGGGGGCGTCGCGGGGCTGGCAGGATCGAACGCGTAAATGTTGCCGTTGCTGTCGAGCTCGTACGTGTATCCCGGCGTAGACCCGGCCGAGCCCGTGTCGGTGTCGTAGCCGTAGAACGAGTAGAGCTCGTTACTGCCGGTGGGCGTGATCGACGGCCCCGTTCCGGTCCCGGCAACGTCCAGGTTCGCCTGCGCGACCAGGACGCCGGCCTGCCCGGAGCCGGGGTTGTACTCCTGCCCGGCGATCCGCACCGCCGAGGGGGTGCCCGAGGTTGTCACGGTGGCGGTCGCGGTTCCCGCCGCCGTCACCGTTCCCTCGTAGACCGCGGCCGAGAAACCGGAGTTCACGCTGCCCCGCAGGGTGGTGCCCACCTGGGTCCAGGTGGCGCCGCCGCCGCTGATGCCGGTGGGCGGAGCGTGGCCCTCGGTGGTGACGTGCAAGAGGATCACGTCCCCCGCCGCGTGAGCAGTGACCGACGGTTTGAGCGACGTCCCCTGAATAAGGCCGCCGACAGCGGTAAACGCGGTTCCGGAGGACGCGGCGGGGGTGGTGAATGTCTGGTTGCCGCCGTCGGTGGTGCCTGTCGCGTTGGTCGCCATCAGCCGGTAGTCGTAGGTGGTGCTGGCGGACAGGCCCGACAGGCTGGTCGACTCGGCGACCGCGCTGCTGCCGGAGCCCGCGCTGGCCGGCGAGGCCGGCGTCACCGACCCGTAGCTGGTGCTGGTGCCGTACTGGAACTGGTAGGTAGCAGCGGCGCCCTCGGGGTTCACCGTCCCGTTGAGCGTCGCGGCGGTGGCGGTGACGCCCGACGCGGCACTGGTAGTGACAGCCGGCGCGGAGGGTGACGAGGACGAGCCGCAGTCGCTGGCGAGGGCGTTGTCGAGCTCTGTCCACTGCGTGCTAGTCATGGCCGGTGCGCCGTCATCTTCCCACTCCAAGACACCGTCTCCGCCGTCGGAGCACAGGTCGGATATGAAGTTGGGGATGGTCTCGTATCCGCTGCCGCCCAATGGAGCCAGGTTGGTCTCCGCGATAAAGATCGGCAGGCTTGACAGTGCCTGAATCTGCGAGAACACCAGGCCGAACATCCCCTTGAACGTCCCCTGCGAAGCCCCGAACTGAGTACTGGGGTAACCGTCGACGCCTACCATGTCGACGTTGGATGCTCCGGGCCAGTACGGGGTCGGGTTATACGTCGTGTCCTGGCCGCCGGTCTCAGTGGCGGCGCCTGGAACCCACATGAAGGACGCGAGGCCGTTTGCGGTGCTGTCGACGTCGGACCTGACAGTATCCCACGCCTGGATCCACTGGGCGGCGGTCGTACCCTCACAGTCGCCCTCGGACCAGGGGTACTGGCCCCCGATGTTAAATTCGTGCGCGAACGTGAGGATGACCGGATGCCCGAACGACGCGATCGCCGAGCCGAGCGAATCCAGGTAGCTGCTGATGGCCGAGCCGTTCGCGCCGATCGTGGTCATGGCCGGGAAATTCGACGAGTAGGCACAGGCGTTTCCGTGCTGACCGTCGTCCACTACTCCTTGCCAAGGCTCGAGCTCCATGAACGGTGTCGCGCCCGCGGACTCGGCCGCGTCCGCGAACGACGTGGGGAAGCTGTTCCCCCAGTATTCGTAGACGTTGGCGACGTTCGGATGCTGGCCCGAGATGGTTGAGTAGCTTCCGCCGTCCTCCGCGCTGGTCCAGATTCCGAGGGTGGTAGCTGGGGGAGACGAGGCCGCGTGCGCGACTCCGGTATGCGTCACGGCCAGCCCGAGGACCGTTAGCACGCACGCGGCCAGGAGCGCGACCCTGGATTTCCAGGCCTTGCGGAAGATGACCAATGCAGATACCTGCCTTTCCGGAGCGATTGCCAAATCCTGTGGATCCCGTGTGCTGATCAGGCGGCTGTGACCGTTCCAGAGCGATCCGCACATCATGGTGTCGGGGCCGCGTCAGCTCATCCTTCTGGCTCCGGCGTTCCATCGGGTTCGGCGTACCGTCGATGGCCATAAGCGTCCCCGGCCGATTGGCCCGGGACCATGCCGTTTGACCGGAAAGGTAACCGGCACAATCGGACTCCGGAGGGCTTGTAAGTTCCAGCCGGGGTAGTTTGATCGGAAAAGTAACCGGCACGATCGGACTTGGGAGGACTTGTGGGTTCCGGTCGGGTTGGGCAGAATCGCTACTTAGAGTCCTGATCCGAAGCTAAGGGGACCGGTTGGACAAGGCGCGGGCTGCGGGAACGTGGGTCAAAAGTCAGCGGCTGGCCTCGGGGATGACCCAGGAGGAGTTGGCGGGCAAGTCCGGGCTGAGCGTGCGGGCGATCAGCAACCTGGAGCGTGGCCGCACCGCCCGGCCGCATCCTCGGTCCCTTGAGGTGCTGGCGGTCGCGTTGGGGCTGCCGGAAACTGCCGGTACCGCGTGGGCGGCCCGGCTGCGGGCCGACCAGGCCCGCGACGCTTCATCGCAAGCGCCGCGGCAGCTGCCGGCGGCGGGTGAACGGCCGTCGCAGCCGCATACCGTGCTCAACGCGGCCAACCCCGGCCTGCCTAACGGTGAACCAGCGAGCCCGGAGGCCGCGGCGTCGCCCGAGCCGCTTGAGCGCGCCGAGCCCGCTGAGCGGCCGGCCCACCAGAGCGCCGATCCAGCGCCGCGGCCGCGGACGGCCGTGGCGCTCGCGCCGCTGGCCCAGGGCGATCCGTCCCGTATCGGCTCCTTCCGGCTGCTCTCGCGGCTCGGCGGCGGGGCGATGAGCGAGGTGTTCCTGGCCGCAAGCCGCGCCGGGCGGCCGGTGGCGGTCAAGCGGGTGCGGGCCGAGTACGCGCGCGACGTCGTGTTCCGTGCCCGGTTCGTCAAGGAGGTGGCCGCGGTGCGGGCCGTGACCGGTGGCCACACCCCCGCGCTGATCGACGCGGACGCCGAGGCCGAGCGCCCGTGGATCGCCACCGCGTACGTCCCTGGCCCCTCGCTGGCGCAGGCAGTGGACCTCACTGGTGCGCTGCCCGAGCCGCTGGTACTCGCCTTGGGCGGCGGGATCGCCGAGGCCCTCGCGGCGATCCACGCCGCGGGGATCGTGCACCGGGACCTGAAGCCCTCGAACATCCTGCTGGACCGCGACGGCCCGAAGGTCATCGACTTCGGGATCTCCCAAGCGCTGGACGGCACGGCGCTCACCGCCACCGGGATGCGGGTGGGCACCGCCGGATACACAGCCCCGGAACTGGCCGCGCACAGGCAGACGCTGCCGGCCGGCGACGTGTTCGCGCTCGGCTGCTTGCTGGCCTACGCCGCCACCGGCGTCACCCCGTTCGGCGAGGGCGCGGACGCCCAGGTGCTCTACCGGATCGTGCACGAGCCGCCCGACCCGCGGGCACTGGCGTGCCGAGACGAGACTCTGCGGGCCCTGATCGAGGCCTGCTTGAACAAAGACCCCGACGCCCGCCCCGCCCCGCAAGCCGTCATCGAGGCCTGCCGCGGCACGCCCGCTCCGGGTGGATCCTGGCTGCCGGCCCCGCTGGCCGCGCAGGCCGCCGCGTACGGCAGCGAGGCCGCGCGGCAGTTGGCCCGGGTGGCGCGCCGACGCGCCACCCGACGTGTGCAGATCGGCCTGGCTCCCCTGCTCATCCTCGCGATCCTCGCCCTCGTCGTCGTCGCGCCCACCGCCGCCAAATCCCGTGGCTCCGACCCGCACACCCTCGGCGCGAGCAGCCCCGCCGGCTCGTCCGCCGCTGACGCCCCGGCACGGTGGGCGCCCCCAGCCGTCATGCTGGGGACCTGGATCAGCGCGGAGGGCGACGGCGGCTACTCCACCATCGCCGGACAGCGTCCGAACGTCGCCAGCACTTACCTGTTCTGGGGCAACAGCTTCCCCACCTCGTTCGCCAGCGAGGCGCAGTCCGCCGGCGCGATCCCCTTCGTGGAGATCGAGCCCTGGCAGGGCGCGGGTCCCAGCGACTGCAGCTATGCCTCCCACTTTCCGGCCATGACCACGATCGGCGCGAACGGCGTGGCGATCAGCCGCTACCTGGGCGCGTTCGGCTCGGCGATCGCCTCCTTCGGGCACCCGGTCATCCTCACCTTCGCCCGCGAATTCAACGTCTCCGGCCAGTACCCCTGGGCCGAGGGCGACTGCGAAGGCACCACGGCCGCGCAGTGGATCAAGGCGTGGGACACCGTGCGATCCGACATCGACGCCACCGCGGGCGGCCTGGCGCACTTCATGTGGGCCCCGGGCGCGGACACCGGCGGCACGACCATCGACCCCACCCCCTACTGGCCCGGCGCATCCCAGGTCGACATGGTGGGCGTCGAGGGCTTCCCCAATACCCGGTGGGGATCCCAGCTCGGGACATTCTCCGGCGTGTTCGGCCCGGTGTTCAACGAGATCCACACCCTGACCAGCCTGCCGATCTTCATCGCGGAGACCAACCTGGCACCGCTGGACGGCAGCGGATACCAGTCCCTTCCAGGGTTCATCTCCGACCTGTGCTCTAACGGCGGTGACGGCGTCCTGCAGTTCCAGAACACCCAGACCTTGTCCAGCACGCAGTGGACCGAGCTCGACAAGGCCCTGGCCAGCGACTGCGGCGCCAGCACTGCGGAAGGCGGCTGATCGTGTACGGGCCGAAAACTCTGTCACAGCCGCTGACCTGGTCCCGTGTGGTGGATGAGGGACGGTCAGGGTCGGCATCTGGCTGCGCGGGAACCGCGTGGTCGGGCACTATTCGGCCCTCGTGTCGATGCGATTCGCCTACTTGGCGGTGCTGGCCGCACTTGCCCGGCTGCCGCCCCGTGGCCAGCTGCGCCTGATCATCTCCCCGCGGACCCTGCTGGCCCGCCGGGACCCCGACCGTATCGGACTGGGGGCGCTGCTTGCCGCGCGGCGCTGCTCCTTGAGCCGGTGTCGTGCGGATGTCATGCGGATGCCACAGGTGCGAACGAGAGTGGTGGCTGTCCGGCGGCCGCGCACAGGGGACCCGAGACAACGCGGGATCAACGAGACAAGCCGGATGGGCGTTGCGCGCAGATTGCGCCAGGATTGCCCGCCGCGCACGCACGCTGAAGGCATCCGGGCTATGGCCCGGCGAGGAGGGCTTGTGGAACTGGGAGTTCTCGGACCCGTCGAGATCAGGTTCAGCGGGCAGATGCTCGACGCCGGGCACGCTCGGCGCCGGGCGGTTCTCGCGGTGCTGCTGCTGGATCTGGGCCGTGTCGTTCCACGGGAGGTGCTCATTGACCGGGTATGGGGCGAGGAAATCCCGCCGTCAGCGCTCAACACCTTGTACAGCTACGTGGCCAGGCTCAAGGGAGTCATCGCCAAGGCAGCGGACCCGCACGTCGGGCTGTCTCGCCGCCAGGGCGGGTACCTACTGCAAGCGAAAGCGGAGCAGGTGGATCTCTGCCGGTTCCGGCGCCTGCTAGCGGAGGCGGCCGTCAGCCCTTACGACATGCGCCGGGCAGAGCTACTGCGGCAGGCCCTGGGGTTGTGGCGGGGGCAGGCCCTGGGCGGGGTGCAGAGTCTCTGGCTGAACGTGATGCGAGACACGCTGGAGGCGGATCGGCTCGCGGCGCTGGCGGATCTCAACGACCTCCGGCTGCGCCACGGCGAGCATGGCGCGCTGGTTGGCGAACTGGCCGGGCAAGCCGCTGCTCGTCCCGGCGATGAGCGGCTGATCGCACAGCTCATGCTCACTCTCTATCGATGCGGCTGGCAGGCCGACGCGCTGCACTGGTTCGAGCGGACCAGGCGGCACCTAGCCGACGAAGTCGGCATCGACCCCGGATCCTCCCTGCGAACGCTCCATCTGCGAATCCTCCGCGCCGACCCGGCACTGGACGCCTACTGAGACGATCCGGCCCGGGACCCGCTCCTGGCACCATTGCCCGGTAGCCGAGTTCCTCCATGAGGCCGTTAACCCGCTCAAGGAGCTGTCGGGCCGGAATTCGACCAGGCCGTGATCGCCCACACTCGCGTCAGTGGCGGGCTCGCGTACCAGTCGAATGGGGCTACTAGCCACTCTGCCTCCTTACCCGGTTGAGGGCACCCAGCCTGACCGTTGCGGGCTTGGCCATCAGGGTGCGTCCACCGGTCCCGACGGTCAGGAGGCGGCAAGAAAATGCCAGTAGACGGCGAGGGACGAGCCCGGGTCGCCGATCAGGGATACGGCATCCCCGTTGCCGTTCGCGTGCCAGTAGGAGTTGGCCTCGTTCAGGAAGGAGACCTGCTGGAAGTCGCCATCTATCGCGCCGAAGGAGAGGGGGCTGTTCGCGCCAGAGCACGGCCCGATGGCTATCAAGCTGCCGCTGGCGACGAGGCACTGCCCGGGGTGGCCCTGGACGTAGATGTTGTCGTGAGTCAGGTCCTCGTGAAGGCGTGGGCGTCAGCGCAGTCGGTCTGGACAGGGACCGAGCCGGTGGCGGCATTGGTGGCGGTCAGGCAGAGCCCGTTAAAGTCCTCGAGCCTGATTTGGACAAGTGTGGCCGCGTCCGCTTTGCCTGCGAGCAGGGTACTCGTGACCCCGGCTAGGGCGATTGCACCTGCGAGAACTCCCAGCAGCTTCCGCTTCATGTCTCACCTTTCGGTTGCCGGCCCGGCCGTGCGCCGCGAGGGGCTTGAAGCCCGAACCCGCGGGCTAAGCGTCCTTGGTGCCGGCGAGGTAGACGACGCGGCGGGCGATGTTGACGGCGTGCGCGCCGAGGCGCTCGTAGTCCCGGGCGCCCAGCGTCATCTCCATCGTCACCGGGACCGACATCTGCCCGGAGGCGAGCTCGGCGGTCAGGCTCGAGTGCAGCTCGTCCATCTCCTCGTCCCGTTCGGCGAGGATCTTCGCGGCCGAGCGGTCACGCTGGTACCAGGAGTCGGCCGCCTGCCGCCACATGGAGGACGCGAGGTCGCCCATCCGCTGCACCAGGCGCCGGGCGCGGACCGAGAGGTCATCGCTGAAGATGTGGTTGGCCCGGGTGGCGATGTGCACCACGAGGTCGTGCGAGCGCTCGAGCTCCGGGACGATGCGCAGGACCGAGAGCAGGAACCGCAGGTCCGTCGCGACCGGCGCCTGGAGCAGGAGCTCCCGGTTGACCAGCTCCTCGACCTCCCGGTAGAGCGCGTCGATGGTCCGGTCCCGCTCGACGAGCTGGGAGAGCACATCGTCGTCGCCGCCGTTCAGCAGCGCGGTGGTCGCGCTCGGCAGGTCCTCGGCCACCATCGCGAAAAGCTCGATGACCTTGCCCTCGATGGACTCAAGCTCGGTCTCGAACTCTTTCCTCGGCTCCGTCATGGCTCAAGGCTACTTCGCCGGCGGTGACGGGCAGGGAACGGAAAGGTGAACGGAAGAAACGACGGGGGCGGGGGACCGCCCCAGCCGTCCCCCCCCCCCCGCGGGTAAGTCGGGTAAAAAGACGGCGAACACCACCCGGGTGTTCTGGGCCATGTAGGCG
>Ga0302314_10022839_pt1 | contig 10239 bp, 6 predicted proteins | sample III_Palsa_N2_3_FD_200533 | JGI IMG/M metagenome (GOLD analysis project Ga0302314, IMG submission 200533) | Peat permafrost microbial communities from Stordalen Mire near Abisko, Sweden - III_Palsa_N2_3 | ecosystem: Environmental > Terrestrial > Soil > Palsa > Peat permafrost | place: Sweden... | reverse complement strand
CCGCGATCACGCAGGCGTTGAGGAGCGCCAACGCGGTCGCCTGACGATGCGGGAGCGAGTGCGCCGGGCGGTGCAGCGCCAGTCCCAGCACCCCGCCGCAGATCAACCCGATGCCCAGCCAGCGGGCGCCCGCGACGGCTTCGCCGATCAACGCCGCGCTCAGCGCGGCGACGATCAGCGGCGCGGTGCCGCGCATGATCGGGTAGACATGGCTCATGTCGCCGCTGCGATAGACGGCGACGAGCAGCGCGTAATACAGGGTCTGCAGCAGCACCGAGGCACCGATGAAGGGCCAGCTGGCGTTCGCGGGCTGCGGCAGGAATGGCAACGCCAGCGCCGCGATGGCTGCGGCAGCGCTTGTTATCATGATCGTCGTCAGCAGCGTGTCGCCACTGCGCTTGACGATGGCGTTCCAGCTGGCGCTCAGCAGCGCGGCAAACAGCACGATGTAGACGGCGTGTGCCGGCATCCTTCAGCCGATGCTGCCGGATTTGGCACCGCTGCCAGGAATGACGATGATGGCGATGACGGGACGCCGCACGAGCTTATTATTGTCACATTGTCGGGCGGCCGCTCGCTGCCGCGACGCGGTCGCGGTAGCTGACCGCCCCCGCATGCCGAGGTACGCGCCATGCTGATCGAACGTGTCTGGGCCGCCAACCAGGGTCGCAACTTTCATTATCTGATCGCCTGCCCCTACACCCTCGAGGCGCTCGCGGTCGATCCGCTCAACGCCGAGGCTTGTCTGCGCCGTGCAGGCGAGCTCGGCTGGAACATCCGCCAGATCTTTAACACCCATGAGCATCCGGATCATACCGGCGGCAACGCCGCGATGGTCAAGGCCACGGGTGCGCCGGTACTGGCGCACGCGGGCGCAGCGCAGCGTATCGGCGGCGTCACCCGCAGCCTCAAGGGCGGCGACGTGGTGCGCGTCGGTCGCTCGGTGGAACTGCGCTGCCTGGACACGCCGGGCCACACGCGGGCGCACCTGTGCCTGTACGCTGAGCCCGCGGGCGATGCGCCGGCGCTGTTCTCCGGCGATACGCTGTTCAACGCCGGCGCCGGCAACTGCATCCACGGCGGGGATCCGCTCATGCTGTATGACACCTTCACCGGCTGCCTGTCGCGCCTGCCCGATGCCACGCGCGTGTTTCCCGGCCACGAATACCTGCTGCGAAATTTGGACTTTACACTCGATCGGGAACCCTCGAACGCCGCCGCCCGTGAGACGCTCGTTCGCTGCGGCAACCTGGCGGCCGAGGCCATCCCGGTCATGACGCTGGGCCAGGAGCGGCAGTTCAATGTGTTCTTCCGACTCGACAACCCCGAAGTCATCGCCGAGCTGCGCAGCGTGCGGTCCGACTGGAGCTCGGATCCGGGCCCGCGCGAGGTATTCCTCGCACTGCGGGAGCTGCGCAACCGCTGGTAGCGGAGCCCCAAGCCGCGAGGCTCCTGGGGTAGAATTCGCGCCCCTCATGGACCTCTCCCCCATCCTCAACGGGTTGAATGACGCGCAGCGCGAGGCCGTGACCGCGCCGCTGGCCCCGGTGCTGGTGCTCGCCGGCGCCGGCAGCGGCAAGACCCGGGTGCTGATCCACCGCATCGCCTGGTTGATTCAGACCGAGGGTGTCTCACCGCACAGCATCCTCGCCGTGACTTTCACCAACAAGGCGGCCGGGGAGATGCGCGGGCGGGTCGAACAGCTGCTCGGCATTCCGGGCTCGGCGCTCTGGCTCGGCACCTTTCACGGCATCGCGCACCGGCTGCTGCGCCTGCATTGGCGCGAAGCCGGCCTGCCGCAGAGCTTTCAGATCCTGGATGCCGAAGATCAGCTGCGTCTGATCAAGAAGCTCCTGAAGTCGCAGAACCTCGACGAGAATCGCTGGGCGCCGCGCGAGGTCCAGTACTTCATCAACAAGCACAAGGATGAAGGCCGGCGCCCGAAGAACGTCGCCGGCGGCGGCGATCCGACGCAGCTGCAGCTCATCAAGCTGTACGAGCAATACGAGGAGACCTGCGCCCGCTCCGGCGTGATCGACTTCGCCGAACTGCTGCTGCGCGCCTTCGAGCTGTGGCGCGACCAGCCGGACGTGCTGCGCCATTACCGCAACCGCTTCCGCCACGTGCTGGTCGATGAGTTCCAGGATACCAATTCGATTCAGTACGCCTGGATCCGGCTGCTGGTGGGTTCCGAGGGCGCGCCGTTCGTGGTTGGGGATGATGATCAGTGTCTTGCGGAAGGCACCGCCGTGACCATGGCGGACCGCTCAAGAAAGCCGATCGAGGCTGTGTTGCCCGGCGAAAAAGTATTATCGAACTACGGCCGCGGTGATATGCGCCCGGCCAAGGTCACGGAAAAATTCGTCCGGCGGCGCCGTGGCCGCATGATTTGTTTGCATATGCGATCAGGTGATGTCATCAAGAGCACGCCTGAGCATACGCACTTTGCCGGCTATGTCCTGGGCGAGACGCCCCAGACCTATTTCCTGTACCTGATGCACAAAGTGGGAATCGGCTATCGTCTGGGCACGTCACGGGTTTATACGGCGGGCCAGGCGAAGCCCATCGTGGGCCTCAGACTACGCGCGATACAAGAGCATGCGGATGCCGCATGGATCATCCGCACTCATCTGAATGAGAACGAAGCCAGATCGGATGAAATGCTCACGTCCCTGAGATACGGCTTGCCGACGCTGCCGTTCGTCCCGCGCAAGGGAAAAGCATGCAACGGCCTGGTACACGACCGGGAGTACATCGACACAATCTTTCAGTCGCTGAATACGACCGATGCGGCTCTGCGATTGCTGGAAGATGTCGGATTGGACCCGGAACGGCCGCACCATCGACCTCGGAGCCGTAATTCGAACCGGCGCAACATCGTAATTACTCTGTGCGGCGATCGGCGGGGCGCGAATCCGATGCACCGCATCACCGTGGTTGGAGTAGACACGGCCGGCCGGAACATACTTACGGGCTTGGGCTTGAGTGTGCGTAGCTCCAAGGCCAGTGGCGGCGGTAAAGGCTGGCGATTCGATACGGTGCGCCGTGATTTTGGCGAGGTGATGAAGATTGCCAGGCGCATCCGCGACGCGATGGGCGGCACCTATGTACTACAGGGGCACATGCTCGATCGCTCGCTGCCCTTTATCAATGCCGCAGCTATTCGACCCGGAATGGTCGTAGCAACGGAATCCGCCGGTTTTGATGTCGTCGAGCGCGTCGACTTCGATGACTTCGACGCCAAAGTCTATGACCTGAACATCGAGCGCACGCATAATTTCGTCGCCAACGGAGTCATTACTCATAACTCGATATATCGATGGCGAGGCGCGCGGGTCGAGAACCTGCACCAGTTCCGCGAGGATTTTCCGCAGGCGAAGCTGTACCGGCTGGAGCAGAACTATCGCTCCACCGCGGCGATTCTCGACGCCGCCAACGCGCTGATCGCGCGCAACACCGGCCGGCTCGGCAAGACGCTGTGGACCAGCGCCCCGGGCGGCGAGCGGGTCAAGCTGTACGCGGCGTACAACGAGCGCGACGAGGCCGATTTCGTGGTCAACCGCATTCTCGAATGGACGCAGCGCGGCGGCCTGCGCCGTGAGGCGGCGATCCTGTACCGCTCCAATGCGCAATCGCGCAGTTTCGAGGAGGCGCTGATCAGCGCGCGCATGCCCTATCGCGTCTACGGCGGCCTGCGCTTCTTCGAGCGCGCCGAGATCAAGGACGCGCTGGCGTACCTGCGGCTGATCGCCAATCGCGACGATGACGCCTCGTTCGAGCGCATCGTGAATCTGCCGCCGCGCGGCATCGGCAACAAGACCATCGACAATATCCGTGAGGCGGCTCGAGGTGCCGGCAGCTCGCTGTGGCGCGCGGCCGGGGCGGCGGTCGCCGCCGGAGAAGGCGGCCGCGCGGCGGTCGCGCTGCTGGGCTTCATGCAGCTGATCGAGCAGCTCACGCAGGCGATCGCGGGCCTGGCGCTGTACGAGCAGGTCGATCACGTGATCAACGGCAGCGGCCTGATCGATCATCATCAGAAGGACAAAGCCGATCGCGGCGAAGCCCGCGTGGAGAACCTCAACGAGCTGGTCAGCGCCGCGCGCGGCTTCGAACCGGAGAGCGAACTGCCGCCGCTGCAGAGCTTTCTGTCGCACGCGGTGCTGGAGTCCGGCGAGACCCAGGGCGAGGCCTTCGAGGATTGCGTGCAGATGATGACGCTGCATACGGCCAAGGGCCTGGAGTTTCCGCTGGTGTTCCTGTGCGGCCTGGAGGACGGCCTGTTTCCGCACCAGCGCTCGATCAACGATCTGGATGGGCTCGAGGAAGAGCGCCGCCTGTGCTACGTCGGCATGACGCGGGCGATGAAGCAGCTGTATTTCACCTACGCCGAGCAGCGGCGGCTGCACGGCGTGGACAGCTACAACTCCCCGTCGCGATTCCTGCAGGAGCTGCCGCCGGCGATGATCGATGAGGTCCGGCCGCGTATCCGCGTGACGCACGCGTCGACAGCAGGCATGGCCGCGGCCGGCGCCGGCCGTACGCCCGGCCGCGCGCCGCTGATGGAGACGCTGGGTGACGGCATGCGGCTCGGCACCCGCGTACGCCACGGCAAGTTCGGCGAAGGGGTCGTGCTCACGGTGGAAGGCCAGGGACCGCACGCTCGCGTGCAGGTGAATTTCGAGCAGCAGGGCTCCAAATGGCTCATGCTGCAATACGCTAATCTTGAAGTGATGTAGCGGTGACGGAGCGCAAGCGCTTATGAAGATCCTGATTCTGGGCGCGGGCCAGGTCGGCCGGACCGCGGCGTACCACCTGTCGCGTGAGCCGGCCAATGAAGTCACCGTGGTCGACACCAACGAGGACATCCTGCGCGATCTGCAGGACCGGCTCGACGTGCGGGCCGTGGCCGGCCACGCCTCGTACCCCGCCGTGCTCGAGGCCGCCGGCATCGCCGACACCGACGTGCTGGTCGCGCTGACCAACAGCGATGAGGTCAATATCGTGGCCTGCGAGATCGCCCACGCGCTCTACCGCACCCAGACCAAGATCGCCCGGGTACGCGCGCCCGAATACACCACGCGCGCACAGCTGTTCACCGATGGGGCGCTCGCGGTGGACGTGTGGATCAGCCCGGAACAGCTGGTGACCGAATACATCGCCCGGCTGTTGTCGTATCCGGGGGCGCTGCAGGTGGTGGACTTCGCCGACGGCCGCGTGCAGCTGGTGGGCGTGCGTGCGCGGCGCGACGGCCCACTGGTGGGCCGGGAGCTGCGTACCCTGCGCGAACACCTGCCCGATACCGACACCCGGGTGGCGGCCATCTACCGCAATGACCGCATGGTGCGCCCGGCCGGTGACACCGTCATCGAGGAGAACGACGAGATTTTCTTCGTCGCCGCTTCGGACGATCTGCGCCGCGTCATGGCCGAACTGCGCCGCAGCGAGGATCCGGTGCGCCGCCTGGTGATCGCGGGCGGCGGCAACATCGGCTTCCGGCTGGCGCGCACGCTCGAGAAGAGCAACCAGGTCAAGCTGATCGAGCGCGATCCACGGCGCGCTCGGCGCATCTCCGAGCTGCTCGAGAACACCATCGTGCTCAACGGCGATGCGGCCGATGAAGAGCTGCTGGTGGAGGAGAACATCGACAGCGCCGACGTGTTCGCCGCGCTGACGAATTCCGAGGAAGCCAACGTGCTATCGGCGATGCTGGCCAAGCGCCTGGGCGCCAAGCGCGTGATGGCGCTGATCAACCGCCCGTCCTACGGCGAGCTCATGGAGCAACAGAGCATCGACATCGTGATTTCACCGCAGACCATCACGATCGGCTCGCTGCTGGCGCACGTGCGGCGCGGCGATGTGGTGCGCGTGCATTCGCTGCGGCGGGGCACGGCCGAGGCGCTCGAGGCCGTGGTCCATGGCACGCAGGACCGATCGCAGGTGGTCGGCCGCCGGCTCGAGCAGATCACGCTGCCGTCGGGCGCGAGCATCATCGCGATCGTGCGCGGTGAGAACGTGATCATGGCGCACCACGACACCAAGATCGAAACCGAAGATCACGTGATCGTGTTCCTGTCCGATCGGCGGCATATCGACGCGATCGAGCGGCTGTTCCAGACTGAGGCCTGAAGGCAAGCGATGCGCTCGCTGCTCGGCGTCTTGAACATATGCAGCTCGCTGCTCACCTGGTTCGCGCTGTATTTCATATTGCCGATCGTCACCGCGCTGATCTACGGCGAGGTGGCGCCGCTGCGCGGCTTCGTCGTGGGAGCCGGGATCGCGGTGCTCGGCGGCATGCTGGTGCGCCTGGCCACGCGGCGCTATCGCTACGACCTCAAGTCGCGCGATGCCTATCTGCTGGTGACCTTGAGCTGCCTGCTGCTGGCGGCGGTGGCGGCCGTGCCGCTGCTGATCGACCTGCCCGGCCTGAGCTTCACCAAGGCCTATTTCGAGGCCATGTCGGGGCTGTCGACCACCGGCGCCACGGTACTGAGCGGGCTCGATGCGCTGCCCCACAGCATCAATCTGTGGCGCCACGCCCTGAGCTGGCTCGGTGGCATGGGCATCATCGTGCTGGCGGTCGCGATCCTGCCGCTGCTCGGAGTGGGCGGCATGCAGCTCTACCGCGCCGGCGCGCCGGGTACCGTCAAGGATGCGAAGCTCGCACCGCGCATCACCGAGACCGCCAGGACGCTGTGGTTCGTCTACGCCGGCATGACCGTGGCCTGCGCGCTGGCGCTCTGGGCAGCCGGCATGTCGCTGTTCGACGCGATCTGCCACGCCTTTTCCACCATGGCGCTGGGCGGCTTCTCGACCCACGACGCCAGCATCGGCTACTTCGATTCACCGATGATCGAATTCGTGCTGATGATCTTCATGCTCATCGCGGCGATGAATTTCGCGACCCATTTCATCGCGCTGCGCAAGGGCAATTTCGCCGTCTACCGGCGCGATCCCGAAGCCCGCTACATGCTGCTGCTGATCCTCGCCAGCGTCGTGGGTATTGCCGTTTTCATCAATCTCAATGCCGTCTACGCCACGCCGTTCCGCTCGCTGCGCTTTGCCGCCTTCAGCGTGATATCGGTGGCGACCACCAGTGGCTTCGTCGCCACCGACTATGGCAGCTGGCCGGTATTCGCACCGATGTGGATGCTGTTCCTGAGCTGCCTGTGCGCCAATACCGGTTCCACCGGCGGCGGTATCAAGATGTTCCGCTCGCTGATTCTCATGAAGCAGTCGTTGCGCGAGATGTTCACCCTGGTGCATCCGCAGGCGGTCGCGCCGCTGAAGATCTCCGGCCAGGTGGTACCGAACGGCGTGGTCTATTCGGTGCTGGCGTTCATATTTTTATATTTCATCACCATCGTGGTGCTGGTGTTCGCGCTGCTGATCTCGGGCCTGGATTTTATTTCCGCGTTCTCAGCCATCGTCGCCTGCATCAACAACGTCGGTCCCGGGCTCAACGTGGTCGGGCCGGGCAATACCTATGGCGCCCTGAGCGATTTCCAGAACTGGACGTGTATCGCGGCCATGTTTCTTGGCCGCATCGAGATCATCACGTTCGCGGTGCTGTTCACGCCGACGTTCTGGCGTAAATAGCGGCGCGCGGTGCCAACGGCGCTTGGTTTGGGCGGCGCTTTGTTTGGGCGGCGCGCGGCTGCCGCGCCACAGCGCGTCAGCTGTGGATGTACTGCTCGAGGTCCGCGATCGTGCGCTGCTGTTCCTCGAGCACGGCGCGCACCAGGTCGCCGATCGAGAGCACACCGACGACGCCGCTGGCGTCGACCACCGGCAGATGGCGGATGCGGTTTTCGCTCATGATGCGCATGCAATCGTGCACCGACTGGTCGGCACGCACGGTCAGGACTGGCGCGCTCATGATCTGGCTGACCGGGGTTTCGCTGGAAGAGCGGCCCTTGAGGATGACCTTGCGCGCGTAGTCGCGTTCCGACACAACGCCAACGAGCTGCTCGCCCTGCATCACCAGCAGTGCGCCGACACCGTGCTCCGCCATGAGGCGTATCGCCTCGAGCACGGGAGCTTCCGGCACGACACTGTGGATGACCCGCCCTTTATGCTTGAGCAACTGAGATGCGATTGCCATGACATCCCCCCTTCCCTGACGAGCATTATCGCGCCGATCTTAGCGCCATCCGTCATCGAACTGTCAGCAACACGACTTAAGGAGCAGGCGCCGGCGGCGGCTCACGCGACCCGCGCCGCGTGGCGGCGCAGGTGCACCAGCAGAATCGATACCGCGGCCGGGGTTACGCCCGGGACGCGGGCGGCCTGGCCGAGGGTCGCCGGCCGCACTGCGGCAAGCTGCTGGCGGACCTCGTTCGACAGGCCGGCGAGCGATGCATAGTCCAGGTCCTGCGGCAGTGGCGTGTGTTCCTGCCGGCTGGCGCGCTCGATCTCGTCCGCGGCGCGTTCGATGTAGCCGGCGTAGCTCGCGCGTACCTCGAGATCGCGCTGCACCTGTGGCGCCAGGCGGTCATCGGGCAGCGGCGCCATCTGCAGCTGCGCATCGAGTTCGATCAGCGCCTGGTAGCCGACTTCGGGCCGGCGCAGCAGCTCAAAGGCGGTGACGTCGCGCGCCGGCGGCGGCCCGCCGAGCACGCGCTGCGCCCAGTCCTGCCGGATCTGTCCGGGCCTGAAGCGGTGCGCCTGCAGGCGCGCGAGTTCGCCGGCGATCGCGGCCTGCTTGGCTTCGAACAGGGCCCAGCGCTCATCGCCGACCAGGCCCAGCTGCCGGCCCTGCGGCGTCAGGCGGGCATCGGCGTTGTCCTCGCGCAGCAGCAGGCGGTATTCGGCGCGGCTGGTAAACATCCGGTAGGGCTCGCTGGTACCGCGGGTGACCAGGTCATCGACCAGCACGCCGATGTAGGCCTCGCTACGCGCGGGCAGCCACGGGGCCGAACCGCGGCCGGTGAGCGCGGCGTTGATGCCGGCGAGCAGGCCCTGCGCGGCGGCTTCCTCGTAGCCGGTGGTGCCATTGATCTGGCCGGCGAAGAACAGCCCGCCGACGCTCCTGGTCTCGAGCGAGCCCTTGAGGTCGCGCGGATCGAAGAAATCGTATTCGATCGCATAGCCGGGCCGCGTGATGTGCGCGCGCTCGAAGCCTTGGATGCTGTGCACCAGCTCCTGCTGCACGTCGAACGGCAGGCTGGTCGAGATGCCGTTCGGATAGACCTCGTGCGTGTCCAGGCCTTCCGGCTCGATGAACACCTGGTGCGAAGTCTTGCCGGCGAAGCGATGCACCTTGTCCTCGACCGAGGGGCAGTAGCGCGGGCCGACGCCCTCGATGGCGCCGGTGAACATCGGCGAGCGGTCGAAGGCGGCGCGGATGATGGCGTGCGTGCGCTCGTTGGTGTGGGTGATATGGCAGGGCAGCTGGCGCGGATGCTCGCTGGCGCGGCCGAGGAATGAAAACACCGGCAGCGGTGCGTCGCTGTGCTGAATCGCCAGCGCGCTGTAGTCGATGCTGCGGCCGTCGATGCGCGGCGGCGTGCCGGTCTTGAGCCGGCCGCAGCGCGGCACGATCTCGCGCAGCTTGTGCGCCAGGCGCACGGAAGGCGGGTCACCGGCGCGTCCCGCCGCGTAATGGTCGAGGCCGACATGGATGCGCCCGCTCAGGAACGTGCCCACCGTGAGCACCACGCTCGGCGCCTCGAAGGCGATGCCGGTCACCGTGACCACGCCGCGCACACGTGCGCCCTCGATCAGCAGATCGGCGGCTTCCTGCTGGAACAGCGACAGGCCGGGCTGGGTCTCGAGCCGGCGGCGTATCGCCTGGCGGTAGAGCACCCGGTCGGCCTGCGCGCGCGTCGCGCGCACCGCCGGACCCTTGCTGGCATTGAGCGTACGAAACTGGATGCCGGCGACATCGGCCGCGCGCGCCATCGCGCCGCCGAGCGCATCGATCTCGCGCACCAGGTGGCCTTTGCCGATACCGCCGATCGCCGGATTGCAGCTCATGGCGCCGAGCGTCTCGATGCTCTGCGTCAGCAACAGCGTCGAGCGGCCCATGCGCGCAGCCGCGAGCGCGGCCTCGGTGCCGGCGTGGCCGCCACCGACGACGATGACATCAAATGACTGGGCGAAACGCATGGGGCGCGAAGTGTGCGGTTGCGCGCGACGCTCCGCAATTACGTGCGGCACCTGGGGCGCAATTATGGCTATTTTTGGGACAATCTGACGATATAGCGGCGCCTACGTATCATTATCGATACAAACGCCACG
>Ga0302314_10022838_pt1 | contig 10240 bp, 7 predicted proteins | sample III_Palsa_N2_3_FD_200533 | JGI IMG/M metagenome (GOLD analysis project Ga0302314, IMG submission 200533) | Peat permafrost microbial communities from Stordalen Mire near Abisko, Sweden - III_Palsa_N2_3 | ecosystem: Environmental > Terrestrial > Soil > Palsa > Peat permafrost | place: Sweden... | reverse complement strand
TGATCATCGATCAATCGTCGCCGCGAACAAGCGGATCAGCCCGTGTAGCGCGTCCATGTGGGGCGTGGCGACGCCGACCTTGCCCGCGATTTCGCGCGGCGCGGCGAGCAGTGCATCGATTTCGAGCGGCCGCCCGGCTTCTGCGTCCTGCAGCATCGAGGTCTTGAAGACGCCCAGCTTGCGGGTGACCTTCATGCGCTCCTCGCCGCTCTCGGCGATGGGACAGCCGATGCGCCGCCCGACTTCCGCGGCTTCCGCCATGATTGCGAGCGCGAATTCGGCCACCAAGGGATCGTCGAGAATGCGATCCGCCGTGGCGCCGGTGAGCGCGGAGATCGGATTCATCGTCATGTTTCCCCACAGCTTGTACCAGACGTCCCGCTGGATGCGCGTGCTCGCGGTCACGTCGAAGCCCGCGCCGCGCAGCACATCGCATGTTTCGAGAAGTCTCGGCGAAGCGCTTCCCGACGGCTCGCCGACGATGAGACGGTTTCCCGTCTTGTGAACGATGTGTCCCGGCTCGGCCACCGAGCACGAGGCGTGCACGACGCAGCCGATCACGCGCTCCGGCGGGATGGCGGCGGCGATGGCGCCGTCCGGATCGACGCTGTGCAGCGGTTTGCCTTCAAGGGCGCCCGCCAATCCGGTGGTGAACCACCACGGCACGCCGTTCATCGCCGGCATCACGGCGGTCTTGGGTCCGAGCATCGTCGCTACCAAAGGCGCCGCTGCGCCGAGCGCCGGGCCTTTGACGGCCAGAACGATGAGATCCTGCGGGCCGAGATCGCCGGCGCGGTCGCTGGCTGTGACAGACGCCGCTGTCGTGCCATCGCCGGACGTCAAACACAGGCTCCCGCTCTTGATAGCCGCGAGCGGCGCGCCACGCGCCAGCACGCTCACAGCCTGTCCGGCATTGGCCAGGCGCACGGCCAGCCACCCGCCAATCGCGCCTGCGCCAATGATCGCGATCCGCATGTCGTCAACCCCGTTCGGCACGCCCCCGCGAAGCGGCGTGACCCAAGGGCGACACACTACGAAGGGCGCGGCAAAAGGCCAGGTGCCCCGGCACACCCGGTTCGATCGAAATCCTTGGGGAAACCGCTGGCGCCTCGGCTCACGCAAGCGATCCAACATTTCTTCGGAGTTAGGTTTGGCGCTCGGGCCAGCGGCGCTTTTGTCCCATGGTTGCGGAACCGTACCCGATGCGGCATAACGGCGTGAATCCTGGCGATTACGGGTTTCATGACGGCCGCGGCAGCGCAATCTTTGGGAATTCGGCGGGCGAGCCCGGCGCGACGCTTCGTCGTGTTCATTGCCGCGCTCGCCTTCGCGCTGCAATCCTACATCACCCAAACCCATATCCATGACGCGTCGCAAGGCCTCGGCGGCGCCGTCAAGATCGCCGCGACGCAATCGCCCGCGCAGGGCAAAGCCCCGCTGCACGATGGCCGGACAGACTGTCCGTTCTGCCAGGCTGTCATCCATGCCGGCGCCTTCGTCGCTGCAGCGACGCCGCTTCTCTATCTGCCCTTCACTTTGGTTGAAACCGTAGCGCTGATTTTCACGGCACGGGCCACCTCAGACGCAGCCGCGCACGATTGGCAGAGCCGCGCGCCGCCGCGCCCTTAATCCCAAAGCCTTTTCGCGCGTGTCGGCCGCAAAGGCCGGCGCCTGACATGAATCGTTTCGGCATTTGCCTTTTTGGGCATGGGCCGTCTGGAAAATCTAGAATCGTGAAAAAGCCAACAACCGTGCGCGTCGCACCCATCGCCGCCATATTGACCTGTGCGCTGATCGCCGGCTGCGCGGTGGGGCCCGACTTCAAGAAGCCCGCGCCTCCCGACGTGAGCGGCTACACCGCCGCGCCGCTCCCGACCACCGTCGCCACGCCGGACGTCGCCGGCGGGGAAGCCCAGCGCTTCGTCGACGGCAGTGACATTCCCGCCGATTGGTGGACCCTGTTTCATTCCCAGCCTCTCGACGATCTGATCGCGCAGTCGCTCGCGAACAATCACGACCTCAAGGCGGCGCAAGCGGCGTTGTCGGTGGCGCGGCAAAACGCCATTGCGCAGCAGGGCGCCTACTTTCCCAGCGTCACGGCCGGCTTCTCGGCCAACCGGTATCAGCAGCCGGGCTCGCTGGCGCCGGTGCCCAGCAACAACGCCTTTCGCTACGATCTTTTCACGCCGCAGGTCAGCGTTTCCTATACGCCCGATATTTTCGGCCTGAACCGCCGGACCGTCGAGTCCCTCGATGCGCAGGAGCAGGCGGTTCGCTTCCAGATGATCGCGACCTACATCACGCTCAGCACCAATGTGACGGCCGCAGCGATCGAGGAAGGATCGCTGGAGGCGCAGGTCGACGCGACGCGCCAGCTCATCGACATCAACACTGACATGGTCCGGATCCTGCGGGAGCAATTGGCCAAGGGTTATGCCGGCGGGCTCGATCTTGCAGCCCAGCAATCGCAACTCGCGCAGGTCGTCGCCACGCTGCCGCCGCTGCTCAAGCAATTGGCTCAGCAGCGCGACCTTCTGGCAGTTCTGACCGGCAAATTTCCGAGCCAGGCACCGGCCGACAAATTCGAACTCTCGAGCCTGCAACTGCCGCGGGATCTTCCGCTGAGCCTTCCGTCAAAGCTCGTGGCGCAGCGCCCGGACGTTCTCCAGGCCGAGGCCGACATGCATGCCGCCAGCGCGCAGATCGGGGTCGCCGTGGCGAACCGGCTGCCGAATATCCAGCTGACCGCAAATGCCGGCAGCACGGCGTTGGCCATCGCCCAGGTGTTCGGCCCGGGCACCGGTTTTTGGAGTTTGGGCGCGGCACTGACGGCGCCGATTTTCGACGGCGGGACGCTACTGCATCAAGAGCACGCCGCGAGGGCTGCTTATGTCGAAGCGTCCGAGCAGTATCGCAGCACCGTCCTGACCGCCTTTCAGAACGTCGCCGACACGTTGACGGCGCTGGAACAGGACGCCGAGGGCCTGAAAGCGGCGGCGGCCGCCGCGGATGCAGCCAAGGTGACGCTCGATTTGTCCGGGCGCCAATATAAGGACGGCTATGCCAGCTACCTTTCGCTGCTAAGCGCCGAGCAAGCCTATCAGCAAGCCCGGATCAATCTCGTGCTCGCCCAAGCCAATCGCTACGCCGACACCGCGGCGTTGTTTCAGGCGCTTGGCGGCGGGTGGTGGCATCAAGCGGATTTGGCAAATGACAAACATGAGCAATAGACCGCCTCATCGGATACAGCGCGCGCAGCGCGGCAGCCAATTCCCGCGCGCATTGGCAATTGTTGTCGCGGCGATGATGTCGTTCGCCGGCTGCTCGCCCAAAAGCGACAGCAACCCGTCCGTCACGGCGAGCAACGTGACGCTGACGGCGGATCAGCGGCAGCACATCCGCCTTTACACCGTCACGGCATCGAAATTCCACAAGACGCTGGAAACATCGGGCGCGGTCGATTTCGATAACGACCAGGCCACCAGCGTGCTGGCGCCCTTCTCCGGCCCGGTGTCGCGGCTGCTCGTGAACCCCGGCGACCATGTCAGGAAAGGACAGCCGCTGGCGGTGGTGGATTCGCCCGACTTCGCAGCGGCCGTCGACACATACCACAAGGCGGTCGTCACCGCGCAGACCCTGCGCCGGGTTGCCGACATGGACAGGGACCTCGTTCAACATCAGGGCGTCTCGCAGCGCGAAGAGGACCAGGCGCAGACCGACGCGATCAGCGCGGAGGCCGACCGCGAGGCGGCGCGCCAAGCCCTCGTCGCGCTCGGCGTCGACCCGAAAGCCGTCCGGGGCGCTCGCAAAGGCCGGGCGGCTCCGCGCGTCGAGGGCATCATCCGCTCGCCGATCACGGGCACCGTGGTGGAGAAGCTGATCACGCCCGGAGAGCTTCTGCAGGCGGGCACCACGCCGTGCTTCACCGTCGCCGACCTTTCGCGCGTCTGGGTGCTGGCGCAGATTTTCGGTTCCGACCTCGATTCCGTCAGCGTCGGCGACGCCGCCGAGGTGCAGACCGGGATCGGCGCGAAAAGCGTGCCGGGAACGGTGGACAATATCTCCGCGCTGGTCGACCCCGACACCCGTTCGGTCGTCGCGCGCGTGGTGGTCGCCAACCCGGCGGAGCTTCTGCGCAAGCAGATGTATGTCCGGGTGCTGATCCGCTCCCGCGCGGAAAGCAGCGGCACGCTGGTTCCGGTCTCGGCAATTCTGCGCGACGACGAGAACCTGCCGTTCGTCTATGTCGCGCAAGCCGACGGCAGCTTCGCGCGGCAGCATGTGACCCTGGGTTATCGCGCCGGCGACCAATACGACATTTCCGACGGTCCCAGGCCCGGCAGCCGGATCGTGGTCGATGGCGGCCTCTTTATCCAATTCATGCAAAATCAATGAGCGACGCCGTTCCCCCACCGCCGCCGCGAACGGCATCGCTGATGAACCGGGTCGTGGCCTCTTCGCTGGGCCAGCCCTTTCTCGTCGTCCTCATGACGCTGGTGCTGGTCGGCGTGGGCGTGTGGTCGCTGACTCGCTTGCCGGTGGACGCCTATCCCGACCTTTCGCCGCCCATCGTCGAGATCATCACCCAATGGCCCGGCCATGCCGCCGAGGAAGTGGAGCGGCTGATCACGGTGCCGATCGAGATCGGGATGAATGGCATCCCGCGGACGGACAACATCCGCTCGATCTCGCTCTATGGACTGTCTGACGTCATCATCACCTACCGCGACGGCACCGACAACGATTTCGCCCGCCAGGAAGTCTTCAACCGGATGGGCGATCTCAGCCTGCCGACCGGCGTGGTCCCTTCGGTGTCGCCGCTGTCTTCGCCTTCGGGGCTGATCTATCGCTACGTGCTGCAGAGCCCCGACCGCTCGCCGATGGAGCTCAAGACCCTCGAGGCCTGGACCATCGAGCCGCAATACAAATCCGTTCCCGGCGTGGCGGACGATTCGGGCTTCGGCGGCGGCACGATGCAATATCAGGTGCTGCTCGATCCGACCAAGATCGCGGGCGCCGGCCTGTCGGTGGCGCAGGTCGAGGCCGCGCTCGCGGCCAACAACAGCAATGCCGGCGGCGGGTTCTACACGCAAGGCTCGCAGTTCTATTACGTGCGCGGGTTGGGCCTGCTCTCCACGGTGGAGGACATCGGCAATGTGGTGCTGGCGGTACATGACGGCACGCCCATCCTGCTGAAGGATGTCGGGCGCGTGCAGATCGGCATCGCGCCGCGCCTGGGCCTGTTCGGCTACGAGAAGCAGGACGACGCGGTGGAAGGCGTGATCCTGTTGCGCACGGGCGAGAAGACCCAGGACGTGCTCAAGGGGGTCGAGGCGAAGACCAAGGAGCTCAACGAGCAGATCCTGCCCAAGGACATCAAGGTCGTCCCGTATTACGACCGCACCGATTTGATCGCGCTGACGACGCAGACCGTGGAGGACAACCTCCTGCGCGGCATGCTGCTGGTCGTCGTGATCCTGGTGTTCTTTCTCTACGATTTCCGCGCCGGGCTGATCGTCGCGGTGACGATCCCGCTGGCGCTGCTGTTCGCCTTCGTCTGCCTCGACATCCAGAACGCCTCGGCCAATCTGCTCTCCATCGGCGCGATCGATTTCGGAATCCTGGTGGATGGCGCGGTGGTGATGGTGGAAAACATCTTCCGCCAACTCGCGGCGCGCCAGGGAACGCGGCTCAACGTCACGGAAATCATCAAGGACGCGGCCGCCGAGGTGGATCGTCCGCTGTTCTACGCCGTCGCGGTCATCGTGGTCAGCTTCCTGCCGATCTACGTCCTGGCCGGGCCTTCGGGAACGCTGTTCAAGCCGATGGCGGACACGATGGTCTTCGCGCTGGTCGGCTCCTTGATCGTCACGCTGGTCCTGCTGCCGGTGTTGTGCTCGTGGTTCATGCGCGATGGCGTGCGCGAGCGGCGCAACGCAGCGTTCGAGGCGATCAAATCCGTCTACATCACGGGCCTGGATTTCTGCCTCGCCAATCCCTGGGGCACGACCCTCGCCGCGACGGCCGTGCTGGTGGTTTCGCTGCTGCTCATCCCGCTGATCGGCGCGGAGTTCATGCCGCAGCTCGACGAGGGCGCGCTGTGGGTGCGCGCGACGATGCCCTACACCATTTCGTTCGACGAATCGGCCAGGGTCACACCCAAGATCCGGCAAATATTGAAATCCTTTCCAGAAGTCACGACCGTCGCCTCGGAACTCGGCCGCCCCGACGACGGCACGGATTCGACCGGCTTCTTCAACGTCGAATTTTACGTCGGCCTCAAGCCCTATTCGCAATGGAGCGGTGCGTATCGCGACAAGCCCGCACTGATCGAGGCGATCAACAAGAAGCTCCTGGCCTTTCCCGGAATCATCTTCAATTACACCCAGCCGGCCGAAGACGCGGTGGATGAGGCGGAATCGGGCCTGAAAAGCGCCCTCGCCGTCAAGGTCTTCGGCTCCAATCTGGACACCCTCCAGGACAAGGGCAAGGCCATCAAGCACATCCTGGAGAACGTGCGCGGCATCCGCGACGTGACCTTGGTGCGCGAGCTCGGCCAGCCGAGCCTCGACATCAAGATCGACCGCGCCGCGATCGCGCGCTACGGCGTGAACGTCGACGACATCAACGCCCTGATCCAGACGGCCGTCGGCGGCGACGTGGCGACCGAAGTGGTGCAGCAGGAAAAGCAGTTCGATCTCGTCGTGCGCCTCGACCGGCAATACCGCGACAATCCCGAGGAGATCGGAAACATCCTGGTGGCGACGCCCGGCGGCCAGCAGATCCCGCTCAAGGAATTCGCGGACATCCAGGTGGAGAACGGCGCCTCGTTCATCTACCGCGAGAACAATTCGCGCTATATCGGCGTGCAGTTCTCGGTGCAGGGACGCGATCTGGCCGGCGCGGTGGGCGACGCCATCCAGCAAGTCGGCGCGAAGGTTTCGCTGCCCCAGGGCTACCATCTGGATTGGGGCGGCGAATACACGGAATACACGGCGTCGCGCGCGCAGCTCAACGTCATCCTGCCGCTGACCCTGTTCCTGATCTTCCTGCTGCTCTTCGTGCTCTACGGCAATTTCAAATTCCCGTTCATCACCGTGCTGGGCGTGCTGCTGTCGGCGCCGGTCGGCGGAATCGTGGCGCTGTGGATCACGGGCACGCCGTTCTCGGCGTCCTCGGGCATCGGGTTCCTCGCGCTGTTCGGCGTCTCGGTGCAGACGGCCATCGTCTACATCTCCTATGTCAACGAGCTGCGCGGCAATGGCACGCCCGTGACCGAGGCCATTCGCCAGGGCGCGATCCTGCGGTTGCGCCCGATCATGATGACCGCGCTGGTGGCGGCATTGGGCCTGTTGCCGGCGGCGCTGGCCACCGGCGTCGGCACCGACACACAAAAGCCGTTCGCCCTGGTGATCGTCAGCGGGTTGTTCACGCGCTTGCTGATCAGCGTCTTCCTGATGCCCGCGCTCTACGCCCTGGTGGCGCGTTCGGACGATCGGCTGGAAGTGTGACGCCGCGCGGCCAGATCGCGTTCATTCGTGGCGCAGCGCCTCGATCGGGTCGAGGCGCGCGGCGCGCCGCGCCGGGAAATAGCCGAAGGCGACGCCGATAGTGGCCGAGAAAATCACCGCGGTCGCGACGATGCCGGGCTCGATGGTGAATTGCAGCTTGAGCGCCGCGGATGCCGCCGCCGACCCCGCGAGCCCCAGCGTGATGCCGATGATGCCGCCCAGCGCGCTCATCACCACCGCCTCGATCAGGAACTGAAGCAGCACGTCACGCTCGCGCGCGCCGATGGCGAGCCGGATGCCGATCTCGCGCGTGCGTTCCGTCACCGAGACCAGCATCACGTTCATGATGCCGATGCCGCCGACGAGAAGACTGACGGCCGCCACCGCCGACAGGAACGCGGTCAGGATGGCGGTGGTGGCCTCCACCGTGCGCGTCAGCTCCTGCAGGTCGTTGACCGCGAAATTGTCGGCGATGCCGGCGACCAGATGGCGGCGCTCGCGCATCAGCCGTTCGATCTGGTCCTTGACGTGCGAGACGCCGGACGCACTGGCGGCGGAGACCAGGATGACGTTGACGTCCGTGTTGCCGGCGAGCCGGCGCTGCACCGCCTGCAGCGGCATGATCACGAGATCGTCCTGATCCTGGCCCCAGGTCGATTGCCCCTTGGGCTCGAGAAGCCCGATCACGTCGCAGGCGACTTTGTCGACGCGGATGCGCGCCCCCACCGGATTCTCCGCGCCGAAGAGATCGTGCCGCACGGTCTCGCCCAGGATGCAGGCGGCCTTTCCGGCGCGGATTTCGGCCAGCGAGAATTGCCGTCCCGCAACGAGCGGCCATTCGCGCGCCGCGAAGAACGCGTTGGTCGAGCCCGTGATCTGAGTCGCGCGGTTGCGGTTCGCGTTGACCACCGTTTCCTGCCGCTCTGCCTCCGGCGCAACGGCGTTCAGTCCGGGAACCTCGCGCGCGATCGCGTCGGCATCCGCGACGGTGAAGGGCGAAGTCGCCAGCGGCGGTCCGTTGCTGCGCTGGCCGGGAATGACAATGATCAGGTTGCGGCCCATCGCGGCGATGTCGGAGGTCACGCTCTTTGTCGCGCCGTTGCCCAGGGTCACCATCGCGATCACCGCCCCGACGCCGATGACGATGCCGAGCGTGGTCAGGCCCGCGCGCATCAGATTGTTGCGGATTTCGCGCAAAGCCAGCAGAAGCGCGTTGCCGATCACGCCGCCACCCGCGCGCTGTCCGAGACGATGTGGCCGTCGTGGAAACGGACTTTCCGCTTGGCGTACGCCGCGACGTCCTCCTCATGGGTGACGAGCACGATGGTCAGGCCGCGCTCCTCGTTGAGCGATTTGAGCAGCGCCATGATCTCGTGGCTCTTCTGGCTGTCGAGGTTGCCGGTCGGCTCGTCGGCGAAGACGACGGACGGTTCGCTCACCAACGCGCGCGCGATGGCAACGCGTTGCTGCTGGCCGCCGGAAAGCTCGGCTGCGGTATGATCGCCGCGGTCGCCGAGACCGACCTGCTCCAGCGCCGCAAGCGCGCGCGCGTGACGCTCCGCCTTGGCCACGCCGCGATAGACCAGCGGCAATTCCAGATTCTCCACCGCGGTGGTGCGCTTCAACAGATTGAAGCCCTGGAACACGAAGCCGATGTAATAGCGGCGCAGGAGCGCGCGCTGGTCGCGCGACAGCGTCCCCACGTCGGCGCCGCGAAAGAGATAATGCCCCGACGTGGGGGTGTCGAGGCAGCCCAGGATGTTCATCGCGGTGGACTTGCCCGAGCCGGATGGTCCCATTACCGCGACGAACTCGCCATCGCGGATGATGAGATCGATGCCGGCGAGCGCATTCACCGCCGCCTCGCCGCTGCCATAGGTCTTGGTCACGCCGCGCAATTCGATGAGCGGCGCGCTCATTTGTCCTTGTCTTCCGGAGCCTTGATGTCGGTGACGACCTGGTCGCCGACTTTCAGATCGCCGCCCAGGACCTGCGTGCGGCGGCCGTCCGTCGGGCCGAGTTTGAGGTCGTGCGGCTTGAGGGTCTTGCCGTCCTGCATCCATACGCGGCCTTCGTTCGGCACGGCCGGCGGCGGCGGCGCCTTCTTGGCGATGTCGTCCGGCGCGATGAAACGAAGCGCCGCGTTGGGCACTTCCAGGGCGTCGTTCAGCCTTTGCGCCATGATCGTCGCCGTTGCGGTCATGCCTGGCTTGAGCAGCAATTGGCGATTCTGCACCAGAAGCACGCCCTTATAGGTGACGACGCCCTGCACCGTCTGCGGCGCGTTGCGGATCTGTATCAGCGTCGCGGCGAAGACCTTGTTCGGATAGGCATCCACCGTGAAGCTCGCGGCCTGGCCCGCGCGCACCGCGCCAACATCGGCCTCGTCGATATCGACGTCGAGCTCCATCTGCGAAAGATCGCTGGCCAGCGTGTAGAGCACCGGCGTGGTCATGGCGGCGACCACGGTTTGTCCGCGGCTGACCTTGCGGTCGAGCACGACGCCGTCGATCGGCGAAAAGATGGTCGCCTTCGTCAGCAGGGTCTCGTCGGCCTTGACCTGCGCCGCCGCCAACGCGACGCCGGCCTTCGCGCGCCCGTAATCGCCGACGCCGTTGTCGTATTCTTGCGGCGAAACCGCGTCCTTTTTTCGCAGCTTGCCATAGCGGCCCATCGTCTCGCGATCCTGATCGAGCGTCGCCTGCGCCTGCGCCAGCGTGGCGCGCGCC
>Ga0302314_10022837_pt1 | contig 10240 bp, 3 predicted proteins | sample III_Palsa_N2_3_FD_200533 | JGI IMG/M metagenome (GOLD analysis project Ga0302314, IMG submission 200533) | Peat permafrost microbial communities from Stordalen Mire near Abisko, Sweden - III_Palsa_N2_3 | ecosystem: Environmental > Terrestrial > Soil > Palsa > Peat permafrost | place: Sweden... | reverse complement strand
CCATCGGCGGCAAGGAAATCGGCAGCGCGGCCCAGCCCGGCGGCGTCCTCGTGCGTGACAACGCCAGCGACGCACCCCCCACATTGGTCGGGGGTACGGTGAAGGCCGCTGGCAACGCCATCGTCCAGCAGGCCACCCTCGATCCGCTCGGCCTCAAGGTCGAGAGCCGTTACCAGAGCGAGGGCAACCGAGTTCACGTCTCCTTCAAGGCGACCAACCTGCGGAAGGAAACCCGTTACCTCACCCTCTACTTCGCCCTGCCGTTGCAGAAGAAGGCGTGGAGCTGGGGCCAGGACATCAACGGGAGCGTCGCCATTCCCGAACAGTCGGCGCGGCCCTACGAGGAGAACACTGTCCAGTATCCCTTCGCCACGCTCACGACGCCGGAGGCGGGCGTCGCCTTGGCCATCCCGCTCGACCAGCCGCGCAACTACCGCCTGGCCTACAACGAGCAAACCGGCCTCTTCTACGCCGCCTTCGACGTCGCGCTGACCGACCTCACCACCTCGGCGGGGAAGTCGCTCAACGAAGTCACCTGCGACGCTTACGTCTACACCTTCGATCCGCAGTGGGGCTTCCGCGCCGCGTTGCAGGGGTATTACGACGCCTTCCCGCAGTGGTTCACGAAGCGGGTGAAGCGCGACGGCGGCTGGGAGATTGAGCGGATCCGCAAGCCCGGCTACACGCACGAGGAGATCCTCGCGTCCGGCTGCCGCTTCGCCTGGGAGCAGGCGCCCGACGCGACGGCGGTCTGGCAGCACCAGAACGGCATCCTCAACACGATCTACATCTCGCCGAAGTACATGAACTTCGGCATGGCCGATCTCGTCCCCTCGGACGACGCCGCCCGCGCCCGGCTCCAGGCCCTCGCCGCCGGGGACGAGGCCGAATGGAAGAAGATCGAGCCGCTGCAATACACCCAGAACTATGCCGTGACGCCCTACGCGGTGCAGCACGGGCTGAAGGCCTACCACCAGCTGCTGGCCCAGGCCTGCCTCGCCTCCGGCGTCTGGACCGCCGACGGGAAGCTCCCGCTCGACGTCGGCTACCGCGACTGGATCGGCGACAGCGGCCTTTCGATGCACATCTCGTCCAACGTCGAGCCCGCCATCCCGCACGGGCGCGGCCAGCTCGCCTTCGACCTGATGGACGCCATCGCCCGCTCCTACCACGAGAAGATCGGCCTTGCCCCCGACGGCTGGGCGCTCGACAGCTACGTCTGCGACGACCAGCTCGACTACCGCGCGGAGAACTTCCGCTACGCCTCGGTCCCGCTCACCTTCGGGCGGGATGAGTTGCAGCCCGTCTCCATGATCCGCCTGACCATGGCCTCGTGGATCGACGCGCTGGCGCGGCGCAGCCGCCCCAAGGACGAGGTCATCTTCGGCAACCTGGTCGGCAACTTCACCTTCTCGGTCCCCCAGCTCGACATCTTCGGCAGCGAGGCCAGCTGGGTCCACGATCCGGCGTTCCTCCGTGCCATGGCCTACCATCGGCCGGTCACTTCCCTCCTCTACACGCCGAAGCCGGACCTCCAGATCTTCTTCGACTTCCTCTACGGCATCTATCCGGGCCGGGGGATCGTGCAAAAGCAGTATGAGGAGGTCGTCCCCGTCCTCGACCAGATCACCCCGGCGGGCTGGGAGCCCGTCACCCGCGCCGTGACCGACGCGCCGCGCGTGCGGGTGGAGCGGTTCGGATCCGGCGACCACTGCTACCTCGTCTTCCACAACAACGATCCGGCGGCGCGGGCCTTCCAGGTCACGGTCGATGCGAAGGCGCTGCAAGCCGACTTCCAAAAAGCGGCCGTCCTCTTTGGCCCGCAGCAGGGCCAGACGGTCGCCGCGACGCGCGGGGTCTTCTCGCTCCACCTCGGGGCTCGCGAGACCGGCGTCGTCCGGTTGCTTCCATGAAACCGTTCTCTCTCGTCCGCCTGTGCCTGACCGTGTGCGGCCTGATCGCCCTCTCCCTCGTCGCGGGCGCCCACGCGGCGACGACCGATCTGCTGCAGTATAAATGGCAGAGCTATATTGCCTCCGCGCCGGAGAAGACGACGGCCACCCTCGTCCAGGACAAGGAAGGCATTGTCTTCACGGTGAAGAACCTGGCTGATAACCGGGTCGACACCGGCCCCCACCTCAACGTCAGCCTCGGCGGCGCCCGCGATTGGCGCGGCTTCCAGACCCTCCATTGCCGGATGCGGCTGACCTCCGACGTCCCGGCGGTCGTCGCGGGGGGGAAGGACCTCACGTTCTCCTTCGGCGACGAGAAGACCCGCCGGGAGCTGCAGGACATCCCCGTACAGCAGAACATCGTCTATCACCTGAAGGGCGGCGACTGGCAGGAATTCACCCTCAACCTGCGCCTCCTCGGCCGCGCCGCGATCACCGGGGTCGACCTTTGGACCCGCATCCTTCCCTACAGCCTGACCCACGAGTACAAGATCGAGATTGCCAAGTGCGAGGTGGTGCAGGCCGACGGGCCGGTCTTTGACGGGGAGGGGATGAGCGACGCGTTCCCCGGCGGCGGCGGCTCGGCGGCGAAGCCGCTGGCGACCGGCGACGGCCTCCAGCTGCGGCTTGCCGCCGACGGCGGCGTGGCCGGCCTCGGAATCGGCGACCAGGAGATCGGCAGCACCACGGCGGCGGGCGGCGTCCTCGTCCGCGATCACGCCTCCCAGGCGCCTCCGACCCCGGCGGGTGGCCGGTTGACGCCCGATGGGAACGGCGCGGTCGAAGTCTCCGACTTGCCGAAGCTGAACCTGCACTTCGAGAACCACTATCAGGTCGAGGGGAACCGCATCCACGTCTCGATCCACGCGGCCAACCTGACGAAGGAGACCCGCCTCCTCACCCTCTACTTCGCGCTCCCCGTGCAGAAGAAGGCGTGGAGCTGGGGCCGGGACATCAACCGCAGCGAGGCGATCCCCGCCGACTCGACGCGGCCCTACGACGACAACACGGTGCAGTACCCGCTGGCCACCCTCACCACGCCGGAGGCGGGCGTCGCCCTGGCCCTGCCGCTCGACCAGCCGCGCAATTACCGGCTGGCCTACAACGAGCAGAACGGGATTTTCTACGCCGCCTTCGACGTCGCCCTGGCCGACATCACGACGGCGGCGGGCAAGTCGCTCAACGAGGCCGATTGCGACGTCTACCTCTACCAGATCGATCCCGCGTGGGGCTTCCGCTCCGCCTTGCAGGCCTACTACGCGGCTTTCCCGCAGTGGTTCGTGAAGCAGGTGAAGCGCGACGGCGGCTGGGACGCCGAGCGGTGCCGCGTCCCCGGCTACCCGAACGAGGAACTCCTTGCCTCCGGCTGCCGCTTCGCCTGGGAGCAGCAGCCCGACGACGAGGCCGTCTGGCAGAGCAAGAACGGCATCCTCAACACGATCTACATCTGCCCGCAGTACCTCGGCCTTTCCATGACCGAGTTCCACGCCGTCTCCTACGACCTGGCGCTCGACCGCTTGAAGAAGACCGCCGCCGGGGACGACGCCGAATGGGAGAAACTCAAGCAGTCGAGCTACACCATGGGCTACGCCTCGCGGCCCTACGCGAAGGAACACGGCGTGAAGGCCTACCACCAATTGCTCGCTCAGTCGGGCCTGGCCTCCAGCATCTACACCGAGGACGGCACGATACCGCTCGACCTGGAGGACACCGACTGGATGGGCGGCTACGGCCTCAGCGTCTCGTGCAACCTCGAGCCGCAGATCCCCAACGGGCGCGGCCAGGCCGCCTTCACCCTCCTCGACTCAGAGGCGACCGGCTACACCGAGAAGGGCCTCCAGCCCGACGGCTGGGCGCTCGACTGCTACACCTGCGACGACGTCTACGACTACCGCGCGGAGAATTTCCGCTACGCCTCCCTCCCGCTGACCTTCGCGCCCGACCACGCGCAGCCCGCCGCGATGATGCGCCTTACCAGCGCGGTCTGGATCCGCGCCCTGGCCGAGCGGAGCCATCCGAAGGGCCAGATCGTCTTCCCCAACCTCATCGGGAACTACACCTTCTCCGCGCCCTACACCGACGTCTTCGGCACCGAGGGCGGGAACGTCGAGGACCCCGCCTACATGCGGGCGATGGCCTATCGCCGCCCGGTGACCTACCTGCCCTACACGCCGAAGCCCGACGCCGACACCTTCTTCAACTTCCTCTACGGCGCCTATCCCGGACGGGGCCTCGTCCAGGCGCAGTATGTGGCGATGGTCCCCCTCCTCGACCAGCTGACCGCTGCGGGCTGGGAACCGCTGACCTACGCGACGAGCGACGCGCCGAAGCTGCGCATCGAACGCTTCGGCTCCGGCGACCATTGCTACCTCGTCTTTTACAACGCCGATGCCCAGGCCGTCCGCGTCCACGTCACGGTCGACGGGGCCAAGCTGGGCCACCCCTTCCAAAAGGCGACCGTCCTCTTCGGCCCGCAAAAGGACAAGGAGATCCCCTTGGCCGAGGGGGGAATCTTCCCCCTCCAGATGGCGGGCCGCCAGACCTGGGTCGTCCGGCTGGAGTAGCCGCGCCGCCGCGCCGAGGGTGCGCAAGTTTATGGCGCGCGCAGGCACTCCCGCGGTTTCGATTTTAGTATAAAACCCGAAGAGGCTCGATTTTTTTTGAAGAGAAACAACATTGCTATCGACGCCATCGGCGCTCCCCGGCAGAACAGAAAGACTATGCCCAAAAGGGAAGCCCCCAGAGTCGGTTTGATCGGATGCGGTGGACGGGTTCGCTACGTCCTGGCCAATATCTTGAAGGAGGATCCCCGGATCCAGGTCGTCGCGCTGAACGACCCCGATGCGACGTCGATCGCCGCCGCCAAGAAGCAGTTCAATCCCAAGGCCCGCGTCCACAAGACCTTCCAGGCCCTGGCCGCCGACCCCGAGGTTGACTGGATCATGATCGGCTCCTGGAACGTCTTCCACGCCGAGCACGCCATCGCCGCCCTCAAGGCGGGCAAGCACGTCTTCTGCGAGAAGCCCCTGGCCACCACCTACAAGGACTGCATCGCCCTCAAGAAGGCGGTCGAAGCCGGTCCCGGCATGTTCTCCTTCGGCCTCGTACTGCGCTACGCCCCGCTCTACCGCAAGGTGCGGGAGTTGCTCGACGCCGGTACCGTCGGCAAGATCCTCTCCTTCGAGTTCAACGAGACGATCGCCCCCAGCCACGGCGGCGCGATCATGTCGGGCTGGCGCCGCTTGCGGAAGAACGCCGGCACCCACCTGCTCGAGAAGTGCTGCCACGACATCGACCTCGCCAACTGGCTGGCCGACAGCATCCCCGTCCGCGTGGCCAGCTTCGGCGGCCTCGACTTCTTCACGCCGGAGAACGCCTTCCACATCAAGCGCCTGGGCAAGGACAAGCAGGGCAACGAAGCCTACAAGTTCAACCCCCACGTCCAGGTCCTCGGCAAGCTGAAGAACCCGTTCACCATCGACAAGGACATCGTCGACAACCAGGTGGCGATCCTCGAGTACGCCAACGGCGTCCGCGCCACCTTCCACGCCAACTCGAACGCGGGCATCCTCGAGCGCCGCTTCTACATCCTCGGCACCGAGGGGGCGATCCGCGCCGACGCCATCACCGGCATCGTCGAGTGGGAGCGCATCGGCTTCGACACCAAGCGCAAGAAATATGACACCCGTGTCGCCGGCGGCCACGCCGGCGGGGACGAGGTGATGGCGGGCTACCTCGCCGCCTCGATGACCAAGGGTGTCGCGCCGCGCGTCGGCCTGCACGAGGCCATCCGTTCCGCGATCGCCTGCATGGGCATCGACCAGGCGCTCGACACCGGCAAGGTGGTCGACCTCCGCCCGGTGTGGAAACAGGCCGGCTTCGGCAAGGAAGTCGCCCCGCGCCGCAAGTCCGCATAACCGCCTCCGCGCCCACCCCGGCGCCTCAGCCTCCGATTCCTATGAAGATTTGTCCAAAGTTCCTTGGTCTTTTTGTCCTCTTCGCCATCGCGGGCGCCGCCGCCGCCGATGACGCCGCGGCGCCGCTCTCGGTCAACCTGCTGAAGAGCAAGTGGACCGGCGCCGGCTCGACCGAGGGGAAGACGACGACGACCTTCTCTCAGGATGAGAACGGGGTGTCCTACACGGTCAAGAACTTCAACAACAATACCAATGACACCGGGCCGCACCTCGACGTCCCGGTCAGCGCGCGGGACGGGCGCGCCTTCCAGACCCTGAAGCTGCGCATGCGGCTGACCTCCGACCTGAAGGCGATCATGGCCAACGGCAAGCTCATGACTTTCAGCTTCTACGACAACAAGACGAAGCGGGAGCTCAACGCCGTCGGCATCCAGCAGAACCTCGACGTCCAGGTCAACGCGGGTGACTGGCAGGACATCTCCATCAACATCCGCCAGATCGGCCGTTCCCAGATGGGCGGCATCACTATCTGGCCCCGCCTCCTCCCCTACGGCGTCAACCACGAATATAAGATGGAAATCTCCCGGTGCGAGCTGGTCGGCGCCGCCGACCCTGTCTTCGACGGGGAGGGGATGAGCGGCCCGCTGGCGCCCGCCAGCTCCCCCTCCGCGCAGCAGCTGACGACGAAGGACGGCCTCGGCCTCAAGCTGGGCCAGGACGGCAGCATCGCCGGCCTGATGCAGGGCGACCGCGACATCGGCAACGGCGCGCGGTCCGGCGGCATCCTCGTCCGCGACCACGCCAACAACGCGCCCCCCGTCCCGGCGGGCGGCTCCCTGCGGCCCGGCAACGGCGGCCTCGCCCAGACGGCCGACCTGCCGAAGCTCAACCTCCACGTCGAGGGCCGCTACCAGGTCGAGGGGAACCTGATCCACCTCTCGATGAAGGCGGTCAACCTGACCAAGGAAAACCGCTTCCTCACCCTCTACTTCGCCATTCCCCTCCAGGCCGGGGCGTGGACGTGGTGGTCGGACATGAACAACGGGCAGCTCGTCGGCGGGCAGGACGTCGCCGGGGCCGACGGCCAAAAGGCGCCCGGGCCGTTCTACGAGGAGACGACCGACCGCTACCCGCTGGCGGCGATGACCTCGCCCGACGCCGGGGTCGCCCTCGCCATCCCGCTCGACCAGCCGCGCAACTACCGCCTCGAGTACAACGAGGCGACCGGCCTCCTCTACGTCGCCTTCGACGTCGCCCTGGCCGACATCGCCACCCCCTCCGGCGGTTCCCTCAACGAGGTGTCGTGCGAGGCCTACCTCTACGCCTGCGACCCGCAGTGGGGCATGCGCTCCGCCCTCCAGACCTATTACACGGCCTTCCCCCAGTGGTTCACCAAGCACGTCAAGCGCGACGGCGGCTGGGAGATGTCGGGCGCCCGCGGCGGGATGACGCCGGAACACATCATCGCCTCCGGCTGCCGCTTCGACTGGACCACCGAGCCCAATGAGCAGTGGACCTGGAACGCCCAGAACGGCGTCCTCAACGGCATCTACGTCGAGCCCGAGTACGTCCAGCTGAGCATGACCGACGTCGATCCCTCCGACGAGAACGCGCTGAACCGGCTGAACAAGCTTTCCGTCGGCGACACCGAGGAGTGGAAGAAGATCGAGCACCTTCACTACACCGGAGCCTACAAGGACGAGCCCTATTCCCAGGAGCACGGCCTCCTCGCCTACCACCAGATGCTGGCCCAGGCCGCCCTCGTCTCCGGCCTGGTCACCGCCGACGGGAAGCCGAGCCTCGGCGTCGGCTACCGCGGCGGGTGGATCGGGGAGAACGGCCTCGGCATGATGGTCCCGTGCAACCTCGACCCGCAGATCCCGCACGGGCGCGGCGAGGTCGCCTACGAGCTGCTCGAGTCGAAAGCCAAGGGCTACCTCGATTCCAAGAAGCTGGTCACCAACAGCTGGTCGCTCGACAGCTACCAGTGCGACGAGACGTACGACTACAAGAAGGAGAACTTCACCTACTCCCCCTTCCCGCTGACCTATGAGCGGGATCACGCGCAGCTCGCCGTCCCGGTCCGCCTCACCATGGCCGCCTGGATCAAGGGCCTGGCCGAGCGGAGCCTCCCCGACAAGGTGATCTTCGGCAATTTGATCGGGAACTACACCTTCTCCGCCCCCTACCTCGACATCTTCGGGACCGAGGGCGGCAGCGTCGAGGACCCCGCCTACATGCGGGCGATGTCCTATCGCCGCCCGATGACCTACCTGCCCTACACGCCGAAGCCCGACCTCGACGTCTTCTACAACCTCCTCTACGGGGCCTACCCCGGCCGGGGAATCATCCAGGCCCAATACGACGCAATCGTCCCCCTCCTCGACCAGCTGACCGAGGCGGGCTGGGAGCCGCTGACCTACGCCAAGAGCGACGCGCCGAAGGTGCGGGTCGAGCGCTTCGGTTCCGGCGACCATTGCTACCTCGTCTGCTACAACACCGACCCCGCGACCGGCCGCTGCCACGTCACGCTCGACAAGGCGGGGTTGAAGGGCGACTTCCAGAAGGCGACCGCGCTCTTCGGCTCGCAGAAGGGCCATGAGACGCCCATCACCGAAGGCACCTTCAGCGTGCAGCTGACCGCCCACCAGACCACCGTCTTCAAGCTGGAATAGGCTAGAGGTAGGCCGCCCGGCCCGTCCGCTCCCTCCCGTCCACCGATTCCGTCACGGCTTCCTCGAAGCCGTGGCGGAACGTCGTGCCCGCATGCCGCCATGGAATAGACTTTATCCAGGCTGGAGCGGATCTTCAACAATCGCTAAAATAGCAATTGCACTTTATGGGCAATGTGTCATATAGGTGACGACCCCAAGATGGAAGCGGCCGGCCCCCGGGGCTGGGCCGAGCAACCAGCAGACCGCACTCCTCCAACGCCCTGATCGGCACACGAAAGGACCCCCATGAAGCACTTCCTCCAGACCTTGCTCCTCTGCCTTGCCCTTGCCCTGATGGGAAGCGGCGCGGCGCATGCCACCGCGGTCACGCAGGAACTGGTTGCCCAGGCCTGGGGCTCGGGCGGCACGGTGTCGGGACAGGCCACCGTCACTCTCACCAATAGCGGAACCCTCCTGACGACCGTGGTGAGCAACCTCGTCGCCAACGGAGTCAACACCGGGCCGAAGCTCTACCTCCTCTTCTCGCCGGTCCTCGACATGCGCAAGTTCCAGACCCTCCAGGTCCAGTACAAGCTCTCCTCCAACAATTCCTACATCACCGCCGACGGCAAGGACGTCACCTTTACCTTCTGCGACAGCCAATTCCTCTCCGAGGAGTTCGGCTACACCCGCCAGCAGAACCTCAACCGGCACCTGACGGTGAGCGGCAGCTGGCAGACCCTGACCCTCGACCTGCGGCCGCTGACCCGCGCCCATGCCAACGAGCTCGACATCTGGCTCGACTACCTCGACTACTATTCCATCTACAATTACACCCTGCAGATCCAGTCGATCAAACTAGTCGGCGCGACGCCCTCCTTTGACGGCGCGGCGATCTCGGCGGCCACGGCTCCCAGCAACAAGACCTCGGCCCACGTGTTGACCACCTCCGATTGGCTCGGCCTGAAGATGACCAGCGCGGGCGCCATCGTCGGGCTGACCAAGGCCCCCTCCGCGACGGGAACGGCGGTCGACTGGAGCAATTCGGCCCAAGCGGGCGGCTTCCTGGTGCGCGATACGACGACGACTTCCGCGCCGACACAGCTGACCGGCACCGTCTCCACCATCACCGGCGGCTACTCGGTGGCGGCCACCTCGAGCGCGCTTCATCTGACGTCCACCTGTAGCTACACCACCTCGGGCAACATGATCCACGTCTCGATGAGCGCGACGAACACCGCCTCGACCAGCCGCTTCCTCACCTACTACTTCGCCCTCCCGGTGAAGTGGGGCAGCTGGACCTGGCAGGCCGATCTGCTCCATCCCGTGACCGCCGGGGCCCCCAGCACGGTCAACGCGGCCGGGCCCTTCTATGAGGAGACGACCACCCAGTACCCGGTCGCCGCGTTGAACAACGCGACGAGCAACTTCGGCGTCGCCTTGGCGGTGCCGCTCGACCAGCCGCGCAATTACCGCATCGAGTACAACGAGCAGACCGGCGTCTTCTACGTCGCCTTCGACATCGCGCTCTCCAACATCACCGCCTCCAGCGGCGGCAGCCTCAACACGGCGACGGCCGACGTCTACCTCTACGCCGCCGATCCCACCTGGGGCCTCCGCTCCGCCCTGCAGAGCTTCTATGCGAGCTTCCCCGGCTGGTTCACCCAGCACACCACCGGCGGCGGCTGGCAGACCGATACAAACACGAATTACCCCA
>Ga0302314_10022836_pt1 | contig 10240 bp, 7 predicted proteins | sample III_Palsa_N2_3_FD_200533 | JGI IMG/M metagenome (GOLD analysis project Ga0302314, IMG submission 200533) | Peat permafrost microbial communities from Stordalen Mire near Abisko, Sweden - III_Palsa_N2_3 | ecosystem: Environmental > Terrestrial > Soil > Palsa > Peat permafrost | place: Sweden... | reverse complement strand
TGCGGCGGCGCGGCCGCCTATGGAGGCAGCTGTTTCGCCGGCTGCGCGACGGTTGCCGTGGACGGCTACGACGGCTCCGGCTTCGGCTAGCGCGGTGGCAATTGCGGCTCCGAGGCCGCTGGCGGCACCGGTGATGAGGGCTACTTTGCCATCGAGGCGGAAGAGGTCGAGGATACTGGTTTTGGACATAGGGACAACTTTACCCGGTGGAGAGGTGGGGGGCAAAGTTTGCGCGGAAGGTGCGGCTAGGGGTTTCGGTTTTGAGAGATAGGGTTGGTGGTGGACTGACTTTTGTCTGGAGTGCTTTCGCCGGTGGGATCGATGGCTCCGGTGCGTATTCTGCGACGTTCATGGCCAATATAGGAGGGAGTTTCGAGGCCTGCCGGGGGCGAACTGGGGTCACGATCTGTGAGGCGCTCCCCGCGCGATTTGAAGAGAGTGCGGAATTTGCAGACAGGGCATTTCCAAGGGTAATAGCCAACTAGAGGATAGACGTGCTTCTCTAAGAAGCTTTTACGAATCGTGCGTCGAAATTCTCCGCGAGTACACTCAGGACATTCCATAAAAATTGCCGCGAACAATGCTAGACCTCAATCTATTAGATACGCACTACGGGGTGAAATATTTTTAGAAGGGGGGAGTGGGGGCTGGTTTTTGGGCTATTTTGAGATGGCCCGGAGGATGTGGCTTTGTGAAGAGTTTACATCGGGGTTTCAGTCCCTGGGTTGTAGCGAGACGCAGAGCTTTGCCCGCATCCTTGAAGTCACGACTTGGGCAGGGGGTTCCTAGACCTTTGCTGAGCCTGTGGTGGAGATGAGGTAGAAGGTGACGCTGGATTCGGTGGTGCGCTTGTGGGGTGTGCCGCGGGGGATGACGAGCATGTCGCCCTTTTGGAGGGTCAGGGTGGTTGCGCCCTGAGAGGCTGGGGCGAGCCATTCGCCGGGTTTGGTGTTGTGTGCGCCCTGGGGTGTGCCGCCGACTTCGTAGAGGGTGGTGCCTTCGATGATCTGGAGGATGTGGTCGCGGCCTTCGTGCCACTCGAACTCCTTGGCGGCTTTCTTTTCTTCGGTGGTGAGGACGATGGCTACGGGGAGGGTGGCGGGGGTGAAGAGATTGTTGTTGCCGGGGTGGGCCTGGAGCTGCTTCGTGGCGTCGGACAGGGTGGCGGCGGTGAAGAGCTGGAAGTGCTCGGGGGTGGCAGTTTGGGCGAAGAGCGTGGCCTCTGTGAGGGTGAGGCCGGCGGCGGCGGCGAGAGGAGCGGAACGTAAGAAGCGGCGGCGGGATGGGTTTTTGACCATGTGGAAGTGGAGCATATTGCAAAGGCAAAAGCAAAAAGCCAATACAGAGATTCCTCCTCTACTGCGGAATGACTGCGAAAAAACAGACAACAGCAAGAACAACAGCAACAGCAAGAACCAATACAGTGGTCCATTCGCTACGCTCAGGATGACGAGAGTTTGACGGATGCGGGCTTCTGTAAGAACCAGCGTCTTGATAGCTATACTGGGGACGCGTGTTTTGGAGGATGGATGAAGATTGTGCAGATGGCGGATGCGGTGCGGTATCCGCGGATGACTACGGCGGAGTTGCGGGAGACGTTTTTGCTGCAGGGATTGTTTGCGCCGGGTGTTGTGACGATGAACTATGTGGATCTGGATCGCGCGGTGATTGGCGGAGCGGTGCCATTGGGGACGGCGTTGACGCTGGAGACGCATCCGGAGCTGCGGTCGGAGTACTTTTGCGAGCGGCGGGAGATTGGGATTCTGAATGTGGGCGGCGCGGGGATGGTGACCGTGGATGGGCAGAAGTTTGGGCTGGGAAAGCTGGATGTTGCTTATGCGGGGCGGGGATCGAAGGCGGTGACGTTTGAGAGCGACGATGCGGGGAATCCGGCGGCGTTTTATCTGCTGAGTTATCCGGCGCATGCGGAGTATCCGGCGAAGATGGTGACGTTTGCCGAGCTGCAGGGTGGGGCGGTGCATCTGGGATCGGTAGAGACTTGCAATAAGCGGTCGATTTATAAGGCGATTCATCTTGATGGGATTCGGAGCTGCCAGTTGGTGATGGGATTTACGCTGCTGGAGGCGGGATCGAACTGGAATACGATGCCTCCGCATACACATATGCGAAGAAGTGAGGTTTATTTCTACTTTGACGTGGATGCTTCGCAGCGGGTGATGCACCTGATGGGGCCGGCGGATGAGACGCGGCACCTGGTGATGAGCGACCGCGAGGTGGTGGTGTCGCCGGGATGGAGTATCCATGCGGGTGTGGGGACGAAGAGCTATGGGTTCTGCTGGGGTATGGGTGGAGAGAACCAGCGGTATGACGATATGGATCCGGTGGCGATTGCGGAACTACAGTGAATAGTGAGTAGTGAATAGTGAATAAAGGCGACGAGGCGGTTGGCTGGAGCCTTGGGGTACCTAGGGAGAGGATTGTGAGTGAGGCGGATCAGTTGATTGATGAGGCGGCGGACTTTGGTGGGTTGCCGATGCGTGATCCCGTGCTTTGTGAGTTTGACCTGGTGTCGCTGGGTGAGGTGATGCTGCGGTTCGATCCGGGTGAGGGGCGGATTGTGGGGGCGCGGGGGTTCAAGGTTTGGGAGGGTGGCGGCGAGTACAACGTGGCTCGTGGGCTGAGGCGGTGCTTTGGGCTGCAGTCGGGGATTGTTACGGCGCTGGTGGATAATCCGGTGGGGCGGCTGGTGGAAGATTTGATGTTGCAGGGTGGGGTTGATCTATCGCATGTGCAGTGGCGGGAGTTCGATGGTGTAGGGCGAGAGGCTCGGAATGGGATCTACTTTCTGGAGCGCGGGTTTGGGGTGCGCGGCGGGATGGGGATGATGGATCGTGGGCTGACGGCGATCTCGCAGATGAAGCCGGGCGATGTGGATTGGGATGAGATCTTTGGGGATGAGGGCGTCCGGTGGTTCCATACCGGGGGCGTGATGGCGGCGTTGAGTGAGAATTCGACTGAGCTGGTGCGCGAGGCGATGGAGGCGGCGAAGAGACATGGGACGATTGTTAGTTTTGACTGCAACTATCGGGCGTCGTTATGGAAGACGCGTGGTGGGCGGCAGGGTTCGATCGATGTGAACCGTTCGCTGATGCCGTTGGTGGATGTGCTGTTTGGGCATGAGGGTGATGTGGCGGCGGTGATGGGGACTTCGTCGCATGGACCGGTGTGGCATACGCTGGAGAGCTTTGAGGAGATGGCTGGGCGGGTAACGGCGGAGTTCACGAATCTGAAGGTGATTGCGAGCACAGTGAGGCGGACGCATACGGCGAGCAGCAATGGGTGGAGTGCGTTTGGGTTCGCGGAAGGTAAGGCTTATGAGGGGTTGAAGTTTGAGGCGCTGGAGATTCTGGATCGCGTGGGTGGCGGGGACTCTTTCGCGTCGGGGCTGATCTACGGGTTGCTGCAGGGCAAGGGGATGAAGTGGGCTCTGGATTGTGGAGTGGCGCATGGCGCGCTGGCGATGACGACGGCGGGGGATTCGTCGATGGCGACGGTTGGTGAGGTGGAGAGGTTGATGGCGGGTGGTGGGGCGGGAACGGTAAGGTAAGGCAGTGAATAGTGAGTAGTGAATAGTGAATAAGAGCGAGGCGATGGCGTGACGAAGATCGAGGTTTTGGCGGAGATTCGAAAGATTGGGTTAGTGCCGGTTTTGCGGGCGGAGAGTGAAGAGCAGGCTATGGCGCTGGCGGGGGCGATTGCTGATGGTGGCGTTACTGTGATGGAGGTGACGATGACCGTGCCGGGAGCTGTGCGAGTGATTGCGCGGTTGAAGAAGGAGCGGCCGGAGATTCTGCTGGGAGCGGGGACTGTGCTCGATGCGGAGACGGCCCATGCGTGCATTGAAGAGGGCGCGGAGTTTGTGGTGAGTCCGGCGTTCAATCGTGGGACGGTTGAGATGTGTCTGAAGCATGGGAAGGCTGTGCTGCCGGGGGCGTTGACGCCTACGGAGGTGTTGACGGCGTGGCAAGCGGGGGCGGATGTGGTGAAGATCTTTCCGGCTAGTGCGATGGGTGGAGCGAAGTATCTGAAGAGCCTGAAGGCGCCTCTGCCGCAGATTGAGATGATTCCAACGGGTGGCGTTTCGCTGGATACGGCGAGGGAGTTTCTGGAGGCTGGGGCGTATGCGCTGGGTGTGGGGGCGGACCTGGTCGATACGAAGGCGATCGCCGCGGGGCATGGGTGGAAGATTACCGAGAATGCGCGGAAATATCTGGAGATTGTGAAGGGGTTTCAGGCGCGGGGTTAGCGGGCTTCGACGGGCTGGGCTTGCAGGCCGTTCAGGAGGATTGGGGCCATCTCCGAGGCGGGGACGGGTTTTGAGAAGAGATAGCCCTGTACGATGTCGCAGCCGAGATGGCGCAGGCAGGCCCATTGCTCGTAGCTTTCTACGCCTTCGGCGACTACGGTGAGGCCGAGGCTGTGGGCTACGGAGACGATGGCGTTGACGATGGAGTAGGTGCCGCCGGAGTTGCAGACGCGATCGACGAAGGTGCGGTCGATCTTGAGGCTTTGGACGGGGAGCTTGTCGAGCTGGCCGAGGGAAGAGTAGCCAGTGCCGAAGTCGTCGATGGAGAAGGCGATGCCGATCTTTGCGAGTAGGTCGATCTGGCGGGAGGCCTCGGCGAGATTGCGCATCATGGCGGTCTCGGTGATCTCCATGCCGAGGAGATGCGGGTCGACGTTGTGGGTGGCGAGAGCTTCGAGGACGTGGGTGGAGAAGTCGGGACGGGTGATCTGGAGTGGGGAGATGTTGATGTCGATGCGGACGGGTGGGAGGCCTTGTTGCTGCCAGCGGGCGGATTGGGCGCAGAGCTCGTTGAGGACCCAGTGGCCGAGGGGGACGATGAGGCCGCGCTCTTCGGCGACGGTGATGAACGAGGTGGGAGGGATGAGACCGCGTTCGGGATGGCGGAGGCGGACGAGGGCTTCGAGGGCGTGGAGCTCGCCGCCGATAGTGTAGAGAGGTTGATAGTGCAGCTCGAAGCCGCCATCGCGGAGAGACTGGCGGACGAATATCTCCATCTCATTGGCTTCGGAGGTGGATTGGCTGATCTCGGGGGACATGCAGAGGTATTGATTGCCGCCGGCGCGCTTGGCGCGGTACATGGCGGAGTCGGCGTTGCGCCAGAGAGTGGCGTCGTCGTGGCCGTGGTCGGGAGAGACGGCGACGCCGATGCTGGCGGTGAGCTCGAGGGAGTAGCCGTGGGCGAGGACGGGGACGCTGAGGGCGAGAAGGATGTCGGTGGCGATCTGCTCGGCTTGTTCTGTTCCGGAGATGCCGACGAGGATGAGTCCGAACTCTTCACCTCCGACGCGAGCTGCTGCATTGGGGGCTTTGATGAGGGCCGCGAGGCGGCGGGCGACCTCCTGTAGGCAGATGTCCCCGACGTTGTGGCCGTAGGTGTCGTTGATGTGCTTGAAGCGATCTATATCGAGGCAAAGGAGAGCGTGCTGCCGGGTGGAGTTGGCCGGCTGATTGAGGATTTTGCGGAGCGTGTTTTCGAGCCACGCGCGGTTGGGAAGGCCGGTGAGTTTATCGTGATTAGCTTGATGGCTGGCGGTGAGGATCTCTTCTTCGAGCAGGATAAGGATCATTCCAAAGGCGACGAAGTACTTGGGGACGTTCCAGAACTCAGGGCTGATGCGGCCGATGATGCCGAGATGCTGGCAGAATGCGGCTGCGGGAAAGACGGACGCCCAGGCGAGGAGACCGAAGACGACGGTGAGCGTGCCGCCTGAGATGCGGCGGAAGGTTCCGGTGTAGACGAGGCCGACGAGCAGGTAGAGCTGCGTCAGGATGGCCAGAAGCGCGGTGTCGAGGCGGGTGTGGTCGATGGTCCAGAGAAGCCAGTATGTTGTGGCGATGGTGGAGAGGATGAGCGCGCTGCGAATGAGGTTCGAGATGCGAGGCAGCCGGAGGCAGTAGGCCAGCCAGCAGAGTGTGATGACAAGCGTGCAGAGGTAGTAGGGCAGCGTTGCGCTGACATCTGAGACAAGAAGACTGATGAAGAGGATGCCGCCGGCGGCGGCGATGATTGGCAGGGCGAGGCTGTCTTTGCGATCTCCTTCGCGATAGCCGGCGGCGAGAAGAAAGACGATGCCGCACGCGATGAGAGCAGAGAGACTGATGACTGTGAGGGTGTTCTGGAGGAGAAGATTTTGCGGATGGAAGAGCAGTGCGGTGAAGTGGACCAGTATGAGCAGCCAGCCAAGTGTCCAGGAACGAACCATCGGCGTGGCTCGCTTCCTGTAGGTGGAAGCGAAGAGAAGTACAAGACAACCGATGATGGTGATATCTAACAGCTCGTTTTGCATGCGTGCGCCGAGCTCCGAGCAATCAGAGCTAATTACTAGGGTACTGAGATGCAAAAATCGCGGAAATAGAGCTTTAGTTGTACGGCTTTTTTAGGCTTCGAGGCCATTTTTGTTGGGGTTAGGCCAGATGGGCAGGTTCGAGGAGGTCTTCGATGCGGATAGGGAGGCTGCGGACGCGGGTTCCGGTAGCGTGGTGGACCGCGTTGCCGATGGCGGCGGCTATTCCGGCGAGACCGATCTCTCCGACGCCGCGGGCACCGAGGGCGTTGAGGTTGAAGTCGGGGTGGTCGAGGAAGGTGACGTCGATGGAGGGGGTGTCGGCGTTGACGGCAACGACGTAGTCGGCGAGGTTGTTGTTGAGTGGAGCGGCGGTGCGGGGGTCGTACATGGTCTCTTCAAAGAGGGCCATGCCGATGCCCATGACTACGGCGCCTTCGATTTGATTGCGGGCGGCGCGAGGGTTGATCATGCGGCCGGCGTCGATGACGGTGACGACACGGCTGATGCGGAGGCGGGCGATCTCGGGCTGCCAAGTGACTTCGGCGAACTGCGCGCCGTAGGAGTGGAAAGAGAGCTTGGGTTTGGGGCCCATGGTGGTGTCGGATTTGCCGGTACCGGAGACGGAGCTGATGTTGGCGGAGCGGAGGATTTCGGACATGGAGACCGCGGTGTTGGGTTGGCCTTTGAGGCGAACGGTGGCGTCGGTGAATTCGAGGTCTTCGGGCTTTCTGCCCTTGAAGGGAGAGCCTTCGGAGGTTGCGGCGGCTTGCACGAGGAGCTTGGTGGCGTTCTGGGCGGCTTGAAGGACTGAGGGCGTGACGGAGGCGGTGACCCAGGAGCCGCCGGAGATGGGGCCAGCGGGGAGGGCGGAGTCGCCGAGGACTACTTCGATTTTTTCGAGGGGGATGCCGGTTTCGTGGGAGACGATCTGGGCGAGGACCGTGTAGGTGCCGCCGCCGATGTCCTGCGTGCCGCAGGCGATGCGGGCGGAGCCGTCCTGGCGGAGTTCAACGGAGGATTCGGTTTCGGAGCGCGCGGCGAGCCAGGAGCAGGCGGCCATGCCCCAGCCGAGGGTGAGGCCGGCTTGATCGCCTGTGCCTTTCATGGAGCCGGGAGTGGGGTTGTAGCGGGACCAGCCAAACTTTTCGGCGCCGGTGGTGAGGCACTCGGTGAGATGACGTGAAGAGAAGGGGATGTTGAGGGATTCGTCGAGTGTGGGTTCGTTGAGGAGGCGGAGCTGGACGGGGTCGATCTTTAGCTTGGTGGCTAGCTCGTCCATCGCGGATTCGAGTGCGTAGAGGCCGGGGACTGCGCCGGGGCCGCGCATGGCGGTGGGGTTGCCGACGTTGCGGCGAGCGAGGCCGGCGGTGACGAGGAGGTTGGGTGTGGAGTAGAGGAACGGAGTGATTTCGCCGCAGCCTTCGTCGTAGTCGTCGAGGATGGAGGTGTGGTTGACGTAGTCCTGCTGGATGGCGGTGAGCTTGCCGTTGGGCTCGGCGGCGAGTTGGATGCGCTGATCGATGGCGGGACGGTGGCCGACTGACTGGAACATCATCTGGCGGCTGACTACGAGCTTTACAGGTCGCTTGAGATTGCGGGCGCAGGCGGCGGCGATGAGGGCCTGCGGCCAGGGCCAGAGTTTGCCGCCGAAGCCGGAGCCGAGGAAGCGCGTGATGACCTGGACCTGCTCGGGTGGGACGCCGAGCATGGCGGCCATGACATCGCGATGGTTCATGACGGCTTGTGAGGTTTCGTAGAGGGTGAACTTCTGACCGTCGTATACGGCGACGGAGGCATGAAGCTCGATAGGGTTGTGGGTTTCGGTGGGGAGCTTGTAGACGGCGTCGTGTTTGATGGGTGCGGAGGACAGGGCGGCTGCGGTGTCGCCGCGCTTCGATTTTTCGTCGGGTTTGGGTGTGGAGAGTGGTGTGCCGAGGAGCTTTGGATCAATGGAGACGGGGGTTTTTGTGTAGGTGACCTTGATGGATTCCGCGGCGGCGCGGGCCTGCTCGACGGTTTGGGCGACGACTACGGCGACGTACTGGCCGTAGTAGCGGATGGTGTCGTCTTCAAAGGGCGGGCGCTTCTCGTCGATGATCATGGTGAAGCCGGTGGCCGGGGGAACGCGGAAGAGTTTACCGATGTTGGCACGGTGATAGACGGCGATGACGCCGGGTATGGCCTCGGCTGGCGCGGTGTCGATTGCGGTGATGGCGCCGCTGGCGATGGTGGCGGTGACAGGCCAGGCGTAGAGGAGGCCGGGGAAGTGGTGGTCGGAGGCGTACATGGCAGCGCCGCTGACCTTGAGGGGGCCGTCAATGCGGGGGGTGGGGACGCCGATGATTTTGGATTCGGTGATGTTTTCCATGGGACTCCTTATGCGAGCGTGCTGGCCTGGGTGAGGGCCTGGGTAAGGCAGCGTTTGGCTAGTTCGATCTTGAAGCCGTTTTGCGATTGAGGCCTGGCGGCGTGGAGTGCGGCTTCGGCGGCGGCTCGGAAGGTGATGGCGGTTGCAGGCTTGCCTTGCAGGGAGCGTTCGGCTTCGAGGGAGCGCCAGGGTTTGGTGCCTACGCCGCCGAGAGCGATGCGTGAATGGGTGATGCGGTTTGCGGCGTCTAGTTGGAGGACGATGGCGGCGGAGGCGAGGGCGAACTCGTAGGAGGCTCGGTCGCGGAGTTTGAGATAGATGGATTTCGTTGCAGATGGTGGAGGTGGGAGCGTGATGTGGGTGATGAGGTCGCCGGGCTCGAGGACGGTTTCGCGTTGGGGCGTGTTGCCGGGGGCGAGGTAGAAGTCGGCGATGGGAATGGCGCGAGGGCCTTTGGGGCCTTCGATGTGGATGGTGGCTTCGAGGGCGGTGAGGGCGACGTTCTGATCGGAGGGGTTGGTGGCGATGCAGTGCTCGGAGGTGCCCAGGATGGCCAACATGCGGTTGTAGCCGCCGATGGCGGAGCAGCCGGAGTTGGGTTCGCGCTTGTTGCAGGGTGAGGCGGTGTCGCGGAAGTAGACGCAGCGGGTTTTTTGGAGGAGATTGCCGGCGGTGGTCGCCATGTTGCGGAGCTGCGGGGACGCGCCGGCTAGTATGGCTTCGGAGAGTACGGTGTAGCGGGCCTTGATGGTGCGGTGGTTGGCTACGTCGGAGTTGCGGGTGAGGGCGCCGAGCTTGAGACCGCCTTCGGGAGTTGGCTCGATGGTGGTGAGCGGGAGAGTGTTGATGTCGACGAGCTGGTTGGGGCGCTCGACGTTGAGCTTCATGTAGTCGATGAGATTGGTGCCGCCGGCGATGAAGCGGACGCTGGCGCCGTTTTGCGCGGTGGGTGAGGAGGATTGCGCTTTGATGGCGTCGGGGATGGAGCGGGGTGTGATGAGCTCGAAGAGTTCCATGGGAGGACCTTTCTAGGCTGAACGGCGGACGGCTTGAACGGCGGCGACGATGTTGGGGTAGGCGCCGCAGCGGCAGATGTTGCCGGACATGGCTTCCTGGACGTCGTGATCGGTTGCGCCCCAGGGCTCTTTGGTCATGGCGACGGCGGACATGATCTGGCCGGAGGTGCAGTAGCCGCACTGGTAGCTGTCGTGCTCGACGAAGGCGGCTTGCATGGGGTGGAGGTTGCCGGACTGGCCGAGGCCTTCGATGGTGGTGATCTCGGCCTGCTGGTGCATGGCGGCGAAGGTGAGGCAGCTATTGATGCGGCGGCCGTTGAGGTGGACAGTGCAGGCTCCGCACTGGCCGTGGTCGCAGCCCTTTTTTGTGCCGGTGAGATGGAGGGTTTCGCGGAGGGTATCGAGGAGGGTGGCGCGGGGATCGATGGCGAGGGTGTGGGTTTCACCGTTGATATTGAGGGTGATGGGTATGGTGCCGGGGATTGTAGGTACGGAGGCTTCAGTGCTTGCAGGTGGTTGC
>Ga0302314_10022835_pt1 | contig 10241 bp, 8 predicted proteins | sample III_Palsa_N2_3_FD_200533 | JGI IMG/M metagenome (GOLD analysis project Ga0302314, IMG submission 200533) | Peat permafrost microbial communities from Stordalen Mire near Abisko, Sweden - III_Palsa_N2_3 | ecosystem: Environmental > Terrestrial > Soil > Palsa > Peat permafrost | place: Sweden... | reverse complement strand
GACGGCATAGCTGCCGACGCCGTTGCCATCATTGTCGCAATAGGAGCCGGCCTGGAACTGCACCTGGGCAGGCAGCAGGCCGCTCTTGAGCGCCGTGGCGCCGGCCGCTTCCTGCGAGGTCACGCGGGATTCGAGCAGGTTGGGGATCGCGATGGCGGCGATGATGGCGATGATCGCGATGACGATCATAAGCTCGATGAGGGTAAAGCCTTTACGCATGACAGCTCCTTGGAAGGTGGTCGATGATTGAGGTGATCGATCGGGTGAGTGGTTGGGAGATTGGAGTGATTATACCATCTAATGCGCGACTCATGCCAAGAAGCATGACGGCGAGATGAATGAGATAAGCGTATCATAATGATATGATTAGGTGTAAAATCTGGTCCTTATGGTCTCGTGGGGGCCGGTGATGCCCGCTCCCCTCGGCCCGGGCGCGACAGGATCTGTCATGACGTCGACAATTCCTGTCACGATCCACCGATGGCCCCCTGTGCAACGTCGGTAGCCTGCGGCCATGCCCGCCGGTCCCGACCTCGATGTGCGCACCACCGCCGCGGTGGCCGCCGCCGACCAGGATTTTGCCGAGATCGTCACCGGCTTGGAACGGCTGGTCGGCATCCCGTCCTGCAGCTTCCCTGGCTTCGATCCACGCCACGTCGACAACAGCGCTGAGGCCAGCGGCGCGTGGCTGCGCGCCGCCGGCTTTCCGCTCGTCGAGATCCGGCGCCTGCCCGGAGTCTTCCCCTACGTGCTGGCCAAGGACCATCGCGCCGGACCGTCGGCGCCGACGGTTGTGCTGTACGCGCATCACGATGTGCAGCCGCCGCTGCGCGAGGAGGCGTGGCGCACGCCGCCGTTCACGCCCACCCGCATCGGCGAGCGCCTCTACGGGCGCGGCGCGGCCGACGACAAGGGCGGCATCGCCGTGCATGTCGCGAGTGCGCGCGCCTGGAACCGCACCCTCGGCCATCCCCCGGTCAACCTCACCGTGGTCATCGAGGGGGAGGAGGAGATCGGCTCGCACCATTTTCCGGAATTCCTGCGCCTCTATCGCGACGAGCTCGCGGCGGACTGCCTGATCATCGCCGATCTGCAGAACTTCGACACCGGGCTGCCGTCGTTGACCACCAGCCTGCGCGGCCTGGTGGTGATCGAGTGCCAGACCGCGGCGCTGCGCGCGCCGGTGCACTCGGGCATCTGGGGCGGCGCCGTCCCGGATCCGACGCTGGCGCTGTGCCGGGTGCTGGCCGCGCTGACCGATGCCGACGGTCGCCTCGTCGTACCAGGCCTGCAGGACCGGGTGCGCGAGCCGACCGCGCTCGAGCTCGCCGCCTTCGCTCGCCTTCCCTACGTGCGCTCTCGCGTCGCCGAGCAGGCCGGCATGCAGGAGTCGGCGCTGCCCCGCGACGGCGCGACGGTCTATCGGCGCATGTGGCGCGAGCCCGCGCTCTCGATCAACGTCCTGCAGGCCGGCAGCCGCGGGCAGACCGGCAATGTGGTGATGGACGGGGCCTGGGCGCGCATCGGCATCCGCATCGTGCCCGACATGGATCCGCACGAGACCTACGACGCCGTCGCCGCCCACCTCCAGGCCGGCCTGCCACCGGGCGTCAGCCTCACCACCACGCCGGTCAGCCTCGGCTCGCCCTGGGCGACCACGCCGGATCATCCGATCTTCGCGCTGGCGCGCGGCGCCCTGCACTGCGGCTATGGCCAGGAGGCGGTGTTCATGGGCTGCGGCGCCTCGATCCCCTTCGTCCAGGAGATGAGCGCAACCCTCGGAAACATCCCGGCCCTTTTGCTGGGCGTCGAGGATCCGGAATGCGGCGCCCATTCCGAGAACGAATCCGTCCATCTCGGCGACCTGCGTTCGACGATCCGTGCGCAGACCGCGTTCTTCGGCCTGCTCGCCGCCCATCCGGAGCTGGCCCGCGCCCAGGCCCGCGGCGCCTGACGGTTGCGGGATCGGCACCCGCTGCACCATCGGTCGGCGTCCATGGCGCGCCCCACGCTGATCGCGAAGTCGCTTGATGCCGCCCTGGCCGCGACACGGATGATCCCGCCCGGCGTCGCCCACTGGGCCGGCGGCGTGCTTGGCTGGTGGTTCGGCCAGCTGCCGATGCGCGATCAGCGCCGCGCGCGGGAGAACCTGCGGCGCGCCTTCCCCGGGCGCAGTGATGCCTGGATCAAGCGCACCGCTGGTCACTGCTTCCGGCACTTCGGGCGCATGGCGCTGTGGAGCCTGGCCACGGTCAGCATCCCGCCCCGGCAGCTGCTTGACGGCGTCGTGATCGAGGGCCGCGAGCACTTCGATGAGCTGCTGCAGGCCTCGCGTCGCGGCCAGGGAACGGTGCTCTTCACCGGCCATTACGGCAACTGGGAGCTGATGTGCCGGATCGGCGCGCTGTTCGTGCCCCTGTCGGTGATCGGCAAGCGCCTGCGCAATCCGCATCTCGACGCGCTGGTGGTGCGCATCCGCGCCAGCGGCGGCGCGCGCGTGCTCTATCAGGAGGAGGACGTGCGCACCCTGGTCCGCGAGCTGCGCAGCGGACGCGCTTTGTGCACGCTCGCCGACCAGGACATCCCGCGCATGGCCGGGGTGCATGTGCCGTGGTTCGGCATTCCCGCCTTCACCCCGGTCGCGCCCGCGGCCCTGGTCCTGCTTGGTGGCGGCCACGCGCAGGCCGTGTTCTGCTTCGCACAGGGCCGGCGCTGGGTCCTGCACATCTCGCCGCGCCGCCACTTCCCGCGCACCGCCGAGCGGGATGCGGCGGTCCAGGAGATCACCGCCTGGATCACGGCCTATGAGGAGGCCCTGGTGCGGCGCCATCCCGAGCAGTGGGTGTGGTGGCATCAGCGCTGGCGCACCCGGCCGCCATCGGCGGGGCCGGCCGGCGCCCCTGGCGACGCCGCAGGTCGCTAGGAGCGCGCGAGCCCCACGGTACGCTGCGCACATGAGCCGCCAAGGCGCCCGCGACAGCGGCAATGTCACCGGGATGCCCGACGCCCTGTGGAACAGCACCTTCCTGCGCGCCTGCCGCGGCGAGCCCACCACCCACACCCCGGTGTGGCTGATGCGCCAGGCCGGCCGCTACATGCCCCATTACCGGGCCATCCGCGCGCGCTCCTCCTTCCTGTCGCTGTGCAAGGATCCCGCTCTCTCGGCCGAGGTCGCGGTCCATGCCCGCGAGTACCTCGGCGTGGACGCGGCGATCGTCTTCAGCGACATCCTGGTGGTCCTCGAGGCGCTGGGCATGCCGCTCGAATTCACCCAGGGCGATGGCCCTCGGCTGCCAATACCGCTGCGCGAGCCCAGGCAGGTCGCCGCGCTGCGCGACCCCCTCCAGGCGGCTGCGGACCTGGACTACGTCCACCGCACCGTCGGCCTGACCGTCAGCGGCCTGCCGGCGCACATCCCCTGCATCGGCTTCTGCGGCGGACCCTTCACCCTCGCCTCCTACGCCATCGAGGGCGGTTCGAGCCGCCACTTCACCGTGACCAAGACCTTCATGTACCGTGAGCCGTCCGCGTGGGAGGATCTCATGGAGCGCCTGGTCCAGGCCCTGGCGGCGCACCTGACCCTGCAGATCCAGGCCGGCGCGACCTGTGTGCAGATCTTCGAGAGCTGGGGCGGAGCCCTCAACCGCGCGGACTTCGCTCGCTCGGTCGAGCCGGCTCTGCGCCGGCTCATCGCCCTGCTGCCCAGAGGCGTCCCGGTGATCGCCTTCGCCGCCGGGGCCAGCCATCTGCAGGAGCTCATCGCTGGCTGCGGGCCAGACGTGCTCGGCGTCGACACGACCGGCGACCTGGAGCAGGCCTTCGCGAGCCGAGATCGGCATCCCGCGCTCAGCGCCGTCCAGGGCAACCTCGATCCCTGCCTGCTGCTGGCAACTCCGCAACGTCTGCTCGCGGGGGCGGGCGCGGTGCTGGCCGAGGCCGCTGGCCGGCCCGGGCACATCTTCAACCTCGGCCATGGCGTGCTCAAGGAGACCGATCCCGAGCAGGCCCGCCGCCTGGTGGCATTCGTACAGGACTCCACCCGCCATGGCCGCGACGGCCAGCACGGCTGAGCCCGGGCATGCGCATCGCGGTGGTCGGTGGCGGGATCAGCGGCCTGGCCGCGGCCTACCGTCTGCGCCAGGCGCTGCCGCAGGCGCGGCTCACCGTCTTCGAGGCGGGGCCGCGCTGGGGCGGGGTGATCGCGAGCCGGCACCTGCACGGGGCGCTCTGCGAACTCGGTCCCGACAGCCTGCTGCGCAAGCCCGCCGCGCTGGCGCTGATCCATGATCTCGGCCTGGATGGAGAGCTGCTTGAGACGCGGCGCGGGGCGCGCCGCGCTCTGATCGTCCAGGGGCAGGAGCTGCTGCCCATCCCGGAAGGCTTCTACCTGCTCGCACCCGGCCGCCTCTGGCCGTTCCTGCGCTCACCGCTGCTCAGTCCGCTGGGCAAGCTGCGCATGGCCCTCGACCTGCTGCTGCCGGCGCGTGCCCACGACGCGCCCGACGAGAGCCTGGCTGGCTTCGTGCGTCGCCGGCTCGGCGCCGAAGCGCTCGAGCGCCTCGCCCAGCCGCTCGTCGCCGGCATCACCACCGCCGACCCCGAGCTGCTCAGCGTCGCGGCGGTCTTCCCGCAGCTGGTCGCCATGGAGTCGCGCCACCGCAGCCTGCTCGTGGCGATGCGCGACCGTCTGCGCGAGAGCCCGGCGAGCGGGGCCCGCTACGGCCTGTTCATAACCCTCGCCGGCGGCATGCAGCGCCTGACCGATGCCCTGGTCGCGAGCCTCGCGCTCACGCCCGCGGTGTGCACGCTGCAGGCCTCGAGTGCCATCACCGCCCTGGAGTTCACGACACCTCCTCGACCTGTCCACCCGCACCCGGCGGTGCGCCTGACCACCACGCATGGCAGCTGGGAGGGCGACCGCGTGGTGCTGGCCCTGCCCGCCCATGCCAGCGCACGGCTGCTGGAGCGCACCGACCCGGCCCTCGCGGCCCTCCTGGCCAGCATCCCCTATGCGCCGGTCGCGACCGTGAACCTGGGCTGGCCGCGGTCGCACTGCCCACGGCTGCCGGAGGCGGCCGGATTCGTGGTCCCGGCGGTCGAGGGCCGGGCGCTGATCGCCGCGACCTTCGCTGACCGGAAGTTCGCCGGGCGCGCCGCTCCCGACCAGGTGCTGGTGCGGGCCTTCCTGGGCGGAGCCCTGCGACCGGAGGTCCTGGCTTTGGCGGACGATGAGCTGGCCGCGGTCGCAGCGCACGAGGTCGCGGAACTCCTGCGCATCGCGGCACCGCCCGCCTGGAGCCTGGTCGCGCGCTACCCGCAGGCGATGCCGCAGTACACCGTCGGCCACCAGGCGCGCCTGGCGGCCATCGCGGCGCGGGCGGCGCGCCATGCCCAGCTGGCGTTGCTCGGCAACGGCTTCACCGGCATCGGCATCGGTGAACTCTGCGCCGCGGCTGACGCGCTGTGCCGGCGCTGGAAGGAGTGAGGCCCGGCGAGCGCCGCCTCCGCGTCACGGTCGGGCTCATTACGGGTCGCGTCGCGCCGGCCAGATCATGACGGTGATGGCGATGATCAGCCCGACCCCGAGCAGGAACTTGCCGCCGGCGACCATGATGCGCACCCGGCAGACGAGATGCAGCGCGACCACGGCCGCGCCAGCGATGCCCAGCACCCAGAGTTGCCGACGGTCCATGGCGCCAGCATAGGCGGCCTGGCCGCCGACCCAAGCCGAGGCGGACGCCGGCTCAACGCTGCAGGGCCATCGCCCAGCGCGTCACGTCGGGATCCTCGCTCGCGGCCAGCTGCCGGTAGCGCTCGAGCGCCACCTTGCAGGTGCCAAGCTGCGCGTCGGAGAGCACCGCCGGGCGGTCGAGGACGAGCAGCTGGGCACGCAGCGCGTCCATGGCCTCAGAGCGCCCGATCTGGTGGCAGCCCAGCGCCAGCGCAACGAAAAGGGCGCCGCCGGCCCACAGCTGCGGCCAGGGCAGGGTGAGCAGGGCGATGACCAGCCGCGTCGACCGGCCGCTCGGCGGCGCCAGCTGCGGCACGGCCTCGGGCAGCGGCGCGGCGGCAGCCATGGTGATGGGCGGGGCGCTGACGCCCCCCGGGGCGGCGGCGGGCGTCTCCCTGAGCGCAGGCGGCGCGGCCGGTTCGGAGGCGCTGCCGACGTGGGTCTCGATGATCGCATGGGCCATGGCGCGCTCGGGACGCAGGCGGTAGCGGCGCAGCCGCGGGGCAGGCGCCGCATCCATCGCCTTCATCGCCGCCTCGACGACATCGCCGAGGTCCTGCCGCATCTCCTCATCCGGCAGCGTCACCAGCTGCTCGGTCTCATCCTGGCTCTCCGGCGTGGGGCGACGCCAGGCGGCGCGATCGAGGCGGATCGGCATGCGCGGGTCCGTGGACAGCGATTTGCGCAGCACCTTCTCGAGCCGCGAGGGTGCGGCTTCCGCGGGGGTTGGGCCGGGTTCGCTCATGGCCGTCCAGCGCCTCGGTACGGCCGGGCTGACCTTTGCGACGATGGCGGCGGGCAGATCAGGGAGCGCACCAGGAAGGATACACCGCGCTGGGCCCGCGTGGGGGCCGACGTGCCGGCATGATTCCACAACCAGTCGGTGAGTATGAGCTCCCTGGCAGCGCCTGCCGGGGAGCTGGCGCCAGCACCGCGTCTACAGCGTTGCAATCCGTGCAGCGAGCATGGCGATGAAATCCGGGTGGTCGTGCACGCAGCGGGCCCGCACCAGGGTGATGCCGAGGCGTGCGGCGATGCGCGCCGCCTCGCGGTCGAGGTCGTAGAGCACCTCGGCGTGATCGACCAGGAAGCCGGCGGCGCACAGCAGCACCTCACGTTGGCCGCGCGCGGCGCAGGCGCTGAGCACGCTCTCGATGTCTGGCGACGACCACGGGATGCCGGTGTCATGGGGCTGGCTCTGGAAGGCGAGGTGGTGCTCGGGATGGCCGAAGCCGCTGGCGGCGAGCGCTGCGGTCTCGCCAAACTGGCTGCGGTAGGGCGAGGTCTGCTCGACCGGTCGCGGAATGGCGTGCGCGGTGAAGATCAGCGCTGCGGCCTGGCGGCGCTCGGTGCTCCACCCGGCGGTCGCCTCGAACAGACGGGCGATGGTCGCGCCAATGAAGCCCGGTTCCTTCCACCAGGGCGCGACCACGCCCGCCAGGCGCGGGCTCTCGGCGCCCAGCTCCTCGCTCGCCTCCGCGGCCAGCTTCAGGTACCAGTCCCAGCTGACCGTGGACTGGTGCGGAGCCATGACCAGGACCGCGACCGCGCGGCAGCCCTGCCCGTGCAGACTGCGCAGCGCGGTGGTTGCCCACGGCCGCCAGTGCCGGAAGCCGCAGGCCACCGGCATCGGACGGCCACGCCGAGCCAGCTCCAGGCCGAGGGCATGGCCCTGCCGCATGGTCAGCTCGTTGTAGGGGCTGAAGCCGCCCAGCTCCTGGTAATGCGCACTGATCAGCGCCACGCGCTGGGCGCGCAGCGGATTGTCACCCAGGATGCCGGCGACGAAGCACACGGCTTCGCAGCCTGGCAGCCGCGAACAGCCCGTGCGCCGCTCGCAGCAGCCGGGCGTCGGGCCGCCGAAGCCGAGCATCAGCACGCCGTCGATACTGCTCATCCGCGCCTCCTGCGCTGCCGGGCCTGCGCCGGGCGGAGGCGCCGCATGGCGCCGCCGCGCTCCTGAGCGGCTAGAGCGCGCATCTCAGGACCTCGCGGGCACGGCAGGAGACGAGGCGGCATCCAACGGGGCGGGCAGGTCCCAGGGCCGATGCAGCAAGGCGCGCAGCTCGATCAGGGTCATCTCGCCGGGCGCATCGTGGGTGGCGCTCTGCACGCCGGGGAAGCGCGCCAGCATGCGCTCGCTGGTGAGCTTGTCGGCGATGCCCCACCACAGCCGTTCTCGCGCCGCCAGGCTCAGCTGGCAACCGAGGCGGATCTCGGCCTGGGCCGCTGGTGTGGTCGCGAACGCCACCAGCGCCTCCTCGAGCCAGTTGGCATGGTCGACGTCCTGCGCGGTATGGAGGGTGAAGTACTCGATCTCCTCGGCCTTGAAGCCGGCGCGTTTCAGGCCGGTGATGATCTCGGCGAACATCGCCGGGATCGCCCATTCATGGCCTGGTCCGACCGCGCCGAGTCCGACCAGGAAGGGACGCTGGGTGACCAGGCGCAGATGCTCGATGATGAAGCTGCACACCGCGGGATGTAGGCGGACCTGCTCCATCTGCGACTCATCCCAGCCGCAGGCGCGCATGAAGCGCCGGTAATGCGTGGCGTGGTCCTCCTGCGAGGAGCGCTCGCCGTACTCGTCGATCAGGACCTTGGCCAGCCAGATCTTGGCCTGTGAGGACGGCGCCTGCAAAAGCAGCAGCTCCAGGTAGCGGGTGAAGGTCCCGACCAGGGCGTAGTGCTGGCCTGAGAAGATCTTGAAGTCGGCGCGCGCGCGCGGGTCGATCTTGCCCCGGCCGAGCAGCGAATGGCCGACGGCGGGATGGGCTGCGACCTCCTGGCGCAGGGCGCGCAGGAAGGTGCGCGCATCGGCATCGGCCGCGCCGCCCGCGATCGGCCCGCTCGGGCGAGCGCCCTCAGACATCGATCTTCTTGGCCACCGCGAGCGCGTGCCGCTCGATGAACTCGCGGCGGATCGCCACGTCGCTGCCCATCAGCGTCGCGAACATGCGCTCGGCCTCGATCGCGTCCGACAGCCCGACGCGCTTCATGCTGCGACGGGTGGGGTCCATGGTGGTCTCCCAGAGCTGATCCGGGTTCATCTCGCCGAGACCCTTGTAGCGCTGGATGTCGCTGAAGCCCTTCTGGCCCAGGCCGCGGATCGCGGGCATCAGCGCGCGCAGGTAGGTCGAGGAGCCCGCGACCTCCTGGTCGCGCATCAGCACGTAGATGCCGGCCCGGCCCGGCCCGTCGAGCAGCCACTCCGGGGCGTGCCCGAGCGCGCCAAGGCGCTCGAGGCTGCGCCCGATGGCGTCGCGTTCGTTGAACTCGACGATCTCGGGCAGGATCTGCGCGAGCACCGGGACCTGTTCTCCGTCGAGGGCCGCGGGGGCCGGCGGCGGCGCCATGGCCGGCGTCGGAGCCGAGCCGCGACCACGTCCGAGCAGCATATCGAGCTCCTCCTCGTGGTAGACGAAGCGGATGTCCTCGCCGATACGTGCCCGGTAGAGGGGCAGGATGCCCTGCGCATTGCGCATATGCAGGTACTCGGAGAGCGTCAGGCCCTTGTAGGTCAGGACGCGCTCGTGCTCGTCGAACTCCTGCAGCACCTCGACCAGGCTGCTCAGCGCCGGACCCTGCAGCTCGCGTTCGCGGCCGAGCGAGCGGTCGATGAGCACGGTGCCTTCCAGGCCGAGGCGCATGATCTCCCCGCTGAGCAGCTTCTCGTTGAAGATGTAGGTCTCCTTCTTGCCCTTGGTGACCTTGAACAGCGGCGGCTGGGCGACATAGATGTGGCCGGTCGAGATCAGCTGCGGCATCTGCCGGAAGAAGAAGGTCAACAGCAGGGTGCGGATGTGCGATCCGTCCACATCGGCGTCGGTCATGATCACGACCTTGCCATAACGCAGGCCCGTGAGGTTGAACTCCTCGCCGATGCCGGTGCCCAGGGCCTGGACCATGGCCGCGATCTCGCTGTGTCCGATGACCTTGTCGATGCGCGCCTTCTCGACATTGATGATCTTGCCCTTGAGGGGCAGGATGGCCTGGAACTTGGCGTCGGATCCACGCTTGGCGCTGCCGCCGGCCGAGTCGCCTTCGACCAGGAAGATCTCGCTCTTGTCCACGTCCTTGCTCTGGCAGTCACGCAGCTTGTCGGGCATGCCCGCCGAGTTGAGCATGCTCTTGCGGTTCTTGCGCGCGAGGTCGCGCGCCTTGCGCGCCGCATCGCGCGCATCCATCGCCGCGCAGGCCTTGAGGATGAGGTTCTTGGCGACCTTCGGATTCTCGTTGCAGTAGTCGGAGAGCGCGCCGCCGATCAGGCTCTGGACGATGCCGCTGGTCTCCATGTTGATCAGCTTGTCCTTGGTCTGGCCGCTGAACTTGGGGTCGGGCAGCTTGACCGAGATGATCGCGCACACGCCTTCGCGCAGGTCCTCGCCCGATGGCGGCTTATCGGACTTCAGCAGGTTCGCGGCCTTGGCATAGACGTTGAACTCGCGGGTCAGCGCGGTCTTGAATCCCTCGAGATGGGTGCCGCCGTCGCGATTGCGGATGTTGTTGGCGA
>Ga0302314_10022834_pt1 | contig 10241 bp, 9 predicted proteins | sample III_Palsa_N2_3_FD_200533 | JGI IMG/M metagenome (GOLD analysis project Ga0302314, IMG submission 200533) | Peat permafrost microbial communities from Stordalen Mire near Abisko, Sweden - III_Palsa_N2_3 | ecosystem: Environmental > Terrestrial > Soil > Palsa > Peat permafrost | place: Sweden... | reverse complement strand
ACCTCTGCGGTCACGCCGAGCCCGAACATCGACACGCCTTCGTAGGCCAGAACCGCCACGGACGAGAGCATGCCACCAGTATGGCAGGAAAGTATCTGATGATGTCAACCCTGCCACTCGCGGTGCCCTCGGTCCCCGGCAAGAATGGATGCATGGGATCGCAGAGCGTGGCCGAGGACGGCGCCGGCGCACCGCCGGCCGTCGTCGGCCGTCAGCTTGGGCGAGTCGGGAGGCTCCCAGGCGGGCTGGGCGCGTGGGCCGCCCTGCTCGTCGTCTGGCTGGTCTGGGGCTCGACCTATATCGCCATCCGGGTCGCCGACGAGAGTCTCCCGCCGCTGGCGATGGCCGGCGTCCGCTACCTCGTCGCCGGCGCCCTGCTCTACCCCATCGCCCGGCGCGGCGGCGGACCGCGGCTGCGGGCGGCCGACCGGCCCGGGGTGAAACAGTGGCTCGCGATGGCGCTAGTCGGCACGCTGCTGCTTGCCTTCGGCAACGGCGCGGTCAGCTACGCGGAGAAGGCCCTCCCGGCCGGCCTGACCGCCCTGCTGGTCGCCACCGTCCCGATCTGGATGGTGCTCGCGGACAAGATCATCAACGGCCGGGCGATCCCGCGGGTCGGCTGGGCCGCCCTGATCATCGGCGTGATCGGAGTCGGCATCCTGGCCCGTCCGCCCGCGCACGGCTCGATCGTGCCCGTTCTCATCGTGCTGGGCGGCAGCCTGTGCTGGGGCACCGGCTCGGTGCTGGCCGGACGGCTCCCCGCGCCCGCCCGGCCGCTGCTCGGGACCGCGATGGAGATGCTGGCAGGCGGGGCCGTGCTCGCCGTGCTGGCCGCGGCGACCGGGGAGCTGAGCCACCTCGATCCCGGCCAGGTGAGCGGGAGGTCAGCGCTGGCGCTGCTGTACCTGATCGGCCCGGGATCGCTGCTGGCGATGACCTGCTACGTGATCGCCCTGCGGCGGCTGCCGACGGCCGCCGTCTCGACCTACGCCTACGTGAACCCGGTCATCGCCGTCTCGCTCGGCGCCCTGCTGCTCGGCGAGCGCCTGACGATCGCGACCGTCCTCGGCGGCGCCGTCATCCTGGCCTCGGTGGCGCTGCTGCTCCTGCACCGAGCGCGCGAGTAGCGGAGGAGTCGGCCGATGAACTCGCCTGCGTCACTGGGGGACGCGATGCGCGATACTGGCCGCATGGTTGACGACACTGCACGGGACCGGGCCATCTACCACGCACTGAAGGCAGCCGACGAAGTCGCGGCCGCCCTCCAGACGCACCTCATCGAGGAACACGGGGCTGATCCGGAGCGCGCAGCCCCGCAGAGCAGTTCCAGCAACTCCCTGAAGCTGCTGCGGCAAGCGCGCGAGCACCTGGGGGCGGGGCTGCGGGCCGTCGAGGCCGACCGCATCGCCGAGTCCGAGGGGACGTCCCTGCGCAGCCAGTAGGTCCGGCCGAGGGCAAGGCCAGGCGGCGGCCGCGGCTGCCCGAGCACGTCGGCGACGAGCAGGGCGAACTCGTCCGGGTCCCCGGCTGGCCGGCTCATCAGCGCCTCTCCATTTGACCCCCGGCAACTGGGCGCCTTGCGCCACGCGACCGCGACCGCGGTGGGGTGAGGTGCGTCAGGCCCGGACGGGCCGGCCCGGCTGCGCGCTGGTGTCCAGCTCGCCGTCGCGGACGACGAAGGTGCCGTTGACGAGCACGTGCCGGATCCCGGTCGACGGCCGGGTGCTGTCGGAGTAGGTGGCCTGGTCGGTGATGGTCTCGGGATCGAACACCACGATGTCGGCGTCGCTGCCCGCGCTGACCCGGCCCTTGCGCCGCATCGCGGGCACCCGGTTTTGGAGGACCATCGCCGGGTGCAGGCTGCACTTGGCGAGGATCTCGGAAAGGGACAGCCCGCTGTTCGCGCGCAGCCTGCTGATCGAGCGCGAGAACGTCCCCGCGGTCCTCGGGTGAGTGAACGCCGCGGGTGGCAGCGGCCAGGCGGCGGGCGCTGGCGTCGCGCCGATCCAGGTCAGGGGCATGGCGTCGCTGGCGATGACCGAGCCCGGGAAGGTCAGGTAGCGCCGGAGAACGGCCTGGTCGGCCGGGTCATCGTCATCGAGCTGCCTGATGACGGCGAGCCCGCCTGGATCGGCGGCGCGAAGCTCGTGCAGCCTGGCCGCGCTCGCGACCTCCTCGCCGGTGGGCGCGTAGGTGATCGAGCGCGGCGTGAGGCCGCGCTCGGCGAGCCGCTCCGGCGCGAGGAAGGCGGCGCCGATGCCTGTCATGCCGGCGCCGTACGGGTAGGCCTCGGTGCTCACCGGCGCGCCCGCCCGCTGCGCCCGCTCGACCAGCGCGAGCACCCGGTCGGCGTGCCGCAAGGTGGTGCTGTTGACGTGGCAGTAGTGCATGCGGGCGCCGGTCTCGCCCGCGGCGCGGACGATCTCCTCGGCGCCGTCGATGGCGCCGCCCGGTGTGAACTCGACCAGGTCACGCGCGTGGGTGAAGGTAGGCACGCCGTTGGCCGCGGCGAGCGCGGCGACCCGCAGGTACTCCCCGGGCGACGCGCCGGGCGCGTACCCGACCAGCAGGCCGATCCCCAGCGCCCCGTCGGCGATGTCGGACTCAAGCAGGCCGAGGATGCGGTCGATCTCGGGCGGGGAAGCGGCCCGGCCCCACCGCGGGTCCCCGAGGTGGGCGAGCAACGAGCCCGGCGAGCCGTCGAATGTCACGCCGACCAGCACGTCCATCCGGGCCATGGCCCAGGACGCGGCGAACCCGTAGTTCACCGGCCGGCCCGCGGTGGCGGCGGCCGAATAGGCGGCGGCCACCGGCGTGGCCCCCGCCTCGAGCTCCAGCGCGGTCGTGACCCCGTCCGTCACCTGAAGCCGGGCGCTGCCCAGGTCATGGGCGTGACTGTGCAGGTCGACGAACCCGGCCGTGACCACCTGGCCGACGACATCGGCCTCCTGCCGGCCCGGCGGCAGGCCGACGCCGACCGCCGCTACCCGATCGCCGACGATAGCGACGTCGCGCACCGCGTCCAGACCCGATTCCGGGTCGATGACCCGCCCGCCGCGAAGCACAACGTCGAACTTGCTCATGGTCGCTGCCGCCCGGCCGCCAGCCTCAGCTCGCGGAACGCCTCCGCGATGCGGGGAGCGGGCCAGGAGGCGTTGAGGCCGCTGGGGTTCGGGAGGATCCACAGGCGGGCGGTGCCCAGGGGGTCCGGCTGGGGGCCGATGACGGCCTTGGGGAGGGCGAACGCGGTGCGGTAGGCGGTGATGCCGGCGATCGCGATGACGCGGGGGCGGCGGGCGTCGATCAGTGCGAGCAGGCGGGCAGCGCCGTCGCGCAGCTCGGCGGGGGTGAGCTCGGCGGCCTGGGCGGTGGCGCGCGGGGCGATGTTGCTGATGCCGAGGCCGTAGCGAGTCAGCTCGGCCTGCTCGGACGGCTTGAGCTGGCGCGGGGTGAAACCGGACTGGTGCAGCGCCGGCCAGAATCGGTTGCCCGGCCGGGCGAAGTGCCAGCCGGTCGCCGCCGAGTACAGCCCCGGGTTGATCCCGCAGAACAGAACGTGGAACGGCTCGCCGGCGGCGGGCAGGACGTCGGGGATGGTGGCGTCCCGCGCGGCCGCCAGGTCGAGCTTCACGGGGCGATCTGGTCGCGCCAGGAGTAGCGCGGCTGGTAGCCGAGCAGCTGCTTGGCGCCGTCGATCGCCAGCAGGGTGTCGAACTCGCCGATCTCGCGGGTGAGCGGAACGTCGGGGAAGACCTCGGCGAGGACCTCGCGGGTGGGGCGGTTCATCACCGTGTCGGCCGCGGCGATGATCACGTTGTGGCTGCCGGTGACGTCTGCTTCCAGGCCGAGACGGCAGGCGGCCGCGACATCCCGGACATCGACGTAGCCCCACACGTTCCACTTGCGCAGGTGCGGGTCCGGCCAGAACGACGAGAACCGCTCGTAGTCGTGGAGCTCCATGATGTTGGAGATGCGCAGCCCCACGAACGGGATGTCCGACCAGCGCGAGATCTGCTCCGCGAGCGTCTCGCTGGCGACCTTGGACAGCGCGTAGGTCGTGTTGGGGACGGGGAAGTGGTCCTCGTCGACCGGGACGTAACGAGGAGGCGCCCCGATCCCGCCCGGGACCTGCTCGCGGCCGTGCCCGAATGGCAGGCCGAGCGTCGTCTCGCTTGACGCCCACACCACCCTCGCTAGGCCGAGTGACGCGGCCGCGTGGAAGACGTTGAAGTTCATCGTGGCGTTGGCGTTGAACGTGACCGCGGGCGTGGACAGGCCGGGCGCCGGGATATTCGCCAGGTGCACCACGGCGTCGGTGCCGCGCAGCGCCTCGGTCGCCTGGCCGTAGTCCGTCAGATCGGCGCGGAGCACTCCCGCCGCCACGTCGTCGCTGGTGAGCCGGTTGTCGGTCGCGAGGACCTGGTAGCCGTGGTGGCGCAGTTCCCTGACTGCCGCGCGGCCCGCCTTGCCGGTCGCTCCCGTGACGCAGATCCGTCGTGCCGTCGTTGTCATGATCATGAGCGTAGTCCGGCCGTGCCCGTTATGCCGTGGGTAGCCGCCCTAGCCGGCGGTGCGGGAGGCGGGGACGCGCTCGGCCGGTACCGGCGGCCCGGGCGGGGTGCCGTCGCCGAAGGGGCGGCCGGGCAGGGACTCGCGGCCGTGCGGGGTCAGCCAGCCGGAGAGGTCGGGGCCGTCAGGGACGATGCCGGACGGGTTGAGGTCGGTGTGCACCAGGTAGTAGTGCTGCTTGGTCTGGACGAAGTCGATCGTGTCGCCGAACCCCGGGGTCTGGAACAGGTCGCGGGCGTAGGCCCACAGCACCGGCATCTCGGTCAGCTTGTTCCGGTTGCACTTGAAGTGGCCCTGGTAGACCGCGTCGAACCGGGCCAGGGTCGGCCAGAGCCGGACGTCGGCCTCGGTGATCGTGTCGCCGACCAGGTAGCGCCGGGTCGCCAGCCGCTCCTCCAGCCAGTCGAGGCGGGCGAACAGCTTCTCGTAGGCCTGGTCGTAGGCCTGCTGGGTGCCGGCGAACCCGCAGGCGTAGACGCCGTTGTTGACGTCGGCGTAGACGAGCGCGCTGACCTCCTCGATCTCTTCGCGCAGCTTGTCCGGGTACAGGTCGGGGGCGCCCGGGCGGTGATAGGCGGCCCACTCGCTCTCCAGGTCGAGCGTGATGTGCCGGAAGTCGGCGGTCACGACCGCGCCGCTTGGGATGTCCACGATCGCCGGGACGGTGACGCCCCGGTCGTAGCCGGGAACCGCCTTCTCGTACGCCTCGCGGAGCCAGTGGATGCCGAGCACCGGGTCCTTCTCCCCCGGGTCGAGGTCGAACTTCCAGGACCGCCAGTCGTGCGTCGGGCCGCAGATGCCCATGGACAGCGCCTGCTCGAGGCCGAGCAGGCGGCGGACGATCATCGTCCGGTTCGCCCACGGGCAGCCGCGCGCCACGGCCAGGCGGTACCGGCCCGGCTGCACCGGCCAACCGCCGCGGCCGTCCACCGTGATCTGCCCGTCGAGGTACGTGGTGTCCCGCTTGAACGCGCCGTCCTTGCTCATGCCATCCAAGCTAGCCCGCCCGGCCCGATGACGGCAGAGGGCCGGCGCCGAACGACCGGGGATCGCGGAAGTTGATCGTCCGGGATTGGCCGTACCGTGAGCGTCACAAGCGGTGGTAAAGCGAGAAGGGAAGGCCCATGGCACTAGCGGTAACCGAGATCGACGCCGAGCGCGGCGACCTGCTGGCGATGCTCGGCAAGCAGCGGCACTTCCTGCGGTACACCACGCAGGGGCTGACCGATGAGCAGGCGCGGGCGCGGGCGACGGTCAGCGAGCTGACCCTGGGCGGCCTGGTCAAGCACGTCGCGGACGTCGAACGGGGCTGGGCCGCCTTTATCGTCGAGGGGCCGTCGGCCCTGGGGGACGCGTCAGAGATGACCGAGGAGGACTGGGCGCGGCGGCGGGATGAGTTCCGGCTGCTTGACGGCGAGACCCTCGCTGGCGTGCTCGCCGAGTACGAGGCGGTCGCCGCGGCGACCGACGAACTGGTCAGGACGCTGCCCGACCTCGGCGCGACGCAACCGCTGCCGAGCGCGCCCTGGTTCCCGGCCCAGCAGCGGTGGTCGGCCCGGCGGGTGCTGCTGCACATCATCGCGGAGACGGCGCAGCACTGCGGGCACGCCGACATCCTGCGCGAGTCGATCGACGGCCAGCAGACGATGGGCTGATCGCTGACGGGGCTCGCTAGCGGCGGGCGGCCCGGGCGATGACCTCGTCCTCGGTCAGCGGGCTGGCCGGGTGGTGGCTGAGGCACATCGGCGCGCCGATCCGGCGGAAGGCGCTGCCCTCGGTGGCCAGGTAGAACTGGCCGGCGCCGAGGCGGGCGATGTCCGGGACGTCACCGCCCTTCGCCCGCGCGAGCTCCCGCGCGGCCGCGATCTGGACGGGGCTGTTGAGCAGCCCGAACAGCTGCGTGGTGGCGTTGCCGGGAATGGAGTTATGCAGGGCCTTCGGCGACTGGGTGGCGAAGAGCAGGCCGAGGCCGTACTTGCGCGCCTGCGAGGCCAGCCGCCTGGTCGACTCGCTGCACGCGGTCGCGCCGACCGACGGCACCAGGTCCTGCGCCTCGTCCATGACCAGCAGCCCGCCGAGGGGGCGGTCCCCCGCCGGATTCCGCTTGACCCAGGTGAACAGGGCCATCTGCAGCTGGTTGACGAAGCCGTGCCACTGCTCGTCGCTCGCCATCCCGACCCGGCTGATCACGCTGATCCGGGCGCGCTTGTCCGGCGACGGCGTGAGCAGCAGGCCGGGATCGGCTGGCTCGCCCGCGCCGGCGAACAGCGGGTCGGTCGTCCGGACGGCCCGCAGCCGGTCGGCCAGGTCGGCCGCGATCTGCGGGCCCCTGGTCTGCTGGCTGAGATGCTGCGGCAGGTGGGCGAGCAGGTCGATGAACGCCCCGAGGTCGTGGCCGGCGCCGAGGGCGAACCATCGCATCGCCTCGGTCAGCACCGCCTTGTCGCGGGCCCCCCGGGCACCCCGGTTCGCGCCGACCCGGGGCACGAGCGCCTCGACGGCGGCGTCGACGGCGGCGTTGCGCTCGTCGACGTCATCGAGGACCGAGCCGAAGTCGGGGAGCGGCTGGAAGGTGAGCGGCCGGCCGCCCTCGCGGCGCGGGGTCCAGATGACCACCTCGGTGTGGTCGAGGTAGTCCCTGGCCTGCTCGGCGTCCCCGGTCAGCCACGGCGCAGGCGGCGACGGCCACTCGTCGCCCAGGCGGGCCAGGTCGTTGTTGGGATCGAGGACGATCGACGAGACGCCCTGCAGCGCGCACTCCTCGATCACCCGGCGGAGCAGGACCGTCTTGCCGGAACCGGAGCCGGCGAAGATCGCCAGGTGGCGTCGGAGGGACGCCAGGTCGATCCGGGCGCCCGGGTGGCCGGCGTCGGGCAGGCCGACGCGGATGGCCGTGTCGGCGAGCGCGAGTTCGGCCGCGACCGCGCTGCTGTCCGGCTCCGAAGGCGCAGCCGGGCCTGGTTGCGATGACGGTTCGGCCGGCGATGACAGGTCGGCCGGCGACGACGGCTCGGGCAGACCCGCGACGTCACCGAGGGCGCGGCCGAGAAGCTCGGTGGAGTGGGCCGGCTGACGCGCGAGCAGCCAGGCGTTCAGCTCCGCGTGATGGCCGGCGAGCAGCTCGCCCAGCGCCGCGAACGTCCTCAGGTCGGCTTCCCCGGCCGACAGGACCATACCGCCCTTGTCCGCGAACTCCGCCGCCGCCTTCTCGGTGACCGGGCCGTTCGGCCACGGGGCGGACCTGAGCACGAACAGCCGGCGCTCGGCGTCGCCCACGCCGCCCGCGGCGAGGCCGGCGCCCTCGATCGCCTTCCGCAGCCGGGTCTGCACCGCGCGCGGGCTGTCGGAGGCGATGGCGCGGAACGCCCAGCGGCGCTGCGACCGCTCGGTGCGGAGGTCGAGCAGCATCCGCAGGCACGCGTGCAGCCGCGGGTTCTTGCCCGGCGGCGAATCCTGGGCGAAGGCCTGGTTGTCACCGTCGGCCTCTCTGGCCCAGGCCTCGAGCCCGGCCGCCAGCAGCGGCGGCATCGCCACGTCCTCGGTGTCGTGCGCGAGCGCGGCGCCGACGTCGGCGTCCTTCCGCAGCCGGGCGAACAGCTCGTCGAGGTCGTCGAGGCCGGCCGCGCCCGCGGGCGCGGGATCCGTGGCCGGCGAGTCGAGGTCCAAGCGGGCGAGCTCGACGACGGCCCGCTCGTGCAGGCACACCCCGACGTGGGCCTCGATGCGCTTGAGGAGCGCCCGCGCGGTGTACTTGCTCGCGTCCGCGAACGCTTCCGGCCGGATCGGCCAGGTCGGATACGGCGGCGTGAAGCCGGCCCGCGCGAAGTCCGCCGCGAACCGCTTCTCGATCATGAGCCGGCCGATGTCGGCGCTGGGGATGTTCCGCAGCTGGCGGGCCAGCCGGAACCGGTCGGCGACCGGGCCGACGCCGTAGGTACGGATGGCGTCCCAGCTCTCCGGCAGGCAGGAGACGACCGTGAGGGTGCGGTGGGCGACGTCGCGCAGCGACATCAGGCCGGTCGCGACGTCCGCCAGCGGCCGCGACGGCGACGGCGACGCCCCGTCGGCGCTGATCCCGATGAGCTCGTCGATCAGCGCATCGACCTGGTCGATCGCGATCACTATCGGCCCGGTGAGCGCCAGCAGCTGTGACACCTCGTTGACCAGGAGCCGCGCGATCTTCCTGGTGGTGTTGATCCCCCAGCGCCGGCGGTCCTCCAGACCGACCTCGTAGCCCGTCAGGTAGTAGTAGCCGACATCCTGGTCCTCCTGCATCGGCGACGCCAGCAGGGCGAGCGCCCGCGCCGTGTCCTGGCAGACCATGCCGATCGTCGGGTCGGTGCGGCGCAGCGCCGCGATGAAGACCTTGAGCGCCTCGGGGGACGGCGGCACCTCGCCGGTGATCTGGGCGCGGAAATTCCCCTCGAGGCCCACGCGATCCGCGAGCCCGGTCAGCAGCGTGGCCAGCTGGTCGCGGCTGCCGTCCGGGAACGGCAGCAGCTGCTCCACGACCGAGCCGAGCACCTGCTCCCAGAAGGCCTTAGTGAACAGGTCGCCGACCAGGAAGAAGTAGCCGCCGGCGCGCTGCACCTGCGCACGGGTCCAGCCGAGTAGGTGCGTCTTGCCGACGCCGCGCTCCCCCTGGATGACGATGCCGAGCGGCCGGGAGGAGTCGGCCCGGGCCTCGCCGATCCCGGCCAGGATCAGGTCGGCGGTCTGCTCGTGCAGCCCGTCGACGTGATAGCTCAGGTCAGTCCACACGTCGTCGAGCGCGCGGGTCCAGTTAAAGGTGAGCGCGGCTAGCGCGGTTAGCTCTTCGGTGCTCATTCGCTGCTCGTTTCGCTGCCCGAGGCAATTACTCAATCGAGATCAGGTGCTTATTTTCGCCGCCGATGCGAAGCGCCGATTCGCGGTCCGCGGCCGACAGCGCCTGCTGATTCTCCTGCGGAATGAGATTGATCCGCTGGCTGGTGAACAACACCACCAGGGCCGAATCCACGTCCGGGCGGGGAATGTCCGCCACCCGCTCGCGCAGGTCCCGCAGTCGGACGAACTCGCCGCTAGCGGGCGCGAGCTCCTGGTAGGCGGCCTCAACCCGCGCCTTCACGTCAACCGCGTGGCGGCCGCGCGGCCGGCCGGCCGAGTGCGGCACGGTGTCGTGGCCGCCCTGCGGGACCGCGGTGACGAATTCGGCCAGGCTCAGCCCGGCCGCGTTCAGGTAGCGGACGAACCGGCCGAAAAGCAGATAATGCGCGCGCTCGAGGCTGCTCCCGCGCCCGGCCGGGCCCTGGGTCAGATCCTCGGCGCACCAGCGCCAGCCGGCGTCGGACAACTCGTGCGCGTAGACGCCGTGTCCCACCTTGGCCGACTCGACCAGCTTGCGCTCGTTAAGCCGTCGGCGCTCCGCCCCGATCAGCCGGAATCCGATCAGCGCTTCCAACTCCGGATTGGAGACCTGGCGCGCCTCGCCGAGCAGGGCGACAAGCACCGCCCGCTCCCTGACCGATAGCTCATCACGCAACACGATCCAACAACTCTTTTCATCGCCAAGAGGAGCGCTGAGGCACGGGGTTACCGAGAAATCCTATGGCCGAATGCCCGGTAACCGCCGGAAATCCGCGAATACCGCAAATCTGGGCGGTACCGCCGGGCGAGCGCCGAGCCGCCGTCGG
>Ga0302314_10022831_pt1 | contig 10242 bp, 10 predicted proteins | sample III_Palsa_N2_3_FD_200533 | JGI IMG/M metagenome (GOLD analysis project Ga0302314, IMG submission 200533) | Peat permafrost microbial communities from Stordalen Mire near Abisko, Sweden - III_Palsa_N2_3 | ecosystem: Environmental > Terrestrial > Soil > Palsa > Peat permafrost | place: Sweden... | reverse complement strand
CGGCCAGGCTGAGGGTGACCGAGAGGGTGGGCGGGCGCGGGAGTCGAGGATCTCCAGGGCCTGAATGTGGGCGATCTTGAAGGGCATGGTGGCCTTTCCGGGTTCGGCGAGTTGGGAAGCCGGGGGTTGTCAGGATTCGGGCGCTGACCGGCTGGGTTGGAGCTCGTCGGCGAACACCTCCTGGTAGAGGTCCAGGCCGTAGCTGGTGGTTTGGGGCGGGGCCACGGCCAGGCGGAAGGTGCGCCGTCCGTCGGGCAGCCGTTCGGCGCGCAGGAACAGTGCGCGCGCCGCGTCTTCGCGGTGCAGTTGGTCGGCCAGTTCGTAGGAGTGGGTGACGATCAGCACGCGCAGCCTGGCATCGAGCATGGCGTGGATGACCGGGACGGCGACCTCGGCGCCTTCGCGCTCGTTGGTGGCGGCGAACGACTCGTTCATCACCACCAGTACGCCCGGTGCGGCTTGTTCGACGATCTCGCGCATCCGGGCCAGTTCCTCCTCGAACTTTCCGCGGTTCATCGTGGCGTCCTCGGCGCGCCGGTAGTGGGTGAAGACCGCTCGGGCGGGGCTGATGCGCAGCGCGGTGGCGGGGGCAGGCAGCCCGGCGGCGGCCGTCAGAGAGGCGAGGGCGATCGCGCGGGCGAGGGTGGATTTGCCGCCCTGGTTCGCTCCGGTGATCACGATCAGGGATGTGGCGTCGGCATGGACGTCGTTGCCGACGACGTGTTCGGTCCCGCGCAGCGGCAGCGTCATCTCGTACAGGTCGCGGGCGGTGAACGCGAGGTCGTCGGGCGGGGCCGGTTCTGGCAGGCATACGGGTGCTGCTCGCGTGCTCAGTGCCCGGTGCAGGTTGACGGCTCCGAGGTGGAAGGCGAGTTCGGTGCGCAGTTGGGTGAAGAAGGAGGCGATGTGGTCGGCGGATTGGGCCACCGCCTCGGCGACCGGGTTCAGGGCGCGTCCTTCGAGGTCGGCGACCTCTTGGGCGCCGGCGTCGTCCCGGTCGGGCACCGTGACCGAGTGGGCCGGGCCGGGTTCGGTGCCGAGCAGGCCGCGTAGCCCGTGGCGCTCGTGCGGGGTGCGCACGACGAAGTCGACGGACGTGTTTCCCTTGCCGAGGCGGGCGGAGAAGCGCACGCCGCGACGGAAGCGCAGCTTTTCCAGGTGTGTGTCGATCTCGTCGAGGTAGGCGTCGTCGAGTTCGGCAGCGATGGTCTGGAAGAACGCGGTGAACCCGGGGGATGTGAAGTGCGTGGCGTGCTGGTCGGCGATGGCGCGCAGTTGCCGCAGCCGGCCGCGTAGCAGCGAGAGGATGGTGACGGAACTGGCGAGGATGGAGCTGGGGCTGCCGTGCCAGAATCCGAAGAACGACTTCTTGCGGTCTTCGATCGCGGCGACGGCCAGGTCGTAGAGTTCGCGCACCACCGGTTCGTGGGCGAGGGCGTCGGTGAGCACCTGCTGCCGGTAGACGATCCGCTCCGGGCTGGCCGGCGGGGCGAGCAGGGCGCTGCGTGCGACCTGGTAGAAGAACTGGTCGCCGTCGGACATGGCCGTGAGGACGGTTTCGAGTCCGAGGTCGTCGATGAGGATCTGCGCGTTCGCGGGCTCGGCGCGGTGCGGGTCGAAGTCGGCGTCGGGGAACATCAGGTGGGCTTTCATCGCGCGAGCGCCTCCGTGATGTCGTGGTAGGTCAGCTGGTGTTTGGCCGCGAGCGCGGCGGCGTAGGCGCGCCCGTCGGCGGGGCGGGGTTCGAGGCGGAAGGTGCGGATGGTCGGGTCGGCCGGATCGACGCCCGCGACCACGCTGGTGGTCTTCTCGTTCAGGCAGGCGAGTTCGTCGATGAAGGTGACGCATACGCACAGCGCGTCGAGCCGGGTGACGTCTTCGAGGATGCGGGTGGACAGGGCGAGGGCGTCCTGGAGCGTGGTGGAGGTGAAGATCTCGTTGAGGATGATCAGGCTTCGGTCGCTCGCGGCGTGCAGGATGTCGTGGATCCGGATCAGGTCGTCTTGGAGTTTGCCGCGCAGGTCCGTCAGGTTCTCTCCGCGTTCGAAGTGGGTGAAGACGGTGTCGATCAGTGGTAGGCGGGCGCTGGTGCCCGGGACCGGCAGGCCGAGGCGGGCCAGGTGGCACAGTTGGCCGATGGTGCGGGCGTAGGTGGTCTTGCCGCCCTGGTTCGGGCCGGTGATCACGATGATCCGTTCGTGGCTTTGCACGCGAATGTCGTTGCGGACGATCGGAGTGTGGTCCTCGGCGAGTTTGGCGCATAGGGCCAGGTCGAAGGTGTCGCGCACCTCGATCTCGCGCGCGTCGGTCACCTGCGGGTAGCAGAAGTCGAGTCCGGCGGCGCGCAGCGGGCGCAGGTGGTCGAGGTAGGCGAGGTAGAACTGGGCTTGCCGGTCGAACAGCGCGATCGTCGGGTCGATCAAGTCCCGGTGCTCGGCGCGGAAGCGTTCAAGCATGGCGAAGGGTTCCGGGAACAGGCGCGCGACGCGTTCGAGGACCTGGGCCTCGATGTGCCCGACGGTGCTGGTGTCCCGGTATTCGACCTGATAGGACTTCACCTCGCCGTGTCGGAAGCGCTCGAAGGTGGCGGCCACCTGCGTGGCGTAGTCCTCTTCTTCGTCGTATGGGCGTGCGGTCACGCGCAGGCCTCTGATGGTCAGGCTGTGGCGCAGGCGGTCTAGTTCGCCGGTGATCTGGTGGGCTTCGGCTGCCAGGCGTGTGAAGGGTTCGGAACCGAGATAGTCGGAGAGGTAGTCGGTGAACGCGTGCAGCGCGGCCGAGCGAAGCGGCGCGGCGGTCAGGTGCGCGTGCAGGTCGCGAACGGCCTCGATGTACTCGGTGGCGCCGTCCAGCGCCCAGCGCCACGAAACCTGCGGCGCGCGCACCTCGGCGGCGTAGTTCAGGGCTCTGCGCACCGTCGTCATGCGCTGACCGAAGCGCGCGAGGTGCCCGGCCGACGGTGTGCCGTCGAGATCGTGGAAGACCTGCTGGCGGTAGTCGATGGCCGCCGTGGTGGGCAGCGGCGCGTAGAAGTAGTGCGCGAGCCGGTAATCTCCGCGCCGGCTGGTGAGCGCCGCGATGACCTGGTCGAGCAGCAGGTCGCCGACGCACTCGGGCTGATCGTGCTCCTCGGCCCGTTCCGCGTCGGCCGGATCCGGAAACAGGATGCTCACGCCCACCGGCGTCGACGTGGTCGGTGCTGGGCCGTTCATCGTGCCTCCACCTTCACCAGCGATATGCCTTGGTCTTGGCACAGTGCCGCCACCTGGACGATCGCTGTGCACATTCGCCGGTCGCGCGCCTCGAACGCGGCGCGGCGCGAGGCCGCTTCCTTTCTGTCCAGCCCATGCAGCGTCTCGGCCGCGATCAGCGCGGCCTCAAGGCCCTGCCGATACTGGTCGTAGCGGCCGGTCAGCGCCGTGAGCAGCGCGGTGAGCGTCGTGGTCAGGCGCTGTTGCAAACTCGCCCTGGCCCGACCGGTCTGCCGGTCCAGGGTCTCGGGGACGGATGCGAGCAGGCGCCGCTGGACGCGGTGGCTCGGTGCGGGCCCGACTCGGATTCGCACAGCCGCAGCGAGCACGTTGGTCGGGCCGTGCGGGTCGGGCGGGGCGTAGTGGAAGCGCGGATCGGCGGTCAGTTCGATGTCCGGGGCCGCGATCGACAGCTTGAGGCCGAGGAGGTCGCGTGCCGCCTCACGCACTGCCGCCAGATACCGGGCGAATCCGTCGGCCAGACGTCCGCGTAGCCCGGCAACGGCGTTGGCCAGGTGCGCGGAGCGCTCGACGCGCCAGGACTCGGCGGCGTGCGTGGCCCAGGCGAGGACCAGTTCGCTCCCCTGCTGCTCGATCTGCGTAACGGGCAGCGCCGCGCCCTCGCCGGCCAGCCACGCCTCCAACCGCGTGCCCATCGGCGCACACGTGGATGTGGCCGTGCGCTGCGCGTCGAGGTTCATCTCGCCGATCAGGTGTCCGACCTGGGCGCGGGCGAGGTCGCAAGCTTCTTCACCGCGCAAGGCCAGGTCGCTCAGGCACTCGCGATAGGCTCGGATGCGTCCCACCTCGGCCTCGGCGCGCAGCGCATCGGCGCGCAGCGTCACGCGCACCTGGTCGCGCATCGCTTCGGCGAGCTCACGGGCGTGGCGGGCCAGGGAGCGCTCAAGGCCCGCCGCCTGGCCTTCGGCCAGGTAGGCGGTCAGATCCCCGAGGAAGACCTCCAAGCCCAGGTCGCTGCCCTCGCGTAACGCGGTGCGCGCCGAGCACGGGTAGATCCGCAACCGGTCCGCGCGAAGGCGCCGCAGCAGTTCGCCGGCCCGGGGTTCGACGGGAGTCGCAGCGGCGAGCTCATGCAGCTCGCCGAGCAGAGCACCGAGAATTTCACGGGGCATCATCGGTTCCACGCAGCCTCCTACCGAATCCGGTAGGGACCGTTGGCCGCGAACGAGTGCGGCGGCGTTTTAAGCGGCGAGCCCCACCGCCGCTCCATGAACCTGAGTCCTAGTTTACCAGCGGCGACGCGCGAGGCGTGAGAGATGCGCCACACGCAGCTGTGCGTATGCCGACCAAGTGGACGTCGGCGCAGACCAGTCCGCTAATATGGTGGCTTCGGCGGTGGGGCTCGCCGTATAACCGTCGCGATGACGCGGCCAACAGTCCCTACTCGCATCAGGCATCTTGTTTGCGACGAGTAGGAGGAGTGTGCCCGTGCACGACAGCGACACCGAGCAGGTGGTCGACGGGAAAGACCCGCTACCCCTCGACCCCGATCTCGATCCCGCCGCCGACCAGGCCGCCCACCCCCAGCCCAAGCGCGCTCCCGGCCCGGCCGAGCACCTGCCGATCGACCCCGACGCTCCTGCCGAGCAGCCCTTCGCCCGCAGCCCCCGCACCCGCAACCTCCCGCCGTGGCGGGTGCTCGCGGTCATCGCCGTCGGCGCCTTCTTCGGCGGGCTGGCCCGCTACGAGCTGGGCCTGGCGTTCCCCGCCCATCGTGGCGCGTTCCCGGCCGCCACCTTCGCGATCAACGTGTCAGGGTCCTTCATCCTCGCGCTGCTGATCGTGTTCGTCCTCGAGGTCTGGCCGCCGACCACGTATATCCGGCCCCTGATCGGCGTCGGGTTCTGCGGCGCCTACACCACCTTCTCCACCTGGATGGTCGGGGTCGACCAGCTCATCTCCGACGGGAAGACCGCCACCGCGCTCTGGTATCTGGCCGGATCCCTGATCGCGGGCCTGGGCGCGACCAGCCTGGGCCTGACCAGCGGCCGGGCCGTCGTCGCCCACCGGCGCCGCACCCGCGAAACCCTCACGTTCGAGAGCCTCGAGACCGTCGAGGAGGGACAGGCATGATCCTCGCACTGCTCGTAGGCCTGGGCGCCGCCTTCGGCGCCATCTCGCGCTACCTGCTCGACCAGGCCGTCACCCGCAACCGCGCCTCCGCGTTCCCGGCCGGAACCTGGATCATCAACATCACCGGCTCCTTCGTCCTGGGCCTACTCACCGGGCTCGCCGCCCACCACGGCCTCTCGCCGCAAGTGGGTACGGTGGTGGGGACCGGGGTGTGCGGCGGCTACACGACGTTCTCGACCTTCAGCTACGAGTCGCTACGGCTGACCGAGGACGGCACCGGACTAGTCGCCGTCGGCAACGTCGTCGGCAGTCTCGCCGCCGGGCTGGGGGCCGCGGCCCTCGGCCTCGGCATAGCACTGCTGTGACCGCGGGCCACCGCGCCCACCCCGACCTCGGCTCACTCCACGCGCCCCCGCGACGGCGCGTAAGCCCTGGCCCGACGCATCGTCAGCGGCTAGCGTGGAAGAGCACGCAGGCGGTGGGACCCGCCCTACGACCGCGGACACGCCCGCCGATGGTCCCTACCTTCACGGTAGGAGGCCCACGTGTCCGAAACCCCTGACCGCGAGCGCGACCCCCTCCAAGAGATCGAACGCGACCTCGCAGCCGAAGACCCCCGCCTCGCCCGACTGCTCGCACACCCAGGATGGTTGCGCATATGGCGCTGGGGCACCCACCGCGACACGCTGACCGCCCTAATCGCCATCATCGCGCTGAGCCTGATCCCGATCATCATCGCCCTCACCCAGTGAGCCGAGGGTCACGGCGGTCAGGTGGGATACTTCAGGTCATGGCGTTTCTCGCAGACGACTTCGGCGCGTGGCTCGTGGCGGTCCTGTCCGACACCGGCCGCAAGAAGTTGGCTCAGTTGCTGACAGGCACCGACGGGCAGGGCCGCGCGCTGCGGTGGATCGCGACCTCGGCGATCAGAGCCACCGCCGAGGAGTTGCGCCCCGGCAACCCGCAACGCGCCGAGCACCTCGCGCGCGTGATCGACGAACTGTTCAAGATCCCTACGCGCGAAGACTCGAGCGACGCGCTGACCACCGCCGCGGAAGCTCTCGAAGCTTCGATTGGTGTGCAGTTGGCCGTCCTGGACGACGCGAGCATGACCGGAGTGGGAAGCACTGCGGCGGACGAACTCGAGATCTCCACCGTCGAACTGACCGAGAAGATCTACGGCCACCTGCGCCGCCAGATCCTGTTCAGCGGCTCCCGCGGCGGAACGCTCGAGCCGCTGGCCAATGCGCTTCACCACGAGACGACCCAGAGCGAGCTTCAGGAGATCCGTCTAGCGGTCCGGCAGATCGCCGTCGCTGTAGACGACCGTCTCACTCGCCATGCACCCGACCAGGCCGCTCTCGATCCCGGCGTGCCGCCGTTCGAGAACGTCGCGCTCTATGTCGAACAGTTGCTCTCCAGCCTCGAACTCGGAGACCACGACGAGGCCGAACGGAGGATGAACCGCCTGTTCATACCGATCAGCCGCACGGCCCAGCGCATCGTCGTCGAGGCGCTTTTCCATGAGGCGAGCACGACCGAGGACCACCAGACGCAGGCGCTCGCCTGCTCCCTACTCGAAGCGGCCGACCGTCTCGACCACTCGCTCGTCACGCTCGAACAAGTCGAGCACTGGGCCGGGTCACCGCAGGACTCCCTGCGCATGAGCGCAGCAATGATCAGGTGGCAGTGGGCGCAGGACCAGCCGGGCACCGCACCGATCCCGTTGCTGGCCAGGCTCAGCCTGCCCAGCCAGGAGAACTGGTACGTGCAAGCACCGGCCCGCGCGGTCGCTAAAACGCTGCTGCTGCACCGTGCCGCAGCGCGCGCTGTCTTCGATCGGCTTGCGGCTAGCCGTGATTCAGACGACCGCCATACTGCAGCCCTCGACCTACTTGACCTCGCCGAACGAGAGCCACGGGCGGTGCCCGCGGATCTGGCAAGGAAGCTGGCCAAGGACCGAGATCCGAGGGTTGCTGCCAAGGGAGCCGAACTGCTGCACATCACCACCGCGATCAGCGACCGTAAACGCCTGAATTACTACATGCCGTTCGGCCTGTGACTGCTCACCGGCGAAGCCTGGGCATCGACGACGCCAGCGGCCTGCGCGCGCCAGCGGCGCATAAAAGGGCTTCGTCCCCCGGGCGAGCGCAGCGCGATCCCGGCTGCGACCAGGGCGCGCTGTACCGTGACGGCGGGTCGGCCGGTGAGCAGTTCGATGTGGGTGATGCTGATCCCGCATTCGGCATAGAGGTCGGCCAGCATCGGCTCGGTGAGCGGCACCGGTTCGGGGAAGCGTTCCCACAGCCGGCCACCGGGCACACGCACTGGCACGTGGTGGCGTTCGAGGGCGGCGGCGACCAAGGGATCGGCGTAGAGCGCGTCGATCAGTTCGATGCTCTCCGGGCCCGAGCGCGGCGCAGGTCCTCCGACACGCACTGAAAGTCCGGTCTCGTGTGCGTTGCGCAGCACCGTGCCGAGTGAGGTTTCCAGTACCCGGCCGACCTCCTCGGCGGATAGTTCGGCCTTTACGTAGAGGGTGTCGAGGTCCGCTTCGGCGAGTGTCTTGCGTGCGCTTGGCGGTCGGTTGCCGCGGTGGCGTCGGGCGATGCCCGCTTCAGCCAGGCGCGCGCGTACCGTGCGCGGTTTCATCGCGAGCATCCGGGCTATCTCGGTCGAGGACAGGCCGCGCTGGTCGTACAGATCGAGCAGTAGTCCACGTAGGTCTGCGGGTTCCTTCTCTCGGCGCCCTGGACGGCGCCCGCCCGCGCCGCGTGGACGTAGGGCGATCCCGACGCTCGTCAGCAGCCGCGCCACCCGTTGGCGTTCGATTCCGGTCTGTCTCGCGACGGCGTAGGTGGAGCGGGCGAGGCAGACGTACAGGTGTGCCATCTCGCGCAGTGATATCGCAGTGCCCTGCACGAGCAGCTCGTCAAAGGCCTGCGACTGCGCCGACGTGTGGATGGCGAGCACGGGGCACTGCGCCGCCGAGTGGTCGGGCAAAGGGTAATTCACGCGGACCTCCGGGCACATAACAGCTCCTGACCATGTCAGGAGCCATCAGCCCGAAGGCGGTTCACCACCCGGTTCCGGTGGTCGGCGGGGTCCATCGCCGTACGTGAGGTTGCCCGAGGAGATCGGGTCCACGTCCTTTAGCGGAACTCCTCGATCCCCGGGTGCGCGCCGCCGACGCGCTCGTGGCCGCGCCCGACGTACTTTATGACCTCGACCTCGTCGATCATCACCAGTCCTTCGGCTACGATCTCGTCGAGCTGCGGGAGGAACGCGCGGATCCGCTCGGTGTCGTCCACGATCACGATGACCAGCGGAAGGTCCTCGGTCATACTCAGAATCCTGGTGGTGTGGATGTGGGTGGACGCGCCGTAGCCCTCGATCCCGCGCAGCACGGTGGCCCCGGCCAGGCCCGCGCGATGCGCACGCTGGACGATCTCGTTGTAGAGCGGGCGGTGGTGGAACTGGTCGGTCTCCCCGATGAAGATGGTCACTCTGAGCGCGGGCCCGTGCAGCCTCATGCGATCCTCCTGTTCACGCGGTGGCCCGACGAAACGCCCCGACCCGCGCGGCCGGACCCATACGCACCCACCGTGCACACCGCGACATACCCGAACGCGGCGTCCGGGGGCGGGGGCAGACCGGTGGACAAGAGCGCGGTCCGGACAGCGCGCGGAATGGGTACGCCGGGAACGAGGGCGCATGCGGACACACTGCCTCCTACCATCAAGGTCACGAGGTAGGGACTGTTGGCGGCCATCCGGCCACGGTTAACGGCGAGCCCCACCGCCGCATGCACGGGCAGCGTAGCGCGCCGAACGCCCGGGCAAAACCATCCACCTACCGTACACGCCCGCACTCTCATCCATCCGGGCGATAGCCACTGACCTGGCGCCCGGGACGCCGCGGGTGCACGATGGGAGGGTGGGCGATGAGGCTCGCCCTTGAGCGCACCGGATGGTGCTGATGGCCTCTACGTGGGATCCGATCCGAAGGACTTCACGCCAGGAGGCGACCATGTCCACGATCACCGCCTGCGTGCACCGCACCGCCGGGGCGGGCCCCGGCTCCGCGCATGGCGACATCGAGCAGCGCATGTCCGGATACGCGCTCGGCTCCGGCACCATCACCGACACCCTCGGGCCCGACGGCAAGCAGGTCGAGGCCCTCGTGCTGATGCGCGAGCCGGCGCTGCCGGGCATCGAGGTCACCGCGTGCCCGATCCAACTGCTGCACCTGCACCTCGACGGCGCCGCGCACCCGGTCGTGCTGTGTGCGCGGGCGGGCGAGGACCGGCCCCGCTCGGCGACCTCGGCCACCCGGCGGCCAACGAGCCGCTGTGCGAGGCGATCCACCGGCTGCACGGCGAGCACGTGTGCGTCGTCCTGGACTCGCAGGAGGCCGCGTGCGCCGAGGCGATCCTCGATCAGGCGCGCGCCGAGTTCCGGGCGCTGACCGGGGCCTTGGGCTGACCGGCACCGCGACACGCTGGGCGAGGCCGAACGGGCGATGTTATTGCGGAAGCGGGTGATCCGGGAGAATACTCGTAATCAGCACGAGGCGATGAGGCTCGCCGTAACCGCGGATCACGCATCCGCTGATGGCTTCTACCAACTGACTGTGTGACATGCCCTTTTCCGGGCGTGTCCGGCGGCTGGCAGAAGGAGCCCGAAAGATGACGAGCCCGCGCACCAGAGCCCGATCCGGGCCCCGCCCGCCCCTGCGCACCCCTGCGGCTGAGGAGCCCGAGGCTCCCGGCGCGAGTACCGCGGCGGCCGACCATCTTCTCGACCGCCGCACCACCCCCCAGCACCCGCCACTGCGATCCGCCCTGCCCTGCGGCAGGTCCGTCCTGACCGCTCCTCCGGTACGGACGGGTTGCGGG
>Ga0302314_10022830_pt1 | contig 10243 bp, 8 predicted proteins | sample III_Palsa_N2_3_FD_200533 | JGI IMG/M metagenome (GOLD analysis project Ga0302314, IMG submission 200533) | Peat permafrost microbial communities from Stordalen Mire near Abisko, Sweden - III_Palsa_N2_3 | ecosystem: Environmental > Terrestrial > Soil > Palsa > Peat permafrost | place: Sweden... | reverse complement strand
GACTTCAGCACCCGCGGCGGCACCAGCGCGTGCCGCGACCGTGCCTCGATGAACGCGAACGTGCCCAGCAGCACCACCGCCGCCACCAGCGACACGATGACCTTGGTGCTCCCCCAGTGCCCGATCGCCTGGCCGTTGCTGAACGTGGTCGCCGCCTCGGACAGCCCGTAGACCAGGGCGCCCAGGCCGAGCGACCCGGTGATCGCGCCGGGCAGGTCAAACTTGCCGCGAGTCCGCTCCGACTCGCCGATGACCCGCGGAGCGAGCAGCACCAGGATGAGGCCGATCGGGACGTTCACGAAGAACACCCAGCGCCAGTCGAGGTAGCTCGTCAGCAGCCCGCCGGCGATCAGCCCGATGGCCGCGCCGGAGATCGACACGCCCGCGTACACGCCCATCGCCCGGTTCCGCTCCCTGCCCTCAGGGAAGGTGACGGCGATCAACGACAGCGAGGCGGGCGCGGCCAGCGCGCCGCCGATGCCCTGGATGACGCGGGCGGTGAGCAGCCACGCCTGGTCCTGGGCGAAGCCGCCGGCCAGCGAGGCGATCGCGAACAGGGCGATGCCCGCGATGAAGATCCGGCGCCGCCCGAGCAAGTCGCCCATCCGCCCGCCGAGCAGCAGCAGGCCGCCGAAGGCGAGCGTGTAGGCGTTGACGACCCACTCCAGGTTCGTCCCGGAGAAGTGCAGCGCGTCCTGGATATGCGGCAGTGCGACGTTCACGATGGTCGCGTCGAGCACGACCATCAGCTGCGCGGCCGCGATGACCACGAGCGCGAGCCCGAGCCGCCGCGGCGCCGCCTGCCCGCCGGACGTCGCGCTGGTGACCCCGCCGCCGACCGCGACGGGAGCGCTCCCCGTCTGGCCTGAGGTTGTGGACACTGTGGTTCCCCTTACCTGATTTTGGGCGCGTTTCACCCACGGACTTACTACGTCTCGTTTTAAAGTCTTTTGAAAATCTTTAAATATGTTCCGAACGGACGCGTGGCTCCGCGTTACCCGCCGTTGCCTCCGCACCGAGGCAGACGTCCGGCCGGGCGCCCCCAAGCGCCTTCTTCAGCAGCTCAAGGAAGCAGCACCGTTCGCCGTCGTCAAGCGCGTAGCTCCACGGCATCTTCACCGCGAGCTCACCCATCAGCCGCTCCTTTGCGGCGATGCCCTCCTCGGTCAGCACCAGGTTCTTCACCCGCCGGTCCCGCTGGCTGGGCGCGCGCCGAGCGAAGCCTCGCCGCTCCAGGGTGTCGGCGACGCTCGTGATGAACGACGCGTCGCACCCCATGTGCTGCGCGAGCTCCTTCATGGACATGACCCCGTCGAGCTTGAACATGGCGAGCAGATCGTGCGGGGCGATCTCGAACTCCGACGCGATGCCCTGGGCGATCCCACCGACCAGCTTGATGAGGCTGGTCATCGAGTCCAGGATGTCGCGGTTGACCGCGGACGCGTCCGCCCCCGTGTCACCTGACCCCTGCGCTCTCATGCTCATGACTAGCTAAACAGTTGAGCTACTCAAGCAATTCCTGCCCCCGCCAACTTTTCTCGGTTTTTTATGAGCCCCTCGTCCATAGGACGCCGTAGGCCTCCTAGATGTGACGTCCGTACCCTCGCGTTCTCATCGCCCCACCGCGGAAACCGGGCCTGACCGGATCCGACATTCCGATATTTGCCCTGGTCTGCACTCTAGACTTCCTACAAACACGGGGTTTCAGGGCAACCGCGGGCCTTGTCGGGGCGTCCTTAGCGATGTGACCGAAACCTCATCAAGACCTTCCGTGAAGCGCCGTGCCTTCCTCGGCGCGGCCGCCGGCGGCGTCGCCGCGATCGCCGTCGGGCCGGCCGTCGCCGAGGCCGCCGTCCCCAGTCCCCGCAGCCCGATCGCGCCCGCCGCGCGTCGGTCGATCGGCATCGGCGCCCGGGCGGCCGGCCCGACGAACGCCGACTGGACCGCTCTCGCCCATGACCTGAAGGGCTCGCTCGTCCGCCCGGGCGACCGGAGCTACACGGTCGACAGCTACCTGTTCGACCCGAGGTTCGACGGGGTCCACCCGGCCGGGATCGCCTACGTGGACAACGCGACCGACATCGGAACCTGCCTGGCGTTCGTCCGCAAGTTCGGCGTCCCGTTCGCGGCCCGCTCCGGCGGGCACAGCTACGCCGGCTACTCGTCGAGCACCGGCCTGATCATCGACGTCGAGAACCTCAAGGGCGTGCAGATCTCGGGCACGACCGCGAACGTGGGCGCGGGCACCCGGCTGATCGACTTCTACAGCGAGCTCGCCGCCAAGGGCCGGGCCATCCCCGGCGGCTCCTGCCCGACCGTCGGCATCGCCGGCCTGGTGCTCGGCGGCGGGGTCGGCGTGGTCGGCCGCGCCTACGGGCTGACCTGCGACGCGCTGACGTCGCTGAACATCGTCACCGCCGACGGCAAGGCGCCGCAGGCCAGCGCATCGGAGCACTCGGACCTTTACTGGGCGTGCCGGGGCGGCGGCGGCGGCAACTTCGGCATCGCCACCTGGTTCCAGTTCGAGACCGTGCCGGCCCCGTCGCCGGTGCTGTTCTTCCTTTCCTGGCCGTGGTCGAAGGCGGCCGAGGTGATCGCGGCGTGGCAGTCATGGGCGCCGAACGCCCCCGACGCGCTCTGGTCGAACCTGCACCTGGCGGCCGCCCCCGGCGGGCGCACGCCCACCATCCAGGTCGGCGGCTGCTACCTGGGCAGCATCACCGGCGCGCACAACCTGATCGAGCAGCTGTACGGCAAGGTCGGCTCGAACGCCACCGGCTACAACCTCAACGTGTACTCCTACCTCAACGCGATGCTGCTGGAGGCGGGCTGCTCATCGATCGGCCTGCAGGGCTGCCACCTACCCTGGTACGCCAGCGGCGGCAAGCTGAACCGGCAGCCGCAGTTCGCCAAGTCCGCCTACTTCTCCAGGCCGCTGTCGAGCGCCGGGATCGCCACGCTGCTGCGCGGGGTCACCAACCTGCAGGCGGTGCGCGGCGCCGCGGGCGGGGTCGGCGGAGTGGCGTTCGACGCGATGGGCGGCGCGATCAACCGGGTCTCGCCCACCGCGACCGCCTTCGTGCACAGGAACGCCCTGTTCGGCGCCCAGTACACGACCGACTGGACCAACGGCGCGGCGGCGGCCGGCATCAACAACCAGCACGCCTGGCTCCGCTCGTTCTGGGCCTCCATGCAGCCCTACGCCAACGGCCAGGCCTACCAGAACTACATCGACCCGGACCTGACCAACTGGTCCGCCGCCTACTACGCCCAGAACTACCCCCGACTGCAGACCGTCAAGAGGACCTACGACCCGACCCGCCTGTTCAACTTCCCGCAGGCGATCGTCCCCGCGGCGGCGCCGGCCCCGGCCCCCGCGCCGGTCGTCCCCGTCACCGGATAACAGCAAGAACACCGGGCTGCGGAGCGAGCAGCCCGCCGGCTGACAAGATAATGGACCGTTGTGTACACCCCGGTGTACACAACGGTCCATTATCTTTCCCAAGCCGCCCTCGGCCGAGATAAAAGTCGCACCCGACCCAGATAACAGCAAGAAGATGCGGGCTGCAGCCAAAGGCGCCGCGGCCAAACGCGCCGCGGCCAAACGCGCCGCAGCCAAACGCGCCGCAGCCAAACGCACCGGGGTCAAACGCGCCGCGGTCAACGCGCCGCAGCCAAACGCGCCGCGGTCACACGTGCCGCGGCCAAACGCGCCGCGGCCAAACGCGCCGCGGCCAAACGCGCCGCAGCCAAACGCGCCGCGGCCAAACGCGCCGCGGTCACACGTGCCGCGGCCAAACGCGCCGCGACCACCAGCGCACCGCGGCTAACAACGTGCGCGGTCAGTGGGCGCTCGAGGCGGACCAGATGTTGATGCCGGCCTCGACCGCGTTCTTGTCGATCGCCGCGATCTCCTCGGGCGCGAACGCGGTCTTGCCGGCGGCGGCCAGGTTCTCCTCGAGCTGGGCGACGCTGCTGGCGCCGACCAGCGCGGAGGTGACCCGGGGATCGCGCAGGGTCCACGAGATCGCCATCTGCGCCAGCGACTGCCCGCGCTCGGCCGCGATGCCGTTCAGCGCCCGCACGTGCGCGAGGGTCTGGTCGGTGAGCTGGTCCTGGGAGAGCGACCCGTTCCGCGAGGCCCGCGACCCGGCCGGGACGCCGTCCAGGTACTTGGTGGTCAGCAGCCCCTGCGCCAACGGCGAGAACGCGATGCAGCCGGCCCCCTCGGCCTCGAGGACGTCGAGCAGCCCGCCCTCGATCCAGCGGTTGAGCATGGAGTAAGACGGCTGGTGGATCAGCAGCGGCGTGCCCAGCGAGCGGAGGATGGCGGCGGCGTCCGTGGTCCGTTCGGGCGAGTAGGACGAGATCCCCGCGTACAGGGCCTTGCCCGACCGGACGGCGGTGTCGAGCGCGCCCATGGTCTCTTCCAGCGGGGTGTCGGGGTCGAACCGGTGGCTGTAGAAGATGTCCACGTACTCCACCCCCATCCGCTTCAGCGACTGGTCGAGGCTGGCCAGCAGGTACTTGCGCGAGCCCCACTCGCCGTACGGCCCCGGCCACATGTCGTACCCGGCCTTGGTCGAGATGACCAGCTCGTCCCGGTAGGGGAGGAAGTCCTCGCGGAACAGGCGCCCGAAGTTGATCTCGGCCGAGCCGAAGGGCGGCCCGTAGTTGTTGGCGAGATCGAAGTGGGTGACGCCGAGGTCGAAGGCGCGCCGCAGGATCGCGCGCTGGGTGCTCAGCGGTGACTCGTCACCGAAGTTCTGCCACAGGCCAAGGGAGACAGTGGGCAGCTGGAGCCCGCTGCGCCCGCTGCGGCGGTACGGCATCTTCCCGTCGTATCGGACGGGGTCGGCAATGTAAGTCATGGGCACGAGTCTGCCACTGCCGCTGCTTCCTACGGGAACTGGGCGGTCGCCGCGGCGGTGCTCACGACGTCGCCGTCGGATTCGCCCTTGCCGACCGTCACCGTCACGAAGCAGATCTTGTCCGACGCGGGCAGCACCTCGAGCTGCGACCCGTAAATCGTCCCCTCGCTCGAGGAGTAGACCTGGTAGGAGGTCTCGATTCCGGGCACGCCGCCGATGTCGAGCGCCCGCTGGGTAATGTGCGTCGCGTCCAGGTTCTGGAATTCGGCCGCCGCCTCCTCCTTGACCATCGGCACGGCGGCGGCGCCCGCCTCGGTAACCCCGGAAGTGCTGCAGTAGGCATTGAGGTTGCGGGCGAAGTGACCGTCCACGGCCGACGTGACATCGAAAACGATAATCCCGTGCAATTTCTGCAGTGACGTCATGTCCTGGACAAGCGTGGCGGAGCTGATGCCCTTCAGGTCGGCGCTGTTAGCGGCGCTCTGAATGGACTGCTTGGCCAGGTTGATCGCGACCCAGGAGGTCGGGGCCGCGATCGAGATGCCCTGCGCCGCGCCGCCGACCCGGGTGTATCCCGCCGGGACGGGAGCGGCCGAACTCGACGCGGCGGCGGAACTCGACGCGGCCGGGCTGGCGGCGGGGCTGCCCGATGCGGTGGCGGATGCCGATTTCGTGGCTGAAACCGCAGGTTTCACCGTTTCCGGGGCGCTGCTGCACGCCGTTACGGCCACCGCGAAACCGATAACCAGCACGGGCACCGCCAAGCGCCCGACCCGTATATGCACCTTTGCCGCCTTTCCTGGTAATGCAGAAGCGTACCGGCGGGGCGTTCGGCGCGAGGGTCAAGGTCCGCCGACGGACGTCAGCCGGCCCGCCGCGCGGCCGTCTTGGCGGGTCCGTTCGCATCGCTAACGACTCGAGTGGGATGATTTCCGCTGGACCTGACGGGGCAGCGCTGCCGCCGAGGCGGCGCGCCGGCCCGGGGCCCGCAGTTCGTCTCGCTCGCGGAAGGACTTCTGACATGTGTACATACCTGACCGAGAAGATCGAGCTCAGCGGCAGCGCCAAGGGGGCGGCTGGCTGGATCAAGGTGACCGACGGCAGCGTCTACCTGGATCACCCGGTCCACGCGCCGTTCGGACACACACTCAACATCGACTTCCTCGCCCCCGAGCTCGGCCCCGCCGGACGGGTCGCGGTCGAGCTCAGCCAGGAGTCGGCCCGCGCGCTGGCGAAGGCGATCGAGGCGGTGCTCGAGTCCGCGCCTCCCGGTCTGGAGTAGCGGTCAGCAGCGACAGCGCCACCTATCACGAACGAACAATGAGGGAGAAAAGCATGTATGACGCGACGTTCGCCGAGTCCATCACGATCACCGGCCATGCCGGCGACACGATCGAGGCCTACTCGGCCCGTCCGCTCGACGGCGCCCCCCGCGGCGGTGTGGTCGTGATCCACCACATGCCCGGCTACGACATCCAGACCAAGGAGATCGCCCGCAACTTCGCCGCCCACGGCTACAACGCGGTGGTGCCGAACCTGTACTGGCGGGAGGCGCCGGGCGCGAGCTCGGACGACGCGGCGGCGACGGCCCGCGCCCAGGGCGGCGTCCCCGACGACCGCCTGGTGGGCGACGTGGCCGGCAGCGTGGCCTACCTCAAGAGCCTGACCAACTCCAACGGCAAGGTCGGCACGATCGGCTACTGCTCCGGCGGCCGGCAGTCGTTCCTCTCCGCGGTCAGCCTCGACCTCGACGCCGCGGTGGACTGCTACGGCGCGTTCGTCACCGGCCAGGCCCGCGAGGGGACCACGATGGTCCCGATCGTCGACAAGACCCCGACCCTGTCCTGCCCGCTGCTCGGCCTCTTCGGCAACGACGACCAGTACCCGTCGCCGGCCAACGTCGACGAGCTCGAGGAGGCGCTCAAGGCCAACGGCAAGACCTACGAGTTCCACCGCTACGACGGCGCCGGCCACGCGTTCTTCGCGGTCAACCGCCCGTCCTACCGTCCTGAGGCCGCCAACGACGGCTGGGAGAAGATCTTCGCCTTCTACGGTAAGTACCTCTCGGCCTAACCGCTTTTCTCCCCGCCCCAGCCCGCGCCATCTCAGGCGTTTGTCGGTTGCGTCATACCACGACGGAACCGACAAACGCCTCAGCGCCTGCGATCGTCGAACGGCCACGGCGGTGTCGTTGACGTAGTTGACTTGGTGTGCGGGCAGCTGAGGTGGGGCGCCGGTCGGATGTCCGGAATGTCGGTGGGGCGTGGCACGATTCCCCGACAGACCATGACAGCGCGACGCGCGGCGCGGCGGCGCGCACGACAGAGGGCGGAATCAGCATGAGCGCGAGGGACACGGCATGAGGTTCACAGTGCAGCGCGACGCGCTCGCCGAGGCCGTGACCTGGGTGGCCAGGGCGCTGCCGACCAGGCCGGTGGTGCCGGTGCTCGCAGGCCTGCTGCTTCGCGCCGAACGGGAAGATCAAAATCAGCCCGGGTCGAACGGTCCGGGGTGGCTCACTGCGTCCTGCTTCGACTACGAGGTGTCGGCCCGGATGCGGGTGCGCGCCGATGTGGCCGAGCCGGGCGTCTTCCTGGTGCCGGGCAGGCTCCTGGTCGAGATCGTCCGCAGCCTGCCCGGTCAGCCGATCGAGTTCGGCGACGACCCCGATGGCATCTCGGTGACCTGCGGCGAGGCGTCCTTCGCGGTCGCCAGCCTGCCATCGGCCGAGTACCCCGAGCTGCCGGAGCTTCCGCAGCTCGCGGGCACCGCCGACGGGGGCGCCCTCGCTACCGCGATCGGCCAGGTGACGCCGGCCGCGAGCCGCGACGACACGCTGCCGATGCTCACCGCGGTCAACGTCGAGCTGGCCGGGACGACCATGACCCTCGCCGCGACCGATCGCTACCGGCTCGCGGTCAGGGAGCTCGGCTGGAATCCGGCCCCGGGATTCGGCGACGCCGACCGGGTCTCGCTGCTGGTGCCGGCCAGGACGCTGAGCGACGCGGCCAAGATGATGAGCGCCGGAACCGAGGTCAGGATCATGCTCAGGCCCGGCGGCGACCGGGCCGGGACCGCCTCCTCCGGCGGGGGCGGCGCCGGGGCGGCCGAGGCCATGATCGGCTTCGACGCGGGCGAGCGGCGGCTGACCGCGCGCCTGCTGGCCGGCGAGTTCGTCCGCTACCGGTCGCGCTTCCCCGATGAGTTCGGCTGCACCGCCGACCTCCCGGCCGAGGCGTTCGCCGAGGCGGTGCGGAGGGTGGCGCTGGTGGCCGAGCGCGGTACCCCGGTGCAGCTCACGTTTGCGCCCGGGCGGGTCACGGTCGGGGCCGCGACCCAGGGCCAGGCCCGGGCCAGGGAGTCGGTGCCCGCGGACTTCGCCGGCGACGAGCCGGTGATCGCCTTCAGCCCGCACTACCTGCTGGACGGCGTCATCGCCGCGACCGCGACCGCGCCCGTGACGCCTGCCGCGGCGGGCAGCACGGCGGACGAATCGTCGGCCGGACAGGCCGAGCGCGGCGCGGCGGGCGCGCACGTGCGGCTCTGGTTCACGAGCCCGAGCAAGCCGGCCGTGATCACCCGCCAGCCCGACCCGGACGCGGCCGAGGCGAAGGGCGCCGAGCGCGACTTCCGCTACCTCGTCGTCCCCCAGCGCGTGCAGTTATCGCCCGCGGCCGGGGACGATAACCGACGCAGCGCCGTCCGCTACCGGCCGGGCGGCAGTATCGGGCCGACCGCCGGAGCGCCGTGCCGGGCGAACAGCAGCGCCGTGAACAACCAGATCAGCATGGCCAGGATCAGCAGCGACAGGGCCGCGAACTTGCCTGCCCGGTCCGCAGGCGAGGGTCGGTACTGCGCGTTCCCGGCGCGGGGCCTCGGCCTCGGGCGGTCATCCCAGCCCGGCTGGAATCCGGCCCTGGCCGAACCAAGCGCCGAGCCGCGCATCCGGGTGTCCCACTCGCCCGCCCAGCGGTAGCCGGGCGCGGGGGCCGGCATCCACGGTCGTCCGGGCATTCCCGGTGTCGGGGTATGGCGTGCGAGCCGGGCGAGCCCGGGCAGCCGCCCCGGCCCGGGCAGGTCGGACATGATCCCCGCGAGCTGGCCGAACGTCTTCGCCGCGAACACCGCCTCGAGACGTTCGTGCAGTTCCTCGAGGGTCAGCCGGCCAGCCGTGAAGTGCTCGCCAAGATCCGCCGCGGCCGCGTCGCGCTCCGAATCCCCGATGCGCATCACGTGGGGACCTCGTGGCCAGAAGGGATCGCCGCCACCAGGGAGGGGAGCGTAATAACGCATCGCCATCGTCCCTTCCGTGCTCGCTCGGAAGTTCGGTCCCCTCCACGATAAGTCGCGGACGGCGGCCGAGGGAACACCGGCCGGGTAGACGGCCCGGCGGGCGACCTACCGACGCCGCCGCCGCGGGCCGCGGCCGCCGCCCCGACGGCGGCCGAAAATGAGGAAGAGCAGCCGTCGCAGCATCGCGAAGGCGGCGAAAAGCAGCACGATCGCGAACGGCCGGCCGCTCCCGATCCCGAATATCCCGACGATGCCGAACAGCAGGAACGCCGCGAACAGCATGAACGAGGTGATGCCGACCCCGACCGCGCTCCTCGCGCCGCGGAAGCCGGAGCCGCCGCCGAACGGCCCGTTGGCGCCATCGCCCGTCCGCCCGTCGCCGCCCGTGCCCCAGTCGCTCCACTGCTGGCCGGGCCCGCCGAGCGCCGTTCTGCCTCCGTACGCGCTGCCCGCCGTGGCCCTGGCGCCCCCGGCGGTCGCGTCCCGCCAGGTCGCCGACGGCAGGTCGGTGAAGACCGCATCCAGGTCCCCGCGCGTCTTGGCGGCGAATGTCTGGTCAAGCCGCTGGTTGAGCTCATCCTGGGTCAGCCGCCCGCTGGCGAAGTGCTCGCGCACCTCAGCCGCGGCAGCCTCGCGCTCGGCGTCCCCGACCCGCATCTCAAATCCCGAAGTCACAGCTTCCCCCAGCCCGAGGCGATAATGAAATCCACGATATATCGCGACAGTCGCGCAAGCAAGCGGACCTCGCCCTCGCCTGCCGAACCCGGCCGCACGCCCAATCAAAATCAACCGAGCTGAGGGCCGGGCCGGCGTTAGCAGGCCATACCCTCAGCACCGTCCGGCTGCGGTCGCCGATCGGCGATAAGCGCGGCGGCGGCGTGCTTCCGCGCCGGGCGGCCAGCACCGTCCGGGTCAGCGGGACCGCCGCGAGCACGCCGAACGCGGTGGCGACGCCGACCCAGTCGAGTGTGACCGCAATCGCATGCCCGGAAACGTCCGGTGCCGGGCCGCCGCCACCGCCCGACCCCAGAGCCTGCTCATCATGGTGCCGCCGCTACCAGCCTCGGCCCGGTGGTCGC
>Ga0302314_10022829_pt1 | contig 10243 bp, 12 predicted proteins | sample III_Palsa_N2_3_FD_200533 | JGI IMG/M metagenome (GOLD analysis project Ga0302314, IMG submission 200533) | Peat permafrost microbial communities from Stordalen Mire near Abisko, Sweden - III_Palsa_N2_3 | ecosystem: Environmental > Terrestrial > Soil > Palsa > Peat permafrost | place: Sweden... | reverse complement strand
GCCTCCAGCCGCATTACCGCGGCCAGCTTGAACTCCCGGCCAAATCTTCGTCGTTCCTGCTTGGACATCCGTTCTCCTGATGAGAACTGTCCCCTATTTTCGTGTCTCGATGTAGGGGGTCACTCCAAGGGGGTCACTCCAACCTGTCCCCTCATTCACCCCTTCATTCACACCCCTCATTCACGGCAGGCAACCTAGCTCTCTGGTGCTGGTGCGCCGTCGGGTGAGGTCGCGGGATCAGGGCGTTTGATCGTAACGCTCTCTTCCATTGGTATACCCATCAACATTCTGGTTACCCGGTCTGCCATCTCAGCAATCGCAACTCGCGTGCGGTCTTCATCAAGAATATGTTCGCCAGGCTGAAAATATTTTCCAAGTGTCTTGTCGACTATCCGACCGATTTCTCGTTCGCGACCTGTTTGAACGTAGTGCTCCATCGCAGCAACCATTCGTTGCTGACCCCGCGCGAGTATGTCAGTCTGGTCCGGCGAGTCGAGCCACTCCAGACTTATGTCGATGTCATTCGCGATTCCATCGCTCCAATCTGCCGGCTTCATTGGATTCGAGGCCAAGCCGATCGACAGATTTGGTGGCCCGCCTGACTCAGCCAATACAACTTGCCATGCAATTAGGTTGTACAGCGTGAAGTAACCTATGGTTCTTCCCGCCTGATCGCTTCGAACGTAAAGCAAATTAAAGAGCGGCCCGAAGCGCTCCTCGAGCAAATCAACTCCCGGTAAGAGCCTTGAATCTAGCGACGAATGCGTTCGTGTGAATGTGTCGCTGCCGTCCAGTACAAACTTCCGGGCATTGGCGAGCGCCTCTGTTCGAATCGATTCCGTTCCTACCTTTGAAGCAATTAGGACGAGGAGTGATTTCGCGATGGATCGAATGGCATCGGTGCCGCCAAAAGAAAGCGGAAAATGTATGGCTCCAGCCGGGCGGGAAATCTTCGTCGCCCGCGCTCCAGCCAGCAGGTTCCATACCTCTTCTTCGGTTTTCGCAATCCGAGCAGCGATGTGCGGGACGATCTGGCCTAGCTCCTCCTCTGAGCGCACCATAACCTGAAGATCAAAGGTGCCGTCGCCACGATCCGTAATAGTGAACGGCTTTGCGATTAACTCGGGCGTGCCGTCTGAACAGAGGTTGATGCGGTCGTTGCCAGATTGCAGGCCCCGCAATGCCGGCGCAGCTTTTCCCGTGCCTGACTCCATCTGAAACATGTTTCTCAGTATCGGCACCTGACCAGCGAGCTCTTGGTCTATGGTGCTGCCGAACAGATTGTTGTGGTAGCTACATATCGCTCTCTTGGTGGTCTTACGCCCGCCCAATGCGCTTAGGAGAATATGCTCCGGCTTAGTCTCCTTACCCAGTTCCGTATCGCAGAACATACAAAGCGAGAGTTTAGACTTGGATGGCGTGTCAGTCTGAAAACCCTCAGCTAGTTTGGCCACGAATTTCGCTCCGAGAATGATGCGGCAGGCCTGTATCGCCCATTTCCTGCTGCCAGACATCCGACTTGGTCATCGAGCAATTTCTGTCTGCCAAGTCTGATCACCGGCATATAGGTACCAGGTTCCCCTTCCCCAACGTCCCCCTACCCCCTCCGCCAAACCCCCGCTATCCTCCGCCCCACCCCCGACACTGACGATCGGGCCATAGCACCCGGAGGACCACCGCATGGATGACGCCAGCCTCGACGTGACCGGCTTTTCCAAGGACAAGCTCGCGGCCATTCCGCCCATGCTGCAGGGGCAGGTGGATAAGGGGAACCTGTCGGGGTTCGTGACGCTGACCTGGCGGCATGGCCAGGTCGCCCAGGTCAACACCATCGGCTGGCGCAACATCGCCGAGAAGGCGCCGATGCAGCGGAACACCATCTTCCGCATCGCCTCGATGACCAAGCCGATCACCTCGGTGGCCATCCTGCAGCTGGTGGAGGAGGGCAAGATCAAGCTCGACGATCCGATCACCAAATGGGCGCCGGAATTCGCGGGCATGAAGGTGCTGAAGACCGCCGAGGGGCCGCTGGACGAGGTCTATGACTCGCCGCGGGACATCACCTTCGACGACCTGCTCACCCACCGCGCCGGCCTGGCCTATGGCTTCACCAGCGTCGGGCCGATCGCCTATGCGCACCAGAAGGCGCTGGGCGATGTGCTGAACAGCGACATGACGCCGGACGCCTGGATGGCCGCGCTGGGCTCGCTGCCGCTGAGCTATCCGCCGGGCGAGCGGTTCCACTACAGCCACGCCACCGACGTGCTGGGCTTCCTGGTGGGCCGCATCGACGGCAAGCCGTTCCGCCAGTCGCTGTTAGACCGGATCCTGAAGCCCCTGGGGATGGCTGACACCGACTTCTATTTCCCGCCGGACAAGCGCGATCGCATGGCCACGGTCTACCGGGTGGGCAAGACCGGCGACCTCGAGGTGGCGCCGATGAAGCTCTATGACACGCCGCCCAACTTCACCGGCGGCGGCGGCGGGCTGACGTCGACCGCCGACGACTACCTTAAGTTCATCCGCATGCTGATGGGCAAGGGCGAGGTGGACGGGGTGCGGCTGCTGAAACCCGAAACCGTCGAGCTGATGCTGACCAACCGGCTGACGCCGGCCCAGCGCGAGATCACCTTCATGGGCCTGCCGTTCTGGATCGGGCAGGGGTTCGGCCTGGGCCTGTCCATCGTCGACGATGCGGAGAAGCAGTCGTGGATGGGCGCCACCGCCAACGGCGCCTTCTCCTGGCCCGGCGCCTTCGGCACCTGGTGGCGCGGCGACCCGGCCAACGACATGATCATCCTCTACCTGATCCAGAACGCCATGCCGCTGGAGCCGGAGTCGGCCTCGCAGCTGGCGACGGGACAGCGCAGCGAGGGGCAGATGGCGTTGCCGTTCTTCCTGAACATGACGTATGAGGCGCTGACCTAGGTTTGAGGTCAGGATAATTAACACCGCTCATCCCGGCGAATGCCGGGACCCAGATCATAGGGTGCGATGATTGGGGATTGCCTTTTAGAATCAACGCTGAAGGGCTGGCGCTTTGTCATCTGGGTCCCGGCATTCGCCGGGATGAGCGGAGAATAGTTCACGCCCCCGGAAACAGCCTTGCGAATTCCGCTTCCCCCGCGGCGCTGAAACTCACCACCCGCGACCCGGCCTCGCGCCGGGCCCAGCGTTGCTCGATCAGCCGGTCCAGCATCGCCGCGCCCAGGGCGCCGGCCAGGTGGCTGCGGCGGTTGCTCCAGTCCAGGCAAGGTTTGCACAACGGGCGCCGGCCAGTCTGCAACGTGCTCACATCCAGGCCCTCGGCGGCGAAGAAACGCGCGCCGGCGGCGGTCAGGGTCACCGTCTCCTCGTCCACGGCGATGAAGCCGCGCCGGGCCAGGCTGTCGAAGGCCTGCACGCCCAGGTCGCCGGCCAGATGGTCGTAGCAGACCCGCGCGCGGCGCATGGCCGGCTCCTTCGGCCCGGGGCGGGTGCGGGCGTGGCCGGCCCGCTCGGCCAGGCCCATCAGCCGCTCCAGCACGTCGGCCACGTCGGGCCCCGACAGGCGGAAATAGCGGTGCCGACCCTGTTTCTGCTGGGTGACCAGTCCGCCGTCTTCAAGCTTGGACAGGTGCGAGGACGCGGTGGCCGGCGTCACCGCCGCCTCCCGCGCCAACTCTCCGGCGGTCAGCGCCAGGCCGCCCACTAGCGCCGTCAGCATGTTGGCCCGCGCCGGATCCCCCACCAGGGCGGCGATGCGGGCGATGTCGGGCCCATCTTTCATCAGTTGGCTTTCATGGTTCGACCATAGCCAAACCATGTTCGCGCGCCAAGCGGCTATTGAAGGGCCGCCAAACCGGAGACCCCATGACCATTACCTGCTGCATCCGCTACGAAATCGACCCGTTCCAGCGCGAGGCGTTCGAGACCTATTCGCAAGCCTGGGGAGCCATCATCCCCGCCTGCGGCGGCGACCTGCTCGGCTATTTCCTGCCGCACGAGGGGACCAACTACGTCGCCCTGGCCCTGATCAGCTTCGACAGTCTGGCGGCGTACGAGGCCTACCGCGCCCGCCTGCGCACAGACCCTGCCGCCATGGCCAACTTCCAGCTCGCCCAGGACAAGCGGTTCATCATGAGGGAGGAGAGGACATTCTTGAAGCCGGTCGAGGGGACCGTGCAGCGCGGCTAACGAGGGCGGTCTTCAAGGCTATGGAAAATGCGGGCAATGAGCACGCGTTCGGGTTCGACCTTGTAGACCAAAATGTAAGCGTTCTTGCCGAACCGAACGACCAGCTCGCGCAGCCCTCCAGGGCCATGACGGCCACGATCAGCCAGATCGGAAAGCGAGCGAGCCGCGTTTTCGAGCGCGTCTCCTGCCCTCAGAGCGGCTTTCGGGTTACGGCCCGCCAGGAAGTCCGCTAGGCGCGCCAGATCGCGGCTAGCCATGGACGTCAGCCGGACAGTCCGCTTCAAGGGCGGCGCAGTCGTTCTTTTAGGTCGTGACGAAAGGTGGCGAACGCCTCTTCGACACTGACAGACTCACCCGTGCGGTCGAATTCCTCAAGGCTACGGATCGCGTCGGCCCAATGGTCGTCTTGATCTTCGGCGAACGCTTCGAGCGCCTGTCGGGCGTAGACTTCCACGCTCTGCCCAGCCGACTTCGCCGCCTCGCGAAGGCGCTCCGCGAGGGGCTCGTCGATATTCAGGGTCATTCCGCCGTCGGCCATGAAGAAAGCTTCTCGCGCGGCGGACCGGCCGTCAACTGCGGATGGCCTACCTAGCGGCGTTCGAGGTTGTGCTTGATGCGCGCCACGATCACCTCGGATTCGAAGACGCGGTACTGGATGAAATAGGCGCCCTTGCCGAATCTGACCACCAATTCCCGCTGCCCCGAACGAGGTCCGGCTCGGCCGCTCTCCGCGAATTCGGACAAGGAGGCCATCTGCGATCTCAATAGCGGACCCAACCGCGCCGCGGCATTGGGCGCGCGTTCCAAAAGCCAGTCTTCGAGCCTGGTCAGGTCGGCGTATGCGGTCGTCGAAACAATGACGCGCCTCATCTCGGACGGGGCGCGCCATCCGTTTTGCCCCAGCCGTCAAGCCAAGGGGTTATGGCCTCAAGCGACAGCCCGTCGCCCTTCGCGATGGTCTCATCGCAGATTCGGTCGATCTCCTCCCAGTCGACGGCATCGTCCGCAAACGCCTCAAGCGCCTGCCGAGCATAAACCTCAACGCTCTGACCGGCCGACTGCGCCGCGTCGCGCAATCGTTGGGTCAGAGCCTCGTCGATATTCAGGGTCATCCCACCGTCGGCCATGAGGAAAGCTTCTCCCGCATGCCCCGATCCGTCAACTGTCCAGGAAGCTCCGCAGCTTCCTTGACCGGCTCGGGTGCTTCAGCTTGCGCAACGCCTTGGCTTCAATCTGCCGGATCCGTTCGCGGGTGACGCTGAACTGCTGGCCGACTTCTTCCAGGGTGTGGTCGGTGTTCATGCCGATGCCGAAGCGCATCCGCAGGACGCGCTCCTCGCGCGGCGTCAGCGACGCCAGCACGCGGGTGGTGGTCTCGCGCAGATTGGACTGGATCGCCGCGTCGATGGGCAGGATGGCGTTCTTGTCCTCGATGAAGTCGCCCAGGTGGCTGTCTTCCTCGTCGCCGATGGGCGTCTCAAGGCTGATCGGCTCCTTGGCGATCTTGAGCACCTTGCGCACCTTCTCCAGCGGCATGGCCAGCTTTTCGGCCAGCTCCTCCGGGGTCGGCTCGCGGCCGATTTCGTGCAGCATCTGGCGGGACGTGCGGACGATCTTATTGATCGTCTCGATCATGTGCACCGGGATGCGGATGGTTCGCGCCTGGTCGGCGATCGAGCGGGTGATCGCCTGGCGAATCCACCAGGTGGCGTAGGTGGAGAACTTGTAGCCGCGGCGGTACTCGAACTTGTCCACCGCCTTCATCAGGCCGATGTTGCCCTCCTGGATCAGGTCCAGGAACTGCAGGCCGCGATTGGTGTATTTCTTGGCGATGGAGATGACCAGGCGCAGGTTGGCCTCGACCATTTCCTTCTTGGCCTGGCGGGCCTCGCGCTCGCCCTTCTGCACGGTCTGGACGATACGGCGATAGTCGTCGATCGGCACGCCGGTCTCGGTGGCCAGCGCGGCGATCTCCTGGCGGATGTCGCCGATCTGGCCGTTGTCGTTCTCGATGAACTTGGTCCAGCGGATGCCCAGGGCCTTCACCTGGTCGCCCCACTGCGGGTTCAGCTCGGCGCCGAAATAGGCTTTCAGGAACTCACCGCGGGAGATGCCGTAGCTGTCGGCCAGGCGCAGCAGCCGGCCTTCCAGGCCCATCAGCCGGCGGTTGATCGCATAGAGCTGGTCGACCAGCGCCTCGATCCGGTTGTTGTTGAGCGTCAGGCTCTTCAGGTGCTGGACGATGGTGGTGGTCGCCGCCTCATAGGCTCCGCGATCGGTCTCCGGCAGGTCCTCGCCCTTCAGGCGGTGACGCACCAGGCGTTCCTGAAGCCCGCGGAAGTTCTCGAACTCGCCGGCGATGGCGTCCAGGGTCGCCATCACCCCTTCGCGCAGTTCCGCCTCCATGGCGCTGACCGTGGGGCCGGCGCCGTCGTCGAAATCGTCGTCGTCGTCGCTCTCGCCCTCGGGCCGGGCCTCGCCGTCCTCGCCGGTCGCGGCGGCGGGTTCGGCTTCCTCGGCCTCGGGGGTCTCGCCGGGCGCCAGCGCCGGGGCGATGGCGACGCCGTTGATGCGGATATAGGTCTGGTCGAGGTCGATGACCTCGCGCAGCAGGATGCGCCCGCCGCCCAGTTCCTCGCGCCAGACCATGATGGCTTCGAAGGTCAGGGCGCTTTCGCACAGGCCGCGGATCATGGTGTCGCGGCCGGCTTCGATGCGCTTGGCGATGGCGATTTCGCCCTCGCGGCTCAGCAGCTCCACCGAGCCCATTTCACGCAGGTACATCCGCACCGGATCGTCCGTGCGGTCGAAATTGCTCTGCTTGTCGGCGGCCTCGGCGACAGCCGTCTCTTCGCGGACGGCCACTTCGCCGCCCTCGGGGACTTCGGCGTCCTCTTCGGCCTCGACCACGTTGACGCCCATCTCGCTCAGCATGGCGAGGGTGTCTTCGATGGCTTCGGAGGTGACTTCCTCCGAGGGCAGGACCTTGTTCAGCTCGTCCATCGTGACGTAGCCGCGGGTCTTGGCCTGCTTGATGAATTTCTTGACGCCCGCGTCCGTCAGGTCGAGCAGAGGGCCGTCAGTGGGGCCGCCCTCCGGGGTTTCCACCGTATCGCTCATTTAAATCTCCGACCCCGGCGCGGCGCCAGATCAGCCGCGCGCGGGAAAATTATCCCATGCAAAGTTTCGGCCAGTCTTAACGTTAAGACCCACCATCCACCCAATCGGTTCCCGTCCCGATCAATCGCTTCAGCGCATCGCGCTCGGCTTTCATACGTTCCAGCGCGATCATGCCATCCCGTCCCGCAAGATCGCTCTTGGCGGCGCTGATAGCACGATCGAGAGCCGCTGAACGCGACAGCTTCTCGAAAGCGTTTGACCACTGGGACCGGGCGATGGCTGGTTGAAGGTCCGATTTAAGGAAAGGGGCTTTCGATTTCGAAGCCGCCTTGTCGATTTCACCGAGCAACGCGCCGTATCCTCCGGATGCCAGATGGCGTGCGAGCGCGCCTGAGTCAAGGACATCGGCGTCAAGTCGCAGGCGAATGATTTCCTTCGCCAAATCGTCCAGGGCCGGATCGCCGAAGCCGTCCGTCTCCAGTGTTTCCAGAAAGGCGTCCAGACAGGCCGGATCGGCGAGGGCGTATTTGGCCAGGGCGGCGGGCCAGCTGTCCACCGCGCGGCGCAGCGACCGGCTCCCGGCGCGCCCCTCGGCGGTCATCGGCGCGTCCTCGTAGGCGGGACGGCGCGGGTCCTTGCGCCAGCCTGTGCGCGCCGCGGCCCTGCGCGCCGGCGCGGCGCCGAACAGGGCGTCGAGTCGGCGGAAAAAATCGTCGCGATAAGCAGATGACAGGTCCGCATCCTGGATCGCCGCCGCCGCCGTTCTTAGCCGCGCCTTCAGACCCGCCCGGTGTTCGGGCGTGTCCAGCGGCTCCAGGTCGCGCTCGCGGGCGAACAGCACCTCCACGAACGGCTGGGTCTGCGACAATTGCGCGCGTAGCGCCCCCGCGCCCTGCTCGCGCAGCACATCGTCCGGATCCTTGCCGCCGGTGACCAGGGCGAAGCGGAACGAGCGGCCAGACTTCAGCATCGGCAGGGCGCGGTCGATGGCCCGGAAGGCCGCGCGCTGGCCGGCCTTGTCGCCGTCGAAGCAGAGGGTGGGTTGGGGATGGACCCGCCACAGCGCCTCCATCTGCTCCTCGGTCAGCGCCGTGCCCATGGGCGCGACCGCCGCGACGCCGGCGCGTTGGCAGGCGATGGCGTCCATATAGCCTTCCACCACAACCAGGGCCGCGTCCTCGCCGGCCGTGGCCAGCAGCTTGCGCGCCTCGGCCATGCCGTAGAGCATGCCGCCCTTGTGAAAGAGCTCGGTCTCTGGGCCGTTCAGATACTTGGCCCGGGCGTCGGGATTCAGCGCGCGGCCGCCGAAGGAAACCACCCGCCCGCGCTGGTCGGTGATCGGGAAGATGATCCGCTCGCGGAAACGGTCGTACGGCGAGCCGCCATCCTCCGGCGCGATCAGCAGGCCGGCCTCCACCAGTTCCCCCGGCGCGGCGCCCTTGGCGACCAGATAATCCTTCAGCGCCGTGCGCCCCTGCGGCGAATAGCCCAGGCCGAACCGCGCCCATTCGTCCTCCGGCAGGCCCCGGCGAATCAGGTAAGCGCGCGCTTCGGCGCCCACGGGCCGGCGCAGTTCGGCCTCGAACCATTTGCCGGCCAGCGCCAGCCAGTCCGATAGGCCCTGGCGTTCCTTCTCATGCTCTGCGGCTCTGGGATCAGGGGCGGGCAGGGCGACTCCGGCTTCGGACGCCAGCCGCTCCACCGCCTCCACGAACGACAGCCGCTCTGTCTCCTGCAGGAAACTGATCAGGTCCCCGTGCTTGCCGCTGGAGAAGTCATGGAAAAAGCCCTTCTCGTCGTTGACGTAGAAGGACGGCGTCCGCTCCTTGGTGAACGGCGACAGGCCGACATACTCGCGCCCCTGCCGGCGCAGTTTCACGCTGCGGCCGATCACGTCGGACAGGCGCAGGCGCGATTTGATCTCATCCAGGAAACGGTCGTCGAAGCGCACGCGATGATCATAGCGCGTATGCACCGCCGGTTCGACAGGCTGGATGGTGCAGGCGCGTTCAATGCAGACAGCCGTGTTGCCAGCCGCCGCGGCGCGGGCTTAGACTCCGCTTCCGCGCTGCTCACGCCTTGATGGGAGGTCCGCCACGTCCGACCACACTCGCCTTCTGGCCTCCTATGATCTGCAGCAGCTGGTCTACGTCTTCATCCTCACCCTGGGCCTGGCGGCGATCTATGCGGGCGTATGGATGGTGGTGAACAGCGGCCGGCGCTCGCCGCCGGCGGTGGGGAACGAGGTGCTCGGCGGTATGCTGTCGCTCTGCGGCTGCGTGCTGATCGCCATGGTGTTCATGTTCACGATTGGACCTTGGCGCCAGCGCCCGCCGCTCCCGTTCCCGGTCCATATCCTCGACCTGCAGCAGCCGATCACTCGAGCCGAGCGCGACGCGGCCAAACAGTCGGGCCATTGACCCGTTAGGCCCTCACTTGGGTTCGTCGTTTTCCGGCGCGCCCTTTTCCTCGCCTTCCTGCGCCTCGATGACGTGTTTGGAGGGCGGGTCGATCGCCTCGCCCAGGCCCAGCAGGATGCCCGCCATCACCAGCCCGCCCCGCGCCCGGCCGCCGAAGCGCCGCGCGAGCCAGACGATCAGCGGGGCGAGGGCCACAAACGCGACCACGGCGATCAGATATTGCAGCCAGACGGGCATGGCGCACATCTAGGCGCCTCGAGGTACAAATCCAAATAGGGTGGAGTGGCGGCAGGTCGCGTTGCGCGAGCCGCGTGCGTCCTTCGACGCGGCCCTTCGGGCCGGCTCAGACCGTATGTCCTTTATCTGAGGTGACCGGTCTCACAACATGCAGGCCGAGGGCTGCGCTGGATAGGCCAGGGTAGAGCCTCATGCATGGGAGGCCGGTCATGTTGGAGACTACGGTTTTTGTTGGTTTAGATACAGACAAGGCGGGTATCGATATCGCGGTGGCTGAGGGCGAGATTGGC
>Ga0302314_10022828_pt1 | contig 10243 bp, 3 predicted proteins | sample III_Palsa_N2_3_FD_200533 | JGI IMG/M metagenome (GOLD analysis project Ga0302314, IMG submission 200533) | Peat permafrost microbial communities from Stordalen Mire near Abisko, Sweden - III_Palsa_N2_3 | ecosystem: Environmental > Terrestrial > Soil > Palsa > Peat permafrost | place: Sweden... | reverse complement strand
TGCGTGCCGGTGGTGGACCACAGCTCGCCCGAGTCGGACACCGCGAGCAGCAGGGTGCGCCCGCCTGGGAGGGCCACGGCGGCGGGATCCCCGGCAAACTGCTGGCCAGGGGCCCCGGCGGGCGTGACGGCGGTCCACGGGGACCAGGCTGCGTTGCGGTAGGCCGCGCGCTCGACCTGTCCGCCGCCGGTGACGGCGAACAGCTCCACCTGGCCGGAGGCGTCGGCGACCAGGCTGGGCGCGGCCCGCGCGGTCAGGCCGGGCAGCGGCTGCCAGCTGGTGAACGGGTGGCCGGGAGCCGAGACGGCGACGCGGACGACCCCGTCTGTCCCGGTCGCGGCCAGTACCGCGGTATCCGTGCCCGCGCTGGTGTAGGCGACAGCGCCTAGGGGTTGGGCCGGAGCGGGGGGAGCCTCGGCAAGCCGGACCAGGCCGAGCGGGCCGACCGGGCCGACCGGTGCGCTCGGGGGCGCTACGGCCGCTGCCGCGGCAGCCGAGGTCACGCCGACAACAGAACCGCTGCCGGTGGGCTGAGCGGTGCCGTGGCCGCCCTCCCACCACAAAGTGCCGCCTGCGATGACCAGGCCTGCTGCGAGGACCGCGGCGACGGCGGCAATCCGGTTGGTCCGGGCTGAGGCGGAAGCGGTCTGCGTCGGTCTCGCCGCGGCCGGCTCGGTGTGGCCGGCGGAGCCAATGGAGCTGCTGGCGTCGCCGTCACCACCGTCGCCGGCCACGGCGAGAGGAGCAGCGAGAGGCACAGTGCGCGGGATCGGGGCGCTCGGCCCGAGCGGCTCCTTGATCGCCTGGATCAGGTTGACGTGGGTCTGCTTGGACTCGTCCTCGATCGTCGAGCGCACCAGCGGCAGCGCGCCGCCCCGGAGCGGGCGGCCGGTGGCCGGGTCCTCCTCGCTCAGGGCTCCGGTCGGCACCGCCCGCGGATCGGAGACCCGCAGCGCCGGGAGCCCGGCCAGCTGGGGGGCGATCGTGCGCAGCCGCCCGGTGACCTCGGCGGCGGTGAGCCGGGCGGCCGGGGCCTTGGACAGGCAGGCGCTGAGCAGCTCGGCCAGCTGCGGGGGCATCCCGGGCACCTCGGGCACGGTTTCGGTCACGTGCCGGCGCAGGACCGCGCCGGGGTGGCCGCCGCCGAACGGGGTCCAGCCGGTGAGCAGCTCGAACAGGACCGTGCCGAGGGCGTAGACGTCCACCGGCGGGCCGGGCAGGCAGCCCTCGATCACCTCGGGGGCCAGGTAGTCGGGGGTGCCCACGATCCGGGTGGCCCTGGTCCGGCGCGGGCCGTCGACCAGTCGGGCGATGCCGAAGTCGGTCAGCCGGGCGATCTTCGCGCCGCCGGGACGGCCGGAGGCCTCTCCGCGGGCCGAGGGCGCGTGGTCCAGCAGCACGTTCTCCGGCTTGACGTCCCGGTGGACCACGCCGCGCGCGTGAGCCGCGGCCAGGGCGGCGGCGATGTCCCCGGCCAGGGCGGCGGCCTCGGCCGGGCACAGGGCCTGCTCCCGTTCCAGGTGGCCGCGCAGGTCCTCGCCATCGACCAGGTCCATGATCAGTGCGAGGTCGGTGCCGTCCACCACCAGGTCGCGGATCGCCACGATGTGCGGGTGGACCAGGCTGGTGAGCACGGTGCGCTCCTGGACGAAGCGCGCGATCAGGGTCTGATCGGCGGCCAGGTCCTCGCGCAGCAGCTTGACCGCGACCGGGCCCTGCGGACCGGTTCCGATCCATACGGTGCCGCAGGTGCCACGCCCGATGACCCGATCAATCGAGTATCTACTGCCGATCTTGCGTGCCACCGTGGTCGCTCCGTTAGCCGCTTCGCCAAGTGTGGTGCCGCGAGAAAGAGCGACATCTCAAACTGTGCCGGTTACGGACGGTTTCAGCCAACTACCACGCCGGTACGGCGCGCTGCTGATCTCTTTCGAGCGAAACGGCCACGTGCCGGTGGAGCGAGTCGACGCCGCCCACGTCCAGGTGCTTGCGCCCCAGCGCCTTGCCGATGGCCAGGCCGATCACCGTGGCCACGATCAGGACCATCACCAGTATCGCGAGTTTGCTCAGGCAGCTGAGACCGCTGCGCTTGGGCGCGGCGGCCGCGCTGGCGTAGTCGCGCGGGTACTTGGACGCCTGGCGCTGCGGGGCGGGCGGGCGGTACTGCGTCTGGGGTGGCGGCTGGAGCCGGCGGGTCTGCTGCTGTGGATTCGGCTGCTGCTGCGCCGGCACGGACGGACGGGTCGGCTGCGATTGGGGCAGCCGCACGGTCGGCTGTTGGGCTTGGCCCTGCGCGGGGGACTGGTAGCCGACGGGCTGCTGGGGCTGGGGCTGCGGCGTGCGCTGCGGCGGCGGCGGGTAGTACGGCTGCGGCGGGTACCCGGGCCGCTGGACGGCGTGGGTGGGCTGCTCCGTCGGCCGGAGCGGGGAGACCGGCCGGGGCTGGGGCGACTGGGCCGGGCGCACGACCGGCGCCTGGGCGGCGGCCTGCTTCATGATCGTGGCCAGGGCCGGCAGCACCACGGTGCCGGCGACCTTGTTGATCGGCAGCTGGGCGATGGTGCCGTCACGCTCGGTGCGCACTGCCATCCGCAGCTGCGCGGCCAGCTCGGCCGCGCTCTGGCGGGCCGCCGGGTCCTTGGCCAGGGCGTTGGAGACCACGGCCCAGAGCCGGTCGTCCACGCCCTGCGGCCGCTCCGGGGCCGCGCTCTGGTGCGCCTCGAAGACCTCCATCGCGTCCTTGCCGCGGAACGGCGGGTGGCCCAGGATCAGCTCCAGCAGCATGATGCCGGCCGCATAGACGTCCACCGCGGAAGTCGCCTGCTGGCCGCTGATGACCTCGGGGGCCAGATAGTAGGGAGTGCCGACCACCTGACTCGTTCGAGTGACTGACGGGGCGTCGGCAAGTCGGGCGATGCCGAAGTCGGTCAGCAATGGCCGGAAACCGCCGGATTCGGGCTGGAGCAGCACGTTCGCGGGCTTGACGTCCCGGTGGATGATCTGCGCCGCGTGGGCCACCGCGAGCGCCTCCGCCACGTCCGCGACCAGCAGCGCGGCCTCCACCGGCGCCAACGTGCCGCGGCCGCGCAGGTAGGCTCGCAGATCCGGCCCCTCGACCAGCTGCAGCACCAGGGCGAGCACGTCCCCCTCGACCACGAGGTCACGAATCGATACCAAAGAGCGGTGACGCAGAGCTACCATCGCGGTACGCTCCCGCAGGAAGCGGGTGACTACATCGGCGTCTGCAGCGAGTTCCTCAAGCAGGACCTTGATCGCGACGGCCTCGCCGGTGTCGCGCACCGTCCCACGCCACACCGATCCGAATGCGCCCCTCCCCAACTGGCTGTCCAGTTCGTAACGGCTACCAATCGGCTGACCCACGACAACTCTCTCTCCCCAAAAGTCGCCTGCCTGGGCTCTCGAAGAGCGCCTGCGTTGACGATAGGCAATGCGCTCAAAGTCGTCCGCGATCCACAATCACGTTCAGCGCATGGTCACACTACTGCGCACACCATAGTGCTTGAACCGGTGACGCTCGGCAAGGACCTGCGTCGGACGGTTCAGATACCGTGACTCCGAACAGACTGCAATCCGTTCCCACAAGCAGGCTCCGGCAGACCCACCGGGGCCACGATCGGCAGAGAGCACCGCGCATGCAAATCCGACTCTCCGTCACCTCGCCGCGCCCGACCCGACCCGGCGACGACTCCGCCCTGCCCGCGCGCCCGGACGTCGCGGACCTGGCCGTCGACGCCGTCGCGGGCACGACCTTCAGCTCGGTCGCCACCGCCCTGCGCAACCTGGTCGGGGTCAACGGGGCCGAGCAGTTCTACGCGGGCCCGGACCCGGTGCCGGACACCGCGATCCTCGGGCTGGCCCCGCTGCTCGACGGGGCCCTGCTGACCGCGGGCCGGCCGGGCGCGGCCGGGCTGCCGGCCGAGGGCCTGGAACTGCACGTCCTCGGCGGCCCGGACGCGGGCGGGGTGCACGTGCTGACCGCGCCGCCGGCCGGGCAGCCGCCGCTGTCGCTGACCATCGGCCGGGGTGTGGACGCCACGATCCGGATCGACGACCCCGACCTGTCCCGCCAGCACGCCGAGCTGCTGATCACCGCCGACTGGGTCCGGCTGCGCGACTGCGGCTCCACCAACGGCACCACGCTCGGCGGCTCGGCGGTCGGCCGGGAGCCGGTCCTGCTGCTGCCCGACACCCTGGTCCGCCTCGGCGAGACCAGCCTGGCGCTGCGGCTGGGCCGGGGCCGGCTGGAGGTGGAGCCGGACCGGCTGGGCCACATCCGGGTCCGGGCCGAGCGGCGCCCCCGGCGCCCGCTGCCGACCGTGAACATCGACCTGCCGCCGCGGCCGAGCAACAAGGGGCTGCCGGCTGCCAGGCGGCGCGCGCTGCTCGACTTCGACCAGGCCAAGGCCTTCGCGGAGAACAAGATCGCGGCCGCGCTGGCCGCCGAGGCCGCCGCCCGGCACGAGCAGTGTCCCGACCCGGCCGCCCTGCTGACGCTGGCCCTGCGGCCCGGGGCGGGCTTATGGTCGCGCGACCGCGCCGCGGCGGACCTGCTCACCTTGCGCTTGGGCACCGCGCGGATCAGCTCCCAGGTAACCGTGACGGCCCAGGCCACCACCGGTTCGGCCGGGCCGAGGGTAGTGGATTCGAAAACGGGCGACTCGAAAACGGGTGGCTCCAAGGCGGGCGGCCTGCCGGCCAGGACCTTCAGGCCCCGGGTGGCCGCCGCACCGGTCACTGTGGACCTCTCTACAGTCGGCGTGCTCGGCCTGGTCGGCTCACGCCCGGCCCTGCACGGTCTGGCCCGCGCGTTGGTCGCGCAACTGGCCACACTGTGCGCGCCCGGCGATCTAGAACTGGTGCTACTGGCCCCCACTGATTCGAACCAGTGGCAGTGGCTGCGCTGGCTGCCGCACCTCTCCCCGCAGGATGGCCAGGACTGTCAGGTCCTGGTCGGCCTCGACGAGTTGCAGACCTCGATGCGGATCACCGAATTGGTGGGCCGAGTGGCCGCGCGGGAGACCGAGGTTCGGGCCACCGGCCGGAGCGGCGCACCGTGGACCGGCCGGCGCACCGTGGTGCTGTTCGACCCGGCCGAGGCGCTGCTGGACGAACGCGGCGTCAAACGGCTGCTCAACGACGGCCCGGCGGTCGGCGTGCACGCGATCGTGCTGGCCGCGCGGCCGGCCGAGCTGCCCGACGCCACCGGCGCCATGGCGGTGATCGGCGGCGAGGTGGACACCCGGCTGCGGCTGGAGCGCCCCGACATGCCCGTCTTGGACGGCGTGATCGCCGACCAGGTCTCCCTCGCCTGGGCCGAGCGGCTGGGCCGGGCCCTGGCCCCGCTGCGTGAGGCGGACGGATTTGACGTGCCGAGACTGCCCGAGGAGACCAGGCTGTTGGCCCTGCTGGACCTGGACCTGCTGACCCCGGCCAAGCTGACCGCGCGCTGGAGCGCCGAGCCGAGCAGTGCCACCCTGGCCTTCACCGCGGACGACCACGGCCCGGTCCGGGTCGATTTATCTGGTCAACATCTACTGGTCGGCGGGGCGCCTGGCTCCGGGGTCTCCGAGTCCATGCGTTCGATCGTGTGCGGCATGGCCGCGGTCAACCGGCCGGAGTACCTGCGGATCGCCTTGGTGTCCGGGAGCGTGGCGGCCGACGCCACCGCAGCCGCTCCAGCCTCGTCCACAGCGTCCTCGCTGGCCCCCTGCGCCGCGCTTCCGCACGTGGATGTCCACCTGGCCGCCAACAGCGCGCCGGAGTCGCTGCGCAAGCTGCTGGACCAAGTCGAGAACGAGCTGCGGCGGCGGCGCTCGTTCACCGCTCCCGGCACCCGGTTCCAGGCCAGTCCGGCCAACCCGCGGATGCTGGTGGCGGTGGACGGCCTGGAGCAGCTGGCCGGCAGCCACTACTGGTTCGTCCGCGGTCTGGGCGATCTGGCCCGCGAGGGCCGGGAGCTAGGGCTGAACATCGCGGTCGGGGTCACCCTGGACAGCGCCCAGTCCCTGCGCCTACTGGACGAGGAACTGTGCGACGGGGCCCAGGTCCGGCTGGCCCTGCGCACGCTCGGCCCGGCCGAGTCGCGCAAGCTCATCTCGCTGCCGCTGTCCGCGGCGCTGCGCCAGGACACGCCCGGTCGCGGCCACCTGGCCCTGCCGGACGGCCGGGTGCTGCCCGTACAGCGGTCCCGGATCAGCGGCCGGATGGCGTCCAGCGCGGCCGCGCGGGCCACCGCGACCCGGCTGGCCTGGGCCGACCTCGGCTCGCCGGTGGTGCGCCGGACGCTGGAGAGCTCGATCGGCGCAGGTGCCGCGGGCTCCACCGGGACGACCGCGCTGACCGGCCCGACCGACCTCGCCCTACTCGCCGAGACCATCTCCCGGGCCACCGCCCGCTCCGCCGCCTGAAAACTGGACGGTCATGGATCTGCGAATCGTCACCGAGCCCCAGCAGGGCGCCACCTACGCGACCCTGCTCCGGATCGCGCGGGCGGTCGAGGACCTCGGCTTCGACGGCTTCTTCCGCTCGGACCACTACCGGCACAACGGCGACGTGGACGGCCTGCCCGGCCCGACCGACGCGTGGGTCACCCTGGCCGGGCTGGCCCGGGAGACCACCACCATCCGCCTGGGCACCCTGGTCACTCCGGCGACCTTCCGCCTACCCGGGCCGCTGGCCATCCAGGTCGCGCAGGTGGACGCCATGTCCGGCGGACGGATCGAGCTGGGGCTGGGTGCTGGCTGGTACGAGCAGGAGCACACGGCTTACGGGATTCCGTTCCCCGACAACCGTTTCGACCGCCTTGAAGAGCAGTTGGAGATCATCACCGGCCTTTGGAACACCCTGGCGGGCGCGACATACAGCTTCACCGGCGAGCACTACCGGCTGATCGACTCCCCCGCGCTCCCCAAGCCTGTGCAGTCCCCGCATCCGCCGGTGATCGTCGGCGGCCGGGGGCCCAGACGCACGCCCCGTCTGGCCGCGCGGTTCGCGGATGAGTTCAACTCCAGCTTCGGCCCGGTCGGCGAGCTTCAGAAAAGTTATCAGCGCGTGCATGAGGCCTGCGAGGCGATCGGCCGCGATCCGCGCTCGCTGACGTATTCGATGACCGTCGTCGCGTGCTGCGGCCGGACCGACGCCGAGATCGCGCGGCGCACCGACCGGATCCGGCAGCTCACCGCGCCCGATCAGAAGGTGATTCCGGGAACGCCGCAGCAGTTGGTCGACCTGCTCAGTGAGTATGCGGCGATCGGGGTACAGCGCGTCTACCTGCGCACCTTTGATCTTGAAGACTTCGACCAGCTCGACCTCATCGCCACCGAGATCCTGCCCCGAGTCCGCCTCCGCGCCGGCTGAGACCGGCAGGGCCGCGCCCCGGTGCCCGCTGAAGGGCCCTGAACGCGGCTGTGAGGCCGTACCCGACCGGGTGCGGCCCCACCGTTATGCCCTACCTATCGATCACGCCATGGTGCCGGAGCGGAGCATGGTGCGCAGGACGCGCAGTGCGACGGAGAGGACTGCGAGATCGAATGTGTCCGCGGTGGAGATCTCCTCCAGTACCGTGGCAGCCCGTTCGAAGGCCCCGGCGTTCTTCGCCGCCCAGGCGGCGAAGCGGGAGGACGGGTCGCCGTCCCCGGGAGCCGCCGCGAGCACATCGAAGGTCAGCGCGGCCTGGGCGTTGTAGAGGTCCTCGCGGACCGCTGCCCGGGCCATCGCCTGCCACCGGTCGGTGCGCGGCAGGGCGGTGATCCGGTCCCGCAGCGTGCCGATCTTCAGCCGGTCCACGATGTCGAAGTAGCACTCGGCCACCTCTGTCGGCGAGCGGCCCGAGTCCCAGGCCACCTCGACGATGTCCAGGGCGGAGTAGGCCGCGGACACCGCCGCGACCCGGTCCGCGAGGTCCACCGGCACGCCCGCGGCGGCCAGTTCGTCCCGTGCGGAGGCGAGCTGGGCCGCGTCGGCGCCCTTGAGGAACTTCGGCAGGTGCGCCACGACTTCGGCCACGCCTGCGGAGAAGGATTCCACCTGGGCCGCGATGTCCAGCGGCTGGCGCCGGTTGACCAGGAACCAGCGCGCGCCGCGCTCGGTCAGCCGGCGTCCGGCCAGCCGCATCTGGGTCTGCACCGAGGCCGGCACCACATTGTCGAGCCCGTCGATCGCCGCCCAGTAGGACGGCAGGTCGAAGACCGCGCAGGCGACGATGTGGGCGCGGGCGATCTCCTCGGAGGAGGCCCCGGTCTCCTCCCGCATCCGGAAGACGAAGCTGGTGCCGGCGTTGTTGACCAGGCTGTTGACCACCTGGGTGGTGATGATCTCGCGGCGCAGCGGGTGGGTGTCGATCCGGTCCCGGTACTCCTCCCGCAGCGCGGTCGGGAAGTAGTGGTAGAGGTCCGTCTTGAGGAACTCGTCGTCCGGGAGGGCGGAGTCCAGCAGCTCGTCCTCAAGGGTGATCTTGGTGTAGGCCAGCAGGACCGACAGTTCCGGGCTGGTCAGGCCGAGGCCGGCCAGCCGGCGCTCGTTCAGCGTCCGCTCGTTGGGCAGGAACTCCAGTTCCCGGTTCAGCTGGCCGTTGGTGACCAGTTTGCGCAGGTAGCGAGTGTGCACGTTGAGCAGCGGGGCCGCCTGGGCCTGGGCCGAGGCCAGCGCGACGCCCTGGCCGTAGTTGTCGGCCAGGACCAGCTGGCCCACCTCGGTGGTCATCGAGGCCAGCAGGGTGACCCGGCCGTCCTCGTCCAGCGCGCCGGAGGCCACCGCCTGGTCCAGCAGGATCTTGATGTTGACCTCGTGGTCGGAGGTGTCCACGCCGGCCGAGTTGTCGATCGCGTCGGTGCAGATCGCGCCGCCGGTATTGTCCGGGCCGCCGCGCAGCGCGTACTCGATCCGGCCCAGCTGGGTGCAGCCGAGGTTGCCGCCCTCGCCGACGATCCGGACCCGCAGGTCCTCGCCGTTGACCCGGATCGCGTCGTTGGCCTTGTCGCCGACGTCGGCGTGCGACTCGGCGCCGGACTTGACGTAGGTGCCGATGCCGCCATTCCAGAACAGGTCCACCGGGGCCAGCAGGATCGACTTCATCAGCTCGTTCGGCGTCAGCCGCATGACGCCCTGCTCCAGGCCCAGCGCGGCCCGGATCTGCGGGGTCAGCGGGATCGACTTGGCGGTGCGCGGGAACACCCCGCCGCCGGCCGAGATCAGCTTCTTGTTGTAGTCGTCCCAGGAGGAGCGGGGCAGGTCGAACATCCGCCGGCGCTCGGCGTAGGAGACGGCCGGGTCCGGGTTGGGGTCGATGAAGATGTGCCGGTGGTCGAAGGCCGCGATCAGCTTCATGTGCTCGGAGAGCAGCGCGCCGTTGCCGAAGACGTCGCCGGACATGTCGCCGACGCCGGTGGCGGTGAAGTCCTCGGTCTGGCAGTCCACGCCCTGTTCCCGGAAGTGGCGCTTGACCGACTCCCAGGCGCCGCGCGCGGTGATGCCCATGGCCTTGTGGTCGTAGCCGACCGAGCCGCCGGAGGCGAAGGCGTCGCCGAGCCAGAAGCCGTAGTCCTTGGCCACCGAGTTGGCGATGTCGGAGAAGGTCGCGGTGCCCTTGTCCGCCGCGACCACCAGGTAGGTGTCGTCGGAGTCGTAGCGCACCACGTCCGGGGGCGCGACGACCTTGCCCTCGACCAGGTTGTCGGTGATGTCCAGCAGGCCCTTGATGAAGGTCTGGTAGCAGGCCACGCCCTCGGCCGTGAAGGCCTCGCGGTCGGCCGGGTTGACCGGGCTCTTGACCACGAAGCCGCCCTTGGCGCCGACCGGGACGATCACCGCGTTCTTCACCATCTGGGCCTTGACCAGGCCGAGCACCTCGGTGCGGAAGTCCTCCTTGCGGTCGGACCAGCGCAGCCCGCCGCGGGCGACCGCGCCGAAGCGCAGGTGCACGCCCTCGAACCGGGGCGAGTAGACCCAGATCTCGAACTTGGGCCGGGGGGCCGGCAGGTCGGGCACCAGCGGGGCGTTGATCTTGAAGGAGATGTAGGTCTTCGGGTGGCCGTCTGCGCCCTGCTGGTAGAAGTTGGTGCGCAGGGTCGCCCGGATCACGGCCTGCAGGGAGCGCAGGATCCGGTCTTCGTCCAGCGAGGCGACCGCGTCCAGTGCGCCCGCGGTCGCCTCGACCAGCCCGTCGGTCAGCTCCCGGCCGGCGTTGGTGTGCGCCGGGTCGAAGGAGGCCTCGAACAGTCGCACC
>Ga0302314_10022826_pt1 | contig 10244 bp, 5 predicted proteins | sample III_Palsa_N2_3_FD_200533 | JGI IMG/M metagenome (GOLD analysis project Ga0302314, IMG submission 200533) | Peat permafrost microbial communities from Stordalen Mire near Abisko, Sweden - III_Palsa_N2_3 | ecosystem: Environmental > Terrestrial > Soil > Palsa > Peat permafrost | place: Sweden... | reverse complement strand
ACTGGTGCACAAAAGGACATATCTTGCTATGTCTTGAGGGAGAGCTGGTCACTGAACTTAAGGACGGACGAAGGTTTGTGCTGCGGCCTGGTATGAGCTACGAGGTAGCGGATGGAGCGGAGCCTCATCGATCCTTCACAAAGGAAGGCGCAAAGCTTTTCGTGGTTGACTAGCCGGTGAGACCGCCGAACCAACAATTGCCGGAACCGTGCACGCGTCGGCGATTCAGCGTTCTCCCTGAGCAGGATCCGAGGTGGAACCACCTCGTCGCCTAAATTTTCTCCAGCCTAATGGGTTGCGTTTCGTACGAATCGAGGTGCCCACCACCTATTCCCCCGGTGTTCGAGCTCAACGCGCACAAGGTTTACCAAAAGGATTCCTACTCCGATGGCGCCCGGTCTTTCCTGGGGACGGCTAGTCGACTTGGACCTGGCTCGACAGCAGGATCTTCCGAGAGGACGAGCCCACCTCGATCGTGTAGGTTCCCGGCTCGACCGCCCAGGCGTGCTTCGTGTCATCCCAGTACTGGAAGGCCGAACGTTCGAGAATGATGGAAACGGTGATCGTCTGGTCGGTGGCCAGGCTCACGCGGCTGAACGCCTTCAGCTCCCGCACGGCCCGCGAAACCCGCGAGGTGACCGGCGGGCTCACGTAGAGTTCGGAGATCTCGTCGCCGTTCATGGTGCCGTTGTTCGTGACATCGAAGTTCACCGCCCAGGTTCCGTCGGTGCGCGGCTCGACGTGCAGCTTGTCATAGTGGTAGGTGGTGTAGGAGAGGCCGTAGCCGAAGGGGTAGAGGGGGGAGATGCCCTTGCCGTCAAATCCCCGGTAGCCGACGAGGAGGCCCTCGGCATAGTCGACCTTGCCGCCTTGGCCCGGGTAGTGGCCAAAGGACGGGGTGTCCTCCCAGCGCTTCTCGAAGGAGATGGGCAGCTTGCCGCTGGGGTTCACGGTGCCGAGGAGCACCTCGGCGACGGCGCGGCCGCCCTCCTGGCCGGGGTACCAGGCCTCGAGGACCGCCGGCACATGGCCAATCCAGTCGGCGGTGGCCAGCGACCCGCCGGAGTTCAGGACCACGATCGTGCGCGGGTTGAGCGCGGCCGCGCGCCGGATCAGCTCCGGCTGGGCATTGGGCAGCACATAGGGGCGGTCGCCGCCCTCGCCCTCGAGCATCTGGTTGAAGCCGGCGCAGACCACGACGGCGTCGGCGGCGCGGATCCGGGTTTCGTCCCCGGAGGCGAGCAGGGGCGGGAGGGATCCCCAGGCGAAGCGGACGTTCGGGCTGCCGAGGTTGTCGTAGCGGGCGTTCACCTCGAGGGAGTGGGTCGAGCCCGCCGCGAGCGTGGCCGCGGCGTAGAGCGTGTCGCCGGGGTTGGCCCAGCTGCCGGCGATCTGCTTGCCGTCCAGGTTCACCCCGACGTTGCCGTGGCTCTGGACCAGGAAGATGTACGTGCCGGTGACCGGCGCGCGAATCGTGCCGGACCACTGCGCCCAGTAGTCGGCGGTCTCGACCCCCTTGGCGGGCGCCCCGTCCCGCCAGTCGAGGTCCACCGCCGGGCGGGTCAGGTTCGCGATCACCTGCAGGTGGCCCCAGTCCCCGGTCATGAACTTGAGCTTGATCGGGCCCTCGTACCGCGAGGTGGGCAGGAGGCTCGCCAGCATTTCCGGGCCCGGCCCGGCGACCACGTCGATCCGGGCCTTGGGCAGCAGCTTCCTTAGGGCGTCCACCACCGTCACGAAGTGGAAAGGCTCGACGTGGCCGCTGCCGCCGCCGGCCGGGAAGATGGCGGCATTGGGTCCGAGGACCACCAGCCGCCGGAGGCGCTTGGGGTTGAGCGGCAGGGCGCTGAAGTCATTCTTCAGGAGCACGATCGCCTCGCGCTCGATCTTCAGCGCCGTGGCGGCGCTCCGCGGGTCGTCCCTGGGGCTGCCCGAGTCCTGCTTCCGGTCGAGGAAGCCGTTGGCGATCTCGAGCCGGAGGATCCGGCGGACCTTGTCGTCGATCGTGGCCTGGGTCACCTGGCCGGAGGCCAGGAGCGGCGCCAGCTTCCCCGCGGTCAGGAACTCGGCGGACGGCATCTCGAGGTCGAGGCCGCCGTTGGCGTCGCCCAGCGTGTCGTGGGCCGCGCCCCAGTCCGACATCACGACGCCCGGGAATTTCCAGTCGCCCTTCAGCACGGTGTTGTTCAGCCAGCCGTTGGCGGTGCAGTAGGTGCCGTTCACCCGGTTGTACGCGTCCATGACGGCCCAGGCGTGGCCCTGCTCCACCGCGGACCGGAAGGCCGGCAGGTAGATCTCGCGCAGCACCCGCTCGTCGACCCGCACGTCGATCGTGCCGCGCTCGGTCTCCTGGTTGTTGGCCGCGAAGTGCTTCACCGTGGCGACCACTCCCTGCCCCTGGATGCCGGTCACGATCTGCGCCGCGAGGACCGAGTTCAGGAAGGGGTCCTCGGAGAGGTATTCGAAGTTGCGGCCGTTCACGGGCACGCGGGCGATATTCACCGCCGGAGCCAGCATGATCCCGACTCCCCGGGCCCGGGCATCGCTGCCCACCGCCGCCCCGAACTGCCGGGCGAGGTCGGCATCCCAGGAGGCGGCAAGGCCGACCGTGCCCGGGAAAGCCGTGGCGGGACCGTAGTTGCGCACCCCGAGCGGGCCGTCGGCCATCTTCACGGCCGGGAGGCCGAGGCGCGGGATGGCCCGGATGAAGAAGTCGCGGTCGCCCCCCAGGAGGGCGAACTTTTCCTCCGCCGTCAGCCGCGGGAGGAGGTCGGCGACCCGGTCCTCCACCGGGGCGGCGGGATCCTGGTAGCGCTCGGCGGCGAGCGCGGACGGGAGGGCGAGCGCGACGGCAAGGCCGAGCGCCGCCAACGCGGCGCGGACGGGGGGAGGGGTCATTTCTTCTTGGGTTTCTTCCGGGTGGTCCGCTCGATGTTCAGGTAGGTCTTGTTGAGCATCTGGCTCTCGTAGATCTCCAGCAGGCGCACGCCCTCGCGGGGCTTCACCATGTCCTTCCGGGTGGCGGCGTCGATCTGGGCCTTCATCTTGCGGCACAGGTCCTCCTGCTGGTATTGCACGCCCTCGATCACGTCGGCGATCCGGCTGCCGGAGAGGGCCTCCTCGATGTAGAAGCCGTTAGGCTCGTCGTCCTCGAGGAAGACGTGGACCTCGTTCACCCGCCCGAAGAGGTTGTGCAGGTCCCCCATGATGTCCTGGTAGGCGCCGGTGAGGAAGAGCCCAAGGTAGTAGGGCTTGCTGTTGAGCGGGTGCAGGGCGACGTAGTCCTTCACGTCCTGCAGGTCGATGAAGCTGCTGATCTTGCCGTCCGAGTCGCAGGTGATGTCGACCAGGATCGCGTTCACCGTGGGCTTCTCGTTCAGCCGGTGGAGGGGGGCGATCGGAAAGAGCTGCTTCAACGCCCAGTGGTCGAGGAGCGACTGGAAGACCGAGAAATTGCAGACGTACTGGTCGGCGAGGAGCTTGTTCAGGTCGTGGAGCTCCTCGGGCTGGTAGCCCGCCTTCTCGCCCTCCTTGGCGATCTGCTCGCAGATCTGCCAGAAGATCTGCTCGGAGGCCGCGCGGTTCTCGAGGTCCAAGTACCCGAGGTTGAAGAGCGAGAAGGCCTCTTCCTTCTTCTGCTGGGCGTCGTGGAAGCGCTCGAGCCGCCCCAGCTTGGCCTTGTTCTTCAGCAGCACCTCCAGGTCGGTGACGATCTTCTGCTTCTCCTTCGGCTGGTGCTGCTTGCCCAGGGACTCGCGCTTGTTGATCCGCTCGAAGACCTCCACCACCAGCATGGAATGCGGGGCCACGACCGCGCGGCCGGACTCGCTCACGATGTCGGGCTCGGCGATACCGGCGGACCGGCAGATCTCGCGGACGTTGAAGACCACATCGCGGGCGTACTCCTCCATCGAGTAGTTCATCGAGCTCTCGAAGTTCGAGCGCGAGCCGTCGTAGTCGACCCCGAGGCCGCCCCCGACGTCGATGTAGCCCATTGGGAAGCCCATCTTGACCAACTGGCAGTAGAAGCGGGTCGCCTCGATCACCGCGTTCTTGATCGTGATGATGTTCGGGACCTGGGAGCCGATGTGGAAGTGGAAGAGGCGAAGCGAGTTCTTGAGGTGGGCGGCCTTCAGCTTCTCGCAGGCGAAGAGGATCTCGGCGGTATTCAGGCCGAACTTGGCGTTGTCGCCGGTCGACATCGCCCAGCGGCCCTCGCCGCGGGTCTGGAGCTTGGCCCGGAAGCCGATCAGCGGCTTCACCCCGGTCTCCTCGGAGATCCGGATGATGTCGTCGATCTCCGAGAGCTGCTCGACCACGATGATCACCCGCTTGCCGATCTTGCGCCCGAGGAGGGCCAGGCGGATGTAGTCGTGGTCCTTGTAGCCGTTGCAGATGACGAGGCGGTTGGCGCCCTCGTTCATCGCCAGCGCGATCATGAGCTCGGGCTTGGATCCGGCCTCAAGGCCGTAGTTGTAGTCCCGCCCGGCCGCCACGATCTCGTCCACCACCTCGCGCAGCTGGTTCACCTTGATCGGGAAGACGCCCCGGTAGCTGCCCTTGTATCCCTCGTCCTTGATCGCCTTGCGGAAGATCTCGTTCAGCTGGATGACCCGGTGCCGGAGCAGGTCCTGGAAGCGGATCACCATCGGGGCCTTGAGCCCCATCCCGAGGGCCTCGTCGACCACGTCCAGGACGCGGATGGCCCGGTCGTCCTTGAGGGGCTGCACGTTAACGAAGCCTTCCGCGTCGACGGACAGGTGCCCGGAGCCCCAGCGCTTGAACCCGTAAAGGTCCTCGGATTTGGCGGCCGACCAGGCGGATGCGGATTTGCTCTTCAAGTTATTGGGTCAGTAGGCTACTGCGGGCTTGCCTTCACAGGCGTGGATTCGGTTAGATGCGTGTTTTCTCTTTATAAGAACGCAATACGAAATGACCATCCTGATTGCCCAGACCGCGGCGCCCGCCGCCCCCGCCGCCGGCGGTGGCTTCTCCCTCCAGATGGTGATGTTGTTTCTGATGATGGGCGGCATGTACTTCCTGCTGATCGCCCCCCAGCGCAAGAAACAGAAGGAGCAGGAAGCCATGATCGCGGCGCTCAAGACCGGGGACGAGGTCGTGACGACCGGCGGCATCTTCGGGGTGATCACCAACGTCAAAGACGACCGGTTCGTGGTCCGCGTTGCGGAAAATGCCAAGATCGAGGTCGGCAAAGCCTTTATCCAGGCCGTGACCAAGAAGCCCGCCACCGAGGAAAAGAAGTCCTCCTGATCCCGCCCGACCCGGCGGAGCGGGCCGGCCCCCGGCCCCAGGGCCTACCCCCCTTAAAAAACCATACCCGCAATGCTCAAACGCAACTTCTGGAAGATCGCCACCAGCCTGATCGTGCTGGGCTGGGCGATCTCGGCCCTCTATCCGTTCAAAGACATCGACTTTGCGGAATACGTCCGAAGCCACGCGACGGCCGACCGGCCGGCGTTTGACAAGCTGGTCACCGAGGCCCACGCGCGGCATACCGCCGGCGCCGCCCCCAGCGACTACATCGCCCTCCGTCAGCTGGCCGACGACCGCCGCATCGACGTGAGCCAGTATTTCCCGAACGTGCGCCTCGAGGAGACGCTGAAGAACGTCACCAAGCGCAACGCCATCCTGCTCAAGTACCTGCTCGACAGCTCCAAGGGCCGCCTGCAGCTCGGCCTCGACCTGCGGGGCGGCGTCGGCTTCACCCTCGAGGCGGACCTCGGCGAGAAGACGGCCGGCTACGACCGCGAGACCGCGGACAAGGAGAAGCTTTCCAAGGCGATCGAGATCATCGGCGCCCGCATCAACTCGATGGGCGTCGCCGAGCCGCTGATCCGCGAGGTCGGCAAGAACCGGATCGAGGTCCAGCTCCCGGGCATCAACACCAAGGACAACCCCGACGTCCTGGACGAGGTGAAGAAGCCGGCCCGCCTCGACTTCCGCATGGTGGACGCCGACGCCTCCCCCCAGACCGCCGGCGGCGAGACCCCGCCCGGCTACGAGGTCAAGACCTACGACCAGGAGCTGCCGGACGGCTCCGACCGGACGGAGGACTTCTTCGTCAAGCGCATCCCCGAGATGACCGGCGAGATGATCGCCTACTCGACGGTGCAGCACGACACCTACGGCAAGCCCCTGATCGCGATGCGCTTCACCCCGGCCGGCCGCAAGCGGTTCGCCGAGGTGACCCGCGACATCGCCGCCAGTGGCCAGCGCTCCGGCCGCCCGGGCCTCCTGGCCATCGTCCTCGACGGCACGCTCTACTCCGTCCCGACGGTCAAGGAGGAGATCGACAGCGAGAACGCCGAGATCACCGGCAGCTTCACCGAGCGCGAGGCCCTGAACCTCGCCAACGTGCTCAACAACCCGCTCGACCTGCCGCTGACGGTCAAGTCGCTGTTCGAGGTCGGACCGTCGCTGGCCGTGGACGCGATCTCGGCCGGCGCGCGCGCCTCCGTGATCGCCCTGATCGCGGTGGCGGCCTTCATGATCACCTTCTACACGACTGGCGGCGTGGTCGCGGTCATCACGCTGATGGTCAACCTGGTCATCATCCTCGGGACGATGGCCTACCTCGGGGCGACGATGACGCTCCCCGGCCTGGCCGGAATCGTGCTTACCATCGGCATGGCGGTTGACGCCAACATCCTGATCTTCGAGCGCATGCGCGAGGAGCTGCATGAGGGCAAGTCGCTGAAGGCCGCCAACCAGAGCGGCTTCTCCAAGGCGCTGATGACGATCATCGACGCCCACATCGTCCAGCTGATCATCTGTGCCATCATGATTTGGCTCGGCACCGGCGCCATTCGGGGCTTCGGCGTCACGCTCGCGATCGGCGTCCTCTCAACGATGTTCTCGGTCCTGATCACCGCTCACCTGATCCTGGAGCTCCTGATCGACTCGAATATCCTGAAGAGGATCCGGATGGGGCACATCTTGAAGTCCATCCACTTCGACTACATCCGCTTCGGCCTGCCGGCCTTCGTCGGCTCCTGGACCATCGTCGTCCTCGGCTTCGGGTTCGCCCTTTACCAGGGCAACCGGGTGTTCGGCATCGACTTCTCCGGCGGCGACGTCGTCACGGTCACCTACCATGAGCACCTCGACGTCAGCACCATCCGACATGTCGCCGAGACCGCGAACATCGGCGAAGTGAACATCAACTACGAGAGCGCGCTCGGCGGCGGGGGCGAGCAGCTGAAGCTCGAGACCCCGGAGGGGAAGTCCTCCGCGCTGCTCGAGGCCCTGCAGCGGACCTACCCGCAGGCGGGCCTGACCAAGGTCGGCGAGGAGCACGTCGGAGCCTCGATCGGCCGCGAGATCATGGGCAACGCCGCGCTGGCGATCGGCGTCTCGATGCTCACCATCCTCCTCTACATCGCTTTCCGCTTCGAGTTCGGGTTCGGCGTCGGCGCGATGGTCTCGATCCTCCACGACATCTTCATGGTGATCGGCATCTTCGTCCTCACGGGCCACAAGTTCTCGGCCCCGATGGTGGCCGCGATCCTCTGCATCGCCGGCTACTCGATCAACGAAACCGTGGTCGTCTTCGACCGCATCCGCGAGGAGCTGAAGCTCAACTTGTCCGGCTCGCTGCGCGATGTCATCAACACCGCGATCAACAAGGTGTTCGCCCGCACGATCATGACGTCGTCGACCACGTTCCTAGCCGCGCTCGCCCTCTATCTCTTCGGCAGTGGCGTCCTGCGCGACATCTCTTTCACCTTCCTGGTCGGCATCGTGACCAGCACCTTCTCCGCGATCTTCCAGGCCTCCCAGGTGTTTTACTGGTGGCACAAGGGGGACCGGAAACATGTCGAGGCCCACGCGGACGTGGCGCCCAAGTATGAGTGGACGGGCTCGAGCAAGGCGTCGCGGTGACCGGCCGCCGGCGCGATGCTCTGGATCCACACCCCCGTCCCGGCCGCTGAGGCCGCGGAGCTGAGCAAGCGGGCGGGGGTCGGCCCCGTCCTGGCGGAGCTGCTGGTCCGGGCCGGCCACGTCGATCCCGCCGGGGCGACGGAGTTTCTCCGGGCCGAGCTTTCCCGGCTCGAGGACCCCTTTCTGGTCGCCAACCTCGTCCCGGCGGTGCAGCGGCTGCGGACCGCGATCCACGCCCGCCAGCGGATCGTCGTCCTCGGTGACTATGACGTCGACGGCGTCAGCAGCACGGCCCTCCTCGTCCTCGTCCTCCGGCGCTTCGGGCTCGACCCGCGCTTCATCGTACCGCGGCGCTCCGAGGACGGCTACGGCCTTTCCCGGAGCGCGATCGACCGGGCGCTGGAGGCCGGCAAGCCGGACCTCTTCATTGCGCTGGACTGCGGGACCAACTCGCACGAGGAGGTTGCGTACCTGCTGGGGGAGGGGATCGACGTCCTGGTGGTCGACCACCACCGCTCGAAGGAGCCGACGGTCCAGCGCGGCCTCCTCGTCAACCCCCACGTGCTGGGCGCCGACGGCGCCGCCGAGCCGGCCTGGCAGCACCTCTGCACCGTGGGCCTGGTCTTCAAGCTCATGCACGGGCTGCTGAAGCAGCTGCGGATCGAGAACCACCCGGTGGCGGCGCGGGTGAAGCTGAGGGACCACATGGACCTCGTGGCCCTGGGGACGATTGCTGACCTGGTCCCGCTCCTGCGCGAGAACCGCATCCTGGCCAAGAACGGCCTGCGGATCCTGCAGGCGACGACCCGCCCGGGACTGCGGGCGCTGATGGAGGTCTCCGGAATCTCGAGCACGCAGATGATCCAGCCGGTCGACATCTCCTTCCGCCTCGGGCCCCGGATCAACGCCTCGGGCCGGCTGGCCGACGCCGCGCTCTCGGTCGAGCTCCTCCTCAGCGAGGACCCGGTCTTCGCCCGCGACACCGCGCAGCAACTCGACGCCTTCAACCGCGAGCGCCAGGACATCGAGCGGAAGATCACGGAGGAGGCCGAGCGGATGATCGAGCAGCACTACCTCGGCGAGGCGGGCATCGTGCTCTTCAGCGAGGACTGGCATCCCGGCGTGGTCGGGATCGTGGCCGGCCGGGTGACGCGCAACTACAACCGGCCCTGCATCGTGCTCGGCAACGAGGGCGACCACGCCAAGGGGTCCGGGCGCAGCGTCGACGGCATCAACCTGGTCGACATCCTCGGCAAGTGCCCCGACGGGCTGGCCAGCTGGGGCGGCCATCCCATGGCGGTCGGCGTCTCGCTGCCCAAGGGTGAGCTCGAGGGCTTCCGGGGGCGCTTCGCCGCGGCGGTCCGGGACCACGTGGGCGCCGGCATCGCCGAGGCCCGCCTTGTGATCGCGGCGTGGCTTTTGCCGGACCAGGTGCACGAGGGCCTGATGGACGAGCTGGAGACACTCCATCCCTACGGCCAGGGCAACCCGGAGCCAATCTTCGGCCTCCGCGGCGTCGCGCTCCGGCGCCGGCCGGAGATATTCAAGCTCCGGCACTTCCGGTTCTGGCTCGAGGACTCGCGCGGGCGGTCGCTGAACGGCGTCGCCTGGAAGATGGCGGACCGGATGCCGCCGCTCGGCGTCCCGCTCGACCTCGCGGTCGAGCTCAACTGGAACTTCTTCAATGACCGGCGGATGCTCCAGTTGGAGCTGATCGACTGGCGGCTGGCGCAGCGGGCCTGAGGCCGCCCAACGGCGCTGCGAGGTTGACAGGGTGCGAGGCGCTTAGAGTTTCAGCGCATGGATCCCAACCAGCCGGCTCCCGGGACGACGGCGTCCGTCGCGGTCACCTACGAGGCCTTCGGGGGTGCCCGCAACCCCGAACTCCGGGGGAAAGGGATCCTGACGGTGAGTGGAGGCAAGTACCGCTTTTCCGGCCGGAAGCGCGGGCTTCAGACTGACGACCGGATCGTGGAGATCGAGTTTTCAGCCGGCGAGATCCGCAACGTGACGGCGGTGGAGCGGGCCGTGACCTTCGCGAACGACGGCCTGCTGTCGGGCCGCCGCGGCCAGCGGTTCCTTTTCTATTGCCGGACGCCGGAAGATGCCCGGGAGGCGGCGGCGCTGCTGCCGGCGGCCCAGGACGAGGACCATGCGGCGGGACTGCAGTTCCATGCGCAGATCCGCAGCCTGCCCGGGGTGCGCAGCCGGCTTTCGGTCACGAATGTCATCATCGCGCTGAACGTGGCCGTCTTCCTCGTGATGTCGGGGGTGCTCGGTGGCGGCTGGGTCGAGGTGTCAAACCTGACGCCCTATATCCTCTACGGGGCGAACAATGGGGC
>Ga0302314_10022825_pt1 | contig 10244 bp, 9 predicted proteins | sample III_Palsa_N2_3_FD_200533 | JGI IMG/M metagenome (GOLD analysis project Ga0302314, IMG submission 200533) | Peat permafrost microbial communities from Stordalen Mire near Abisko, Sweden - III_Palsa_N2_3 | ecosystem: Environmental > Terrestrial > Soil > Palsa > Peat permafrost | place: Sweden... | reverse complement strand
AGGCGACGACCCCGGTGCCGTCATATCCGTCGAGTGTCTCCACGGCCTCGACCACCCCGGTGACCGACTCGACCTCGAATGCCAGGTCGGCCAGGAGCGGCGGGCGGGCGTCCGGATGCGCTGACCAGATTCCCAGGCCGGGCTTGGTGAGTAGTCCGCTGACCGTGGTGACCATTCCCAACTGATCGGGATCGGCACGGAGGAGGTCGGCCACGGCGACCAACGACTGGAGGACGAAGTTGTTGAACGGGCCCCCGGCGAATGCCATGCCCCCGGTGACGGTGGGCGTGCCCTCCAGGTCAAGTCCGAGCGCCCTCTGCTGGGCCCGGACCGCCGCCGGAAAGCAGCTGTAGACCTCGGCCACCTCGATCTCCTCCAGCGGTCGACCGAGCCAGGCGGCCGCCGTGTCCCCCAGGACCTGCATGGCCGGCCAGGCGTCGATGCGATCGCGACAGATGACCGACACCGCATGGCTCGACTCGATGCCCACCCGGGGAAAGACCCACCGATCGGTCGGTATCCCGTGGTGCCGCGCCGCCTCCACCGAGCACAGCACCAGCGCCGCGGCCTGGTTGACCGTCCACTGTGTCGAGTGCCACTTGTTGTAGGGAAACGCCAACGGCCGGTTCTCGACCGAGGGGGTGGCGATCCAGTCGGCGTCGAGCCTGCGACCGAAGGCGGCGTCGGGATTACCGGCCGATACGGCGGCGAACCTGGCCCACAGATCGGCCACCTCGGCCCGGTGCCAACCGATCGACCGCCCCTCGGCGGCCCGTAGTGCGTTGTCGATCATGGCGTACTGCTGGACCGGGTCCCACAGCCGGTTGGCCACCTCGACCGGCTCGAGGAGCGGGCCCGACCTTCGGCGCAAGACATCAGGAGCAGCCCCGGGCTGGGACGTCTCGACCGGTGCGTGGCCGGCCTTCTCCTGGTCGCGTGCCCACCGTTTGGCCTCGCCTCCCACCACCAGGGCGACCTCCGAGGCACCCGACAAGATGGCGGCCAGCGCATCGTTGACCAGGCTCTGCTGGGGGATCCCCAACTCGACCAGGTGCGTCGTGGCACCGGCAGCACCTACCCGGTCGGCCACCAGGCGGGCCGGATCCGGATACGTCCAGCTCCCCTGGGGCACCGCGATCCGGTCGATGGCCCGGGCCAGTCGATCCCCACCGGTGTCAGCCAGGGCCTCGACGGCAGCCGACGCCATCAGGGCGCACGCTTCGGCATCGTCCGACGAGATCCCCACACCCACCAGGACGGGCGTGCGGGGATCCAGCTCGGTGCTCACCGGCATCGGAGGGCTCGGGGGCTCACCGGTTCAGCGTCCCGCGGACGGTCCCACGTCCACCCGGCGGTCGCGCAGCTTCCTCCCGAGCTCGCGCCAGGTGATCTCGACCGCGCCTCGGGCCACAGCCTCGGGGCGAGCTCTCTCGGGCAGGTCGTAGTGGGCATGGTGAGGACGGCCCGGCTTCTCCTGGAACCAGGCCTTGCGCATGCCCATCTTCGCGGCAAAGTCGTGCAGTTCGTCCTCCGTGTCCGCGATCAGGTGGGACCAGCGGTCATCGACCGGGCCGAGATGCGCCGCTTGGCGCCAGTCGTCCAGGTAGACCGTCACCGACCCGACTTCCCCCGGCCGCCCGCGCTCAGATGACCCGTCCGGGGTCGCCCGAGCCGTCGACTACAGGGAGGCCCGCCGCCGACCAGGCCTCCATCCCGCCGGCGGCGTTGCGGACGTCGTAGCCGGCGCCGGCCAGGTGCAGGGCAACGGAGCCCGACCGTCCACCTACCCTGCACATGCAGACGATGACCCGGCCGGTAGGCAACTCGGCGACCCGGTCCACCACCTGGCCCATGGGCAGATGCACCGCCGCCGGCGCATGCCCGGCCGCCCACTCGTCGTCCTCGCGGACATCGAGCAGCAGTGCCCCGGCGGTCACCAGACGGTCGGCCTCGGCCGGATCGATGTCGGATACGGACGGGGGCTCGGACGGGGCGGTAGGGGTCACGTCTTCACGGTAGCGGAGCCGGTGGCGGTCGCCGCGCGCTGTGGATCAGTCAGTCGGTCGTGGTCCCAGGTCCATCAGCTCGATGCGAACCCCGTCCGGATCGGTGCAGTAGAGGAACTCCAGCGACGTCGCTCCGATCGGGATGGTGGTGCGGGTCGAACGCACGACCGAACCCCCCAGCGCCTCGATGGCAGCCGCCGTCGCTTCGACGTCGTCGACCCGGAGGCAGAGGTGGGTCAGTCCCAGACCGTTCATGGGCCGCCTGGTGCCGTCCCCTGTGGTGCCCGGGGCGTCGTAGCCGAGGAGCTCGAGCGTGACCCCGTCCTTGGCGATCATCCGCGACCGCAGGCGGACCCCGTCGAGCTCCATGAGGCCGGAGAACTCCTCCCCCACTTCGTGGGCCGCCACCTGCTCGAATCCCAGGGCCTCGCAGTAGAAGCGTTGAGAGAGGTCGAGGTCGGAGACGCAGACACCGAGATGGGAGACGGTGACGCTCACCGGCGGCCTCTGGGCTTCCGGTCAGTCACCGGCAAGGGTTCACGCCGGCTCGGCAGCCAATGTCGCACCCAGTCGGAGCAGCTGGTCGGTGGCCCCGCCCAGGGTCAGCTCGATGTGCTTGGTGTTGAGGAAGAACCGGTGGAGTGGGTACTCACGGTCGACCCCGACCCCGCCGTGGAGGTGGACGGCGGCGTGGACGACGCGTTGGCCGCCGTCGGCCGCCCAGAACTTGGCCACCGCGATCTCCTTCTCAGCCGGGAGTCCTTCGGCGATCCGCCAGGCGGCCTGCCACGCGGTCAAGCGGATGGCTTCGGCGTCCACGTAGGCGTCGGCGGCCCGCTGCCCCACCGCCTGGAAGGTGGCGATCGGCTTGCCGAACTGCTCACGGGTCTTGGTGTACTCGGCCACCAGGGCGAGGGCGGCGGCTGCGGCGCCGGCCTGCTCGAGGGCCAGTGCCGTCGTACTGCGCTGGACCAGCCACTCCACGATGGCCGGCCCTTCCTCGACGGAGCCGAGCAGCGCGTCGGCGCCCACCTGGACCCCGGACAGGATGAACAGGCCTTCGGGCTGACCGTTGTTGGCCTTCTGCACTTCCACGGCCAGACCGTCGGAACCGGTGGGCACGATGAACACGGCCACCCCGTCGGGCTCGATGCGGGCGCTGACCAACACGGCGTCGGCGAAGGTTCCCGACGGCACACACGCCTTGACACCGGTGAGGGCCCAGCCGTCACCGGAGCGCTCGGCCACCACGGCCGGGGCCGAGGTGACACCGCCGAGCTCGACCAGGGCCGTGGTCAGCACGGTCTCGCCGGCGACCACGCCGGGCAGCCACCGCTGCTGCTGGTCGGTGGTTCCGAATCGGGCGATGGCCGGTGCTGCGGCGGCGATGCATTCCACCACCGGCACGTAGGCGGCGGTCCGACCTGCGGCCTCGGCGAGGAGGCCGGTCTCCAGGTAGCCGAGCCCGGCACCTCCGACGTCCTCGGGCAGGGCGATGCCGAGGAGGCCGGCACCGGCCAACTCGGACCACAGCTTGCGGTCGAAGCGCTCACTCGTCGGGTCGGTCTCCATCTCGCGGAGCCGCTCCTGGGTGGACAGGTCGGTGAAGATGCGGTCGGCCAGCTCGCGGACGGCCTCCTGCTCCTCGCTGAATGAGAAGTCCATGGTGTGTCCTCTTTCGTCGGTGCTCGTCGTAGGGGGCCGGGTCAGCGCAACGACCGGGGCATTCCCAGTCCGAATATGGCGATCAGGTCCCGCTGGATCTCGTTGGTGCCGCCGCCGAAGGTCAGGATGACCAGGCTGCGCGCATACATCTCGAGGCGTCCGGCCAGCACCGCCTCGGGTGAGTCCTTGGCCAGGTAGCCGGCCTGCCCGATGATCTCCATCATCAGCTTGAAGGCCTCCATGTAGAACTCGGTGCCGAACACCTTGATCGTCGAGGCATCGGCCACGTCGAGCTGGCCCTGGGTGGCGGTCCACGCCACCTTCCAGTTGATGAGCCTCAGGAATTCGAGTCGGGCATAGATGCGGGCCAGGTGGACCTGCACCCACTCCTGGTCGATCACCCGGCGACCGTCGGCCAGTTTCGTCGCCTGGGCCCACGCCCGGACGTCGGTGACGGACCGCTCGATGATCCCCGGCGAACACAATGTGACCCGCTCGTGGTTGAGTTGGTTGGTGATGAGCGACCAGCCCTGGTTCTCGGTCCCGACCAGGTTGGCCGCCGGCACCCGGACGTCTTCGTAGAACGTGTAGTTGATGTTGTGGTCGCCGAGCAGGTGCATCGGGACGACCTTGATTCCCGGCGTGTCCATCGGGACCACGAACATCGAGATGCCCTTGTGCTTGGCGACGTCCGGGTCGGTCCGGGTGGCCAGCCAGATGTAGTCCGCGTCCCCGGCCAGTGACGTATAGATCTTCTGGCCGTTGATGACGTACTCGTCGCCGTCGCGCACGGCACGGGTCTGCAGCGAGGCGAGGTCGGTGCCTGACTCGGGCTCGGTGTAGCCGATGCAGAAATGGATGTCGCCGGCCAGGATCTTCGGCAGGAAGAACTCCTTCTGCTCCTGGGTGCCGTAGTCCATGAGAGTCGGGCCGACGGTGTTGATGGTCAGCATGGGAACCGGGGCACCGGCCCGCATCGACTCGTCGAAGAAGATGAACTGCTCGATCGGTCCCTTGCCCTGGCCGCCCCACTCGGTCGGCCAGCCGATCCCCAGCCACCCGTCGGTCGCCATCTGCTTGACCACCCGGCGCATGTCGGGTCCGATCCCGTGGCTGCCAGCGAGCTGGGCCTCGACCTCGGGAGTGAGGAGCTTGGCGTAGTACTCCCGCAACTCGTTGCGGAGTGCCTGGTGCTCCTCGGTGTAACCGATCTCCATGGGGTCCCTCCCGGTCAGGTGTAGCCCGCCGCGGGGCGGTCCATCACGACTAGAACACGTTACATTCGACCACCTCGAGGCGCCACCGGCCCTGGCCTCGGGCTCCGGTGTCATCGTCCAGCCGGCAAGCCACTAGAGTTACCGATCGGTAAGTTAGCGGAGGGAACGGGCGACCTGGCGTCGGTGCGCCGTCGCCGGGTCTCGACCGTCGCCTCCCGTCAGTTGGCAACACCGGCATGCAGCACCGGTACGCTGCACCGTCACCGCAGAGCCGCCGCGGCACCGACCGCCCGTCACCGAGGAGCACCACATGCCCGAAGCAGTCATCGTCGCCACCGGCCGGACACCCATCGGCCGAGCCAACAAGGGCTCCCTCGTCGAGTGCCGTCCCGACGACCTCTCGGCGCTGGTCATCCGCGAGGTCCTGGCCAAGATCCCCCAGCTGGATCCCCAGCTGGTCGAAGACGTCATCCTCGGTTGTGGCCAGCCCGCCGGTGAGGCCGGCTACAACGTCGCCCGGGTGGCCGCCATCCTGGCCGGCCTGCCCGACGTGCCCGGCGTGACCGTCAACCGCTACTGCTCGTCCTCGCTCCAGACCATCCGCATGGCCGCACACGCCATCCGGGCCGGTGAGGGCGACGTGTTCATCGCCGCCGGAGTCGAGACCGTCAGCCGCTACCTCTACGGCGCCGCCGACGTCGGCCCCCACAACGAGCAGTTCGCCACCGCCGAAGCGCGCACCGCGTCCCGCACCCCTGCCGCCGGCGAGCCGTGGACGCCGCTCGAAGGAGTCTTCCCCGACGTCTACATCGCCATGGGGCAGACGGCAGAGAACGTGGCCGAGTTCAAAGGTGTGACCCGCGAGGAGCAGGACGAGTTCGCACTGAACTCCCAGCTGAGGGCAGTGGCGGCCCAGGAGCGTGGATTCTTCGATCGGGAGATCATCCCGGTGACCCTGGCCGACGGCACCGTCGTCACCAAGGACGACGGCCCCCGTCCCGGCACCACACTCGAGAAGCTGGCCAGTCTCAAGCCGGTGTTCCGGGAGGGTGGCACCATCACCGCCGGCAATGCCTGCCCACTCAATGACGGCGCCGCCGCCGTGGTCGTCATGAGTGACACCAGGGCCAAGGAGCTCGGCATCACCCCATTGGCCCGGATCGTGGCCAGCGGTGTCACCGGACTCAATCCCGAGATCATGGGACTCGGCCCGGTCGAGGCGATCCGCCAGGTGCTGGGCCGGGCCAAGATGACCATCGACGACATCGACCTCGTGGAGATCAACGAGGCGTTCGCCGCCCAGGTCGTCCCATCGGCCAAGGAGCTCGGCATCAGCTACGACAAGCTGAACGTGAACGGCGGGGCCATCGCCCTGGGCCACCCGTTCGGCCAGACCGGAGCCCGCATCATGACCACGCTGATCAACGGCCTGGAGGACGCCGACAAGACGTTCGGCCTGGAGTCGATGTGCGTCGGGGGCGGCCAGGGAATGGCCATGGTGGTCGAGCGCCTGTCGTAGGGAGAATCGATCCACCGGTTCCGTCGGGCGACCGGGAACGCAGCGTTTGATGACGGCCGCGGGGCATGTGCCCTGCGGCCGTCGACGCGTCCGAGATCCGGCGCCGCTACTTCGGGTCGGTCAGTTGATCGGTCGGTGCAGCAACGGGTCGGTCGGGAGTCGGCCAGCTCAGTCGGCAACGACCTCGATGGCGTACTCGGGGCAGTTGGCGATGGCCAGGCGCGCCTTGTCCTCCAGCTCCGGCGGCACACTGCCATCGCCGATCACCGACGACAGGCCGTAGTCGTCGACCGAGAACAACTCGGGGGCCAGCCCGTAGCAGCGGGCGTGCCCGGTGCACTTCTCCGGGTCGACCCGGATCCTCACGGGAACACCACCGGGACGCTGCGGGGCCCCCGCACCTGACCGCCGACCCAGGTCACCTCCGCCCCGTCCTCGATGCGGAACTCGGGAATGCGCTTCAGCCACTCCTCGATGGCCACCCGCAGCTCCATCCGGGCCAGGTTGGATCCGGCGCAGCGGTGGATGCCGGAGCCGAAGGCCACGTGGCGGTTGTGGGCCCGGTCGAGGATCACCGTTTCCGGGTTATCGAACGCGGCGGGGTCGCGGTTGGCGGCCGGGAAGTTCATGAGGACCTTGTCATCAGCCTTCATCGGGCACCCCTGGAACTCGATGTCGCCGGTCACCACCCGGGCCATGGTCACCGGTGAGTAGGCCCGCAGGAGCTCTTCGACGGCCAGCGGCATGGCGTCGGGATCGGTGGCCAGTGTCTTGGCGTCCTCGGGGTGAGTGGCCAGGTGCCAGAGTGACGACCCGATGGCGCTCCACGTGGTGTCCACCCCGGCGATGAGGGTCAGCGCGGCCACACCGAGCACGATCGAGTCCTCGAGAGGCTGTCCGTCGACCTCGGTCTGGAGCAGCGCGCTCAACAGGTCGTCACCTGGGTGCTGCTTACGCCGCTCCACCTCGCTGACGAAGTACTCGATGAGGCCGATGGTGCCCTCGCGACGCACCTCCTCGTCGTCGGCGAACTCGAGTACGGCCCGGACCCAGCCGGTGAATGTGTCGGACAGCTCGGCCGGGACGCCGAGAATGGCGGCGATGACCCGGACCGGGATCTGCTGCGCATAGTCGGCCGCGGCATCGGCCCGGCCGTCGGCCACGAAGCCCTCGACCAGTCCGGCGCACAGCTCCCGGGTCATGGCCTCGTAGCTCTCGACCTTGCGGTGCGAGAACCACGGCAACAGGAGTCGGCGGGTGAAGGTATGGAGCGGCGGGTCGGCCGAGATCGGTGGCACGCCGTACGGCAGGACCTGTTCCTCGGGCTCCTCGCCGGTGAACGGGATCACCGTGATGTCGAGCGAGCTGAAGTGCTCGATGTCGTGGGCCAGGTCCACGACGTCCTTGTAGGTCGTGGGCAGCCACGTGCTCCCACGCCGATCGGTGTGGGCGACCGGGCAGGTCTGCCGCAGTTCGTCCCAGATGCTGAACGGGTCATCCACGTAGGACCGGCTGAGGACGTCGAAATCGGTCCCCCAGTCGGTGACCGGACGAACGTCGGCCATCGCACACCTCACAGATCGGGAGCAACAAATTGTCGCTCGATGTTGCATTGTTGCACGCGGTGGGCGACACAGGCCCGCGAATGGGCCGGCCTCACCCTTTCGGAGCGCGTCGTCCCTGGTCAGTCGGGTGTCGGTCGACTCAGATGGTCAGTCCGCCATCGACCGACAGCACCGCACCGGTCGTGTAGGACGACTCGTCGGAGGCCAGGAAGGCGATCGAGGCGGCAATTTCGGACGGCGTCGAGAACCCCAGAGGCGACATGATCTTGGTGAGTTGCTTGGGATCGGCCCCCTCGGGCAGCCCGAAGGCGCCCAGAAGAGGAGTGTCGGTACCTCCGGGAGCCACCACGTTGGCCCGCACCCCCTGACCGAGGTATTCGGCCGCCAGCGCCTTGGTGAACATCAACAGTCCACCCTTGGACGCGCAGTACGCGGCCGAGTATGCCTGTCCCATCAGCGCGGTGTTGGACGCCACGTTGACGATGGAGCCGCCGTGCTCCAGCAGGTGGGGCAGTGCGGCCCGGCACACCAGGAACGGACCCGTCAGATTGACGGCCAGGATCTGCTGCCACCGCTCGAACGGCATCTCGGCTGTGTTGTAGAACCCGCCGATTCCGGCCACATTGCAGACCACCCGGGGTGGGCCCTGGTCGGCCAGGATCGACGTCATGGTGGCGGTCACCGAGGATTCCGAGGTGACGTCGCACGGGTAGGCCACGGATGTCCCGCCATCGGCGACGATGCCGGCGACCGTCTCGGCCACCGCGTCAGCCGAAACGTCCAATGCGGCCACCGATGCGCCCTCGGCCGCCAGGCGGCGGGCTGTGGCCCGACCGATTCCCGAGCCGGCACCGGTGACCACCGCCACCCGACCTTCGAAGCGGGGAACGATGAAACTGGCGATGGCCGCGTCGGCGGCGTCGTGCTCTTCGCCCCCTCGACCCATGGAGACGCGCTGGATCGGGCTCATGACTTGCCTCCGTCACTAGGTGATGCCGGTGCCGGGGCGAACCGCTCCCGCAGGGTGTGCTTCAAGATCTTGCCGGCCGGGTTCCGGGGGACGGCGTCGACCAGCTCGAGCTGCTCGGGAATGGCATTCACCCGCAGCCCCCGACCCCGCAGGTACTCCCCCATGGTGGCGAAGTCGAACGTCTGTCCCGCCGCCATCGCCACCACTGCACACGCCCGCTCACCCGTCTTCGGATCGGGCAGGCCGATCACGGCCACGTCGGCCACAGCCGGATGTCCGTAGAGGAGGTCCTCCACTTCCTTGGCCGAGATGTTCTCGCCGTGGCGGATGATGATGTCCTTCAGGCGGCCGGTGATGGTCACGTAGCCCTCGGCGTCGACCACCCCGAGATCTCCGCTGCGGAAGTAGCCCTCGGCGTCGAACGCGTCGGCATCGAGCGAAGGATCGAGGTATCCCCGGATGACCTGGGGTCCCTTGAGGCGGATCTCCCCTTCGATCCCGGGCCCGGCCCGCGATCCGTCCAGCGCCACCACGATCAGTTCGACCCCGGGGGTCGGACGACCCTCGGTATCGGCCAACTTCTGGTCCGGGTCCTCCGTCGTGGCCATGACCACGATGGGGGCCTCGGTGAGCCCGTAGCCCGAGACGATCCCGACCCCGCCGATCTCCTCTTTGAGGTCGTGGTGGAGCTGGGGAGGCTTCGGCGCCCCGCCACCGGGATAGGAGCGCACATGCGGGAAGATCGAACCATCACCCGCCGCCCGCTGGGCAGCCAGGTAGGCCATGTGGAAGGGCGTGCCCGAGCCGGCCAGGGTCACCCCGTTGGCAGCCAGGAATGCCGGGGTCCCGGTCGGGTCGAAGGCTTCGGTGATGAGCAGGGTGCACCCGGTGAACAGCGAGGCGATCAACCAGCCGATCCCGCCGATGTGGGTAAAGGGGAAAACCAGGGCCGACACGTCGTCCCCCCTGATGTCCAGACACTCGGCCATGGCCAGTGCCGATGCCATGACGGTGAGATCGGTGTGGGGAGCGCCTTTGGGGTCCGCCGTCGTGCCCGACGTATAGAACAGCCAGCGGACCGGCGCGTCGGCCGACGATTTGGGCAGTGCGGCCACCGGTGGCAGCGACGACGGGTCGCCGTCGGGAAGCTCGCGGTCGACCACGAGCACCGACAGACCCGGGCGGTCGGCGGCCAGCTCGTGGGCCATCGCCTCGAAGTCGAAGCCACGGTAGACGGTGGGCACCACGAGCAACGACGCACCGCTCTGTTCGGTGATGAACCCGACCTCGCGGTGGCGGTAG
>Ga0302314_10022823_pt1 | contig 10245 bp, 9 predicted proteins | sample III_Palsa_N2_3_FD_200533 | JGI IMG/M metagenome (GOLD analysis project Ga0302314, IMG submission 200533) | Peat permafrost microbial communities from Stordalen Mire near Abisko, Sweden - III_Palsa_N2_3 | ecosystem: Environmental > Terrestrial > Soil > Palsa > Peat permafrost | place: Sweden... | reverse complement strand
GTGACGGCCGCGTCCATCCAGACGCCGGCTTTCTTATGAGGTTTGAATGATGACACGCCAAGTCATGCGCCAAGTTCCGCGCCACGTCCGGCTCGGTATGCTGACCCCTTCGTCCAATACCGCGCTGGAGCCGATCACGAACGCGATGCTGGCCGGCACGGCCGATGTCTCGGTGCATTTCTCGCGCTTCAAGGTGACAGAAATCGCCTTGTCCGAAACCGCGCTGGCCCAATTCGACGACAGCGAGATCCTGCGGGCGGCCGAATTGTTGGCGCACGCAAAAGTCGATGTCATCGCCTGGAACGGAACATCGGCGAGCTGGCTCGGTTTCGACCGCGACGAACGTCTGTGCGAACGCATCACCGCGTCGACCGGTATTCAGGCGCGCACGACCGTGCTCGCCTATCGCGATCTGTTCCGGCGTCTCGGCACCAAACGAATCGGGCTGGTGACGCCCTATCGCAAGGATGTCCAGGACAAGATCATCGGCAATTGGGGCTCCGAAGGATTGCACTGCATCGCGGAGCGCCATCTGTCGCTGCAGGATAATTTTTCGTTTGCTGAAGTGCCGGAAGCCGAGGTCGCACGTTTGATCGAAGAAGTCGTGCGCGAGGGCTGCGACGCCGTGGCGGTGGTTTGCACCAATATGCGCGGCGCCGGGGCTGCCGGGGTGCTCGAAGCGAGGCTCGGCGTGCCGGTCTTCGATTCGATTGCCGTAACGCTGTGGACATGCTTGATCGCGACCGGAATAGATCCGGCGCGTATCGAGGGCTGGGGTGGGTTGTTCAACGATCCCGCCCTCACGGGGATCGCTGGCCCGCACCAGGATACTCAGAGGTCGTCAGCTTCATGAACCGCACGAAATCAGCAATTACCAAGATCAAGGCCAAAGCCGAGCCCAAGCCGCGGCGTCGCGTGACGGCGCTGCCGCGTCGGCAATTGCGGGTGCCGCGCGCCGGCCTTTACGAGCAGGCCGCGACCCGGCTTCGCCTGTTGATCGTGCGTGGCGATCTGGCGCCTGGACAGCAATTGCTCGAGACCGATCTGTCGGACGCACTTGGAGTCTCGCGCACCCCGCTGCGCGAAGCGCTGAAGCAGTTGGCGTCTGAAGGTCTGGTCGAACTTCGCCTCAACCGCAGCACCATCGTAACACCCCTTCGCCGCGACGAATTAATCGAATTGTTCGAGGCGCTGAGCGGTATCGAACGCTGCGCCGCGGAGCTTGCCGCGACCCGGATGGTGGCGCGCGATCTGGAGCAGCTCGAAGCGATGCAGGAGCGCATCGAATGGCATCACGATCACGGCGAGATGCGTGACTATTTCGAGGTCAACCAGCAAATTCACCGCGCCATTGTCGGCTTTGCCCGCAACGGCGTGCTGAAGGCGACGCATCACGTCTTGCTGCCGCGGGCCGAGCGCGCGCGGTTCTTCGGTCTGTCGGTGCTGGGACGATGGGACGAATCGGTGCGCGATCATCAGGAGATACTGGATGCATTCAAAGCGCGCGATGCGGACCGGGCCGGACAATTGCTGGGGCAGCACGTTCGCCGCACCGGTGAGGTCGTGGCCGGCACGCTGCCTGTTCATACCGACGCCGCCGGCTCAGTGAAAGCGCCGAGCAACGTCCGAGCCACGGTGAAACGAAAGGCCGGGCTGTGAAAATCCTGCTGCTCAATCCCAACACCACCACCGCCGTCACCGATTTGCTCGCGGCCGCCGGTGCCAAGGTCGCTTCGCCCGGGACCGAATTGGTGACGGCGACCGCCGCGCGCGGCGTGCCCTATATCGCGACTCGCGCCGAAGCCCAGATCGGCGGCGCGATTGCGCTTGAAATGCTGGCTGCGGCCGGTCCCGACGTCGATGCCGCCGTTATCGCCGCGTTCGGCGATCCGGGCCTGTTCGGCGCGCGCGAACTGTTCGATTTTCCGGTGGTCGGTCTTGCCGAGGCTGCGATGCTGACCGCCTGCATGCTCGGGCGAAAGTTTGCCATCGTGACCTTCGCCCGCGCGCTCGGACCCTGGTATCAGGAATGCGTCACCATGCACGGCATGGATGCGCGCTGCGCCGGCATCCGCACCCTCGACGGCGCGTTCAAATCCATTTCCGATGTCCAGGCCGAGAAAGAGGAGATGCTGGTGGCGCTGGCGAACCGCGCCGTCGAGCAGGACGACGCCGACGTCGTCATCCTGTCCGGCGCGCCTTTGGCCGGCCTCGCCGACAAGGTCCGCGATCGCATTACGGTTCCCGTCGTCGATCCGACTGCCGCCGCCGTGCGTCAGGCTGAGACGCTGGTCGCCTTGAAGCCGCGCAAGGCCGTCGCCGGGACATTCCGCCGTCCGGATCCGAAGCCGACCATCGGGTTGGCGGAGCCGTTGGCCGCGGTGATCGAACATCGCCGGTCGACAGATGCGAAAGGAGGGTCTCGCCAATGACGTTCGATACCATCATCCGCGGCGGCACGGTCGCCACGGCTGCCGATACCTTTGCCTGCGACATTGCCATTCGCGACGGGCGCATCGTGGCGCTGGGACATGACCTCGGCACGGCTACGAGCATCATCGACGCGACCGATCGGCTGGTGCTGCCCGGCGGTATCGACAGCCATGTTCACTTCGCCCAGCCTTCGGGCGACGGCATCGTGATGGCCGACGGCTTTGCCACCGGCACGCGGTCGGCGGCATTCGGCGGCAACACCACGGTGCTGCCATTTTGTCTGCAGGAGAAAGGCCAGACGCTGCGTCAGGCGCTGCGGCACTATCATTCGCTGGCGGACGGCGAATGCCATATCGACGTGGCCTTTCACCTCATCGTCACCGATCCGACCGAACAGGTGCTCGGGCAGGAGCTGCCGGCTTTGGTCGAGGACGGCTATACCTCGCTCAAGGTGTTCATGACCTACGAGGGGCTGGCGCTGTCGGACCGCGAGTTGCTGGAGACCATGGCGGTAGCGCGCGAGACCGGCGCGGTGCTGATGGTGCACGCGGAAAACTTCGACGCGATCCGCTTTCTCACCGATCGCCTCGAACGCGGCGGCAATACCGCGCCGCGCTTTCATGCGACGTCGCGGCCGATCCCGGTCGAGCGCGAGGCGACCCATCGCGCGATTTCGCTCTCCGAGCTGATCGATGTTCCCATCATGATCGTGCATGTCTCGAACCGCGAGGCGATGGACGAAATCCGCCGCAACATGGAGGGTAGCAAATATGTCTGCTCGCCGCCGCCGCGCGATGTCGCAAGCCAGCAGGCGTGCTGGGAGGGTCTGCAGCAGAAGGTGTTTTCGGTATTCTCGTCCGATCATTGTCCGTTCCGCTATGACGACCCGCAGGGCAAGCTGGCCCCCAAGGGCCGCACCAGTTTTCGCTGGGTGCCGAACGGAATTCCCGGCGTCGCGACGCGGCTTCCTATCCTGTTCTCCGAAGGCGTCGTCAAGGGCCGGATCGACCTCAATTCCTTTGTCGCGCTGAGCGCGACCAATCACGCCAAGATCTACGGCCTCTATCCGCGCAAGGGAACCATCGCGGTCGGATCGGACGCCGACATCGTGCTGTGGGATCCGAAACGAAAGGTCACGATCAGCCACGACCTGATTCATGATGGCTCGGACTACACCCCCTATGAAGGGCTCGAGGTGACGGGCTGGCCGGTCCTGACCATGGTACGCGGGCGCGTCGTGGTCGACGATGGCGTGCTGGTCGGCGCCAAAGGTTACGGCACCTATTTGCCGCGGACCAAGCCGCCGGTGGGCGCCGCGCCGTAGTGGCCTCCGCAACACGCCATCGCTGCAACCACGATCTGGGCTTAAGGAGATCCACATGCCCCACGCGACAACAGATGATGGAGTGCGTTTGTATTTCGAGGAAACCGGATCGGGGCATCCGCTGATCCTGGTCCATGAATTCGCCGGCGATCTGCGCAGCTGGGAGCAGCAGATGCGTTATTTCGGCAAGCGCTACCACACCGTCGCCTTCAATGCGCGCGGTTTTCCACCGTCTGAAGTGCCGGAGCATGTCTCGTCCTATTCGCAGGCCCGCGCCGCCGATGACATTCTCGCCGTGCTCAATCATATCGGCGAGCGACAGGCGCATATCGTCGGTCTCTCGATGGGCGGATTTGCCACGCTGCATTTCGGGCTGCGGCACCCGGAGCGGGCGTTGTCGCTGTGCATCGGCGGCTGCGGCTATGGCGCCGAGCTCGACAAGCGCGAGACCTTCCGGGCCGAAGCCGACGTGATCGCCGCCATGATAAGGAGCGCGGGCATGCCGGCCTTCGCCGAACGCTACGCCTATGGGCCGACCCGCGTGCAATATGAGAACAAGGATCCGCGCGGCCACGCCGAGTTCAAGAAAATGCTGGCCGAACATTCCGCGACCGGATCGGCCAACACCCAGCAGGGCGTGCAGAAGGAGCGGCCGTCGCTCTATACGCTGGTCGAGGAAATGCGGCGCATCACCGTGCCGACGCTGGTCATTACCGGGGACGAAGACTGGCCGTGCCTGATGCCGGGCATCCTGATGAAGCAAAGCATTCCCTCGGCAGCGCTGGTGGTGATGCCGAATGCGGGCCACGCGATCAATATCGAGGAGCCGGAAGAATATAACCGACTGGTCGGCGATTTCCTCTCCCAGGTCGAAAGCGGCCGCTGGCCGAACCGCGATCCCCGCGCCGTCAGCGCCTCCATCACAGGAATGAAGTAGCGCGAGCGCCGCATCGCAGGGGGTAGCTCGCTGTCGTTGACCTCTATTCTTGCTGATTTTTAATCCTCCGCCGCCGAACGCGGGCCATGGCGCCTTCGACCAACCCTCATCGAAAGAGGAGGTCGCCATGAAACATCTTGCTATCAAATCCGTCGCCTTGTTTGCGGCGCTGGCTGTCAGCACGGCGGCCAACGCCGGAACATATGACTACACCGAGCACTACGATTATATCCGCAAGCCCCAGCTCAGCGATGCGCAGATCGACTCGCAGATTCAGATAGACACGGTGGCTTGCGATAATGCCGTCGGCATGCAGCAGGGCAAGCCTTCCGCAAGCTATCGCAGCTGCATGTTGCAACACGGCTGGAAGTACAGCTTTCTGTCGCGAACCAGGGTGCAGACGTCACGCGCGCCCGCCGATCCCTATTTCAGCTCCAACGCCAAGGTCGCGCCCGGACACTTCATTGATCATGACAACGGCATGGACTGCCAGAACATGGGCGGCGCGGAAGTTTGCGATCCGCCGCAGGGCACCGTGCACTATTTCAACCCGGACCAGAACCTGCCTTGCACCCGCACCGGTGCGATGTCGATTTGCTCGAACATGTGAGTCCGATGACGCCCGGCGCGGTGATACAGGCCCTATCGGGCCACCGCGCCGGCGGGGCCGTGTAAGTCCCGTCGCCCATCCGCCCTTCGCGCTTGCAGGCGAGAGCGGCGCAAACAGATAATCGTCGCCCGGCGATCCCGGCGAAGAGCCGGTTGTTTTGCAAATCGCGGCCATGCCGGTCATACTCCCGAACCGCGAGCACGATTCTCGCCGTCCATCCGATATGCGGAGCGGGCGGCGCCTAATGGAAGCGTGTTTGCGAACGAACAAGAGCTCTTTATGGGAGGTTCGAATGATGGATCGGCGTCAGTTGATCACGCGATCCGGCACGGCGCTTGCCGCGCTCGGCTCCGGCACGGCTTTCGGTTCGCTGCGGGCGCTGGCCGCGGATACGGTCACCCTACCGTTCGAGAATGGTGAGCGTCCGCTGGTCAAATATCCGCAGAAGCGGCTGATGATTGGTCTCACCAGCCGGCCGCCGCAATTGGAGACGCCGTTCGCGGTGTTCGATGAGAACGTCATCACTCCGAATGATGCGTTCTTCGTGCGCTACCATCTCGCCGGCATCCCCTATGACATCGACCCCGACATTTTTTCGATCGAGGTCAAAGGCAAGGTCGACAAGCCGGTCAAATTGTCGCTGGCCGACGTCAGGAAGATGGCTGCGGTCGAACTGGTGGCGGTCAATCAATGCTCGGGTAACAGCCGCGGTTTCTTCGAGCCGCGAGTCGCGGGCGGTCAGCTCGCCAATGGCGCCATGGGCAACGCGCGATGGAAGGGTGTTCCGCTCAAGGCCGTTCTCGATATGGCCGGCGTGCAGGCCGGCGCCAGGCAGGTCATGTTCGGCGGCATGGACGGTCCGGTATTCGACAAGACCCCCGACTTTGCCAAGGCGCTCGATATCGATCATGCCCGCGATGGCGAGGTGATGCTGGCCTATGCGATGAACGGCGCGGATTTGCCGCTGCTCAATGGCTTTCCGCTGCGGCTGGTCGTGCCCGGCTATTACGGCACCTATTGGGTGAAGCATCTCAACGAGATCACCGTGCTGGACAGTGTGTTTGACGGCTTCTGGATGAAGTCGGCCTATCGCATTCCGGACACCGATTGCGCGTGCGTCGAGCCGGGAACCTCGCCCAAGGCGACCATTCCAATCAACAAGCTCAACATCCGCTCGTTCGTCACCAATCTGACTGGCGGCGCGAAGGTGAAGGCGGGACCCGTGCTTCTCAAGGGCATCGCGTTCGACAGCGGCAAGGGGATCAAGGACGTCAGCGTTTCGACCGATGGTGGCGCGACGTGGCAGGCAACCAAGCTCGGCAAGGATCTCGGCAATTACTCGTTCCGTGAATGGCAGTTGCCGGTCACGCTTTCGGCTGGAGCGCACGACATCAAGGTGCGCGCGACCAACCAGGCGGGACAGACGCAGCCGGACAAGCCGCTCTGGAACCCGCCCGGCTACATGCGCAACGTGATCGAGACCACATCCGTGACGGCGGCTTGAGGGAGAACGAACATGTCAATCTGGAAAATGACTGTTCGCGCGGCCATATCGATTCTGGCGATCGGCACCGGGCCGATGATTTCGATCGCAAAGCCGATCTCCTATCAATTGCCCGAGGAGACCGCGGCATTTGGGCCCGGTCCGAACCAGGATGCGGTGCTGGGTAACTGCGCCGCGTGTCACTCGGCCGACTACATCAAGACCCAGCCTCAAGGGCCGGCCTTCAAAAAGGACTTCTGGCAGGCCGAGGTGACGAAAATGATCAAAGTCTATGGCGCGCCGATCGATGACGCCGACGTCAGCAAGATCGTCGACTATCTGGTGGCGACCCATTAACCTTGCGTAAGACGCGGGCGCAACGGATTCGATCCCGCGTTTCGAACGCGGGATACTATCCTGGTGCGCGGATTTGCGCGCCCACCAATAACAGGTCAAGCTCAAGCAATTGACTGAAGGAAATGTCATGCCCGCCTTTCCGACCTCGACCACTGTGTTCGACTCCATCCTGTTCCGCGACGCGTTCGGTACGCCGGGTATGCGTGAAGTGTTTTCGGATTTCAGCCTGATCTCCCGCTATGGCGAGGTCGAGGTTGCGCTCGCAAAGGCCGAGGCGCGCTGCGGCGTGATTCCGCGTGAGGCCGCCGACGAAATCGCCGGGCGGACCGATGTTTCGAAACTTGATTTCGATCTGCTGCGCCAGGAGACCGATGTCGTCGGCTATCCGATCCTGCCGCTGGTGCGTCAGATAGTGAAGCAATGCGGCGAGGCTGGACGCTACGTGCATTGGGGCGCGACCACGCAGGACATTATGGACACGGCGGTCGTCCTGCAGGTGCGCGATGGCCTCAAAATCATCGAGCAAGACATCGCCGCGCTGCGCGGTATCCTCGCCGATTTGTCGCGGCGCTATCGCGACACGCCGATGGCGGGCCGCACCCATCTGCAGCAGGCGCTGCCGGTGACGTTCGGTTACAAGACCGCGATCTGGCTCGCGATGTTCGACCGTCATGCCGAACGCCTTGCGCAATTGAAGCCGCGCGTGCTGGTCGGCCAGTTCGCAGGCGCTGCCGGCACGCTGGCCTCGCTCGGCGACAAGGGTTTTGATGTCCAGCGGGCGCTGTGCGAGGAACTCTCGCTCGGCGTTCCCGTCTCGACCTGGCACGTCGCGCGCGACGGCTTTGCCGAAGTGGTGAATTTCTTCGGCCTGGTGACCGGCTCGCTCGGCAAGATCGCGCTCGACATCATGATCATGGCCTCGACGGAATTCGCCGAGCTCTATGAACCCTTTGTGAAGGGGCGCGGCGCGTCCTCGACCATGCCGCAGAAGCGCAATCCGATCTCGTCGGAATTGATGCTGGCGGCGTGCAAAGGCGTGCGTCAGCATGCCGGCCTGATGCTGGATGCGATGGTGCAGGATTTCGAGCGCGCGACCGGGCCGTGGCATGCCGAGTGGATCGCGCTTCCGGAAAGTTTTGTTCTGACCGCGGGCGCGCTGCATCAGGCCAAATTCGCGTTGGGCGGTCTGATCGTTGATGAGAAAAAGATGGCCGAGAATCTCGATATCAGCCGTGGCCTGATCGTCGCCGAAGCCGTGATGATGGGACTGGCGCCCGACATCGGGCGGCAGGAGGCGCATGACGTGGTCTACGACGCCTGCCGGCTTGCCAACGAGAAAGGCATCGCGCTTGCAGACGCGCTGTCGGCGGACGCGCGGGTTTCCGAACGCATCGACCGTGCCTCGCGCCTGAAATGGTGGATCGAGTGTTGGCCGGCGCAAAGCGCTGAGGCCAAGCGCTGGTTGCGGGAACGGCGCTCGGCATTCTGGCATTCCGGAACATCGACGAGATCGGGTTCCGGCGGACCATTCTTGTGGTATTGCGGTTTTCCGGCGCCTCGCTCGCGTTTGCTTGATCGGCCGGATTTCGCGGAAGCTTGCGGACGCGGATGGATTTGGATTACCACTGCATCACGTCAGGCATCGCTTCCGTGGGAAATCATGACCGCACATCAACGCCATTTTTCGTCGCCGATCGATCCCGTCAAGCTCGACCGGCTGGCCGAGGTCGCCATAAAAGTCGGGCTGCAATTGCAGGCCGGACAGGATCTCTTGCTGACGGCGCCGACGGTGGCGCTGCCGCTGGTGCGCAAGATCGCCGAGCATGCCTACAAGGCCGGCGCCGGCCTGGTGACGCCGATTTTTTCCGACGAAGCGATCACGCTGTCGCGCTATAAATTCGGCCATGACGGCAGCTTCGACCGCGCCGCAAGCTGGCTTTATGAGGGGATGTCGAAAGCCTTTGCCGCCAATACCGCGCGGCTGGCGATCGTCGGCGACGATCCGATGCTGCTCTCGGGTCAGGATCCGGCCAAGGTGGCGCGCGCCAGCAAGGCCAATTCCATTGCCTACAAGCCGGCGCTGGAGCGGATCGTCAGCTTCGATATCAACTGGAACATCATCGCCTATCCGAGTCCGTCATGGGCAAAGCAGGTATTTCCCGACGACGAAGAGGATGTCGCCGTCGGCAAGCTGGCGGACGCCATTTTCGCGGCCTCGCGGGTCGATCGTGACGACGCCGTCGACGCCTGGAAAAAGCACAATGCGACCTTGCGCAGCCGGACCGAATGGCTGAACGGGCAGCGCTTCAGCGCGCTGCATTATTCAGGGCCCGGCACCGATCTGACGATCGGGCTGGCCGACGGCCATGAATGGGAGGGCGGCGCCTCGACGGCCAAGAACGGCATCACCTGCAACGCCAATATCCCGACCGAGGAAGTCTTCACCACGCCGCATGCGCGGCGGGTCGACGGGCATGTCGTCAGTTCCAAGCCGCTGTCCTACCAGGGCTCGCTGATCGACAACATCGCGGTGAAGTTCGAAGCCGGACGCATCGTCGAGGCCAAGGCCTCGCGCGGCGAGGAAGTGTTGAACAAGGTGCTCGACACCGACGAGGGCGCGCGCCGGCTCGGCGAAGTGGCGCTGGTGCCGCATTCATCGCCGATCTCGAAAAGCGGGCTGCTGTTCTTCAACACGCTGTTCGACGAGAACGCCGCCTGCCATATCGCGCTCGGCCAGTGCTATTCGAAATGCTTTATCGACGGCACCAAGCTGTCGCCCGAGCAGATCGCGGCGCAAGGCGGCAACAAGAGCCTGATCCATATCGACTGGATGATCGGCTCGGACCAGATCGACATCGACGGCATTCACGCCGATGGCCGCCGCGTTCCGGTGTTCCGCAAGGGCGAATGGGCCTGACGGGTCTCTCGACGTCTAGCCTGGAGTCTGATTCAGCTTCGCTGAATCAGACTCATCGTTCATTCGATCACGCCTTGCGGCTGTCGTGGACATGCAGGTCTACGCCCTGTGGGTCTCTGATGGTCGATACCGCGATCAGCGAAATCAGCGAAAGGATCGCGATGTAGACGCCGACGCGCCAAGA
>Ga0302314_10022822_pt1 | contig 10245 bp, 9 predicted proteins | sample III_Palsa_N2_3_FD_200533 | JGI IMG/M metagenome (GOLD analysis project Ga0302314, IMG submission 200533) | Peat permafrost microbial communities from Stordalen Mire near Abisko, Sweden - III_Palsa_N2_3 | ecosystem: Environmental > Terrestrial > Soil > Palsa > Peat permafrost | place: Sweden... | reverse complement strand
GTGACGTTCATCAGGTGATTGAGGAGACGTCCGATCTCGCAATAGAGGACGCGGATGATCTGCGCGCGGCGCGGAATCTCCAGGCCCATGAGCCGCTCGATGGCGAGCACGAAGGCGTGCTCCTGGTTCATCGGGGCGACGTAGTCCAGGCGGTCGAAATAGCCGGTGTTCTGGGTGTAAGGCCGCGCCTCGATCAGCTTTTCGGTGCCGCGGTGAAGCAGGCCGATGTGCGGATCGACGCGCTCCACGAGCTCGCCGTCGAGCTCGAGGACAAGGCGCAAAACACCATGTGCAGCAGGATGTTGCGGGCCGAAGTTGATGTTGAATTTGCGCACCGGTGTCTCAGGGACGGCCGGCGGCGGCGCTTCGGGCGCGATGGCGGGCAGAGTCTCGCTGCTCATGTCGCCGGCTCCTTGTCGTCTCCGCCAGGCAGCTTCACCGGATACCCCTGCCCCGGTTTGGCGTAGTCAGCGCCCTCCCACGGCGAGAGGAAATCCCAACTGCGGAACTCCACCGATTTGACGGGTTCGTAGACGACACGTCGCAGTTCGTCGTCGTAGCGCACCTCCACGTAGCCGGTCATCGGGAAGTCCTTGCGCATCGGATGGCCGTGAAAGCCATAGTCGGTGAGCAATCGGCGCAGGTCCGGGTGGCCCGAGAAAAAGATCCCGTACATGTCGAAGGCTTCGCGCTCGAACCAGTCGGCGCCGGGATAGACGCCTGTCACCGACGGCACGGCCGTATCCTCGTCAGTCTCGACCTTGACCCGCACCCGTCGGTTCTTGGAGAGCGACAGCAGGTGATAAACGACGTCGAAGCGGCGGCCGCGCTGGGGGAAGTCCGCCCCGCAGATATCGATGAGCTGCTGGAAGCGAAGGTCCGGCGAATCGCGCAGGGCCGTCAGGGCCGCGACGATCCCAGCCGCTTCGAGGGTCACCGTAAGCTCGCCGAATGCGACCGTGGGCGTCCCCTCCCCGCAGGCAGCGACAACGCGCTCGCCCAGCGCGGTCAGCTCCTCGTCCGGCACGCGCCAGTTCATCGCTCGATGGTCCCGGTGCGCCGGATCTTCTTCTGAAGCTGGAGCACGCCATAGACCAGGGCTTCCGCCGTGGGCGGGCACCCGGGCACGTAGATATCCACCGGCACGATGCGGTCACAGCCGCGCACCACCGAATAGCTGAAGTAGTAATATCCGCCGCCGTTGGCGCAGCTGCCCATGGAAATGACGTACCTGGGCTCCGGCATCTGGTCGTAGACCTTGCGCAGAGCCGGAGCCATCTTGTTGGTCAGAGTGCCGGCGACGATCATCACGTCGGACTGGCGGGGCGAGCCGCGTGGGGCGAAGCCGAACCGCTCCAGGTCATAGCGCGGCATGGCCGCCTGCATCATTTCCACCGCGCAGCAGGCGAGGCCGAAGGTCATCCACATCAGCGAGCCCGTGCGCGCCCAGTTGATGAGATCGTCGGCGGCGGCGACCACAAAGCCCTTGTCGGCCAGCCTGCCGGAGACGCCGTCGAAATAGGGATCGTGCGCCTTGGGGTCATAGCCTTCCACGGCGACGCGTCCCGCCGCAAGCGCCGAGGGCCTGGGTGGAACAATCACTCCCATTCGAGAGCGCCTTTCTTCCATTCGTAGATGAAGCCCACCGTGAGAACGCCCAGGAACACGGTCATGCTCCAGAAGGCGAACTGGCCGGCCGCATGCGGCAGCTTCATCAGCGCCACGGCCCACGGAAACAGGAACGCCACCTCGAGATCGAAGATGATGAACAGGATGGAGACGAGGTAGAAGCGGACGTCGAACTTCATGCGTGCGTCGTTGAAGGCGTTGAAGCCACATTCGTAGCTGGAATTCTTCTCCGAATCCGGGGCCTTGGGCGCCACGATGGCCGCGGCCAGGATGAACGCGAGGCCCAGCGCGCCGGCGATGACGAAGAAGATCACGATCGGCAGATATTGCAGGAGAAAGGCGTTCATTCGGGGTTTCTGCGCCGGGTTCAGGGAATCCGCGCCCGCCTTCTAGACCATGGCGCTCAAGGGTTCAAACCATCGGCGCCGCATCCGCGAAATGGAGACAAAGCTTCGGTTGACGGAGCATTCCCGCCCGCCTATCAGACGGTCCCTCGCGCCTGGACCCCTTAGGTCCGGGCGACGTTCGCGCGGGTGTAGCTCAGTTGGTTAGAGCGCCGGCCTGTCACGCCGGAGGTCGCGGGTTCAAGTCCCGTCACTCGCGCCATTTTCACTTCGAAACATCGGGGAAATGTTCGCGGCGTCGAATGTGCGGCGCAATGCGTCGACTGATCCCCCTGCTAGTTCCGCTCTTCGCCCTCTTCGGTTGCGGCGCACAGGCGCAGACCGCCCCACCTTCCACGACCCTCCCGGGCCTCACGGTCAATGCGCCGCCCCATCCCGCGGCGACTTTCCACGACCACTTCGTGCAGTCGCTCAACAACGTGACCTCGCACGGCGCACCGGCGCACCTGGGCCAGCTCGCACGCTGGGCGGAGCCGATCTGTCCGATCGCCCTAGGCCTTTCGCCCGCCATGAACGATCTTGTCGCCGACCGGGTGAAACGGCTCGCCTTCCAGATCGGCGCTCCGCAGGCGAGGCGGCCCGTCCGCTGCAAGCCTAACGTCGAGATCCTGTTCACCGACAAGCCCCAGGAGCTGATGGACCTGGTGGCCCGCAAGCGCAACGAGCTGCTCGGGTTCCACTATATCTCACAGCTGCGCGAGGTGAGCCGCGTCGACCGTCCGATCCAGGCCTGGTACCTGACCCAAACGGTGAGCGGCGGAGGAAGCGTCTCACTGGACGCGCCGGGCGCCGCTGGCTCGGCCTCCTCGCTGGACGTGGAGTTCAGCCATATGCCTCCCGGGTGCGCGGGGAGCGCCTTCACCGAGTGCCTGAGTTCGCAGTTCGTCAACATCCTCGTTGTCGCCGACGCCAACGCCCTTTCAGGCCGCCAGATCGGCCCGATCGCCAACTACATCGCCCTCCTCTCCCTGGCGCAGTTCAAGACGCTCGACACCTGCGACGCCTTCCCGACCTTGCTCGACATGTTCACGCGGGCGTGCGCCGACCGCCCCGCCGCCGAGGCGCCGGCCGCGCAGGACATCGGCTATCTGAAGGCGCTCTACAACGGGAACAACGCGCTCAAGCTGTGGATGCAGAAGTCCCTGGTGGCCGAGCGAATGGCCCGCGGACCGGCCGATTCGCCCAAGCCTTAGGGCCCAGGTTTGCCGATGCGCACCGGTAGCGGCGTGTCGCACACGTCGATGTGGCCTGCGGGAACCTTGTACCAGGCGTCCTGGCGGAAGCGTCGGTTGTGGATCACGGCGGCGAAGGTCGCGCTATCTGTGCGCAGCGCATCGATGCGCAACCGCTGCTCTGGCGGCAGGTCCGAGGCCAGCTTGATCGAAGTGATCGGAATGCGCTCGGCGGGCGTCTCGTAGAAGCCGAGGTCGCCGTGGCCGCGCGGCAGCTCCGCCAGGAGGTCGATCCCGCTCACCACGCGACCGACCAGGGTCACGTTGCGGTCGAGCTGGCGCGGCGCCTGACCGATGACGGCGTAGAGTTCCGTGCCGCCGCCTGAATCGGCGTCGTTGTCCCTCCCCGCGCCCACCATGCCATAGCAATGGACGAGCCAGGTGCGCCGCGTCGCAGGATCGCGCGCGGCGGGAAAGCCGTCCGTGAAGCCGGCCTGAGGCGCGTAAGTGTCCTTGTCCGGCAACGCGGTGAAGGGCGTCGCGGCGTCATAGGGCCGGGTGAACTCGGCCTTGAGGGTCTTTTGGGCGCCGCCGACGGAACGCTTCTCATCGGGGTCCGCCCACTGGACCACGTAATTGTCCTGGGCCCGCACGACGGCCAGCCCGTCGAAGTAGCCGTCATGCGCCAGGCGCTCGATATTGGCGGCGTGGTTGGGCGCGAAGGCCGGCGCGAGTTCGATGATCACCCTCCCCCGCGGCAGCTCCATGTAGAGCGTGCGCGACGGGTCCAGCGTTCGCCAGTTGGATGGCGGCGAGTGGCTGAGGATGTCGGCGAGGGTTGGGGCGGGCGGCGGCGCAGCCTGGACCCATGAAGCGGCGAATACCGCTGCCCCACCGATGATCGCGATTTTGCCGTAGAATCCAACCATCGTTATGTCCCCAGACCCGGAGCGCCGCCATGATCAAGCTGACCTTCGCGCTCGTCCGCCGACCTGAATACACGCGCGAGGCGTTTCAGGCCTACTGGTTCGATCACCACGCGCCGCTGGTCGCCAGCGTAAAGGACGCCCTGCGCATCCGCCGCTACGTGCAATCCCACAGCCTTCCCGAAGAGGCGTCCGCCGCCTTGCGGGAGTCCCGCGGCGGCCCCGAGGGCTTCGACGGCGTGGCTCAGTTGTGGTGGGACAGCTTCGACGAGGTTGCGGCGGCGTCCGCCGACCCAGCCGGCGCGGAAGCGGCGCGCCGCCTGCTGGAGGACGAACGCAGGTTCATCGATCTCGCCCGCTCGCCCCTGTGGTGGGTGGATGAGCGGACGATCTTCTGAGCGTTCGCCCGTCCCGCGGGCTGGTGGGCGGCGAGGGGCTCGAACCCCCGACCTCCTGGGTGTAAACCAGGCGCTCTGACCAACTGAGCTAGCCGCCCCGCGGGCCCGCGCCCGATCTTATGACCTTGGGGGCTTAGTTCAACGCCCCGCGAAGGCTTTCGCCGATCTTGAATCTGGCGCTCTTGAACGCGGGGCTTTTGACCGGCGCGCCCGTCTTGGGATTGCGCGCCATGCGGGCGGCGCGCTGAACCGGGACAAAGCTGCCAAATCCCACCAGACGGACCTCATTGCCGGCCTTGAGCTCTCCGGTCACGGAGGCCACGAAGGCGTCCACCGCGTGCTTCGCCTGAGCCTTCTGCAATCCCGTGCTGCTCGCGATCGCGCTCACCAGTTCAGCCTTGGTCATCTACATCTCCCCAGTGGCGGCGACGCCCATTGTTTTTGTGGCGCCGCTTGGTGGGAAAGACTTACCGCCGGCTTTTCGCCCGCGTCAAACAAGAGCGGCGCGGATTTCTCCGCGCCGCTCAAGTTAACAACGATCAGCGACTTTTCAGTGGGTGACGACGAGGCCGCCCTCGAAATCGTCGGTCGCCGCCGGCGGGGTGACCGGCGCCTCTTCCTCACGCCATTCGATGGGCGTCAGGGGTCCGGTGAGGGCGAGGCGAAGCACCTCGTCCACCGTGGCCACGGGGATGATCTCCAGGCCCGACTTGACGTTCTCCGGCACCTCGGCGAGGTCCTTGGCGTTTTCAGCCGGGATCAGCACCGTGCGGATGCCCGAACGAAGCGCCGCCAGGAGCTTTTCCTTCAGGCCGCCGATGGGCAACACGCGGCCGCGCAGGGTGATCTCGCCGGTCATGGCCAGATCCTTGCGCACCGTGACGCCCGTCAGCACCGAGACGATGGCGACCGCCATGGCCACCCCCGCCGAAGGGCCGTCCTTGGGCGTCGCGCCTTCCGGCACGTGCAGGTGCACGTCGGTGACGTCGAACGAACTCGGCTTGATGCCGAAGTGCGCCGCCCGCGAGCGCACATAGGACGCCGCGGCCGAGATCGACTCCTTCATCACCTCTTTCAGGTTGCCGGTGATGGACATGCGGCCCTTGCCGGGCATCTTCACCGCTTCGATGGTGAGGATGTCGCCGCCGAACTCAGTCCAGGCCAGGCCCGTGACGATGCCCACCTGATCGTCCTCGTCCGTCGCCCCGTAGTGGAAGCGGCGCACGCCGGCGTATTTGTCCAGCCGCGCGTCATCGATGTCGATGGAGATGAGTTGCTCGCGCGCCATATCCCGCACCGCCTTGCGCGCCAGATTGCCGAGCTCCCGCTCGAGCGAGCGCACGCCGGCTTCCCGCGTGTAATAGCGGATCAGGTCGCGGATCGCCTTTTCGGGCACGGTCCACTCGCCTTCCTTCAGGCCATGGTCCTTGGCGAGCTTGGGCAGGAGATGGCGCTTGGCGATCTCGACCTTCTCGTCCTCGGTGTAGCCGGGGATGCGGATGATCTCCATGCGGTCCAGCAGCGGCTGGGGCATGTTGAGCGAGTTGGCGGTGGTGACGAACATCACCTTGGACAGATCGTAGTCGACCTCCAGGTAGTGGTCGTTGAACGTCGAGTTCTGTTCCGGGTCGAGCACCTCCAGGAGCGCGCTCGTCGGATCGCCCCGCCAGTCAGCGCCCATCTTCTCGATCTCGTCCAGAAGGAAGAAGGTGTTGGTGGTCTTGGCCTTCTTCATCGATTGGATGATCTTGCCGGGCATGGAGCCGATGTAGGTCCGGCGGTGACCGCGGATCTCGGCCTCGTCACGCACCCCGCCCAGGCTCAGGCGCACGAACTCGCGCCCCGTGGCCTTGGCGATGGAGCGTCCGAGCGAGGTCTTGCCGACGCCGGGAGGGCCCACCAGGCACAGGATCGGACCCTTCAGCGAACCGGTCCGCGCCTGCACGGCCAGATACTCCAGAATCCGTTCCTTCACCTTTTCCAGGCCAAAGTGGTCCTCTTCCAGGATCTCTTCGGCGCGCACGAGATCGATCGGCTTGACCTTGTTGGCGCCCCACGGGATCGACAGCAGCCAATCCAGATAGTTCCGGACCACCGTCGACTCGGCCGACATCGGGCTCATGTTGCGCAGCTTCTTGAATTCGCTCTCGGCCTTGGTCCTGGCCTCCTTGGAGAGCTTGGTCTTCTTGATGCGCTTTTCGAGTTCGATCAGCTCATCGCGCGCGTCGTCCTGTTCGCCCAGCTCGCGCTGGATCGCCTTCATCTGCTCGTTCAGGTAGTACTCGCGCTGGGTCTTCTCCATCTGCCGCTTGACGCGGTTGCGGATCTTCTTCTCGACCTGAAGGACGCTGATCTCGCCTTCCATCAGGGCGAACACCTTCTCCAGGCGCTTGCCGACGTTGGCGATCTCCAGCAGCTGCTGGCGGTCGGCGATCTTCACCGCCAGATGGGCGGCGATGTTGTCGGCCAGCCGGCCGGGCTCGGTGATTTGCGGAATGGCCGCAAGCGCTTCCGGCGGAACCTTCTTGTTCAGCTTGGTGTAGGCTTCGAACTGTTCGATGACCGCGCGGGAGAGCGCTTCGGTCTCGTCGGCGGCGCCGCTCTCCTCGGCGATGGCCGCGACCTCCGCCTCATAGAACTCCTCGCGGGCGGTGTAGTGGACGACGCTGGCGCGCGACTTGCCCTCCACCAGAACCTTGACGGTCCCGTCGGGCAGCTTGAGCAGCTGCAGAACGCTGGCCAGCACGCCGACCTCGTAGATGTCGCCCGGCGCGGGATCGTCCTGGTCGCGGTCCTTCTGGGTCACCAGGAGGATGTGCTTGTCGGTCTTCATCACCTCTTCGAGGGCGCGCACCGACCGCTCGCGGCCCACGAACAACGGCACCACCATGTGCGGGAAGACGACAATGTCGCGCAAAGGCAGTACGGGCAGGATTTTCACATCAGACATTTGACACTCAGCTCCTGGCCGGCGCGCCTCGGGGCGGCCCGGCCCTCGAATTAAACCCGATTCTCGCGTCTCCGCGTCGGGGTCCCGGCGCCTCGTGAAAGGCGCCCGGTTCGAGGCATATGTGGCGTGTTCCGTCCGCCGTTCAAGAAAGGGTTGAGGGACCGGCTGCTGACGGCTGCGTGAACAGCTGGGCGTGGGCCTGGCGCAGGGCGGCCTTGGTCACCTTGCCCATGGCGTTGCGCGGCAGAGCCGAGGTGAAGAGCACCCGGCGGGGCTGTTTGAACCGCGCCAGCCGCCCCTTCAGGGCGCCCAGGATCTGGTCCTCGGTGATGGCCTCGTCCGCCACGACGACGGCGGCGACCCCCTCCCCCAGATCGGTGTGCGGCAGGCCGATCACCGCGCTCTCGATGACCCCTGGAATGGCGTCGATCACGCCTTCCACTTCGGCCGGATAGACGTTGAGGCCGCCGGTGATGATGAGGTCGCTGGCCCGCGCCGCCAGGCGCAGAGAACCGTGCTCGTCGAAGGCGCCCAGGTCGCCCGTTCTGAACCAGCCGTCGGCGGTGAAGGCCTCGCGGGTCTTTTCCGGGTTGCGCCAATAGCCCGGGAAGACGTTGGGGCCCCTCACCTCCACCAGGCCGATGTCGCCGCCCTCCACCGGCGCGCCGCTCGTCTCGCCGACCACGCGCAACTCAACCCCTGGCACGGGCGGACCGACCATCCCGGCCACGCGTGGGCCGTCATAGGGATTGGAGGCGTTCATCCCCGTCTCGGTCATGCCGTAGCGTTCGAGGATCGCCTGCCCGGTCCGCGCCTCCCATTCACGGTGGGCGCTGGCCAGCAGGGGCGCGGACCCGGAGACGAACAGGCGCATGCCGGCGACGGCGTCGCGGGTCAGGCCGTCGCGGGCCAGAAGTCGCGTGTAGAAGGTCGGAACGCCCATCATAGCGGTGGCGCGCGGCATCGCGTCCAGCACGGCGTCGGCGTCGAATTTCGGCTGCAGGATCATCGAGGCGCCGGCCATCATGGTGACGTGCGTCGCCACGAACAGCCCATGCACATGGTAGATCGGCAGGGCGTGGATGAGCACATCGTCGGCCGTGAAGCGCCACAGGTCCGTCAGGGTCTCTGCGTTGGACGCCAGCCCGCCGTGGGTCAGCATCGCCCCCTTCGACCGGCCTGTAGTGCCCGAGGTGTAGCAGATGGCCGCCAGGTCGTCGGAGCCGCGGGCGACGGTTTCGAAGCCTGCAGGCGCGGCCAGCGCGCGTTCGGCGATGGAGCCATGCCCCGCCCCATCCAGCGTCTCGACCCGCGCCGCGCCGGCGATGGCGGCGATGGCGGCCACGTCCTCGCGCCTCGCTGGGTCACAGACGATGAGCGCCGGCTCGGCGTCGCCGATGAAATAGCTGAGTTCGCTAAGGGTGTAGGCGGTGTTCAGCGGCAGATAGACCGCGCCGGCGCGCAAGGCCGCGAGGTAGAGGATCAGATTGGCGGCGGACTTCTCCACCTGGACGGCGACCCGGTCGCCGGGCCTGACGCCGAGGTCCTCAAGCGCGGCGGCATACTTGGCGGTCTCGGAGGCGAGTTCACCGTAGCTTAGCGTGAGTTGGCCGAACTCGATCGCCAGCGCATCCGGCGCGCCAACGGCGAACAGGCGATCGAACAGCCGGTTCCGATGCATGGCCCTCAGGCCGACGCCGCCCCGCTCTTTTTCTCGGCGTAGATCATCAGCGGCTGGCCGCGACCTTCGACCACCTCGGCGTTGACCACCACCTCCTCGACGCCCTGGAGGGTCGGCAGTTCGAACATGGTCTCCAGCAGGATGCCTTCGAGGATCGAGCGGAGCCCCCGCGCGCCTGTCTTGCGCAGGATCGCCTTGCGGGCCACGGCCTTCAGCGCGTCCTCGGTGAAGGCCAGGCCCACGTTCTCCATGTCGAACAGGCGCTGATACTGCTTGACCAGGGCGTTCTTGGGCTCGGTGAGGATCTTCACCAGGGCCGGCTCATCCAGGTCATCCAGGGTGGCGATCACCGGCAGGCGGCCGATGAACTCGGGGATCAGGCCAAAGCGCTGCAGATCGTCGGGCTCCACCTGGCGCAGAACCTCTCCCGTGCGCCGGTCATCCGGATCGGACACCCGGGCCGAGAAGCCGATCGAGGTGCCCTTGCCGCGGCTGGAAATGATCTTCTCCAGACCGGAGAAGGCCCCGCCGCAGATGAACAGCATGTTGGTCGTATCGACCTGCAGGAATTCCTGCTGCGGGTGCTTGCGCCCGCCCTGAGGCGGCACCGACGCCACGGTGCCCTCCATGATCTTCAGCAGCGCCTGCTGCACGCCCTCGCCCGAGACATCCCGCGTGATGGAGGGGTTGTCCGACTTGCGGCTGATCTTATCGACCTCGTCGATATAGACGATGCCCCGCTGGGCGCGCTCAACGTTGTAGTCCGCCGCCTGCAGCAGCTTGAGGATGATATTTTCCACATCCTCGCCGACGTAACCCGCCTCGGTGAGCGTCGTCGCGTCCGCCATGGTGAAGGGGACGTCGATGATTCGCGCCAGAGTCTGGGCCAGCAGGGTCTTGCCGACGCCCGTCGGGCCCACCAGCAGGATGTTGGATTTGGCCAGTTCCACGTCGTTATTCTTCTGGGCGTGGTTCAGGCGCTTGTAGTGATTGTGCACGGCCACCGACAGCACCTTCTTGGCGTGCTCCTGGCCGATCACGTAATCGTTGAGAACTTCCCGGATTTCGCGTGGCGTCGGCACGCC
>Ga0302314_10022820_pt1 | contig 10246 bp, 4 predicted proteins | sample III_Palsa_N2_3_FD_200533 | JGI IMG/M metagenome (GOLD analysis project Ga0302314, IMG submission 200533) | Peat permafrost microbial communities from Stordalen Mire near Abisko, Sweden - III_Palsa_N2_3 | ecosystem: Environmental > Terrestrial > Soil > Palsa > Peat permafrost | place: Sweden... | reverse complement strand
CCGGCAATCTGGCAATGGACAGCGCCACCCGCGCCAGCCTGGAACTGCTGCGCACGCGGGAGGGCACCGCGCTGCACACCCTGTTCGCCGCGGTCAACCGCACCCTGACGGCGGCCGGCGCCCGCAACCTCGCCGCCTGGCTCTCGGCGCCGCTGACCGACACCGCGGCGATCGCGGCGCGCCAGGACGGCACCTCCTGGCTGGGCGCCAACCTGTCCGCCGCCGCCACCTTGCGCGCCGCGCTGCGCACCGCACCCGACATCGCCCGCGCGCTCGCCCGCCTGTCACTCGGCCGCGGCGGGCCACGCGACCTCGCCGCGCTACGCGACAGCATGACCGCCGCGGACCAGGTCGCCGCCGCGCTCGACGGCCCCTTACCCGCGATCCTCACCACCGCGCGCGCCGCCCTGGCGATCGATCCGGCGCTGCAACGCCTGCTGACCGACGCGCTGGCCGATCCGGCGCCGCATCGGCTGGAAGACGGCGGCGCCATCCAACATGGTTTCGATGCCGAGCTGGATGCCGAACGTGCGCTACGCGACGACAGCCGCAAGGTGCTGGCGCAATTCCAGCTCGACTACGCCCAACGTTACGGGGTCGCGGCACTCAAGATCCGCCACCACGCCCAGCTCGGCTACATCATCGAGGCCCCCGCGCAAGCCGTCGAACGTCTGCGCGACTTCCCCGAACTCACGCTACGCCAGGGCATGGCCAACGGCGCGCGCTTCACCACGCCCGACCTCTCTGCGCTCGACCGCCGCATCACCGAGGCCGCCGACCGCGCCACCGCCCGCGAGCGCATCGTGTTTGCCCATCTTGTCAGCGCGGCACTGGCACAGTCCGATGCGCTCGCCGCCTGCGCCGACGCGCTGGCCAACCTCGACGTCATGCAATCCGCCGCGAAGCTGGCCGAGGGTGGCACCTGGTGCCGTCCGATCGTTGCCGATGACGCCAGCTTCGAAATCCGCGCCGGCCGCCATTCGGTGGTGGAAGCCGCCCTCGCCGGTGCCGGCGCCTTCGTGCCGAACAACTGCGACCTGTCGCCCGATCGCCGCGTGCTGCTGCTGACCGGCCCCAACATGGCCGGCAAATCAACGTTTCTGCGGCAGAACGCCCTGATCGTCGTGCTCGCCCAGGCCGGGCTTCCCGTGCCGGCGGAATCAGCGCGCATCGGCGTGGTGGACCGATTGTTCTCCCGCGTCGGCGCCGCGGATGATCTCGCGCGCGGCCGCTCCACGTTCATGGTCGAAATGACCGAGACGGCGGCCATCCTGCACCAGGCCGGCCCACGTTCGCTCGTCGTGGTCGACGAAATCGGCCGCGGCACCGCAACGCTCGACGGGCTCGCCATCGCCTGGGCGGTGCTCGAAGCGCTGCACGAAGCCATTCGCTGCCGCGCTATTTTTGCCACACATTTCCATGAACTTGCCGAACTGGCCGATCGCCTGCCACGATTGCGGCCACACACCATGCGGGTGAAGGAATGGAAAGGCTCCGTGGTTTTCCTGCACGAGGTCGCCGAGGGCGCCGCCGGGCGAAGCTGGGGTGTGCACGTGGCGGAGCTTGCCGGTGTGCCCGCCCCGGTGGTCAAGCGCGCCGCGACGCTGCTGGCTGCGCTGGAAAAACACGGCGGAAAACTGGGTGCCGCGGGCGCGCCACTGGCTGCTTTGCCGCTGTTTGCCGCGCAAAATCGAGTGCCACCACCCGAGCCCAAACCCACAACAGCGCCGCACCCAACGTCCGAAGCCACGCCCGAATCACCACCCGATTCAGCGTCCGGTCCAGCGTCCCACGCAGCACGCGACAGCACACAAGACGTGACACCGGACCCGTTGGCCGCGGCACTCGCCGCCCTGGACCCCGACAGCATGACCCCGCGCGAGGCCCTCGACGCACTCTATCGCTTGCAAGCATTGCAGCCGGCGCGCGGACAAAAGGTTCCCGACCCGAGCACATGACGCTACCATCGGCTCGATGCTGAGCCCCGCAACCCTGCCGAAGGCGGCCGATGTCGCGCCTGGCGCGATCTTCGACGCGCTGGCAGCACTCGGCGCCGGCGACAAGGTGCCCCGCGACGCCGCACTCGGCGTGTTCCGCCGCCATCTCGCCCGCATCCAGAACCACGTGCAGCACGCATTCGAGCAAGACCAGATCAACGGTCTGGCCGCCTCGCGCATGCTGGGCAAGCTGGTCGACGGGCTGATCCGCGCGCTGCACGATCACACCGTCGAGCAGTTCGGCGAGCCGGAAGCCCTGTCGGTCGCGGCCACCGGCGGCTACGGGCGCGGCACGCTCGCACCATTCAGCGACATCGACCTGCTGTTCCTCACCCCGGCCGCGCCCGGCGCGCACGCGCTGCAGGTGGTCGAGTACATGCTGTATTTCCTGTGGGACCTCGGGCTGAAGGTCGGCCACGCCACACGCTCGATCACCGAGTGCCTGATCGAGGGCGCCAAGGACACCACGATCCGCACCGCGCTGCTCGACGGCCGCCATGTCGCCGGCGAGGCCGATCTGTTTGGCGCCTTTCACGCCAGCTTCCGCGCCGCCTGCAAGGAAGCCGGCGCAGCCGGCTTCATCGCCGCCAAGCAGGCCGAGCGCGAGGTGCGGCATCGTCGTTACGGCGACAGCCCTTACGTGGTCGAACCGAACGTCAAGGAAGGCCGCGGCGGGCTGCGCGACCTGCAGACGCTGTATTGGATCGCCCGTTACGTCTTCGGGACCGAAACGATGGGCCAGCTCGCCGAGGTCGGCGGCGTCCTGTCACCGAACGAGGCCAGGCACGGCCGCCGGTCATGGGAATTCCTCTGGACGGTGCGCTTCCATCTGCACTACGTCGCCGGCCGCGCCGAGGAACGGCTAACCTTCGACCTGCAGCCAGTCGTCGGCGCGCGCATGGGCTACACCCGCCACGGCCGGCAGGACGGCGTCGAACGTTTCATGCGGCACTATTTCCTGACTGTGCGCGAGGTCGTCCGCCTGACCCGCGTCGTCGAACCGGCGGTCCTGCGCGCGGCGCTCGGCGCCCCCGCGGTATCGCCGGAAACCGATCCCGCCATGCGTGCCGCCGGCTTCGTGCTGGCCGAGGGCAAGCTGCTCGCCGCCCCGGGCCGTGAGTTCGAACGCGAACCGATCCAGATGCTGCGCATCCTGCAGGTGGCGCGCGACCGCGGCCTGGAACTGCATCCGCTGGCGATCCATTCACTGACCCGCAACGAACGCGGCGCGATCAAGCTGCGCGGCGACAAGGCAGCCGCCGAGCTCTTCATGGATCTGCTGTGCGGCGGCACTGGCGAGCATTTTCATGCCGACGGCGCACGCTGGCTGGCAGTGCTGAACGAGGCCGGCTTCCTGGGACACTACTTGCCTGACTGGGGCCGCATCGTCGGGCAGATGCAGTTCGACACCTACCACGTCTACACCGTTGACGAGCACACGATCGAGGCCGTCAGCGTGCTCAACCAGCTCGAACAAGGCAAGCTATCGGAAATCGCACCGATCGCCAGCCACCTGATCGACCAGGTGCAGTCACGCCGCGCGCTGTACCTGGCGATGATCATGCACGACATCGCCAAGGGCCGCGGCGGCGACCACTCGCAGATCGGCGCCGAACTGGCGCTGACCGTCGGCCCGTCGCTCGGCCTGACGCCGGAGGAAACCGAAACGGTCTCGTGGCTGGTGCTGCATCACCTGCTGCTGACCGAAATCGCCTTCAAGCGCGACATCGACGACCCGAAGATCATTCTCGACCTGGCTGATGTGATCCAGTCGCCGGAGCGGCTGCGCCTGCTGCTGGTGCTGACCGTCGCCGACATGCGCGCGGTCTCAGCCAAGGTGTGGAACGGCTGGAAGGCCACCCTGCTGCGCGAACTTTACCAGCGTGTCTCGGAAGTGCTCGCCGGCGGCCTCGCAACCACTGAGCGCGACGTGCGTGTCAGCCGCGCCAAGGAAGCCGCGGCGGCACTGCTGCCCGACTGGCCGTCCGAGGAAATTACGAAATTCACCGCGCTCGGCTATCCCGGCTATTGGCTGTCGTTCGATCCGGAGACGCACGCCCGCCATGCGCGCCTGGTGCGCGACGCCGAGACGCGCAAGGCACCGCTGACCGTCGACACGATGCCGCTGCCGGCCCGCGCGGTGACCGAGGTGACGGTCTATTGCAGCGACCATGGCGGGCTGTTCAGCAAGATCTCCGGCGCGCTCGCGGTGGCCGGCGCCTCGATCGTCGACGCCCGCATCCATACACTGACGAACGGGATGGCGCTCGACACGTTCTGGATCCAGGACGCCGCCGGCGGCACCTTCGACGCGCCGCATCGCCTGGCGAAGCTCGCGGCGCTGACCGAACAGGCGCTGTCCGGACGGATTCGTCTGCCGGCGGAGATCCTCAAGGTCTCGAAGATGCTGCTCGGCCGGCGCACCCGCGCGATCAACGTGCCGCCGCGCGTGGTGATCGACAACCATGCGTCCAACACCTTCACCGTGCTCGAGGTGAATGGCCGCGATCGTCCCGGCCTGCTGCACGACGTTACGGCGGCGATTTCACAGCAGGGGCTGCAGATCACCTCGGCGCACGTCACCACATACGGCGTGCGCGCGGTCGACGTGTTCTATGTGAAGGACGTGTTCGGCCTCAAGGTCGAGAACGAACGCAAGTTGCAACAATTGCGCGAGGCCCTGCTGGCCGCCCTGGCCAATCCGGACGAAATCGAGACACCCGCGTTGACCCCGCGCAAGCGCCGCCGCGCCGCAGTCTGACCGGCATCGTAGACACCTCGCCGGCAGTCGCGGGAGAGGCCGAGCGTATCTTTCGCCTGGTCGATGGCTGCATGCGCTGTTTGGCCGCACGGTGCGACGAGGACGGCGAATCGGCGACTCCGACAGACGACGCATCCGGCTGACGCCAGCCCGCGCTGCTGTTGCGGGCTGGCGGCCCAAATGCGGCGAGCCCGGGCTCGGTCAGCTCAAGCGCCGCACACTCAAGCGCCGCCGGGGCGCAACTCGATCGTCGACTCCCGCCGCAACGCCTGTTGCATTTGCCGCGCCGCGAGGTCAGCGCGTTCCTCGACGATCTGCGCCTTCAGCTCCGGCACGTTCGCCGCAGCCAGGTTCTTCTCCTCCCGCGTGCAGACCACCAGCACCGTGATGCCATCGCCGGACACCAGCGGCTGCGTCGGCTGTCCGATCGCCTGGGTCTGCAACAGTTGCCGGAATGCCTGCGGGTTGACACCCTCCAGCCGCACCTCGCCCGGGTCGAGCGGGCGGGGCGAGGGATTGGCCTTGGCCGCTTCCTCCATCTGCGCGCAGCTATGCACACTGGCGGTGATACCGCGCGCCTTGTCCAGCGTCTGACGCTGCTGCGCGGTCGGGTCCTGCGCATTGAGCGGGCTGGTGAATGGCAGGAACAATTGGCGCAGCGTGACCACGGTACCGACGTCACGGCCGATTTCGCGTTTCTCCTGCAGCGCAACTATGACCAGACCGCCCGGCACCTTGATCGGATTGCTCACCGCTCCCACCGGCATTTCCGCAACGATAGCCGCGACCGTGGGGTCAAGCCGATTGGCCTGCAGCCAGCCAAGCTCGCCGCCCTGCAGCGCCGACTGGCTCTGGCTGAATTGCGAGGCGACCACGGGGAACGGCGCGCCGGCATGCAGTTCGGTGATAACCGTGTCGGCAAAGCGCTGGGCGTCGGCGGTGGCCGATGGATCATCGATCGGGATGAAGATCTCGGCGACCCGGTACTCGGGCTGCCCGGTCATCTGCGCCAGTGCAGCCTGGCGCTGGGCAATGACCTCAGGCGCGACGTCGACCTGTGTACCAAGCTGCTCGCGTACCACCTGGAGCCAGCCGAGTTGCGTGCGGATCTGGTCGACCAGCGTGCGCAACCCAATCCCGTCGGCCGTCAGCCTCGCACGCAACGCACCCGCCGGCAGGTTGTTGCGGGCCTCGATCGAGCGAATCGCCTCGGCGATCTGCTTGTCCTGGATAACGACGTGGCGGCGCTGGATTTCCTGCATGCGCAGGCGCTCGTCGACGAGCTGGCTGCGAATTTGCGGACGCAGCCGGTCCAGCACTTCCGGTGTCAGTTGTTGGTTGGTCGACAACGCGAACAGCCTGGCGCGATCTTCGATATCGACGTTGCTGATCACGTCGCCATTGACCACGGCAACAATGCGGACGCCCCCGGGAGGCTGTCCCGGCACCGGCGCGGCGCGCCCAGTCCGCGCCGCCGCCGGCGCGGGACGCCCAGTCTGCGCCGCCGCCGGGCCGGGTGAAGCGATCGCGAGCATGGCGACGGCCAAAGCCACGACAACGGGCGCGACAAGGGCCAGCACCAGCGCTCTCGGCTTCGGGCGGCCCTTGGATGGCCACGAGGACGAAATTGGTGGCATGGCGTGCATCTATCAAACTCTCATTTTCTCAAAGCGCCCGGCATTCGCAAAGCGCCCGGCATTCTCAAAGCGCCCGGAACCCGAACGCACCGACGGTCTTGAAGGTCAACTGCAGCAGCAGGGCGGTAGATCCGTTATCGCCGTTCAGCGAGGTATAGCGGCGCGAGAACCGTAGATCCATGATGAAGCACTCGTCCTCATACGCTGCGTCGGTATTGATTACGTCCATTTGGCTGGTTTGCAGGTTGCGCTGGGCACTGACGCTCACGTGATAATCACCCCAACGCGCGGTTGTCCCGAACGTGACTTCCCGCCGCGGCGTGTAGAACGTCGTGGTGGTCGGTGGCGGCGGCGCCTGGTCGTAATATTCGTAGGGATTATCAGTGGTGTAGAGATAGCCGGCGTTCACCGAGAAGGTCTTGTTGCCAACCGTGCCGAAGGCATCGACCATGCGTGTCGCCATCGTTGCCTGGTCGAGCCGCGTCCGATAGGTCAGGTCGAGCCATTGGGTCGGCGCGAAGGTGGTGCGTGCCACGACGTCCGAGACCTGATTATACAGGCCGGAGTTCGGGGCGAACAGGTTGTCCTTGAAGGTGCGATAGGACTGGCCGACCATGCTGTCGAGCACCGTGCCGTTCAGGTACCAGGCGGTGTGCAGGGCAAGGTTCACCCGGCTGCCCCCTTCCAGCCGGTCGATGCCGGGGAAGCGATTGAACCCGAACAGGTTGGCGTCGCTGAACTCAAGATCGAGGCTGTCCTCGTTCGGATATTTGTTGACCTGGCTATTGCCGGTACGCGGCGCGACGATCAGTTCCGCCATCGGCTCGATCACCTGCGTGCCCCAACCGCCGGAATCGCGCATGAACGGCCAGCGCACATCCAATGCCGCCTGCGGCAGTGCGCGCGCAGTATCGACCTGATCGTGGGTGCCGAAATTCGGCTCATCCTCGAACGAACTGGCATCGTATGCCGCCGCGTCGTTATGCAGCGTCAGCTTCCACATGTCGCCCAGCGAACCCACAAACGGGCGTTCCCAGTTCATCGTCATGCTGGCACGGCGCGTGTCCGTGCCATCTGTTCGCATCACATTGAACGCCCCAGCGTCGATGCTGAGCCGGCCACCCCAGGCGTCTGGCTGCCCGAAGTAGCTGTATTGATACCGCGGCAACACGACCGGCAGCTTGCTGTCGGTGATTGCGGTGTTGATGCTTTGATAGAAATGCGTGTCGATCCGCGAATAAGCGCCCTCGCCGAACCCCTCTAGATAGATCTGGCTCGCCAGAAGACTGATATCGGTGCCGAAATCCTGGGACAGGCGAAAGTCCGAGACGTAGTTCGCCGACGACGCCCGGTTGATGTCGAAGCCCCATCGCCAGGTGTCGTCGTAGTTGAACTGCCCCTTCAGGAACAGCGTCCCCTGCATCGTGCCGTCATCGTGGCCGACCGACGCATTTGCCACCAGCGTGCCGTCGTTGAAACGGCGGCGGTACTCGAGGTCGAGTTCCGGTCCCTTGTTGGTCGTAATCATCGGCGTGATGGTCGCGTCGGATTGACCGTCGATCACCCAGTAGTACGGCTGGTCGAAGAAGACGCCTAACCTCGAAGACAAGCCGATGGTGGGGATCAGCAGGCCGGACGCCCGTTTCACGGACGGATCGGCGTGCCAGAAATATGGGAAATACGCCACCGGAACGCCGTAGATCTCCATCACGGCATTCTCGTATTCGATCTTCTTGTGCTCCAGGTCCTGAACGGCCTTTGACGCCCGGAGCTGCCAGAGCGGCGGCTTTGTCGGATCCTTTTTGCACAGATTGCAGGTCGAGTAGACGACGTCGGCCATCTCGTTTATTTCGCCGCCGGTCCGCCGTGCGCCATTGGCTGCCAACCGGCCGTTCTGCGCCAGGATCGCCCGCATATCGCGTAATATGCCGTCCTTCATCCCTTGGTGCATTTCGGCGTAGTCGGCAAACAGGATCTCGCCGTCGGGTTCCATCAGAACGACATGGCCGCTGGCGGCAACCACGCCGGTGTTGCGGTCGAATGTTACCTTGTCGGCGCGCAGCACGTGGTCGTTCTGCCAGGCCTGGACGTGGCCGGTCGCCGTTACCAATGCATTCTCGCGGTCGTATTCGACCGAGTCGGAAGTGAAGGTCACTGGCTGATCGCTGCGCACCCCGCCGGCTGACGTCGGCTCGGGTACGGTCGACTGCGGCCACGCGGGACCAACCACGGCGAGCAATGTCAGGAGAGCGGCGACAAACGGCCCGCGCCGCAGAGCGGCGACAAACGGCCCGCGCCGCAGAGCGGCGACAAACGGCCCGCGCCGCAGAGCGGCGACAAACGGCCCGCGCCGCAGAGCGGCGACAACCGCCGAACACCGCATCGCGGCGAATCTGCGCATCGTCAGCCGTCTTCCATATGCAGCAGCAACGCAACGGCCAGCATCAGCCCCGCGGCGGTCGGCGCCCATGCCGCCAACACCACCGGCAACACACCGGTCTGACCAAACTCCTCCGCCATCTTCGACGCGACAAACAACGCAAACCCGGCCGCGACACCGCCGCCGATCATGCGCGCGACCCCGCCGCGGCGCGACGGGCGCATCGAGAAACCGGCGGCCACCAGCGTCATGGTCCCAGCAAGCAGCGGCAGGGCAAGCAGCGCCTGGAAATGCAGCCGGTGGCGAATCGAGGAGAAACCCGAGCGATCGAGCAGCGCGATGAACCCAGGCAGGCTCCACACCGACAGCGTGTCCGGCGGCGCGAAACTCTCCTCCACCCGGGCAACGGTGAGATCGGTCGGCAGCATGAGCGTCTCGGCCGGCCCCGGCAGGCCACCGGGCTGGATCACCCTGGCATCGCCCAACGACCACGCCCCCTTGTCGAGCGTGGCCTGTGACGCTTCGACCCGGGCCAGCAAGTGGTCGCTGTCGTCAAGGCGGAACACGCTGACGTCATGCGCGGTCAGCTGCTGGCCCTTCAGCCGCACCCCGAGCGCATGGATGATCGCCACCCCCTTGGACGTCAGCACACGATCGGACTGGCGCAGCCAGAGCTGCCCACCATTCAGCGCGAGCGGGCCACCCCCGGTGCGCAGATACGCGTCCTCCAGCGTTTCCGCCCGCGACAGCATGACGGCCGACAGCGGGCTGATCGCCGCGGTCGCCAGCCCGCCGAGCAGCACCGCGCACAATGTCGGCGCGGTCAGAAACTCCCAGGCCGAGATCCCCGACGCCCGCGCCACGATCAGCTCCGACGATCGGGTGAGCCGCCAGAAACAGATCATACCGCCCAACAGCACGGCAAAGGGCAGGATCTGCATCGCGACGAAGGGCAGCCGCAGGCCAGCGATCTCGACCACCAGCCCGAAAGTGGCGTCCGGCTTGCTGGAGGAGCGCCGCAGCAACTCGATGAAATCGAACAGCGAGATCAGGCACGACAGCGCCAACAGCATCGCCGCCACCATCGCCGAGAACTGGCGGGCGATGTAGATCGAGAGGGTGATCGCGGCTGTCACGGGATCGGGGCGGCAGGTCGCATGGGCCGGATCGGTCTCCTGGGTCGCGGCGCAGTCTAGTCTGAACCGAGGTACTATCGAAAAGCCGGTGCGGGCGAAAGGCGGACACGGTCAGAAGGCGGGTACGATCGGAAGGCGGGTACGGTCGGAAGGCGGGCACGATCAGAAGGCGAGCACGATCGGAAGGAGGGCACGATCGGAAGGAGGGCACGATCGAAAGTGGGCACGATGCGAAAGGTAGGGCACGATCGAAAGGCCGGTGCATGCCGGGTCAGGCGACCCGACGGTCAGGGCAGCACTTTACCGGGGTTCATGATTCCAAGAGGATCCAGTGC
>Ga0302314_10022819_pt1 | contig 10246 bp, 8 predicted proteins | sample III_Palsa_N2_3_FD_200533 | JGI IMG/M metagenome (GOLD analysis project Ga0302314, IMG submission 200533) | Peat permafrost microbial communities from Stordalen Mire near Abisko, Sweden - III_Palsa_N2_3 | ecosystem: Environmental > Terrestrial > Soil > Palsa > Peat permafrost | place: Sweden... | reverse complement strand
TGCTGCACCGGCAGCTCCGTATCATCGACACCCTGGAGCAGCAGGCGTCCAGCCCGACCGCGCTGGCCGAGCTGTTCACGCTCGACCACCTCACCACCCGGATGCGCCGCCACGCGGAGAGCCTGACGATCCTCTCCGGCGCGACACCCGGCCGCGCCTGGAGCCAGCCGGTGCAGGTGGTCGACGTCATGCGCGCGGCCGCGGCCGAGGTCGAGGATTACACGCGGGTCAGCGTGGTCTCCGACACCGAGGAAGCGATCGCCGCGCCCGTGGTGACCGACCTGATCCACCTGCTGGCCGAGCTGATCGAGAACGCGACCCTGTTCTCGCCCTCGACCACGCGGGTCGAGGTCCGGGCCGAGCGCGTCGCCAACGGCTTCGCGATCGAGGTCGAGGACCGGGGCCTTGGCATCCCCCCGGAGCAGATGGCCGCGCTCAACGCCCAGCTGGCGGACCCGCCCGACTTCGACCGGGCCGACGCCGACCGGCTCGGCCTGTTCGTGGCCGGCCGGCTGGCGGCCAGGCACGCCGTGGACGTCTCGCTGTGCCAGTCCGCCTACCGGGGGACCAAGGCGGTCGTGGTTTTGCCTGACAGCGTGCTGGCCGCGCCGGTGCGGACCGACGTCGCCGATCAGCAACGGGCCCTGCGTGACTCCGCGCAGCTCAACTTGCGGGTGCCCGAGATGCTCTCCACCGTCGGCGCGGTCTCCGGCGGCGCGGGCAACCGCGCCGCGGCGGCGGCGACCGCGCCGACCGAGACGCAGGCGTCCCGGCCGGCTCCCCTGCGCAGCCTGCCCCGGCGGGTTCGCCCCGATAGCCGCCCGGCCGACGACCCGGCGGCGGCGCCGCGCCCGGACGGGCTCGCGGCCAGGCGCGCGCCGGTAGACGCGCCCGGACCAGAAGACGCGCGCAGCCTTGCTGCGTCACTGCAGAACAGCTGGCAGCGGAGCCGGCAACCGGAGAGTGCACCAGACGGTGAGGAAGGGTTATGGCTGTAATGGCTGAGGGCGGAACTCCAGTAAGGGATCTGGCCTGGCTGCTCGACGACTTGTCCGACCGGGTACCGGACTTCCGCCGGGCCGTCATTCTGTCCCGTGACGGTCTGCTCATCGCCGCCTCCAAGGACCTGTCCCGCGAGGACGGCGAGCACCTGTCGGCGGTCGCGGCCGCGGTCCAAAGCCTGGCGGCCGGCACCGGGGACCGCTTCGCGGCGGGCCGTGTGCGGCAGACGATCATCGAGCTCGAGCAGGGTCTCTTCTTCCTCATCGCCGCGGGCGAGGGGAGCTGTCTGGCGGCGCTCTGCCCCGCCCAGGCCGACGCGGGCACGGTCGCCTACGAGATGGCGATGCTAGTCAAACGGGCCAGGCCGCACCTGGCGGCGCTGCCGAGGAATCCGGCAACTGAGATCTCGGTGGAGTGACTGGGGTGTCCCCGGACGACAAGTGGCGGCATCGAGAATCGGGCCCGGTGGTGCGGCCCTACGCCGTGACCGGCGGGCGGACGGCGCCTGCCGACGGCGACGTGCTCGACCTCCTCACCGTCATCGTCGCCACCGGGCAGCCCGCGGCGGCCGAGGATGCCGCGCGGCTGACGCCCGAGCACCGCAGGCTGCTGGCGCTGTGCCGTCGGCAGATCACGCTGGCCGATCTCGCGTCCGACATCGCATTGCCGCTAGGAGTGGTACGCGTACTGCTCGCCGACCTGACCCAGCTGGGAGCGATCACGGTGGTACGGCAACGACCGCCCGACCAGCGAACCGGCAACGACGTGCTCCAGGAGATATTGAATGGCCTCCGCGCGCTCTGACATCGCCCCTGCCGACGCTCGCGCCGCGAGCCCGTCCTTCATCGCGCACAAGATCCTGATCGCGGGCGGGTTCGGGTCGGGCAAGACGACCCTCGTCGGCGCGATCAGCGAGGTCAGGCCGCTGCGGACCGAGGAGACGCTGACCACCGCCAGCATCGGCCTTGACGACCTGACCGGCGTGGACGGCAAGACCACCACGACCGTTGCGCTCGACTTCGGCCGGATCACCCTCGGCACCAAGATCGTGCTTTACCTGTTCGGCATGCCCGGGCAGGAGCGCTTCTCGTTCATGTGGGACGAGCTCGCCTACGGCGCGCTCGGCGCGGTGATCCTGGCCGACGTGCGGCGACTTGACGACTGCTTCCCCTCCGTCAACTACTTCGAGACCCTGCGGCTGCCGTTCGTCGTCGCCGTCAACTGCTTCGACGACTCCCCGATGTATGAACCGGAGGAGGTGCGGCTCGCGCTCGACCTGGACGCCGACGTCCCGCTGGTGCTGTGCGACGCCCGTGACGTCGCGTCGGTCAAGCAGGTGCTGATCACGCTGGTGGAGACCATCGCCGACCGCCAACCGGCCACCGCGGGCCGGGTGCGGTAAGCCGTGCCGACCGGGCGATCATGACGAGTCATTGGAGGTTGCGGTGATCGGTGGGATTGTTCCCGCGCCAGCGGACTGCTTCACGCCCCGGCCGCAGACCGGGCCCGGCCCGCTGGCCGCGCTCCCGCCGGGCCAGTGGCTGGTGCTGGCCGGGCCGCCGCGGCCGCAGAAACGCGTCTACGACTGGCCCGGTGGCACCGGGCGGACGCAGCTGGCCGCCCACCTGGCGCGAACGTGGTACCTGGAGCACCCGGACGGGCTGCTGATCTGGCTGACGGCCAGCAGCCGCGACGCGGTGCTGTCGGGGTATGTGCAAGCGGCGGCGGCCGGGCCTGCGTCGTTGCAGGCGAGCGACGCCGAGACGACCGCTGCCCGGTTCGTCTCCTGGCTGGCCGAGACGAGCGAGCCGTGGCTGGTGGTCCTGCACGGGCTGGCCGACCCGGCCGACCTCGACGGGCTGTGGCCCGGCGGCCCGGCCGGCCGGGTGCTGGTGACGGCGGCGACCGCGGGCGCGGTCGCGAGCGTTCCGAATCCGCTGGTCTTTCCCGTCGGCGGGTACAGCTCGCACGAGGCCCTGAGCTACCTCATGGCGCGGCTGAGCGCGGACCCGGACCAGCGCCTGGGCGTGATGGACCTAGTGGACGACCTGGACTGCGACCCGCTGGCGCTGGCGCAGGCCAGTGCGGCGATCGCCAATTCCGGGGTGACCTGCCGCGATTACCGCGAGATGTTCGCCAAGCAGCGGGATCAGATCGCGCAGTCGGCCGGGGTTGCGCCCGCCGCCAAGGCGGTGACCTGGACGCTGTCGCTTGAGTGCGCGGACGAGCTCTCCCCGGGCGGGCTACCGCAGTCGTGTCTCGCCCTGGCGGCGCTGCTTGGCTGCCAGGGGATACCGGAGACGGTCTTCTCCACCCGCGCCGTGGCCGAGTTCATCGCGGGTTCGACCGGCGTCCAGGGCGACCCGGCCGGGGTCCGCTCTGCGCTTTCCGCCCTGGAGAGCACCGGCCTGCTGGCCCTCGATCCCGGCAACGCGGCCGGGCTGGTGCGGGTGCACCCGGCGGTGCAGGCGGCGGTCCTGTCGGCCATGCCGCAAGCGATGCAAGAGCGCGCGGCCCGGGCCGCGGCCGACGCGCTGCTCCAGCTGTGGCCGGACAACGCCGAGCGATCGCTGCACGTCTGCGCGCTGCGCGGCTGCGTCACGAGCTTGAAGCGCGCCGCAGGCGACGCCCTGTGGGCCGACGGATCGCGCGAGGTCCTGTTCCGCGCCGGGCGCAGCCTCGACGACGCACGGCTGACCGGGCCCGCGGTCAGCCACTGGCGGGCGGTGGCCGACGCCAGCGAGCGCCTACTCGGCTCCTCGCATCCCGACACGGTCGCCGCCGCCACCCGGCTGGCCGGGGCGGCGCTGGCGGCCGGGCTGGGCGACGACGCGGTCACCTACTACCAGCGGGCCCTGGACACCCAGACCGGTCGCCTGGGCCCCGACCATCCGCGAACCGCCGCCGCGCGGGCGGATCTCGTCGCCGCCCTGCTCGCGGCCGGGCGGCCTGAGGAGGCCATCGCCCTCTTGGAAGGCGCGCTCGCCGTCGGCGAGCGCGGCGGCCGCGTCCCCGGCGACCTGGATGGCCTCGCCCTGCAGGACAGCCTGGTCGCCGCCTATCTGGCGGCCGGGCAGCACAACGACGCCATCCGGCTGGCCGGGCGCACCCTCACCGAGCGGGAGCGAAGCCAGGGGCAGGACCACGCCGAGACCATGCGCACCCGTCGGCAGCTGGCGCGCGCCTGCCTGGCGGCCGACCGCAGCAAGGACGCGGTCGCGCACGGCCGCCGCGCGCTGGCCGGCGCGGAGCGCGTGCTCGGCCCCGATCACCCGGACACCATCGACGCGGTGAGCGTGCTCGCCTCGGCCTACCATTCCTCGCGCCGCCTGCGGGACGCCATCCCGCTCTACGAACGGGCGCTCGAGGCCAGGGAACGGGCGCAAGGGCCTGACGATCCGGAGACGATCGGGCTGCGCGGCAATCTGGCGTCCGCATACCATTCGGCCGGCCGCATGGCCACCGCGCTAGAACTCTACGAGCGCACCCGCGCGGACTGCCAGCGGGCGCTGGGGCCCGATCACCCGGACACGCTGGCGGCGCGGGCCAACCTCGCGCACGCCTATTACGCGATGGGGCGAAGCGCCGAGGCCAGCACGATCCTGCAGAAGACGCTGGCCGATTGCGAGCGGGTGCTGGCACCAGGCGACCCGCTCACCGCCGCCGTCCGCGACAGCCTGGACGCGGTCGCGCGCGGCTAGCCGGCCGGAAGCTGGTAGTGCTTGACGCCGCGCTTGCGGTCGAGGTCGAGTATCGCGCCGCAGAGCACACCGTCGCCGTACTCGCTGCCAGGGTTGATGGCAACGGTCGAGCCGATCCGCACCGCGCCGCGGGATTCGTGGATGTGCCCGTGCAGCCCCAGCATCGGCTGGTAGCGCTCGAGCAGCCGCCGCACGCCCTCGGAGCCGACCGACTGCATCACCACCGCGCCGCCCTTGACGACGGGCTTCAGCGTGCCGTCCAGGGCCGGGGCCTTGTCGATGGAGGTGTGAGCCGGCGGGACGTGCAGGTTGAAGATCGCCCGCTCCGGGTGCTCGACCCGGCTGGCCAGCTCGTCGATGCGCCGCTCTAGATCCTCGTCCGTCATCTCCCGCGGTGTGTGCCAGGGCGTCGGGTTGGAGTAGCCGCAGGAGATCATCGTCATGCCCTCGCCCAGGTCGACCAGGCCCTCCTCGGTCTCGGTCAGCGCGGGCGACTGCTGCAGCATGTCCTGGAGCTCGGGCGGGTCGTCGTTGCCGGTCATCGCGTAGAGCCGGATCCCGGTCCCCGCTAGCCGCTCTTCCGCGAGGTCGAGCCAGCGCGACAGCGTCTCGCGCATCAGGTCGAGGAAGATGGCGTTCACGGCCTCCGGCTTGTCCCAGATGTCGTCGAGTTCCTCGTCGGTGGTGCGGTAGGGGTAGAAGCCCATGTCCCTGATCCGCGTCTCCGCGTGGGCCATCTCTTCCTTGTCAAGCACCTTGTTCCCGGAGAGCTGGCGGACGAGATAACCGCCGCCCGGTTGCGTCACCACCGGGACCACCGCCTTGCCCGAGACGTCACCGCCGAGGATCAAGGTGTCGGCTTTGTAGAACCGCCCCGCGTTGAGAAACTTACGCCAGCAAACCTCCGAGCCGTGGATGTCCGTCGCGAAGTAAATCCGCATGGTCAACGGGTGACCTCCTCTGGCAGCTGGTACCAGCGTACCCTTCGTCCCACTTTGGACCGAAGCTGCCACGATATAGTTTTCGGCGCGGAGGTCAGCGCGTCGGTGACGGTCGCGATCCGGCCGGCGATCCGGTCCCGGTCGGCCTGGCCGACGACCAGCTCGCCCAGCAGGTCGGCGCACGCCGCCAGGTTGTCGGTCACGGTGGTGTACAGCCCCCAGTCGGCCTCGCAGCGGGCAACCAGCGGGCCAAGGTTCAGGCAACCGGGCCCGTCGGCGTCGCCCGGCTGGTGGTCCCACAGCAGCATCGCCGCGTCGGACAGGTCTTTGCGGTTGACCTCGGCGATCTGCAGCTTGGTGAGCAGCAGCTCGGCCGCCGCCAGCGTCTCCGGCTCGGCCTCCAGCCGACTCCCCAGGTCCAGCGTGTGCGACATCTCGAAGGTGTCAAGGAAGACGTCTATCTGCCAGCCGTCCTGGCCGTGATAGAGCAGCCGCCGGGCGCCGTGGGTGGCGTTGAACACCCGCTCCGGCTCGAATCCCTCCTCCTCAAGGACGGACCGGAGCGCGCGCGCCTGCTTCTTGTGCGCCACCAGGTCGACGTCCGGGTAGCTGCGGCCGAGCGCCGCCCGGGCCGCATCCGAGCCGCGCAGCCAGATGGCGACGCCGCCGACCAGGCGGACCGGGATGGAGCGGGCCGCGGCGGCGGCCACGATGCCGCGGCCCTCCGTCACCATGGCGGGCTGCTGCCCGCCCGGCTCCGTGCCCGTCCCACCCGGATTAACGGCAGAATTGGTATTGCCCTCGCTCATTCCGGCGGGATCTCCGCGAAGGTCGAGCCGAGCTCCATGCCCTGCGCGCGCCGGACCAGCCGGACGCCGATGTAGTAGACGATGCCGATCGCCGGGGCGGCGAAGGCCTCAAGCATGGGCTTGAGCCCGAACTTCCCGCCGAACCCGGTGTGGAAGGCCACGTAGATCACGAAGCCCCAGGAGACAGCCGAAATCACCGCTGCGATCGTGATGACGGGCACGCCCGCCACCGACGCCCGCGCCCAGCCCGGCGCCTGCGCGTGCAACTGCGGTCGCCGCCACGGCGCGACCGCGGCCGCGATCGACGTGATGATGAAGGCCACGCCCATCACCGCGATGATGTTCAGCAGCAGGTTGCCGAGGCTCTGGTAGATGTTCAGGTAGTTGAGCAGCTCGACGATGACGCCGACGGTGACGGTGGCGATCACCGGGGTGTGGAACCGGTCGGAGACCTGGGTCAGCTTCTCCGGCGCGAGCCGGTCGAAGGACCAGGCGAACATGTTCCTTGTGCCCATCATGAAGCCGGTCGGTGTCCACCAGATGATGGCGAGCAGGAAGCAGAGCGCGATGAAGACCAGCAGCCACTGCGGCCCGGGCAGGAAGTGCACCAGGGACGGCAGGTACGGCTGGAACGACAGGTTGTACTTGAAGGTGCTGCCGCCGAAGGCGAGGAACACCATCGAGCCGAAGAACTGGAAGCCGTAGTACTTGTAGATCAGCGCGGCCCCGACCACGTAGCCGATCGCCGAGATCAGCAGCGCGCCCAGGATCGAGGTGGTGGCGGTGCGCCGCACGTTACGGATCTCGCCCGCGAAGTACCCGGTCCACTGGAAGCCGGTGTAGACCTGGAACGAGTAGATCATCCCGAACAGGGTCGCGCCCCAGCCGATCGCGCCGGCCGCGCTGAAGCCGAGGTGCGAGGAGTTCGACAGCACGTGCGCCACGGTCGTGCCCGAGCTCGCGTTGAAGGAGCTGGTGAAGTGGGACCGGCTGCCCACGGCCAGGTCGATCAGCCAGGCGATCATGCCCAGCCAGACGATCGCGAAGGTCACCATCATGTACTTCGCGACCACCCGAACGCCGAGCACCATGACGGCGGTGAAGATGACGGTCAGCACGGTCGCGAAGACCATCAGCTCGGTCTTGTCGGGCGAGGTCAGCCAGCCGGCGTTCCAGCCCGCCACGTACGCCAGGGACGGGCCCATGATGTTGAGCATGTACGTGAAGTTGAAGGCGATCCAGGTCAGGAACACGAACGTCAGCGAGAAGTTCGTGAAGAAGCCGAGGAACGGGGTGAGCGTCCGCGACACCCACACGTAGTCTCCGCCCGACCGCGGCATGATCACCGTGAAGTACAGGTAGACCAGCCCGCAGGTCGCCACCAGGGGCAGAGCAAGCAGGAACGACAGCAGCATGTTGGCGTGCGGCCAGAACTGCGGGGTGAAGGACATCACCTCGGTAATCCCGACCGGGATGAGCACCGCCGAGAAGACCAAGTTGAAGGCATCGAACGCGCTGAGCTCGCGGACGAGGCCGGTGGCGTTCCTTACGAACAGGTTCCGGCTGCTTGCGGGCGGATGTGCACCAGCCCGGGGCCCTGCGGTGGTCACGGCTTCCTCCAGTTAGTTGAAGCTATATGGCCATTAGCTTCGCAGGCACGGCCCCGCCGCACCATACCGGCGTAATTCTCCGGCATCCGCATTTTAAGGTCAATATGGTCACACCCGAGGAATAACGCTGCCCATGTGAGGTTACGATCGCGTGGCGCGGTTGGTAATCGATGTAAATAACATCGATGGAATTTGATGGCGTGGCCACGCACGAGATCGATAACAATCAATAAGTAATGCATAAGGCCATGAATGGTCAGGGCGAGCGACGGCTAAGCCCGCGGGGGGCTTGTCCAGCGCGAGGCGGGCCGCGTGGTAACCGCCCATGCCGTGCACGCCGGCCCCCGGCGGCGTGCTCGCCGAGCACAGGTACACCCCCGGCAGCGGCGTGGCCCACGGACGCGGCGACAGACGCGGCCGCCGGACGAACTGCGCCAGGCCGCTGTACCCGCCGGCGATGTCGCCGCCGACGAGGTTCGGGTTGTGCCGCTCCATCGCCGCGGTGTCGTGCGCGGACCGGGCGATGATCAGATCGCGGAAGCCGGGCGCGAACCGTTCCACCTGGTCCTCGATCGCCGCCGTCATGTCCACCGTGGAGCCGTTGGGCACGTGGCAGTAGGCCCAGAGCACGTGCTGGCCGGCCGGCGCGCGGGACGGGTCGGCGACGCACGGCTGGACCGCAAGCACGAACGGCCGCTCCGGGTGGCGGCCGGCCGCGACCGCCGCCTCCCCGGCCGCGATCTCGTCCAGCGTCCCGCCCAGGTGCGCGGTCGCCGCGCCCGCCACCGCCGGATCCCGCCAGGGCACCGGGCCGTCAAGCGCCCAGTCGAGCTTGAACACCCCCGGACCGTAACGGTACCGGCGCAGTCGGCGGGCGTAACCGGGCGGCAGCCGGTCGCCGCAGACGTCGGCCGCCTGCCGGGGGGTGAGGTCGAGCAGGATCACCGCCGCGTTCGGCACGTCGGCCAGGTCACGGACCCGGTGCCCGGTCTCGGCCACGCCGCCCAGCTCGATCAGGCGGGCGACGAGCGCCTCGGCCAGCCGGGCCGACCCGCCGCGGACCACCGGCCACCCGACCTGGTGCGCCAGCGCGGCCAGCAGCAGCCCGTACCCGGCGGTGATCGGCCGGCGCAGGTCGACCATGGAGTGCGCCGCCATCCCGGCCAGCGCGGCGCGCGCCCGCTCCCCGCCGAACACCCCCCGGGCGACCACGGTCGCGGGGAGCAGGCCGAGCGCCCCGTACCGGGCCAGCCGCAGCGGCGCGCGCGGCACCGAGAGCGGGGAGAGCAGCGAGTCGATCAGGCCGAACCCGCCGCTCGCGGCGACGCCGACGGTCTGCCGCCAGGCGACGGCGTCCCGGCGCGAGCCGAGTCCGTCCGCGGTCAGGCCGACGTCGGAGTGGACGAGGACCGCGTCCTGCCCGTCAAGCGGGTGCGCCGCCTGCACCGGCGCGAACGCCCACTCCAGGGCCAGGTCAAGGTCGCGGAAGGCCGCCGACGCGCGGGCCAGCGGCAGCACGGTCGCGCACAGGTCGTGGGTGAACCCGTCCACCCCGGTCAGCGGCCCGCCCCGCAGCCCGCCGCCGAACTCGTCCGCCCCCTCGACCAGCAGCACCTTCCGCCCGGCGGCGGCGAGCGTGACCGCTCCGATCAGCCCGTTGGGCCCCGACCCGACGACAACCGCGTCAAACCCCTGGCCGGACGTGCCGCCCCCGCGCCCGGCGGCCACGCTAGGCCAGCGGCCGGCGGCCGCCGTAGATGACGAAGTCCAGGTTCTTCCAGAAGACGTCCACGCCCTCGAAGCCCGCCGCGCGCAAGAAGCCGAGCTGCGGGTCGAGCGGGATCATGTACCTGACGTGGTTCTCGTAACGGAATTGCTCCTCGGGGCTGCGGTGCTCGCGCTTGGCCGCCGCCGTCGGGTCGCGACGGTCCCCGGCCCGTAGCCACGCCTCCTCCACCACCGCGTCCGGCGGCGCGACCGGGTCGTAGTTCAGGTACCAGCCGCCGCGCGCGAGGTGCGCGAGTATCTCCGCGAACAGCCACTGCTTGCGCCCGTTGTTCAGGTGGTGCACCGACAGCGAGCTGATCACGGCGTCCACCGGGTCCGGCAGCCCGGCCGGCCAAGATCCGGCCGCGGCCAGGTCGAACTCGGCGTAGCGGTAACGGCCCTCGTACGGCTTGAGC
>Ga0302314_10022816_pt1 | contig 10247 bp, 8 predicted proteins | sample III_Palsa_N2_3_FD_200533 | JGI IMG/M metagenome (GOLD analysis project Ga0302314, IMG submission 200533) | Peat permafrost microbial communities from Stordalen Mire near Abisko, Sweden - III_Palsa_N2_3 | ecosystem: Environmental > Terrestrial > Soil > Palsa > Peat permafrost | place: Sweden... | reverse complement strand
TGGCGTCGCGGGCGACGCCGGTGTGCTGGCCATTGTCGAGGGTGAGCGTGCCGGCGCGGATCTGCCAGGTTTCCTCGGTTTCCGGGCAGGTGCTGAAGGTCACATCCTGCAGCCGCAGGATGCCACCGGGTGTGAGGTCCACCAGCTGGGCGGCGCCGTGGGCGTCCCGTTGCAGCAGCTCGAACGTCGCATCCCGGAAGGTGGCGCCGCCGGTCGTGGAATAGTGGCCATGGATGCCGGTGACATGGATCAGCGGGTCCTCGTAGTCGACTTTGCCCTGCACCTCAACGCCGTTGTCGGCGCTCTGGTATTCCGCATCGTCTGATTTGACGACCCGCTGTCCCTGACGCACGACGACGTGGCCGCTCAAAGTACCGTTGCCATCGAGGCCCCAGATGGCCTTGTCGCTCGACAGGTCGATGGGACCACCGGCAGCGAAACTCGGCTGGTGAATGGGCGCGGTCTTCTGGCGGGTCATCGAGCGCGGCGCCGGGCACGAAAAGGGCGTATCCGCGCGGGCCCGCGGCGCCACCCCGCAGCCGACCAGGACGCAGCCGAGGACCCAGAGGAGCGCCGTTCCCGCGTGCCGCCGCCGGGAAAATCTGCAACTTGGGAATTGGTCGGGGTGCGGCATGGGGTCGCGCATTATAATGAAGACCTATGTCTCACGCCGACGAGCGTTTCGATCTGGTCACCGACTGGGTCACCCAGGAGCTGCGGCTGTCGCCGCGGCGTATCGAGCCGGCCTCCAGCGATGCCAGCTTCCGCAGGTATTTTCGCGTGTTTTCCGACGGGGGCACCCATATTGTGATGGACGCGCCGCCCGGCCGCGAGGACGTGCGACCGTATCTCAATGTAACCGTCATGCTCGAAACGGCCGGCGTGCACGTGCCCCGGGTGTTCGAATGGGACGCCGCGCGCGGCCTGGTCCTGCTGGAAGACCTCGGCACCCGGCCGTACCTGCCGGCCCTGCAAACGGATGGCGACGCCGACCTGCTGTACCGGGATGCGCTCGAAGCGCTGGCGGACATCCAGGTGCGGGGCCGGGAGTCGGCCTTTCAGCTGCCGGCTTACGACCGGGAAGTACTGGTGCGCGAGATGGCGCTGATGCCGGAGTGGTTCTGTGCCCGACATCTGCAATTGGAGTTGACGCGCGCCCAGGGCGAGATGCTCACCGGCGCATTCGAGTTCCTGGTCGCCGAGGCGCTCGCACAGCCGCAGGTGTTCGTGCATCGGGACTACCACTCGCGCAATCTGCTGATCACAGCCAAGCGCAATCCCGGCATCATCGACTTCCAGGACGCACTGCGCGGCCCGGTCGGCTACGACCTGGTCTCGCTGCTGAAGGACTGCTACATCAGCTGGCCGCGATCCCGCGTCGAGGGCTGGGTGCGCGAGTACCGGCTGATGATGCACGAGCGCGCCTCGCGCAGCGCCGGCGCGAACGATGCGCAGATGCTGTACTGGTTCGATGTCATCGGCATCCAGCGGCATCTGAAGGTGCTCGGCATCTTCGCGCGGCTGTGGTACCGGGACGGCAAGTCCGGCTATCTGAACGACCTGCCGCTGACACTGCGCTACGTGGTGGATGCCTGCGCAGGATTTCCGGCGCTGCAGGGGTTGCGCGAATTCCTGATCGAGCACGCGGTGCCCGGTCTGCCGTTGGCGAACGCACGCGAGTTCAAGCCCGCATGAAGGCGATGCTGCTCGCCGCGGGGCGCGGCGAACGCATGCGACCCCTGACCGATCACACGCCCAAGCCGCTGCTGCGCGTGGGCGGCAAGCCGCTCATTGCCTGGCATCTGGAGGCGCTGGCGCGGGCCGGCATCCTCGACGTGGTGGTCAACCTGTCCTGGTTGGGTGAGCAGATCCGTGCCGCGCTCGGCGACGGGCGGGACTTCGGACTCAACATCCGGTACAGCGAAGAAGGCAGCCCACCGTTGGAGACCGGCGGCGGTATTTTCAAGGCGCTGCCACTGCTGGGGCCGGAGCCGTTCCTGGTGGTCAATGGCGATACCTTCACCGATGTGGATCTGACTGCGCTGCAGCTGTCCGGGGCGGCCGATGCGCGCCTGGTAATGGTTGCCAACCCGCCGCAGCATCCCAGGGGCGATTTTGTCCTGGACGGGGAGCTGCTCCAGGAAGGGGATGGCCCGACTCTGACCTACAGCGGTATCGGCCTATTCAGTCCGGCGCTGTTCGCGGGGTGCACGGCAGGCCAATTCCCGTTACTGCCGCTGCTGAAACGCGCCATTGCCGCCGGCCGGCTGCAGGGCCAGCGCCATGCCGGGCAATGGTTCGACATCGGCACTCCCGAGCGCCTGGAAGCGCTGAACCGCCGACTCGCCCGGGTCCCTCACCAGGGCTGACAGGCCACCGGCGGGGCGCTTGCCGCGCTGGGGTACAATAGCCGTATGTCCGACCTCAAAAGCATTCCCGTCGTGCAGGAGCCCGCCCGCGCGCGCAGTGGCGAGAAGTACCTGACGCCCCAGGGATTCACGGCCATCCGCGATGGCGTCAAGGCCCATGGCAGTGCCGATTCGCGGCCGCACCCGCCGCAGCCCAAACCCCAATGGCTGCGCGCGAAGGCGCCCACCGGCACGGGCTTCGATTCGGTCAGGGACATGGTCCGCGAGCATCGCCTGGCGACGGTATGCGAGGAGGCCAAGTGCCCGAACATCGGCGAGTGCTGGAACGCCGGGACGGCCACCATCATGCTCATGGGCGCCGTGTGCACGCGGGCGTGCCGATTCTGCGCGGTGGACACCGGCAATCCGCGCGGCTGGCTCGACGCCGAGGAGCCGGCCAACGCGGCCCGCACCGTCGAGCTCATGAAGCTCAGGTACATCGTGCTCACTTCCGTGAATCGTGATGATCTGCCCGATGGCGGCGCGGGTCACTATGCCGCCTGTGTGCGCGCCATTCGCGAACGCAATCCCGACACGGCCGTGGAGGCGCTGACCCCGGACTTTCAGGGCGTGCTGCGGGATGTCGAAACCGTCGTGGATTCGGGCCTGCAGGTGTTCGCACAGAACGTCGAAACCGTGCGGCGACTGACGCATCCGGTGCGCGATCCGCGTGCGACCTACGAACAGACGCTTGCCGTTCTGGCGCACGCCAAGCGCCACAAGCCATCCGTGCTCACCAAGACCAGCCTGATGCTGGGTCTGGGTGAAACGTTCGCGGAAGTGCTTGAGACCATGGATGACCTGCGGGCTGTGGGGGTGGATCTGCTGACCCTGGGCCAGTACCTGCGACCCACGGCGAATCACCTGCCCGTACAACGCTTCGTGAGTCCCGCTGAATTTGACCAGCTGCGCGCCGAGGCGCTCAGACGCGGCTTCGTCGAATGCGTCGCCGGACCGCTGGTGCGCTCGAGTTATCGGGCCGAACAGGCACTGAACCGCAATAACGCCGGCCTCGACAATGCGACGCGGGTGGCTGCGCGGACGTGAACGCCCAGCTGCGTCCCGCGCCGGTCCCTGCACCGATCATCCGGCATCTCGGCCAGGTCGACTATCGGTCGACGTGGGAACGCATGCAGCAGTTCACCGCGGCGCGCACTGGCGAGACCGCGGACGAACTGTGGTTCCTCGAGCATCCGCCGGTGTTCACGCTGGGCATGGCGGGTCGCCGTGAGCATCTGCTGGCACCGGGGGATATCCCGGTGGTGATGACCGACCGGGGCGGCCAGGTGACCTACCACGGTCCCGGGCAACTCGTGGTCTACACGCTGATCGATCTGCGGCGCGCCGGGCTCGGAGTGCGTGATCTGGTGACGGCGCTGGAACAGTCCGTCATTCAGTACGCAGCGACGCTCGGCGTGACGGCCAGCGCACGCCGCGAGGCGCCGGGTGTGTACGTGGCGGGGCGCAAGCTCGCCAGTGTCGGCATCCGGATCCGCCGCGGTTGCAGCTACCATGGCCTGGCGTTGAACGTGAACATGGACCTCGAGCCTTTCCAGCGCATCAATCCCTGCGGCTATGCAGGTCTCGCCATGGTGCAGCTCAGCGATATCGCAGCCGTGCCCGACGTGGGCGCCGCCGCTTCGGGCTTACAGCCGCAACTGCGCAGGGCGCTGCGGCTATAACCGTTTCATAACTGCCTATAGACTGACTTAGTGATTACCGCGCGCCTACGATAGCCATACTGTCACAAACCTTACAGCGGAGAACCATGATGAAGTTGCGACGGTGGCTGGTGCGGGCCGTATGGATGTCGTTGGGTGCCGTCGTACTGGGCGCGCCCCTGGCGCAGGCCGCCAGTGTCGCCCTGCTGAATGTCTCGTACGATCCGACCCGGGAACTCTACGTGCAATACAACGCCGAGTTCGCCCGCTACTGGAAGGCGAAGACCGGTGATGACATACGCATCAACCAGTCACATGGCGGCTCGGGCAAACAGGCGCGTGCCGTGATCGAAGGACTGCCGGCCGATGTCGTGACACTGGCTCTCGCCGGTGACGTCGATGCGATCGCCACGCGCGGCAAGCTGCTGCCGCTGAACTGGCAGAGCCGGCTGCCGCAAAACAGCGCCCCCTACACCTCCACCATCGTGTTCCTGGTGCGCAAGGGCAATCCCAAGGGCATCAAGGACTGGGGCGATCTCATCAGGCCGGGCATCGGTGTGATCACGCCGAATCCAAAAACCTCGGGCGGCGCACGCTGGAATTACCTGGCGGCCTGGGCCTGGGCCCGGCACCAGCCCGGCGGCAGTGATGCCACGGCCAAGGAATTCGTGCGCAAGCTTTACGCCAATGTTCCGGTACTCGACACGGGAGCGCGCGATGCCACGACCACCTTTGTCCAGCGTGGCATCGGTGATGTGCTCCTGGCCTGGGAAAACGAGGCGTTCCTCGCGCAGAAGGAAGTCGGCAGCGATCAGATCCAGATCATCGTGCCGTCACTGAGCATTCTGGCGGAACCCTCGGTTTCGGTCGTCGACCAGGTTGCCATCAGGCACGGCACCACCGCGGTGGCCACCGAATACCTGCAGCACCTGTACAGCAAGGAGGGCCAGGAAATCATCGCACGCAATTACTATCGCCCGCGCGACCCTGATGTGGCGAAAAAGTACGCGAGCCAGTTCCCGAAGCTGCAGCTGGTGAGCATCGCCGACTTCGGCGGCTGGACCAAGGCAGCCAAGGATCACTTTGAAGACGGCGGCAGCTTCGACCAGGTCTATGGGTCCAAGTAGTGGACCGACGCAAGTTCATCGGCGGCGGGGCGACATTCATCGCAACGCCACTGCTGCGACCCGGCGTGCTGCGCGCCGCCGGCGGTTCGCCGCCAGGGGTGCCACCCGCGCCCGTGGCACCGGTCGAGGTGGTGCACGACACCTACTTCGGCGAGACCTTGAACGATCCCTATCGCTGGATGGAGAATCCACGCGATCCGCGCTGGCTGCCGTACCTTACGGCTGAGAACCGGCATGCACGCGCCATCCTGGATGCGTTGCCCGGGCGCCGGGCGCTCTTCAAACGCATCACGGCATTGTCCGGCGACAACGCCAATACGCTCGATGTGCAGCGTGCGGGGGGCATGACTTTCTATGAGCAGCGGCCACTTGGCGCGAACAACAACAAGCTCTTCGTACGCTCCGCGGCGGGCATCGGGCGCATGCTCATCGATCCGACACTGCACGATACGGTCGCCAGCCACGTCTCGCTGGATTGGTGGCGGGCATCGCCACACGGCAGGTACGTGGTGTACGGCCTGTCGCAAAACGGCAGTGAGAATTCGGTCCTGCACGTGCTGCGGGTATCCGATGGCAAGGATCTGCCCGAGCGCATCGCCAACACGGAGGCCGCAGCTCCATCCTGGCTCGATGATGAGAGCGGGTTTTTCTACAACCTGCTTACCGCCGCCGTGGGCTCGCCGGAGCGATACCTGGACAGCGAGGCGCGCTGGCATCGGATCGGGACCGACCCGGCCCACGATCCGCTGCTGATGAAACGCGGCCTGGTGGCCGGCATCGACTATGACAGGATTCAGTCGCCTTTGATCTCAACCACTGTCGGGTCGCGCTACGCGGTGCTGCAGCTTGCAGATGTGCGACCCGAATTCCGCGCCTATCTCGCGCCGCTTACGGAGGTGCTGGCCGGCACCCCGAAGTGGGCCCGGATCTGCACCTTCGAAGATGAAGTCACGGATCTGGGTCTCGACGGTGATGATCTGTACCTGCTCGTGAATCACGGCACTCCCCGGGGTCGTCTGGTGAAGACCGCGGCGGCGGCGCCCAACCTCGCAACCGCCGCGCTCGTCGTCCCGCAGGGCAAGGACGTGATCGAGCACATTGCGCTCGCGCACGATGGCCTTTACCTCAGCATCATGGACGGTGGCATCAGCCATTTGCGACGGCTGGCTCGCGACGGGACCTTGAGCGACATCAAGCTGCCCTTCGAGGGCGCCCTCAAAGGCGTGTTCGCGCAGCCGGACGAAGCGGGCGTGCTGGTGTCATTGACCGGCTGGCTGCAGCCGGCTGCCATCTACCAGGTGAGCGCGGCGGGCGCTGTCGCCGATGCCGGCATCACGCCCAGGGTCGACATCGACCTGAGCCCCTATGAGACGCGGCGCCTGTTTGCGACGGCGAAGGACGGGGTGAAAATCCCGTACACCCTGGTGTTGCGCAAGGACCTGCATCCGGATGGCGCCACACCGACCTGGATTTCAGCATACGGCTCGTATGGCATCTCCTACACGCCTGCGTTTGCGCCGCGTACCCTGGCGCTGCTGGATGCCGGTGTCATCGTCGGTTATGCGAATGTCCGCGGCGGTGGCGAGTACGGGCGGGAATGGCACCGCGCCGGCCAGCTGCAGAACAAGCCCAATACCTGGCGCGATCTGATCGCCGTCTGCGAGGATGTGATCGCCAGGAAGTACACCTCCGCCGGGCATCTCGGCATCGGCGGACGCTCGGCCGGCGGCATCACGGTGGGCCGCGCGCTCACCGAACGCCCGGAGCTGTTCGCCGCCGTGATCGACGGGGTCGGCTGGTCGAATCCGTTGCGCTATGTGGCCGAACAGGACGGCTATGCGGAAGAGCCGGAGTGGGGCGCGATTGCCGACCGCGCCGGCTACGAGTCCCTGAAGCTCATCGACAGCTACCAGGCGGTGCGGGACGGTACGCCGTATCCGGCGGTGCTGCTCACGACCGGCGTCACCGATCCGCGCGTCGCCCCGTTCCATGTGGGGAAGATGACCGCGCGGCTGCAGGCGGCGAGCACATCGGGCAAGCCGGTGCTGCTGCGCGTGGATTTCGATGCCGGCCATGGCATCGGTTCCACACGCGCCCAGGCTGACCACGAGGCTGCCGACACCTACGCCTTCCTGCTGTGGCAATTGCGCTAAAGGGCAGCGCTCAATCCACGACGAGCTTGTAGCCCGCGCCGGTCGCGGTCTGCAGGACCTCCGGCAGCGACGGATCCTTCTCGATCTTCTGCCGCAGGCGATGTACCAACTGCTTGAGCAGCTGCCGGTCGCCGGAGTTGCGATGCCCCCAGATATGCACCAGCAGCCGATCCGACCCCACGGTGCGACCGGCGTTCACCAGCAGCATCTGCAGCAGCCGCAGCTCCAGCTTGGTGAGGCGCACCGCCGGCTCGCTACCGATCTGCACGGTGTGGTCCTCGACGTTGAGCTGGATCCGGCCCGACGCCAGGGGACCTGAGTTTTCCATGCCGGCCCGGCGCATCAGCGCCTTGATGCGCGCCAGCAGGGTGCGCGGGCTGAACGGCTTCGTCAGATAGTCATCGGCGCCCAGATCCAGCGACCGCACCAGATCCTCTTCTTCATTGCGCGCGGTGAGCATCATGATGGGTACGGCCGAGCGGGTGCGGATGGTCTCGCAGACCTTGAAGCCGCTCAAGCCGGGCATGTTGATGTCGAGCACCAGCAGGTCAGGCCCTTCGGTCTCGAACAGGGCAAGCGCAGCATTGCCATCCGCCGCTTTCACGGGCAGATAGCCCGCCTGCGACAGCGTGAAGGCGATCAGCTCCAGCAGGTCGCGGTCATCGTCGGCAATCAGGACTTTCATATGCGGCTCACCTACGGGCTTTCGGGCTCGACGGGCAGTGTAATGCTGAATCGGGTGCGCTGCTCCGGCGTGCGCTGGACGACGATGGTGCCGCCATGACGTTCGATGACGGACTTGACGATCCACAGGCCCAGGCCCAGGCCACCGGGCTCCGGTTCGGCATCCGCGCCGCGGCGAAAACGCTCGAAGACCGTGTTGGCGTCGCCCTCGGGAACACCCGGACCTTCATCCTCCACCCAGGCTTCGACCTGCGTGCCATCCACCCTGGCACCGATCCGCAGCACCGAGCCGTCCGGAGAGAACTTGTTGGCGTTCGCGATGAGATTCACGAACACCTGCGTCAGCCGCGTCTTGTCGCCGCGGACCAGCGGCAGATCCTCGGGCAGCTCCACCTCCAGCGTCTGCTCGCGCTGTACCAGCAGCGACTCGATCAGCGCCTGCGCGTCCAGGACCACCTCACCCAGTGACACACTCTGGTGCCGGATGCTCAATTGCCCGGATTCGATGCGGACGCTCTCCAGAAGATTGTCGATGAGGCGCGTCAGGCGCAGCGAACCGCGCTCCAGCGAGATCACCAGCTTCTCGCGTGCCGCCGGCGGCATGGTGTGCAGTCCGTCGCGCAGCAGTTCGATCGAGGCCTGCTGTGCCGCGAGCGGTGTGCGGAACTCGTGGGAAATGTTGGCGAGGACACTGTCGCGCGCGCGTCGTACCGCTTCCAGCTCGGTCTCATCGCGCAGCACCTGGACCTGCAGGCCCTCGACCATGCCGGAGCTGGTGATGATCGTGGTGCGCGGCGCCGTTTCGTTGATGGCCAGGCGTTCCAGTGACTGCGCCGTGCCGGTCGTGCGCGCCCGCACGATGGGGCAGTCCGCCTCACAGGGCCGGACACCGTTCACGTGCAGGGGTTTGAGCAGATCACCGCAGAAACGGCCAACCGCGGCCTGCGGCTCCACGCCCAGCAGCCGCGCGGCCTGGGGATTCAGGTAGCGGATGTTGCGGTCGCGGTCCACCGCAAACACACCCTCGACGATTCCCGCCAGCACCCCCTGGGCCTCGGCCTCGCGCCGCCGCAGGGTGCCCGTGAGATTCACCAGGTTGCGACGCATGTCCTCCATGGTGCGTGCCAGCGCGCCGACCTCGGCGGTGCCGCCCACGGGGATCGAGGTCGAAAAGTCGCCTTCAGCCAGCCGCAGGGCCGCCTCGGTCAGATCCTGCACCGGCCCGGCGACGAACTGGCCGAGCACGGCGCCGGCGAGTACGGCCAGCAGCGCCAGCACCAGCGCAGTCAGCAGCAGCCGATCGATGAGCGAACGGATCTCGCTGTCGATCTGTGCGGCGGGCAGGCGCGCCTCGATCAGCGCAATGGCCTCGCCGGCATTGGTGAACAGCGGATAGCTGGCCACGAACAGATCCAGCGGCTGGATATGCGCCACGGCGTAGTGACCATCAGCGAGCCCTGAGGTATGCACACTGGTCAGCTGGTCCACGGTGGCGGCGGCGAAGCTGCGGTAATCGATGAGGCGGATCGAAAGACCCGCGGCCTGACTCAGATTGGTCGCCAGTTGCGCATCCAGGTGCCGCACCACCATGACGCTCAAGCCGGTGGCGCCGCTCACCGGCGCCGTGGCGCCGAATACCGCCGTGGGGCTCGCCACCGGGGCTGCGAGAAAGATGTGGCCCTGCCGGCCGATACTCAGCAGGATCTCGTTCCAGGGCACCGTGACGCCGGCGGTGGACAGGGTGCGGGCACCGTCGAAGACCGCACACGCATCGGCCGTTTCGGTGGGACACAGGCGGTGCAGTACCGAGTCCAGTTGCTGGGTTCGGGCCGGCTCCGTGCGGGTCGCCTCCTGCAGGGCTTTCTGCAGCGACGGGTCATCACCGATGGAGCGCGCCGAGGTGAGCGTGTCCTCCTGCATCCTGCGCAGGGTCTCGCGCGCCATGGCGCCGCCCAGCTGCACCCGGGCCGTGCCCTGGCTGTCGGCCACCTGCCGCAGGCGATCGCCCGCGTACAGCGACAGACCGCCGGCCACCATCAGCACGATTACGACTTCGCTGCCCGCCAGCCACCAGCGCAGTCGGGTCGTGGCCGGATCAATCCGCAGCCGCTCGAGCAGAAGTCGCAGACGGGGCAGCATAGGGGGTGTCAACGGCCCTTGTATCCGCGCCGCTCAACCAGGGTCTTGATCACCAGCGTGATCACGGCCAGCAGC
>Ga0302314_10022815_pt1 | contig 10247 bp, 12 predicted proteins | sample III_Palsa_N2_3_FD_200533 | JGI IMG/M metagenome (GOLD analysis project Ga0302314, IMG submission 200533) | Peat permafrost microbial communities from Stordalen Mire near Abisko, Sweden - III_Palsa_N2_3 | ecosystem: Environmental > Terrestrial > Soil > Palsa > Peat permafrost | place: Sweden... | reverse complement strand
AGCCGCTTCCGCGGCGAACGCCCTCGCGCGTCCCGTCGCGATCTCGATCCCGACCCTCGGCGAGCCGGTCGTGTCTCCGTCGGGCGCCATCTCCGAGGACGACGTCCGGGCGATCGTGGCGTACGCAACCGCGGTGATCCGCGGCGAGCTCCCGAGCCCGCCCGGCGTCCTCGCCGGGATGGTCGAGGTACGACTCGACGGAGACGTCGTCGGGATTGTCGCGGCCATGCGCCGGTCCGGAGAGGGCGAGGTCGGGACCGAGCTCCGCGCCTGGCTCGAGGCCGGAGCGGCCGCGGCGGCGGTCGCGGCGATGATGCGCGACGCCCAGGAGGGCGGCCTGGAACGGTCTCGACGGGCGCTCCTGCAGTCGCTCCGTGCCGGTCCTCCCGCCGACGTTCCCGTATTTCTCGAGCACGCCCGCCGACTCGGCTTCGACCTCACCTCAGGCGCGGTGGCGGTCTGCGCCGAGCCCCGCACTCCCGGCGATGCGCCCGCGCTGAGTGACCTGACCGGGGCGCATCGAGCGCTCATCGTCGACGTCGGCGGCGGGCGCCTGTGCGGCCTCGTGCCGCTCGGGTCCTCGTTGCCGGGCGGCAGCGCGGAGGCATTGGCCGCGGAGCTGACCGGCTGCGGCATGCACGTCGCCGTGTCCACTTCGCATCGCGATCCGTCGGGCCTCCACGACGCGCTGCGCGAGGCCGAGGTCCTGGTCGAGCTCGACGTGGCGGTTGCCGGTCAGGAGGAGACCTACCGCCTGCTGATCGGGATCCTGCTCCGGGATCCCGACCAGCTGGAGGACCTCCGCACCCGGACCATCGCGCCGCTGACGATCTACGACGCCGAGCACGACACCGACCTACTCGCCACGCTCCAGGCCTTCCTGGCCCATCACGGCTCGACGACGGACACGGCCGAGGCGATGAGCCTTCACCGTCACACCGTCGGCTATCGCCTCGCGCGCGTACACGAGGTCTCCGGTCTCAGCCCCTACGAGTCGGACGGACGCGAGCGGCTCGGCCTGGGGCTGAAGGCTCACCACATTCTGGACGCGAACCTGCGGCTCGGGTAGGGGCGCGGCGGGCGCGGGCGCGAGGCCCGGCGGGGCGAGGTCAGTGCTGGGCGGGCAGGCCCTGCGCTATCCCAGCACGATCTCCGCGGCAGTCCGTAACGTCGCCGGGTCACCCGCGATCAGCAGCGTGGTGACGATCGAATCCCGCCAGGCCTCGAGGTCATGGCGGATCTTCTCCTTGGAGCCGATCAGGGTCAGCTTCTCGATCAGCTCGGTGGGTACCGCCCCCGCCGCCTCCGCCTTGTCGCCGGAGAGGTAGAGCTCCTGGATCTTCGCGACCTCGGCCTCGTAGCCCATCCGAATCGCGACACTGGCGTGGAAGTTGGCGCCCTTCGCGCCCATCCCGCCGAAGTACAGGGCGTACATCGGCCGCATCGCGTCGGCGGCGCCTTCGACGTCATCGGTCACGATCAGCGGCACGCTGGCGGTGACCTCGAAGTCCTCCGCGGTCCGGCGGGCTCCCGGGCGCGCCAGGCCCTCGTTCAGCGCCTCGCGGTAGAACTCGTCGTGGTGGGGCGAGTAGAAGAGCGCCAGCCAGCCGTCGCACAGCTCGCCGGCAAGGGCGATGTTCTTCGGGCCCTCGGCGGCGAGGAAGATCGGGATGTCCTCGCGTAGCGGGTGGATCGAGGACTTCAGCGGCTTGCCGAGGCCCGTGCCACCGGGGAGCGGTAGCGGGTAGTGGGGCCCGTCGTTGGTGAGCGGACCCTCGCGCGCCCAGATCCGCCGCAGGATGCCGATGTATTCCCGCATCCGCGCGAGCGGCTTGGCGAACGGCTGCCCGTACCAGCCCTCGACGACCTGAGGGCCCGAGACACCGAGGCCGAGGATCAGGCGGCCGTTCGAGAGATGGTCAAGCGTCATCGCCGCCATCGCCGTTGCGGCCGGAGTGCGGGCGGAGATCTGGGCGATGCCGGTGCCGAGCTTGATTCGCTCCGTGGAGGCGCCCCACCAGGCGAGCGGGGTGATTGCGTCCGAGCCATACGCCTCCGCGGTCCACAGCGAGTCGTAGCCGAGCCTCTCGGCCTCGGCGATCATCTCGGCCGCGCCTGCAGGCGGCCCGGCCGACCAATAGCCGACGTTGACGCCTAGACGGAGATCGCGTGACATCGGTGGAACCCTACCCGGGGGTGGATCGTGGCGGCCTACCCGGAAGGTGGATCGTGGCGGCCTACCCGGGGGGTGGATCGTGGCGGCCGGCCCCGCGCAGACGCTCGATCAAAGCGCGCAGGCCGCCCGTGGCGCGCGGCTGGGTCCGGAGCCACTCGTCACGCGTCGGCAGTCGTCCCGCCTTGCGCGCCGCTATTACGCACTCGGTATGGGCGTGGCGGCGCCTCGAGCTATCCCCCTCCGGGCTGACGAGCATGTGCTCGGAGAGCGCCGGTAGATAGCGATCGCAGAACGGACAGCGGTAGGTCGCGGGTTTGCGGTTCTGAGCCCTACGGACGGACCACCAGCGGGTGAGTCCCTGCTTCGCACGGGCGGGCGCCTTCTTGGCCATCCGTCCAAGCATGGCAGCGACGCGCTCAGAATCGGTATCGTCGCCAGGCGTGGAGCATCGAGACGAGCGAGTCGTGTTGGAAACGGCTCGCTATCGCATCAGCGGGCTGCTGCGGCTGCCCCGAGACGGCTATCGCAGCCGCTTGACCGACTTCCTCAACGCAGCCGAGCGAGACTTCATCGCGCTGACCGACGTCGAGCTCGAGTCGCTGGACCGGGACGGACCACCGGAGCACCGCGTTTTCCTCGCCGTCGCGCGCAGCCAGATCGTGCTGGCCGCACCGGCCGAGCCGGCGGCGGACGAGGGCTGAGCGGAGGGCGCGGGGGAAGCCGCGGGCGGGGGGCGCGGGGGGAGCCGCGGGCGGGGGGCGCGGGGGGAGCCGCGAGCAGAGTCCCTCGCGCGATCGGCGGGTAGTTATTCTTAAGCGCGCCATGGCCGTCAAACAAGAAGAGCTCGCGGGCGCGAGCCGCGCCGAGAAGCTCCGCGCCTCACCGCGCATGTTCGAGTCAGACCTGCTCGACAAGCTCTCGCGCGTTCACCCCAGCGTGCCGCCGATCCTGTTCGTGCCGGCGATCGTCTTCCTGCTCGTCGAGGGCTTCGTTCACGGCGTCGGCTGGGCCGCCCCCGCATGGCTGGTCGGTGGGTACGTGTTCTGGACACTGACCGAATACTGGCTGCACCGCATCGTGTTCCATTTCGAGCCCGAGCAGGGAATCGGCGCCCGGCTTCACTGGATCATCCACGGCGTTCACCACGACCACCCGAACGACCCCTTGCGGCTGGTGATGCCGCCGTCGGTCAGCCTCCCCCTGGCCGCGCTGTTCCTATGGGCCTTTTACGCCGTGCTCGGTAGCCCGGCGTTCCTGCCCTTCGGCGCGGGCTTCTTGGCGGGCTACCTGGCCTACGACATGCTGCACTATCACGTGCACCATCACACCCCGACCACGGGCCTCGGCAAGAAGCTCCGCGAGCTGCACATGCGCCACCACTTCCAGGACCACGAGCGCGGCTTCGGGGTCAGCGCCCCGTTCTGGGACCACGTCTTCGGCACCGCTCCCAAGGCGCGCCCGAAGCAGGGGTAGGTCGCGGGAGGCGGGGCGCCTAAGCGGCGGCGGCGTCAGCCGGCTCCGCGGGCGCGTACGCGGCAGCGTCAGCCGGCTCGTAGTAGCGCGCCACGGTGAAGCCGATGAGCATCGGGACGTGCACGGCGAAGACCACGAGGGACAGCGTCAGCACGACGAGCGGGCCACCCTTGAGGTGGTTGCGGACGAAGACGTACTCGATCATCCCCGCCGTCACCACGTAGGCCAACAGCGACCACCGGCCGACCTGGAAGAACCGCTGCCAGGGGAAGCCCTTCACCCGGGTCAGCGAGACCAGATTGACCCCCATCAGCAGCGCCGAGGCGGCGAGCAGCGCGATGGCCGGGCCGAGCGGCACATGCTGGGGCAGGTGCGCGGAGAGGTAGATGCCGCCGGCGACGATCAACGCGAGCGAGGCCATCCCCACCTGCGTTACGGGCGGCAGCCGGCGCTCGCTCATCCGCTCGCCAGCTTGGTCATGATCACCAGCGTGGCGACCTGCATCACGCCAAGGACTCCCGCCGAATACATGAAGCGCTTCATCAGGCGCTCGATGACCTCCGGCTTCGGCCGCGGCTTCTTGAGCTCGATGAGGACCGCGATGTTCGCCGGCTCGAGCAGCCCGAGCGCGATCACCGCCATCACGCCGACCACGATGTAGCTGGCTACGACCCATCCGTGATTGGGCGCGTAGCTGTACACGTTCCCGGTCTTAAGGCCGAGCTGCCAGCCGGCCGCGAGCGTCATCGTCACCACCGTGGGCATGATCAGCACCATCTTGGGCATCAGCCTGGTGCTGAACTGGATCCGCGCCGGTACGGGCATCGCGCCCATGATCGGTCCGAGCACGAGTCCAAGGAAGAGGTCGATGATCGTCCACGCCGCGCCCCCGGCGACATGGAAGAAGTCCAGCGGCCACAGCTTGTTCGAGGCAATCCCGCCGATCAACGCCACCGCGGCGATGGCCACGAGGATCAACCCCTTGCGCGGGACGACCTCGAAGTCCGGGACCGGTATCGGTCCGTGCGGGACCGCTTCGGACTCGACCGGAGGTGCCTGGGCCGCGACGCTCATAGCAGTTGCGCAGATTACCGCGGCTTTCCTCCATCAGCAAGTGAAGTAGTGCATCAATGTGACGAAAGTCACATCGCGGCGTTCAGCAAGCCCCAGCAGGGTTCACAGCGGAGCGGGAGGGATTCGAACCCCCGGGCCGCGTGAACGGCCGGCTGCTTTCAAGGCAGCTGCAATCAACCGGACTCTGCCACCGCTCCAGGCACTGCGAGCAGCAATCGTAGATGGGGTGTGGGAGACCCGCGCCCAGCGTTTAGACTCCCTGGGGCGCCCCGGGAGAGGTGGCCGAGTGGCTGAAGGCACTCGCCTGCTAAGCGAGTAAGGGGCGAAAGCTCTTTCGCGGGTTCGAATCCCGCCCTCTCCGTTTACCACCAGGTTCCGCGCAGCAGCCACGCGACGAGTCGGTCGCCGTGATACGTAATCGCCGCCAGCGGTCCGGTCAGCAGGCGTAGCGCAATCGAGGTCAGTCGACCCCGCCGGCCTCCGACGCCGGGCGCCACGGCCGCCGCGAACGCAGTGACACCGGGAAGGGGCCTGACGAATACCGTCAGCTCGCGGATGGTGCCTGCCGGGTCGAAGCGCATCAGGTCCATACCCTCGAGCATGCGTCCGCGGACTCGCGCGCGGAAGCGCTGGACCCAGACATCCTCGGTGCCGAGCAAATCCTCGTGCTCGAGCTCCGCCATCGTTTCGCGAACGATCTTGAGCAGCGCGATCGCGTCGTCGCGACCCTGGAAATGGAAGCTCGCGGTGATCGGCGAGCGGATGACGACGTCGTGCGCGAGCAACTCCGCCAGGCCGTCGTAGTCGCGCTCGCGCATCGCCTTCATCAGGCGCTGCACAACGGCGCGGTTCGCAGCCGTGGTGGACGGTCCCGGCATCGTCTCGACTGTCTCCATCAGGCCTCCTTAGACGTTCGGGGCCAGAACCATAGCGCTTGCTATCGCAATAGCAAGCGCTCGCTATTGTGGAGAGTACCCTGCACCACCGTGACAGGTCCGCGCCTGAGCCGAGAAGAGAAGAAGGCCGAGACTCGGTCCGCGCTCGTGCGCTCGGCGGCGGACGTCTTCGCCCGCCGAGGCTTCCATGCGGCCTCGGTGGACGAGATCGCCGGGAACGCGGGCTTCTCGGTCGGGGCGCTGTATTCGAACTTCGAGCGCAAGGAGGATCTGCTGCTCGCCGCGATCGAGCAGAACGTCACCGATTGGGCTCGTCTGTTCGCCGAGCGCTTTCGCGAGGCCGGCGACTTTCGCGACCGGGCCCGCTCGATCGCGGACGCCTGGATCGCCGGCGTCACGGCGGAGCCCGAGCCGTTCCTGCTCTGGATCGAGCTGTGGGCCTATGCCATACGCAACGACCATCTCCGCGAGGAGCTCGCCGTCCGCTCGAGAGCGATCCGTGAGCTGTTCACGTCGATGATCCGGGAGAGCGCCGAGCACGCCGGCGTGACATTGCCCGCCGGCCTCGCCGAGGAGCTCGGAGCAGTGTTCGATGCCCTCGGGCTGGGACTCGCCGTGCGCCGCCTGCTCGATCCTGACGCCGTCCCGGACGGGCTGTTCGGGACCGCTTCGAGCCGCATCGTCGACGCTGTCCTGCCCGAGATCGTGGGCGGGAAAGGCAGGCCCGCCGCGGACGACCGGCAAAGCTAGGCTCCCTGCTGTGTGGCCGCCGGACGCCCTCGAGTTCCTGAGAGAGCTCGAAGACAACAACGATCGTGACTGGTTCAGAGCCAACCGCGCTCGCTACGACGCCTACCTGCGCGAGCCGGCCGTGGCCCTGGCGGAGAAGCTCGGGCATCTCGGCGAACCGCGCACGTTCCGTCCCTACAACGACACGCGCTTTCATCCGCGGCCCCCGATCAAGGAGCACCTCGGCGTCGCAATCGGCTATGGGAGCGCAGGCGGCTACTACTTCGAGATCTCGCTCGACGGCCTAGTTGTCGCCGGCGGGATCTACCGCCCCGCTCCGGACCAGCTCGAGCGCTACCGAGCGGCAATCGACAGCGAACGAAAGGCCAAGCAGTTCGAGGCGGCAGTCGATGCGGCAACAGCAGGCGGGCTTGCGCTGGCTGAGCCCACGCTGAAACGAGCACCGCGCGGCTATCCGTCGGAGCATCCGCGCATCGACTGGCTACGGATGAAGGAGCTGATCGCGCACCGCCGACACGCGCTCGAGCCTTGGCTGCACAAGCCGGCGTGCGACAGGCGGCTGCAAAAAGAGCTCGAGGCCGCCAGACCGCTCGTCGAATGGCTTGGCGAGTACGTCGGCCCCTCCCAGCACCGGGTTCCGTGACGCCTGGTCGCGACCGTGCCTGGACGGTCCTGGCCTGCCGTGACGCGCGGCCAGTGATCGGCGACCCGCCGGGAAGATCCGACCGGGCTAGAATCGCCACCGACGCGCCCGTAGCTCAGCTGGATAGAGCGTCGGTCTACGGAACCGAAGGTCGGGAGTTCGAATCTCTCCGGGCGCGCTGGGAAAGCCCCGCTAAAGCGGTTTTTCTGTTTCTGGGCTTTGTTCTTTGGGCGAGCATGTCCCCAATATGTCCCCACGTGTTGGTACGGTTTCGGGCATGGATGGTCCGCTCCGGCCTCCCACCGGACATGTCTTTCGAGTCGATCGGGCCCGGGGGCCGGTTTGGTATTCGAAGTACCGGTTGCCTGATGGACGCCAGGTCCAGAAGAAGCTCGGACCGGCCTGGACCGAGCGCGGGCGCCCGCCCGCGGGCTATTTCACCAAACGCCAGGCCGAGGACTGGCTACGCGGAGTATTGGACGGAGCGCGCCGAGGCACGCTGCCCGGCATGGTCAGAACTGGAGCGACGTTCGCCGACGCCGCGGCCGAGTTCCTGCGCTACTCCGAGCAGGATCGGGGCTGCAAAGCGTCCACGCTCCGCGACTACCGCTCGAACCTGGAGGCGCACCTCCTCCCTGCGTTTGGGGCGGTAGCGCTTGAAGAGCTCACCACCGCCTCGATCGACCAGTGGCGCGCCTCATTGATCGGGTTGTCCCCGCGCACGAAGAACAAGCTTCTCGTCGTCATGCATGGCGTGATGCGCCGCGCCGCCAGCGTCTGGGGGCTCCAGACCAATCCCGTCGCCGGCGTCGAGAAGCAGCGAACCCGTTCGACCGGTGATCTCGAGGTGTTTTCGCCCGAGGAGGTCATGGCCCTCGTCCGCGCCGCGGCGTCAGAGCAGGACGGCGCGATCTACCTGACAGCCGCCTTCACCGGCCTCCGCCGCGGCGAGCTGCTAGCGCTCCGCTGGCGCGACGTCGACTTCAGCGGTTCGCTCATCCGTGCCCGAGCCAGCTACGCCGCCGGCCACCTGACCTCCCCGAAGTCAGGGAAGGTGCGCTCGGTCCCGATGGCGCCCGACGTCGCGGCCGCGCTGGCGGCACTCGGCCAGCGCCAGGACTGGGTCGGTGACGACGACCTCGTGTTCCCTGGAGAGACGGGGACTTTCCTCGACGGATCCGCCCTGCGGCGCCGCTACGCCTCGGCGCTCGCGCGCGCCGGCCTGCGCCCGCTGCGCTTTCATGATCTCCGCCACACGTTCGGGACCCGCATGATCGCCAAGGCCGACATCCGTCGCGTGCAGGAGTGGATGGGCCACGCCGACGTGCAGACGACGATGCGCTATCTCCACTACGCCCCCCGGGCGGACGATGCGGCGCTCGTCGCCGAGGCATTCAAGATCGAGGCGATCGCCGACGCTTCTGCGAAGCCGCTGGGCTGATGCCCCGTATCAGCTACTTCCACGGGATCGTGATCCTGATGTTCTCAAACGAAGGGCACCACTCGGTCGGCCACTTCCATGCTAGGTCCGCCGAGCACCACGCATCGCTCCGCTTCGACGGATCCGTTCTGGCCGGCTCACTGCCACCTGCCCAACTTCGGCTCGTTCGGGAGTGGGCAGCGCTTCACCAGACCAAACTGGAGGCGAACTGGCAACGAGCTCGCCACGGCGAACGCGTTGAGCCCATCGATCCCCTGGCCTAAGATTCTGCCCATGGCCAAGACCCATCCCCTCGTGGATATCACCGGCGTCGCCGTCATCGGCGACCACAAGCTGCGCCTGCTCTTCGAGGACGGCACCGTCGGTGACGTGTCGTTCGAGGACGACGCTTGGAACGGTGTCTTTGCGCCGCTCCGTGACGCGGCACGGTTTGCGAAGGTCACAGTCAGGTACGGGACGCTCTATTGGCCCCACGACGAACTCGACTGGGCTCCTGAGCCGTTGTACGAGGCCGCGCGAGAGCATTCGCTCGTGCAGGCCGCCGCGACGTCCTAGGAGCAGTGCAGTCGGAAAATCCCTGCACACGGGCATGATGTCCGAGGATGTCCCCGCTCCGGACATCTGCGGACAGCACATCAGTGCGTAGAGTGTGATCTCTGCTGTTACGAGGTGCTTGGGGGGGTGGTCGAGCGTGGTTCCGTTGCGGGTCGCGGCACGCTTCGAGGTGGTTCGGGCGACCACGCTATCTGTCGGAGCGCCGGGTCGAAGGTCGTGGATGGGTGACGGCGGCGGATGGGGGCGATCAGAGCGCAGCCTCGGTTCTACTCTGATGCTCGTTCTCCGCGCGCGAGGAACTGGCATCTCGCACGGATGCGAGATCAACGCGTTCGTGTCCGCGCGTGTGTGACTTGGTCGTTCGCCCACCAGAGCAGGCCGGGCCTCTGGACGGTCGACGCGCGCGGTGGCCGAGCCGAGCATGGACGCGAGGCCCCGTCTCCGCGCGCGCCAGTAGCGGGCGCGGCCAACACACCCGTCCGCCACCTTCATTGTCTGGCCTTTGGGTGCGACGGGCGCTCGGCTCGGTGCTGGAACGCACCAAGGCAGCGACTGGGTCGACGGAGGGCTGCTGATCCCATTCGTGGCGGAAGCAGTGAGCACGAAGGGGGATCCGGACGTCTCCTACGTCGCCATTCCAATCGGCGGCTCTGATACTGCCCAGATGGTGGAAGCGATCGTGGGTAACGCCCTGTGGCTTGCGCGGGCGGCGCGCACGTCGGCAGGACGGATCAGAAACGGTTGATGGTCCCGAGCTCCCGGCGAAGTTCGTCGGGCGACTCGATTGGGTACGACATGGCCAAGACGTTGAGTGGCTTATTGAGATCGCGAGCGATGTCCCCGGGGTCGAAGCCGCCAACGAACAACATCTGCCGGTCGCCCGATAGATCGGAGGCTGGCCACTCATCCGCGGTGAGCATCACGATCCGGTGGTCTCCGGGCCAACCGACAGGCGGACGCACGAGGAACGCCGGGCGCCAGGTCCCCGTCCCATCGACCGTAGGAACTGGTCCGGGCGCAATCGGTGGATTGTGACCTCCGGCCCGCAGGGATTCCGTCCTGTAGACCCGTCCGACGATCTTTGCTCCTGTCGGCGCCGTCGCTCCGAGATCGAATGTCAGCAGGGTTCGCCTCGCGCTCGGTGCGGCGGTCGCCTCTGTCGCTGTCGGCGTCTCGAATGTGTCATAACCCGCTACGTGGACTGTGAACAGATGGCCCCCAGCCTCGTCGAGCGGCACC
>Ga0302314_10022814_pt1 | contig 10247 bp, 5 predicted proteins | sample III_Palsa_N2_3_FD_200533 | JGI IMG/M metagenome (GOLD analysis project Ga0302314, IMG submission 200533) | Peat permafrost microbial communities from Stordalen Mire near Abisko, Sweden - III_Palsa_N2_3 | ecosystem: Environmental > Terrestrial > Soil > Palsa > Peat permafrost | place: Sweden... | reverse complement strand
TTTTCCGAGCGGTTTCGTGGCCAGCCGGCTCCATGCATCAATCATCATCGCGGTCGGTAAGGAGACCGACTGAATGTTGTGGCAAAGCACCCATAATGTTTTTACGAGTACTCGTAATGAGAAAAAAACACACACACACACACACGCACAATCAGACGATCAAGGCTCGGCGCTGGCAAACTCGGCGGCCAGCCTGTCAAGCGCGTACGTTGCTGCGACGGCGGTGAAGTGGTCCGCCACAGGCGCGCGGCACAGCGGGCAGTCCTTGCGCGTCGAGCTCTTCAACCAGCCCTGCAGGCACTCGCCGCAAAACTCGTGCATGCACGGGTGCGCCATGCGCGGGTCGACGAGGCGCTCGCGGCAAATGGCGCACGTGGTGCGCTCTACGAGCTCGTCCTTGGAGAGCGCCTGGACTTCGCCCTTGAGGTTGCCGTAGCGCGGGACCACTTTGAGCAAAAGCGCAGTGGCACGCGCGCTCTTGCATTCGAGCGACTCGCGCGTGAGAAAGGAGACGAGGCCGCGGTTGCTGTTCACTGCCAGCGGCCCTTGCTTGAGCGCCACGTCCACGAGGGTCTCAACGAGGTCCAGCGCCTGCGCACGGTTGGCCTCGTGCACGGTGAGCATGTCCAGCAGTCCCTGCGCGATGAGCTGCTCGCAGCCACCCGGCAGCGCCACGAGGCGCTGGAAGTGCCGGAACACGCGCAGATTGGCCTCGGTGCCGTGGTCGCGCTGCAGCGCGAGCATGTAGAACGCGATGGAGAAGGGCGCGAGCTCGTGCCTGTCCAGCAACGCGGTGACCTCGTGGTTGCGCAGCTTGAAGACGTGGCGCTGCAGGAACTCGAGCACCTTGGAATCGGGGACGGGGAAATCGCCGTCGCGCCACAACATGAGGAGAAGCGCGAGCACCGAGGTTTCCACGTGGCACTCGTGCGAGAAGAGGCTCTTCAACCTACCGGGCAGCCCCACGCTCACCAGCAGCCGCATGCCCGTGTCGTCCTTGCCAAATGCGCGCATGGCCACCAAAACGTCGTTGACGCGCGGGCACGACGCGTGCGGGAAGTCCAGGCCCTTCATGAGCGCCAGCGCCACAGCCTCGGTGCGCCGCGCGCTCGTGACAAAGCCCACGGCGCGGCTCTGCGACGTGTCGAATTCAAACAGCGCCTTGGCCAGGGCGGTGACCAGACCGGCTTGCTGCGGGTGCGGCCCGTGCCTGCTGTCCACGTGCAGCCACACCGCCGTCAACAGCTTGAGCGCCGCCGAGGCGTTGTACCGCGTCATGCGCGCCGACAGCAACGCCAGCGGCTCCAAGCCCAGCAGGCCGGCGTCCTCCAACAACTCGATGCTGTGCGCGTCGGCAAAGCCGGCGAGCGCGCCGAAGACGTCATACGCCACGTCGGCCTCGAGCGAGAGCGCAGTCACCACGACGCGCGCCTTGAGCCTCGCGTCGGCTTGCAGAAGCGCCCTGGCCGCAGCGCACTTGTGCTTGAACACTGCCGCGGCGACGTATAGCGCAATCTCGCGCGACAGCGCCCCGTGCGCGCCGCACCGCAACGAGTGGAACCACGCGATTTGCACGAGCGGCATGCTGAGGTCGCGGTGCGCGTCGTCGTAGCCGTCGCTGGCCGCGAAAGTCTCCAGCGCGTGCCAGAACCGCGAGCCGTCCTGCAAGAGATCGGCGATGGCTTCGTCCTTGCACAGCCGCACAATGATGGCCACGGCCAGCTTCTTCACGTGCATGTCCAGGTGCACGCAGCGGCCCTCGCGCGAGAGCGCCCGCACGAGCACGTTGCCAATGCCCTGACGCAGCATGCCCGCCCACGCACTCGAGGGCGTCGTAAACGTTAAATCCTGCAGGAGCGACAGGCACTCGCGCCACACCTCATTGTGCACGGCCACGTCGGCGCCCAGGTAGCGCAGCCGCAGCACCACGGCGCGCGCCGCGCCCAGGTTGAGCAGCTCGGCCTCGGTGGCGTTTGACGACGCGGCCAGCGTGCGCATCGTGTTCACGGCGGTAATGCACAGCGCCGCCTCAAGCGAGTTGGCCGCGTCGCTCACGAAGAAGAGCCCGCGCACGACGCTGACCAAGAGCGGCAGCGCGCCCGCGTCGACGAGGGTGCGGTGATGCGCAGGGTTGGCCCGCAACGCGAGCAACAAGCGGTTCAGCGGAGCGTACGCGTCCTCGAGCACGGTATGGGCCTCGTCGCTGCCGCTCGACGCAGCGCCGCCGCCGCCTCCCGCGCGGCGCTCCTTGTTGTCGTCAACAATGGCCTTGTACGCCAGCAAGACGTGGTTCATGGCGTTGATGAGCGCGAGGCTCAGCGGTCCGACCGAGGCGAGCAGCTCGCGGTCGTCGGCCATGCGCGACAGCAATACAGCAGTGGCGTTGACCACGGGAAACACTCCGGGCAAATGCTGAAGCAACGAGATGAGAAACGGAGCGAAGCGCGACGCGGGCTGCTTGTCGGCTTGCACGGCAAGCGCGAGAAGGCGCTCGAGGAGCGACTGGTCGCGTGCAAACACTTGCGCAGCCGTGAGAGCGGCCGTGCACATTTCAGCCTGCACGAGCGCGACTTGCCTGCGCGACAGCCAAAACACGCTGCCGCATGCCGCAATGGTCATGTTAGCCGCGAGCACGTCCACCGCAGCGCTCGTGGACTCGGCGTCGGAAAGGCGGGCTTTCAGAACCGAAGCAATGAGCGCGCGCGTGCTCGCCTGCAGAGGGAACGGCGTGGATGAAGTGCTTTTGGCAGCAGCGAACGGAGAGGAAAGCGTGGCAAGCGCCTTGCGCGCGTCGGCGGCGGCCGTTTTCATCGTCACTGGTTTGTAATTGTTCGACGAACCGGGAGGAGAGGTTCGGCCGCCCGACTGCGCCAACCCGGCAGCCAGTCGCCGCGACGACGACGAGAGGTTTTCCAGCGGCGGCATTTCCGTCGGCGCGCGCGCACGCTCGCACGCTAGGAGCGGGTTCTCTTTTTGTACCCGAAACTTTCGCCCCTTGCTTGGCGTCGGGAAAATCTCACGCGCACGCACGCGTACCTCCCCCGCCATGGACATATGGACAAGAGTGCGTGCACTTTAAAAAAAGGGGGGCTATCGCGCGCCGCTGTCTATACGCAACAACTGCACGTCAAAGCTTTACCGCCCGACATGGGTGGGCGTCAGTACTGCGGGGGAGCGCGAAACAAAAACGAGGAAACGCACTTGAGATCGGCGTTGGGAGGGATGACGCCGCGGCCAGCGCCCTTGGCGCCGTAGGCCAGCTCTGAAGGGACGTGGATAACCGCCCTCTCGCCCAGCGACAGCCTCGCAATGCCCTCCTCCCAACCTTGAATGACCAAACTCCTTGCCGTCGGCAGCCAGCGTTCCAGTGTAGTGCACGTGCACCTTGTCACCCGAGCGCGGGAACGTTTTGCCGTCGCCAGGCACGAGCGTCCGCAGCGTAATTTCGTTGGGTTTGGGCGGCGGCTCGTCGCTAATGGACAGCAATGAAAGATTAACAGTGACCGTGCGCCCCGCCAACGGGTGGTTGAGGTCGACTGTGATTTGCTGGTCGGTCACGGCCACAACGCGAGCCCACTCTCCAGTGTCGTTTAAGACGACGCCAGACCCCACTTCAACGTTCATGTTCGGTGGCCGCACGCACGTCACGATGCGGCGCGGATCGGAAACGCCAAAACTCTGATCGGGTTTCATCGTCTCCGTCCTGTGGTCGCCGACGGCCATGCCCACGAGTGCGCGCTCAATCCCAGGGATCGCGTAGCCACGTCCAACGACGACGTCGGCTGCTTGGTTGCCGCTGTCGATTATTTTCTCACCCGTGGTCGCATCGAAGATTTCAAACATGAGGCTCACGCGATCGCCATTCGCTACGCGGCGCACATTCGGCGGCGGCGCTGCCGCGGCGGCGGCGGCGAGCGAGCGCACGTGCGTTGGCAAGGCTCGCGTCGCCGCCATTGGGGCGCGCGCCGCGGTGGGCGCCAAGAGCCGCGGTCCAACCAGGCGCGACGCCGCGCGAAGAGCCATGCTTGTTGTGCGGCACAGCGCTCGGCGCGCGGCGCGTGTGTCCCACACGTTTGTGTGGGTTCGCGACTGGGCAAGCAGGCTCCTGCTTCGCTCGAGTGCATTTGTCTCATCTCAGGCCACGCAGAGAGCGCGCGCGCGCGCGGCGTCGTTCGCCTCTCAATCGCGGGTAGCCCAGATAGCGCCGTGGGGATGGACGTCGTTCGCGAGGCCTTGGGTGAAGCGCTGAGCCGCGAGCAACTGGCCAAGTCAGCGGCCTCGGCGCTGTTTTTCTTCACGCTGTCACGCGTGGGCGAAAACATTGAGCTGCACAGGAAGAACGCCGACGGCACGTGGACGCCGCTGTCGCTCAGGGAGCGCAAGAACATTGCAGTGTCCATGTGCGGCGGCCTGCACGCGATTGTTGCCACGGCCGTGGGATTTCACGTGTTGGCAAGCAAGGACCCGGCGATTTACACGCATGCGTACGGGCGCTCGCAAATATCGCAGACTCTGTTTGCGTTTTCGTCGGGCTATTTTGCGTGGGACTTGGCCATGTGCCTTGCCAACCGGGACGTGTTTGGCTACGATTTCCTGTTTCACGCGTCGACGTGCTTGGTGACCTACGTGCTGGGGCAGCGCCCCTTCCTCAACTACTATGGCGCCATGTTCCTCATGTTTGAAATCAGCACGCCGTTTCTCCACGTGCGCTCCTTCCTGCTGACGACGGGGCGCAAGGACCACCCGTGGTTTAACTTTGTTCAAAACTGCTTTGGCTGGTCGTTCCTCTTGGTCCGCATCCTCTATGGCTACCCGCTTTCTGCGTATTTCCTGCGCGACATGATCGCGCTTTATCGCGCGGACGACGTGCGCTCGCGTTTTCACTTTTACTTTCACGTCACGGCCAACTTTTGCATGTGCCTGCTCAACGCCTTTTGGCTGCGGCACATGATCCGCAAGCGCCAGGGCAAGACTAAAAAGAAGGGGGCAAAGGATGATTAAAAAAAGGGTGCATTTTATCTTTTGAGGCGGTGTTGTTCAGGATTCCTCATCTTCCATGTCGTCGTTGTTGTTGTCGTCGTCGTCGTCGTCCGCGTCGTCGTCGCCGTCGCCGTCGTCGTCGCCGTCATCGCGCGAGGAGGCGCCCGCAGGCAGAGGCGGCGGCGGCGGCGCATCGGTGCCACCGCCATCGGACGGCCCGAGCGCGAGCAGCGGCGGGGGCGGCGGGGGCGGCGGGGGCGGCGGAGGCTCAAGCCCGTCGTCGAACATGGCGCCCGGCTCCTCAATACTCCACTCCTCGCGGTCGGCGTCGAGCACGCGCTGCACCGTGTAGGCGCGCACGATGGCGCATCGGCTAGCGGACACGTCAATCTCCCCGCCAACGCCCTCGGGCGCGAGGATCCACCGCTTGCGGCCAATAACGCGCGCGAACTTCTTCTTCGACGAGGGCGCGAACACGCCCGAGGGGATCATGGGCGCCAGGCGGCACCAGTTGAGGTCGGGGATGTAGGTCAGCACAAAGTAGTACTCGAAGCGCTCCTCGCCCGGCGGCGGCGGCGCAACGCCGCGAGAGCGCAGCCACGCCGCGCGGTCCTCGGCAGTGGGTTTCGGCCGCACGCGCACAATCTTGTTGAAGAGCCGACGCGCTGGCCTGTCTTCCCTCGGCTTGCGCCCCGGCGTTCCCGCGGCCTTGAGCGCCGGCGCCAACGGGCCCCCCACCAACGACGAGGCCGCGAGCTCTCCGCGCTTGGACCTGGCGTCGAGGTCGCGCGCCGAGTACGTGGGCGTGATGCCGTGCGCGCGCTGCCAATCGCAGAGCTCGCGGCGGAACTGCTTCTGCCGTTGCTCAAAGTCGGCGCATTCCGTGTCAAACACTTCCTTGTAGTGCGCCTTGACGTCGTCCGAGGCCTCGCGCCACATTTGCGCAATGCGGTTCGTCATCTCCACGGGCGTGAGGCCCGAGCCGAGCAGCACCTTGTCGCGCGTGTCCTGGCTAAAGGCGAAAAAGGACGACAGCGGGCGCTTGGGTGGGTTCGGAGGCCGGTCCGACAGCGGCGCCGGCAGCACGCAGGGCGCGGGCGGCGTGCACGGCGAGCTGCGCAGGAAGACTAGCGCGCCATGGTCGGTGGGCAGCGGGCCGTGGCGCCACCGCTTCATCGCGCGCGACGTCAGCGTCACCACGTAGTGCAGCTGCGCGGGGTCGCTTGCCGACGGCGCGACGGCGGCGGCGGCGGCGGCGACGACGTCGCTCGACTGTGTCGTTTGCAACGCGGGGGCGTCCAAGACTGCGTCCAACGCCGGCACGGGCAACGGCGGCACGGGCAACGGCGGCGGCGCGGGCGACGAGCCGGCGACTAGGTAGTTCCACGGCGGCAATGCGTGCGCGGCGAGCATTGCGTGGAGCGCGGCCTTGGCGGCGAGGCACTTGTCGCGATTGGCTCGCGCGACGGGCATGGCCATCATGTAGCTGGGCGCCGACATGGCGGCAGGGTCGTCGCTAAACGTCCAGTGCCTGTACGCCATCGGTGGCGTGAGCGCCGCGTCGGGCGCGCTGAACGCCTCGAGCTCGGCGCGGTCCTCCGCGAACATTTGCACCTCGGCGTCGCCGCAGCCAATGAGACGCAAGTCCAGGGCGCGCTCGGGGATGGCCAGCACCGTGCCCGCCGTGAGCACCGAGTTGGCGTCGAGCCGCGGGTAGCGCGCCAAGTTGCGCTCGACCAGCGCGGTGAACGACACCCCGAGCGCCTTGGCCACTTTGCGAGGCGTGTCGCCGCTCTCGGCGCGGTACCACAGCCCCGTGGTCGACACGTCGCGCGGCTCCTTGGTGTCGTTGACCGTCAGCAGTCGCGCCTGGTTGGCCGACATGACCGTGGGCGCCACGGCCGCAAAACAAGCCGCCACGTCGCGCGGGTGATACACGGGCATGCGCACGCGTCTGCCCGCCGCGAGCACCGTCGACGCGTCGCCTTGCAGCTCTGCGAGCAGCTTGCGGTTCAAAAAAGCCACGTCGTCCACGCGAGCGCCATGGGCCTCGGCCAAAGCCTTCAGCGACGTCGCGTGCGTCGCCTGCAGCCACTTGAACTTGCTAGACACGGCCGCGTCGGCGCTCGTCGCAGCACCGCGCGGCGCCCCGGCAACTTGTCGCACGCGCCGGCTGCTCTGTTCCTTCTTGGCTGCTTTGCGCGCCGCTGCGGCGGCCGCTAGGGCGGCGGGGTCCTTCTTCTTGTGGCTATCCTTGGGCGGCGGCGGCGGCGGCGGCGGCGCGGCCTCGGGCGGCTTTTCGTCGTACCTGGCGAGCGCGCCCACGCGCACAAAGCCGCGCGACTCGTAAAACGGCACGGCGTTCTCGGTGGCTTGCACGACGACGTAGTCGTACTTGCCGCTCTCGATCATGTCGCCCAGCACGCCGTCGAGCAACAGACCGCCGCAGCCCAGGCTCGCCAGTAAGCTGATTTCCGCCACGCGGTGCCAAATCACGCCCTCGTCCGAGGGGTCGCCATCGCGCACTTGTCGGTTCAGCGCGCGCGCCAGTCTGCCGTCGGCGTCGATGAGACGAGCTTCCTGCCACCGTTGCAAGTTGTTGTCCGCCACTGTCAAGTCGGGCTCGTCGTCGTAGGGCAGCACGCAGGCAGTTTCCGACAGCGAGTCCCATCTAAAGTAGCGCTGCCACGTGGTAAACGTGGTCGCCGTAATAAACCCTTGCAGCCAGCCCTGCGGTTCGCGCGAGCGCACGTACCATCCCGACAACGGGTCGTCGATTTCACAGCGGTCGGCAATGTACTCGAGCCCTAACGGCTTGCCAGGGTGGATGATCACCGCGCCAGACTCGCGGCACTTGGCCTCGTGGTCGTCCTCTGCGCGGTTCGACAAGAGCACGAGTTCGCCTAGCAAGTCGATCAATTGTGATCGTTGATCCACGCGAAGCGAAAACGACGCCGGCGGTGAGGTGAAGCGGGGCACATCGGCGGTGAAATACACCGGCTCGTGGATCGGATGCAGCGGGTTGCGCCGCGCCAGCGCCATCGCCTCTGGGGCGCGCACGCGCCGCGCTCCACGCAAACACAAAAGTTTTTTTTGCAGGAGCCGGGTTGTGGGTCATCCGACAGGCTCCTTTCTTCCGAGCGGTTGTTTGCGGGCGCCGGGCGCATCCCCCCGCCGACGGCCGCGCCGCCCCTCGCCAGGCAAAAAGCAAATGGTCCTCTTGTCCGCGGCCGTGACGACGCGGACCGGCAAGCCGCTCGTAGCGCGGCAGTTTGTGGAGATGACCAAAGCTCGAATTGAAAACCTTCTCGTCGCCTTTCCCAAGCTGCTCACGCCCACGCTCCAACACACCTTTGTGGAGAACGAGAGCGTGCGGTTTCTCTTCCTGCCCATGGAGGCCCTCTACCTCGTGCTCATCACCACCAAGCAATCCAACGTGGTGGAGGATTTGGACACGCTGCGGCTGCTGGGCAAGATTGTCAACGACGCGTGCCCGATGCCCTCGGAGGAGGCCATTGCCGAGGTGGCCTTTGACCTCGTCGCCGCGTTTGACGAAGTTGTCAGCCTGGGGTATCGCGAATCGATTACGCTGCAGGGCGTGCGCGCCAACCTGGAGATGAACTCGCACGAGGAAAAGCTGTCGATTATGATCCGCCAGTCCAAGGAGCTCGAGGCCAAGAGCGAGGCCAAGCGTCAGGCCGCCAACCTCAAGCAAAAAGCCCTCGCGGCTGCAAAGTCGGGCGCGCCCACGGGTTTTGGGCCGTCGTCGCAGTCCGGGTTCAACCCCGCGCCCGTGTCGTATCAGCCGCAGCCCGCAGCGCCCACGCCTACGGCAGCGGCCGCCAGTGCGGCCAAGGCTGGCGCGGCGGCGGCGCCCAAAAAGGGCGGGCTGCAGCTGGGCAAGAAGAAGCGGGGCGAGGACGCGCTCGAGGCCATGGCGGCCGAGGACGGCTTGGACGCCGACGCGATCAAGGACACGAACCCGGCCAAGCTGGTGGGCGCTGCGGCCCCAGGCGCGGTGGCCGTGCCCAAGGAGCCAGTGCTCGTCTTGATCAGCGAGACGGTGAGCGCCTCCATTAAGCAGGACGGCTCTCTGGCCTCGTTCACGTGCAACGGCGAGGTGCAGGTGACGTGCCGCTTGGATGACATCAAGTGCGCCGTGTCGTTTTCGCGCGACGACGCGCTGGCGCAGGGGTTTGTGTTCAAGACGCACCCGCAGGTGGACAAGGCGCTGTGGGACAAGTCGGCCGCGCTCGTGCTCAAGCAGAAGGACCGCGCGTTTACCGCCAACGCGCCGTTTGGGGCGCTGCGGTACCACAACAAGCCGGTGGACGACGTGAGCAGCATCCCGCTGAGCGTGACGGTGTGGCCGCAGACGGCGCCCGGGGGCAAGTGCAACGTCAACGTCGAGTACGAGCTGCACGGCGAGTTTGAGCTCCTTCAGGTCACCGTTGTGGTCCCGCTTGGCAGCAACGAGGCTCCCGAGGTGGTCAACGTCGAGGGCGGCGTCACGCGCCACAACTCGCGCCGCCAGCAGCTCGAGTGGGTCATCGACGAGGTCTCGCCCTCGGCCCACCCCACGGGCTCGCTCGAGTTCAACCTGCGTGGCACGGACACGACCATTTTCTTTCCCACCACGGTGAGCTTCAACGCCGCCGAATCGCTCGCCGGCTTGCAGGTGAGCGCCGTGGCCGCGGCCGATACCAAGGAGCCCATTCGCTTTGACACCGACGTCAAGCTGGTCACCGACGCGTACTTGGTCGGCGAAGAGTAGCGTGTTTTTTTTCTTCTTCAAACACACACGAGCACACGCACACGCACGCACGCACGCACGCAAATGCTTTTGCCTGTTAAAGACACACACACACACACACAAGGTCACAGTTGACTCTCGCCGCAGTGCCAGCAGAATTTGGCCTCGAGCCAGCCGCGCTCGTCGCAGTAAATGCACGTGCGCGCCGCCGTGGCAACGCAGCGCTGCAGCGTGAGCTCCACCGTGTCCTTGGCCACCAGCGAGTTGGCGAGCTCGCGGTCGCCAAACTGCGACACGGGCCGGCCCTCGACGCGATCAATCACCAAGCCCAGCAGCGAAGAGTCGCCGCACTCGGCCAGCACGAGCTTGTCGTGTGCGCGCACCCAGCGCACGAGCTCGCCCTTGACGCGCACCGCCGTGGGCTCTCCCACCTTCTCCAGCGCCCATGCGCGCGACGTAACGGCCCAAACCTCCTTTGCGTAGCCAAACGTAGGGGGCGCGGGCGGCCCCCAGG
>Ga0302314_10022811_pt1 | contig 10248 bp, 7 predicted proteins | sample III_Palsa_N2_3_FD_200533 | JGI IMG/M metagenome (GOLD analysis project Ga0302314, IMG submission 200533) | Peat permafrost microbial communities from Stordalen Mire near Abisko, Sweden - III_Palsa_N2_3 | ecosystem: Environmental > Terrestrial > Soil > Palsa > Peat permafrost | place: Sweden... | reverse complement strand
AGCTGGACAACGTGGTCGAGGAATTGAAACGCAAGGAGAAAGTCGATGGACACAGGAAAAAGTAAGCAGCCGACTTCCATGAAGAATCGAATGTCGGTGGAGCGGAAGTCCGAGCGTGAGCTCGTCGTCACGCGAACCATCAACGCCCCGCCGCGCCTCGTGTTCGAGGCGTGGACCCAGGCCGAGCTGTTCGAACGCTGGTGGGTTCCGAAGTCACTTGGCCTGACGCTGCTTTCCTGCGAGCTCGACGTGCGCGTGGGCGGTGCGTACCGCCTGGTGTTCAGCCACCCTGCCGCCCCCGAGCCCATGGCGTTCCACGGCAGGTACCTGGAAGTGACGCCCCCCTCACGTCTCGTCTGGACCAACGAAGAAGAGGGCGGCAACGCGCAGATCACCTCGGTCACGTTCGAGGAAAGAGCCGGGCAGACGCTGCTCGTCGTGCACGACCTCTATCCCTCGAAGGAAGCGCTCGACGAAGAGCTCGCCTCCGGGAGCACGAACTGGAACGACGAGACGTTCGACCAGCTTGACGCGCTTCTCGGCTCGGCAACCAACATGGCGTAGTCAAGCCCGGCCGATTTCGATGGCGGCAGCGATGCCGATGCCAGGCCGCGGCCGCGCGCGAGGTTCCACGCGTCGAAAGTGCCTGGCCCGCGACTACTTCGGCGTGAGCCGATACAAGCCGCCCTCGGGGTCGTCCTCGATCAACCACAGCGCGCCATCCGGCGCCTGCTCGACGTCGCGCACCCGGAAGCCGACCGTCCAGTGCTCGGCCGGTGTCGCGGCCGCGCCGTGGATCTCGATCCGGTGCAGGGCACGGCTGACGAGGCCGGTCGCGAACGCCGAGCCCTTCCACTTCGGAAACATCGCGCCGCTGTAGAACATCAGGTTGCCGGGCGCGAGCACGGGCGTCCAGTAGATCACGGGCTTGGCGAGGTCGGGGCGCGTGTCGGGGCTCGCAATGGGCACGCCGTCGTAGTTCACCGCATACGAGACGAGCGGCCAACCGTAGTTCTTGCCCGGCTCGATCAGGTTGAGTTCGTCGCCGCCGCGCGGCCCATGCTCGAGCTCCCACAGGCGGCCGTCCGGCGCGAACGCGAGGCCGTAGGGCGTTCGATGTCCCGAGGTCCATGTCTCGGACGGCGTCAGATTGGGGCCGTCGAAGACATAGGTGTCCACGACCGGCGCGGTCTTGGCGGCCTCCGTGTCTTTCGGCGGATCGATCACCGGGACCGACCGTGCGCCGATCCTGCCCTCCATGGGATTGCCGGGGGCGGGCTTGCCGTCCAGGGTCAGTCGCAAGATCTTGCCGGCCGGTTGGTTCGGGTCTTGGGCGGGGGTGAAGCGCTGCCGGTCGCCGGCCGTGAGGAACAGGAATTTCTGGTCCGGCGAGAAAGCCACGGCCGCGCCGACCTGGCCGCCCTTGCCCTTGACCGGGTCGTGCCAGACGACCTTCAGGTTCTCCAGCGAAGCGCTTCCGGTGCCGATCTTGAGCGTCGCGCGGGCGAGCGCCAGGCTGGAAGTGCGCGGGTCCTTTCCAGGCTCCGAGTAGGTGAGGTAGATCGCCCCGTCGCTCGAATAGGACGGTGCCAGGTAGACGCCGAGCAGGCCGTTCTGCTTTTCGTACTGCACCGGCGGCACGCCGGTGACTTCGAGCTTGTGCCCGGATTGGGTCGCCAGGAAGAGCTTGCCGACCTTCTCGGTGACCAGCATGCGTCCGTCCGGCAGGAAGGCGATGCGCCATGGCAGGTCGAACTGCGCGACCTTCGTGAGCTTGAACGGAGGCGATGGCGTGGGCGGCAGCGTTCCGGCGTTGATCTGCGCAACCACGGGCGTTGCACCGAAGAGCAACCAAGGGATGAGTCCAGACTTCTGGCGTTGCATTCTTCGCTCGTCAGTGAGTAGTCCGAAGAGTATCCGGCGACCGCGAAAGCAGTGCCGTGCACCGGGCCATCGCCGCGAAGGGCCCCGAGGCCCTGCTTTCTGCGAAGTCCGCAGCTTGCGCCAGCATGGGATGTGCCCGGGCGTTCCCAGCCTGGGGCGACTGATGCGTACGCCGGCCACGACATCGCCGGGATGCGGCATTCGCCCGTCGCGGGTGGATGCGCTCAACGGCGAAGCAGCACGTTCAGTCGAGTTCCAAAGAGGCCAGGCAGCGCGACGAAACCGGCCGGAGGATGCGATGGCCACGGCGTCATCTTCCTGCCATTGCGGCGTCAATAGAAGTACCTGGTCTCCTGCGCCTCCTGCGACCGCGGGAACAGCTTGTGCAACAACACGAACGCCTCGCGCGACTGCGGCACGTGCTGCGGCGTGCCTTGCGGGTGATAGGTGTACTTCCACTGCGTCACCACGCTGGCGAGGTCGCCGGCCAGGCGCGGATCCTTCGGATGCGAGCGGGCCCAGTCGATCACGGCGTCTCCGAGCGCCTGGCTCTCGACCGGCAGCGTCGGCTTCACGCCGATCTCGGCGGCGCGTTGGGCCACCTCGTCCGGCTTGAGCCACGCGAGCAGCGCGGGCGGCTGGCCGCTGGCGACGGTCGACTTGTCCATGCCTTCGGACGCGCCGGCGAACTCGGCCGAGCGGCGATAGACCAGCGACGCCCACTCGTAGCGCGCCTGCGCCGGCGTCGTCGCCCCCTGCATGGCCGCGACCGCCGCGCGCCACTGCGGCGCACGCCGCGTGACCTCCGCCGCCAGCGTCTTCTGGCGCTCCGCCTGGCCCAGCAGCACGCTGCGCTGCCACGCCTTGAGCAGCAGGCGTTGCGCCTCGGCGGGCTCGACGCCCGGCTCGGCCGACAGGCGCGCCAACGCGTTCACCGACAACATGCTGTCGACGATCCCTGCGTGCAGCGCATCGTCGACGCTGTCGGCGTCGACATGGCGGCCCTCGTCCTGCTTCCACGCATACAGCTCGACGTATCCGGCCACGGCCTGCAGCCGCATGTCGCGCAGCATCGCCGCACCGTCGGCGGCGAGCGGCACGCGCAGCAGCCGCAGTGCGTTCACACCGTCGGCGCCGTACGCGGCGGCCTCGTTGGCGATCGCGCGGTCGATGTCGGCGCGCAGCGCCAGCCGGGCCGCGGGCCGCTGGTCGTCGCCCAGGTGCGCCAGCGCGCGCATGCGCGCCTGCAACAGGTAGTAGCCCAGCGTGGCGTGCGCGGGATGCGTCGCGGGCAGCTTCTGCACGTACGCCAGCACCGGGGCGGGCACGTCGCTCAGCTGGTTCGCGAACATCAGGCAGGCCACCGCCCACGCGGCGGGGTTGTCGCTGCCGGACGCCGTGGCCAGCGTGCAGGCGCGGCGGCGCGGTTGCGAGTTGTCGACGGCGGGCTGGTCCTTCGTGGGCGCGGGCATCGTCCACAGCGTCGGCGCCGAACCCGGGGCCTGGCCGATGACGGACAGCCACTCGCCGACGTTGCCATGCGGGCTCGTGATCGTGGCGGGACGGGCCTGGCCCAGCAGGTCGTCGAGCATGGCCGGGCCGGTCGAACCCCAATCGGCCTTGTCCAGCGCGGTGCTCGCCTCGGCCAGCGTCGCGTCGGGGTCGGCCTCGATCGCGGCGCGCGAGCGCAGTTGCAGCGCCCACTCGCGCACGCGCGGCGAACCCGTGCGCGCGACGGCGTCGAAGCGCTTGCGGGCGTCGAGGGCGAAGCGCACGTGATCGGCCGGCGTCAGGCTGAGGCTGGCCGCGCGCAGCCTGCTGCGCGCGGCGAGGTACAGACCGAACTCGGCCCAGGGCGACGACTTGTCGGCGGCGATCGCCTCGAAGGCGTCGCGCGCCTTGTCGTACTGCATCGAATAGAACAGCGCCGACGCGCGCTGGTAGTCGCGATCCTTGCGCAGCCAGTCCGGCGCGTCGGCGCCCAGCGACCTGGGCAACGTCGCGCCTTCCGCGCAGTTGGCCAGCACCGCCGCCTGGCCGTGCACCCACTCGGCGACCCACGGGCTGCCGGCGATCGCGCCATGCGCCTCGATGCGCGCCTTCAGGGTGTCGAGGGCGGTCTGTTCGGTGGACGCGTTGCAGTTGTCGAACTGCATGTAGACGCGGCGGCCGTCCACCGTGACGTCGACGGTGCGCGACCATTCGGTGCTCTGCGAGATGTCCTCGGCCGCGGCGCCGGCCGCCTGCAGCGCCGTGTTCCAGTTCGATCCGCCGATGTACTGCGGCGAATTGGGCAGCGCCTGGTGCACCATCGTGATCTCCGCAGGACTCAGCGGCTTGCCGGCCAGCACGCGCCAGGCGACCACCAGGTAGCCGACCTGGAACGAGCTGTCCAGCACGCCCAGCTGGCCGGCGGCGAACTGCGCCATCGAGGCCGTGGGCACGGCGCGCGGCAGCGGGTCATACATGTCGTCATCGCCGCCGCTGGCGAAGCAGGCCGGCGCGATGGCGATGGCGAGCGCACCGGCGCCGCGTCTCAGGAGTCGGCGTAGTGCGATGTTTGTGCGGTCCATCGTTCGGGCGTCCAGGGTTGCGGTGAAAAGAAGTAGAGGCGGTGGCTGCGCGGCACGCGCTCGAGCATTTCGTCGGACGCCACGCCGGTCGAACCGCAGGCCGCGTCCGGCCAGCGTTCGGACGCAGCGACCCACTGGCGATAGTCCGCCGACTGGCGGCCCATGCGGAACGCCATCGGCACCACCTCGTCCACGGGCAGCGATGCGGTCCAGCGGTCGGCCAGGCACCACGACGCCAGCGCCGTGATGGAGATCAGGGCATCGGGCCGCTGCGCCCGCACGCGCGCCAGCACGTCGCGATAGAACGCGCGCTGCGACGGCACGGCCTCGAAGTCGACCTGCACGGCATGTGCCGCGGACAGCGACTCGGCGTGGACGATCGCATCGACGAGCCCTTGCGCCTGCTGCGCGTCCAGCGCCGCGTGCATGGACGCGAGCGCCTCGACGTGCACGACCGGCAGCACGACCGCGCCGACCGGCAGCGCGACGGCGTCGCGCAAGGGCCGCACGAGAGTGCGGTCGCCACGCAATTCGAGCGAGGTCACGACCAGCGCGACGCCCTGCCCCGGCGCGAGAAAACTCAGGTCCTCGCGCCGATCCCAGCTCCACGCGAAGCGCGCCGGCCAGTGCGCGGGCCAGGCCCGGGCCGCATGCGTCGCCGTCGCGGCCCGGTCGCCGGCGGCGAACGCGCAGAGCGCGGCGGCGAGTGCCGAAACGACGAAGGAGAGTGGCCTTGGCATGAGTGCGTGATTCTCGCAGCGTGGGCGGCGCCGGCAATGCCCCCGAAAGGGTGGGACGGCGCAACGCCTCGGTACAGTGCAGGCAGCGCCACCGCGAGCGAACACACCATGCGCAACATCGACGAACACACCATCACCGAGGCCGTGCTGCAAAGCATCGCCGGCACGCCCGATCCACGGCTCAAGCAGGTCCTGACCTCGCTGGTCACGCACCTGCACGACTTCGTGCGCGACGTGCGCCTGACCGAGGGCGAGTGGCAGGCCGCGATCGGCTTCCTGACCGCCACCGGCCAGAAGTGCAGCGACACGCGCCAGGAATTCATCCTGCTGTCCGACACGCTGGGCGTGTCGATGCTGACCATCGCGCTCAACCACGCCAAGCCCGCCGGCGCGACCGAGGCCACGGTGTTCGGGCCGTTCCACACCGACGATGCGCCCCGCGTCGAACAAGGCGCCGACATCGCGCACGGCGCGCCCGGACTGCCGATGTTCGTGCATGCGATCGTGCAAGGCCCCGATGGCGCGCCGGTGGCCGACGCCGAGGTGGACGTCTGGCAGGCCGACGACGACGGTCTCTACGACGTGCAGCGCCCGGAACTCGGCGACGCACGCCGCGCCCGTGCGGTGCTGCGCACGGACGCGCGCGGCGCCGTCCGCTTTCGCAGCATCGTGCCGACCGCGTATCCGATTCCCGTCGACGGCCCGGTCGGCGCGATGCTGGCGGCCACCGGCCGCCATCCGTGGCGTCCGGCGCACCTGCACTTCATGATCCGCGCCGACGGCTGGCAGCCGCTGACGACGCACATCTTTCGCGACGGCGATGCGTACCTCGACTCCGATGTCGTCTTCGGCGTGCGCTCATCGCTGATCGGAAACTACGTCGAACATCCGCCCGGTACGGCGCCCGGTGGCGCCGCCATCGCGACGCCGTTCTTCACGCTCGACCAGGCCTTCGTGCTCGCCAGGTCGGCGTGACGCTCAGCGCGCGTTGGCGGCCAGCCATTCGCGCAGCCGCCGCACGCCCTCGACCAGCCGGCTCGTGTCCTTCGCCGCGAAGCACCAGCGCAGCCATCCGGCGGACTCCGGCGCGAACGCGGCGCCCGGCGCGAGGCCCAGGCCGGCCTCCGTCACCAGGCGCTTGGCGACCGCCAGCGAGTCGTCGAAGCCCTCGATGCGGAAGAACGCGTACATGCCGCCGCGCGGCGTGGCCACCTGCACGCCGGGGATCGCGGCGAGCAGCGGCACCAGCGTGTCACGGCAGGTCTTCAGGTGGGCGACGATAGCCGGCGTGATCTCGTCGCGATGGGCCAGCGCGGCGAGCGCGGCACGTTGCGTGAACACGCTGGCGCACGAGGTGTTGAACTCGATCAGCTTGCCGATCGCGTCGATCAGCGTCGCCGGCACCACCAGCCAGCCGAGGCGCCAGCCGGTCATCAGGAAGCTCTTGGAGAAGCTGTGCGCGACCACCAGGCGGTCGTCGGGCGCCGCGATGTCCTGGAAGCTGGGCGCGCAGCCGTTGGCCGTCGGCTCGAAGTACAGGCGCTCGTAGACCTCGTCGGCCAGCAGCCACGTGCCGGTGGTGCGGCAGTGGTCGAGGATGGCCTGCTGCTCGGCGCGCGTCAGCGTCCAGCCGGTCGGGTTGTTGGGCGCGTTGATCACCAGCATGCGCGTGCGCGGCGTGACCGCGGCCAGCAGCCTGGCCAGGTCCAGCGTCCACGCGCCGTCGACCGGCTGCAGCGCGATGCAGCGCACCGCCGCGCCCATGATCGCGGGCTGCGCCACCAGGTTGGGCCACACGGGCGTCACGACGACGACCTCGTCGCCCGCGTCGACCAGCGCCTGCGCCGCCAGCATCAGGCCGTTGACGCCGCCGGACGTGACGACGACGCGCGACGCGTCCACAGCCACGTGCAGCGCCGACGTGTAGCGCGCGAGGTCCTCGCGCAGCTGCGGCAGGCCGAGGTTGTGCGAGTAGAAGGTCTCGCCGCGCTCCAGCGACTCGATGGCGGCGCGCCGGATCACCTCGGGCGTCACCTCGTCGCTCTCGCCGAACCAGAAGGCCAGCACGTCGTCGCGGCCAATGCCGGCGTTGGCGATCTCGCGGATCAGCGAGCCCTGGAGTCGTTCGATGGCGTGGCGCATGGGCCGATTGTGCGGCATGCCGGTCGCGCGACTGCGGGTTTGGCCGCTCGGGTCAGACGCCCCCCACCAGCGGCGGGGGCATGTTGCAGTACGCAAAGGATTGATGTCGATGCGCCATGCAAAAGCGTCCGCACCGTCCCCAGACTCTCGTCCGCACCACCGGCGGCGTGCTCGGCCGCGCGCGCCCGGACGGCGCGTCAGGCCGCGAAACTGATGAAGCCAAGCGAGCGCGCGCGCGTGACGGCGTGCTTGCGCGACCCCGCGTCGAGCTTGTTGAACAGGTTCTTGAGGTGCCACTTCACCGTTTCGTCGCTGACGTCGATCGATTTGGCAATCTCCTTGTTCGAATAGTTCCGCGCCAGCAGCAGCAGGATGCTGCGCTCCTTGGGCGTCAGCGTGCGCGAACCCTGGCGCCGCTCGCGCTGATCGCCGGCGTCCTGCGCGCCGGACGCAGCGCCCGCGGCAGCCGTCGCGGCGACGTCGCCCTGGATGGCGCGCCGGCGCAGCCGCACCAGCGTCAGCGGGTAATTCATCTTCTGGATCGATTCCTTCTCGTTGGCCTCGAGCGCCTGGCGCGCGTAGTCGTACGCCCGGGCGTGGTCGCCGGCCTCCGCCCAGCGCTCGGCCAGGAAGGTGTAGAGCCGGGCCGGCGCTTTCCAGCGCTCGACGCGCCGGCCCTCGACCAGCGCCGCCTCGGCGTAGTGCAGGGCGGCGCTGGGCAGGGTCAGGCCGGGCGGATCGGGCAGCGGGAAGCGGTGGTGGAGATCGGCCAGGACATCGGTGATGCCCACGTGCAGTGAGGGCAGGTCCAACTGCTCCACGAGCGAGCGCGCCTCGGCCAGCACCGCCAGCGCTTCCTGCGGCTGATCGGCCGCCGTCAGGCCGCGCGCCTGGAAGATCAGGTTAAGTGCCAGGCCGTGCTGGGAGTCGATTTCCCGGTGCAGCGCGACCGCGCGGCTCATCGGCACCAGCGATTCGCGGGCCAGCCCCATGGCGCGCAAGGTCTCCGCCAGCGACGCGCAGGCGATCGACAGGTGCAGCCCGGGCGCGCCGATCGACAGCGCCACGATGGCCTCGGTGAGGATGCCGCGGCTTTCCTCGAACGCGCCGAGGTGCCGCATCAATTCGCCGACGCGCGTGTTGGCCGTGCCGATCAGCGTGGGCCAGCCGGTGGCGTTGGCGCGAGTGGCCGCCATCTCGAAGCATTCCGCCGCCTGGTCGAGGTCGCCCAGTCCCTGCGTGGCCGCACCGCCGTTGATCAGGGTGACGATCTCCAGCCGCACCATGCCGACCTCGCGCGCCTGCGCGGCGGCCTGGCGATAGAGCAGCGCCGCTTCGGCAGGATGGCGGAACGCCAGCGCCATGCCGCGCGAAGCGCTCCACAGCGCGTCCCACGCGGTGTTCGCCTCGGGAAAGCCTTCGCCCGGTGGCGCCAGGCCCATGCAGTGGTCGATGCCGGACTGGGTGTAGCCGCGCTCGAAGCTGAGCCAGATCCGCGCCAGTGCCAGACGGTCGGGCGCGTCGACAGCCTCGAAGAACGCGATCGCGCTCGCGTGCGCCGCCATCTCGCGCGGACGCTGCACCTGCATCTTGGCCAGCGTGGCCTCCACCAGCCACGCGTCGCCTTCGGCGTGCGGGTCGAGGCGGGCGTCCAGGTGCTGGCGCGCCTCGGCCAGCCAGCGCTCGGCGACATCGAAATCGCACAGCAGCGCCGAGGCCTCGCACGCCGCGAGCGCGGCGCGCGTGCGCCGGGCGTCGGGCCGGTGGCTGCCTTCGGACGAAGGCACCAGCAGCGGGATGACGCCATCGACGAGGCGCAGCGCACGTGCGCTGTCGCGCTGGCGCAGGTGCCACGCAAGGGCGACGGTCGCGGCGAGCACTTCTTCGCCCCAGGGTTGTGTCAACACCCCCTCGAGTACCGAAAGCTCGGCATCCGCCGCGAAGAACTTCATCGCCTCGATTGTAAGTGTCCGGTCAAGCGCCATTGCCCGATGAAAGGGGGGTCCAGCCTGCCAAATACGGCACGCCGGAAGGCCTCCCATGGCGCCGAAGGCTGCCGCGCGCCGGGGGCGGCGTCCGGCGTTGTGCAATCATGGCGCCTCCCCGGAAACCACCCGCCTTGAACTCGCCGCTGTCCACCGCCCTCGGCCAATCGTTTGCTGCCAGCGACATCGTCGGCATCGTGCTCATGATGTTCTCGGGCGTGTACGCGTTCGTCTGGCGGCGCGACCGCGACCCCGGCATGGGCTGGTTCGCGTGCACCTGGGCCTTGGCGGCGGCCTGGTTCGTCAGCTCGCCCTGGCAGCACACCGACGGGGTCTACCTGGCCAACACGGGCTGGTCCTTCGTGCTGTTCGCCGTGTTCGTGACCCTGAGCATCGGGCTCGTCGACTACGTCACCGTGGAAGCGCCGCTGCGCCGGCGCCTGCTCTGGATCGTGCTGGCCGCCGGCGCCGCCTACTGGGCGATGCCGCTGTGCGTTTACCTGGGCGAATGGCAGGTGCGCCGCTCGGTCGCCAACCTGCCGATCGCGATCTGGTACGTCGCGCTCGGCGGCGTCGCGTTCTGGGCCGGCCGGCGCGAGCCCGGCGCGGGCCACCGCATCGTCGCCGTGACGCTGTGGTCGATCCCGGTCATCGCGGCCGCGATGGCCGCGCTGCACGTGGAAGCGCCGGTGCTGCGCTTCTACGCGGTGATTCCGCTGCTGCTGCTGGCGTTGACGCTGCTCACCGCCACGCTGCTGCGCCGCCGACGCGCGCTCGAGGCGGAGGTGCGGCGCCGCGCGGTCGCCGAGACGGCGATCACCCGGCTCAATGCCGAGCTCGCGGCGCGCGTCGACGGCCTGGTGGCCGATCGCACCGCGGCGCTGTCGCTGGCCAAGCAGGCCGCCGAGGCGGCCAACGTGGCCA
>Ga0302314_10022810_pt1 | contig 10248 bp, 9 predicted proteins | sample III_Palsa_N2_3_FD_200533 | JGI IMG/M metagenome (GOLD analysis project Ga0302314, IMG submission 200533) | Peat permafrost microbial communities from Stordalen Mire near Abisko, Sweden - III_Palsa_N2_3 | ecosystem: Environmental > Terrestrial > Soil > Palsa > Peat permafrost | place: Sweden... | reverse complement strand
CCCCGATCGCACCCCGCAGCGCGGGCACGTACTCGGGGAGTTAGGGGGGCGCGTAGCTGGGGGCGCCTAGCCCGGATCGGGCGGCGGCCCACGGTTAACGAGTTCCGAGTTTTCATGCAAGAATACCTCGGCCGGGTCATCCCGGCCGAGTTTCCAAGTAACGAACGAAACTTTTGTTCCAGGAGACCGACACATGGCAACTACATTTGATCCGTACGGTGGCGGCGACGAGCTCGGCGCCGCGGGTCAGCGGCTGCGCGAGGACTCGAGTCACGCCGCCAGCCACATCACGAGCGTAGCGGGCGAGGAGGTCAAGAATCTGATCGCCGATGTCGAGGACCTAGTCGCGCGGCTCGCCGATCTCAACGACGCCGACATTGCGAGCTTGCGCAGCAAGGTTATGTCAACGGTGGGAGCTGCGAAGGAACGGCTGGCGCAAGGCGCCGACACCGTCAAGCAAGGTGCGTCGCGGGCGTTTAGTACCGCCGACGGCTACGTGCACGAGAGCCCGTGGGTGGCGATCGGACTCGCAGCCGTGGTGGGTGCCGTCGCGGGTATCCTGGTCGCTCGGCGCTCGTAGGCACGCCTGTGCGGGTGCTGTGGTTACTGCCCAAGGCGGCACCTGCGCTGTTGCGTCACATCGGCGCTTACGTCGAGCTCCTCGCGCTCGACCTCGAGCAATCTCGGCGTGACCTGACCGTCAATATCCTCGCCGCGGTGGTGGCCGGGGTATGCGTATTTTTCGCCGTGCTCATGGGCTGCGTCGTCATCGTCGCGCTTACCTGGGACACGCCTTACCGGGTGCCTGCCGTGGCATGGACCGGCGGCGCGTTCTTGGTCGCCGCCGTGCTCGCTCTTATCTATCGCTCGAAGGTCCTCAAAGATCAGCCGCCGTTTCTCGCCTCGGTGAAGCGGGAGTGGCAGGAAGATGTCGTGGTGCTGGCAAATATTCTTGCCGAGCCCGAGCAGCCAGGAGCGCAACCATGAGCGCGGCGACCATGAGTGCGACGCCATGAATCCCGTCGAGGAAGTGCAGCGCAAAGCCATCCTGGCGAGGCTCGCGGAATCGCGCGCCGAGATCAAACGGCTGTTGGAGCCCCGCGGCGGTGAGGGCGGACAGGAGGGTGAGGCGGACGGTACGGGCTTCCCGCGCAGCCGCACCATGCGTGCCCTGATGAGCGGTCGCGGACTCGGTGCGGTGGGCGCCACCGCGGCGGGATTGCTCATGGCGCGCCCCGCGCTCGCCTGGCGGCTGATTCGCATGCTGCCCACGGGCGCATTGCTGCGCATGGGACTCGGCCGCGTGCTCGGCGGGATGCAGGGCCGTCGCTCCAAACCTTGAGTCCTTACGGCCGGGCGTGATTCCCCGGCTTGCGCGATCATCAGCCGGGCTGGGATTCCTCAGCCGAGCGTGATCTTCGCGTAGTGGTACGAGCCGTCATCCGCGAGTGCGATGTCGCACGGCAAGACGGAGATATCGCGGCCGTCGAGCGATGCGCGGATGATGCCGCGGCACACGGCGTGCGGATTCTCCACAGCGATGCGATAGCGCGATGAGCCGTGCTTGTAAGTCACTTCGAAGGAAGGCCAGTTGCGAGGAATGCACGGATTCACGCGCAGCACGGCCCCGCGCAGAGTGATGCCGAGAATTCCTTCGATGGCGGTGCGGTACATCCAGCCCGCCGATCCCGTATACCAAGTCCAGCCGCCGCGCCCGATATGCGCCGGCGCCGAGTAGACGTCCGCGCACACCACGTAGGGCTCGACCTTGTAGCGATGAATGGCCGAGCGCGTGCTCGAGTGGTTCACCGGGTTGATCAGCGAGAACAGCTCGCCGGCCCGGTCGCCGTCGCCGAGCAGCGCGAACGCGAGCGTGCTCCACATCGCGGCGTGGGTGTACTGTCCGCCGTTCTCGCGCAGCCCGGGCGGATAGGCCTTGATGTAGCCCGGATCGTGAGGCGTGCGGTCGAACGGCGGCGTGAACAGCTGCACCAGGCCCTCGCTGCGGCTCACCAGCTGCGCATTGACGGCTGACATGGCGCGCGCCGCACGGGCGGGCGGTGCGCCGCCCGAGATCACGGCCCAGGATTGCGCCACCGAGTCGATCCGGCATTCATCGCTCGACACCGATCCGAGCGGCGTGCCGTCGTCGAAATATCCGCGCCGGTACCAGTCCCCGTCCCACGCTTCGCGCTCGATGGCCTGCTGCAGGGCGAACGCGTGCTTGCGCCAGAGCGCCGCTTTGTCGGCATCGCCGCGCCGCTCCGCGACCGGTGCGAATCGCATCAGCGTCGCATGCAGAAACCACGCGAGCCAGACGCTCTCGCCGCGGCCGCCTGCGCCGACGCGATTCATGCCGTCGTTCCAATCGCCGGTGCCGAACAGCGGCAGACCGTGCGAGCCGATCGCGAGGCTCGAGTCGAGCGCGAGCGCGCAGTGCGCATAGAGCGGTTCCGAGGCCGTGGGCTTCGGTGCACCGAACAGCTCCTGCTGGCCGGCGGCGAGCGGTCCGCCCTCGAGAAAGGCGACCGGCTCGTCGAGCACGGCGAAGTCCTCCGTCACCTCGAGGTAATGGGCGACCACGTACGGCAGCCACACCCGGTCGTCGGATACGCGCGTCTTGATGCCCTGGTTTGTGACCGGGAGCCACCAGTGCTGCACGTCGCCCGCGCGGAACTGGCGCGCAGCGGCTCGCAGAATGTGCTCGCGCGCGATTGTCGGCCGTGCCACACAGAGGGCCATCACGTCCTGCAGTTGATCTCGATAGCCCCAGGCTCCGCTCGACTGATAAAAGCCCGTGCGCGCCCACACGCGGCAAGCGAGCGTTTGATAGAGCAGCCAGCCGTTCAAGAGCACGTCCATCGACCGGTCGGGCGTCTTCACCTGGATCGCGCCCAGGGTCTGATCCCAGAAGTCCGTGACCTCCTTGAAAGACGCGTCGAGGTCCGCCGCGCGGTAGCGCGCGATCAATCGCAGTGCCTCGCTTCTCGATGCCTCCTGCCCGAGCAGCAGCACGATCTCCGTCTCTTCGCCCGGTTCGAGGCGCACTCGCGTTTGCAGGGCGCCGCACGGGTCGCAGCCGGCGCCCGCGCGATTCGACAGAGGATCGGATTTGAGGAGCGCCGCGGGCTCCGACAGCGAACCGTGCTGGCCGAGGAACTCGGTACGGTCTGCGCAGGCGGTGAGCTGTCGCCCACCCATGTCCATGAAGGCGACGCGCGCCGGAAAATCGATGCTCCACGGATTGCGCGCGAGCAGCGCGGAAGTCTCCCCGTCGATCTCGGTGATGATGAACGGCGCTGTGCGCCCACGCTGATTGCCGAGCACCCATTCGAGATAGTGGGTGATCGAGAGGTTGCGCACGGTGCTTCCGCGGTTCGCGATTTTCAGGCGTGCCACCTTGACCGGATCCGCGAGGGGCACGAACTGGGAAAGCTCGAGCGCGATGCCGCGCGAGGCGTACTGGAAGCGTGTATAGCCGAAGCCATGACTCACGACGAACGCGGATCCGGCCTCGCGGATGGGCAACGGCGTCGCGCTCCACAGGTCACCCGAGTCCTGGTCACGGATGTACACGACCTCCGCGGGCGCATTGCTCACCGGATCGTTGGACCAGGGGGTGAGCTGATTTTGCTGCGCATTGATCGAGTAGGTGCTGCCTATGCAGTCCGCGGAGACGAGAAATCCGAACTCGGGATTCGCGATGACATTGCTCCAAGGGGCGGGCGTCCACTCGCGTTCCTTGAGCACCGTCACGTACTCGCGCCCTTCGGCGGCGAAGCCGCCTAGGCCGTTGAAGAGCTCGAGCGGCGGGACGTTGCGCAGCGCCTCGAACGAGGGGTCCGCTTTGTTCGCGAGTTGCGGGCGCGGGCTAAGGCGTCGGCCGCGAAGACTCGCGAGCTGCGCATCCAGTGTCTCTCCGCAGCGGTCGCGAAACACGGCCCGCGCGGCGGTCTGCAGGAGCGCCGCTGCGCCCGCCGGCAGCGTCTCGCTCTGCAGGGAGAACACGCCGCCGCGCGGCTCGCCCGAGCCGGCAAGGCCGAGGGAGATCTTGGCAGATTCCTCGAGTGCGCGCGCGAGCTCGGCGGCGGCAGCGGGGGCGTCGTTCAGGATCACGAGATCGACCGCAAGGCGCTTGCGTCGGCAATACCCGCGAGCGCGGAGCAGCTCCTTGACCAGCGCAACGCCGCCCTCGGTCTCGAGCTGTACGAGCACGATGGGCAAATCGCCCGATATGCCGCAGGCCCAGAGGAGCGCGGGGCCCGATGCGTTTGCCGCGAGAATCGACTGCGCCGCGCGGAGCGAGCGGTCAGGGTAAAGCACGTGGCCGGCGATGCGCTGAAATCGACGCGCCTCGTCCGCGCCGATCCCGAGCTCCTTGAGTTCCGCGCGCGCCTGGTCCGCCGCCGCCGCCGCAATGCGCTCGAACGCCCCGGTGTCGCGGTACTTGGCAGCCGCGGCAAGCGCCGTGGCGCGGCTTACCGCAACACCGGTCCAGAAGTCGACGCGTGCGCTGCCGCCGGGCGGGATGCGCACCCGGCGCCGCAGCGCGAACACCGGATCGAGCACGGTCCCCGCAGTGTCGGATAGCGGTAGTGCGTCGAGGATAGAGACCGCATTGCGCGCATCGCTCCCACGGCCGAGGAAGCGCGCGCGGTCGGTCTCGAACTGCTGCGCACCGACTCCTTCGCCCTCGAGCACCGTGCTGTGGAACATCCACAGCGGCGATTCGCTCTGCTCACGGTGGCGCCGCGTTGCGAGCAATGTACCGCCGCCGCCGTCGGCGATGAACTCGGTCTGCACGAACATCTTGGAGAACGCCGGGTGCGCGAAGTCGCCCGCCGGATCGGCGAGCACCACCTCGGCGTAGCTCGTGACTTCGATCTCCCGGGTACTGCGGCCGGTGTTGGTCAAATGCACCCGGCGCACCTCGGTGTCGTCCTCAGGCGAGATCAAGATCCGGGTTGTCGTGAGGATCGGGCCGTCGGCGCGCTCGATGCGCGCGCTCTCCTCGGTGAAGGAGACTTCGTAACGGTCCGGTTCGCGGCCGACCGGTTGATAGCCGGCGGACCACACTTGCCCGTTCCCGACATCCTTGAGGTACACGAAAAAACCCTGCGCGTCGCAGGTGGGATCCTCTCGCCAGCGGGTCAACGCGACGTCGCGCCAGCGGCTGTAGCCCGATCCCGCGGCGGTGATCATGACCGAATACTCGCCGCTCGCGAGTACGTGGGTAAGCGGGGACTGTTCCTCGCAAGTCGTGTCGACATTCATTGGTTGAGCCGCCATACGCTGAAGTTCAGCGCCATTGCATAAGTGATCCAGACGAAATAGGGCACGAGCATGATGGCTGCCGCGGCGCGCACGGGCGCGAATGCGCGCAGTGTCCACGCCACGGTGAGCCATAGCGCGACCATGATGAACAGACCGGCGCCGATGTTGCCCGCCCCGAAAAAAAACGGCGCCCACGCGACATTGAGAGCGAGCTGCAGGAAATATGCCGCGAGCGCCGCACCGCGCTTCGCGTGATAGCGCTCACGCGACACGAGCCACGCCGCCGTGCCCATCAGGCAATACAGCACGCCCCACACCGGGCCGAGCCAACGATCGGGCGCGGTCCAGGGCGGCTTCGCGAGCCCGACGTACCAATGTGCGGCGGCAGGCGAGTGAGCCGGCGAGAACAGATACCCGATCGCCCCGGCGCCGAGCGCGGCACCGACGAACAGCATGAGGGCGATCCAGTTGGGCCGGGCATTTCGCCCGCGGTATGAGGTGGGGCTGTCGATGGGGATTCTCATGGGCTGCGCCGTCCCGGCTGCCGTGCCTTGAACCACAGCAGCAATCCCGCCGCGGCGAGGAGTTGCAGCCAGCCCAGCCAGCGCACGTGCACCGCTACGGCAAGCCAGATGAAACCCGAAATCCACAGGGCCGCCGCCGCGAGCGCGATGTCCCGGCGCAGGGCGTTCGCGCGCAACTCGAGGCGCAGGTCCGCGATTTGTGCGCTATGCACCTGCCAAGTCACGCGTCCCTCCGCCGCTTCCCGGACGGCGGTGTTGAAGAGCTGCGGCAGCTGCTTCAGCGCCTCGATGGTGTCAGGGAGCTGCGCGCGCGCTTGTTTGAGAAGTGTCCGCGGGCTCATGCGCTCGCGCATCCAGCGCTTCAGGATCGGCTGCGCCGTTTTCCACAGATCGAGCTCGGGATAAAGCTGCCTGCCGAGGCCCTCGATGTTGAGGAGCGTCTTTTGCAGCAGCACGAGCTGCGGTTGAACTTGCATGTCGAACCGCCGCGCGACCTCGAACAGGCGCAAAAGCACCTGGCCGAACGAGATCTCCGCGAGCGGCTTGTTGAAGATCGGCTCGCACACCGTGCGCACCGCGGATTCGAGCTCGTCCACCCGCGTCGTGCGAGGCACCCAGCCCGATTCGATGTGCAACGCCGCGACGCGGCCGTAGTCGCGATCGAAGAACGCCAGAAAATTCTCGGCCAGATAATGCTGATCGCGCGGCTGCAGGGTGCCGACGATGCCGAAGTCCACCGCGGCATAGCGCGGATTCTGCGGATCGTCCGTCTGCACGAAGATGTTGCCCGGATGCATGTCGGCATGAAAGAAGTTATGCCGGAACACCTGGGTGAAGAAGATCTCGACGCCGTTCTCGGCGAGCTTTGCGATGTTCGTGCCGCGCGCGCGCAGCTCCTCCATGCGGCTCACGATGATGCCGTGGATGCGTTCCATGACCATTACGTTGCTGCGGCAATAGTCCCAATACACCGCCGGAACGTAGAGGAGTGTCGAGCCCGCGAAATTGCGCTTCAGCTGAGCGGCGTTGCCCGCCTCACGCATGAGATCGAGCTCGTCGAGAATGGTTTTGCGGTACTCGCTCACGAGCTCCGTCGGGCGCAGCCGCCGCGCGTCCTCCCAGTACTCGTCGGCGAGCGCGGCGAGCGTGCCCAGTACCTCCAGATCGCGCTCGATCACCGCGTGCATCCCCGGCCGCAAGATCTTGACGACCACCTCCTCGCCGCTCTTCAAGGTCGCCGTATGCACCTGCGCGATCGAGGCCGCGGCGAGCGGCGCCGCCTCGAAGGTCGCGAAGACGTCATTGAGCGGCCGGCCGAAGGCCTGCTCGATGCTCGCCACGGCGACCGCGCTGTCGAACGGGGGCACCCGGTCCTGAAGCTTCGCGAGCTCGTCCGCGATGTCGACGGGGAGCAGATCGCGGCGCGTCGAGACCGCCTGTCCGAACTTCACGAAAATCGGTCCGAGCTCCTCGAGCGCGAGCCGCAATCGCTCGCCGCGGGTCGCACCGGCGCTGCGCTGAAACCAGGTCCAAGGCGACAGATAGAACAGGAAACGAAAGGGCCGATAGAGATGCGTGGCGCGGACGAAGTCATCGAGCCCGTGACGCACCAGCGCACGGTGGATCTCGAGCAAGCGCGCGGCGACGCGCAGCCGCGTCACGCCGGGCCCTCGAGCTCGCGGCGGCCGTCGAGGCGCCGCTCGAGGCGAGCGATGCGCGCCTCGACGCGGTCGGCGGTCTCGCGCAGCACATCGACTTGGCCGAGAAACTCTTGGACCTCGGGCCTGCTCACGAGAGCGCGGCTCTCTTCCTGCAAATATTCGGCGATGTTCGCTTGTGTGCTGCGCACGAAGCCGCGCGCCCACCAGAGCGCCGCTTGCGCCGCGACCGAGACGCGCCGCGCCGGCAGATCGCCGATGAGGCGCGACAACTCTTCTTCCCAGTCGGGGCGAGCGAGCTCGAGAAGCTCGCGGTAGCGCGCGGCAATCTCCGCATCGCCGCTGATATGCACGCGCTCGGAGCCCCGCGGAGCGGAGCCGCTCCCGCGCCGCGCTAACAGGTCGAGAAGCGCGAGCGGCGACCCCGAGAGGACGGCACCGGGGTCGGCGCCCGCACCGGCCCCACCGCCGGCGCTACCCACACGGTCGGCGCCACCCATACCGGTGGCGAGTGAGAGGCGCTCCGCGAAGGCCGCGATGCGGATGGGCGCGAGCCCGCCGATGCGCAGCTCCATGGAGGTCCCATTCAACCGGCTCGCCACCGCCCGCGCCCGCAGGGACTGATCGATGCCGCGGTTGAGCAGGGATTCGACCGCGGCCAGCCACACGGGGGTTGCCGGCATATTAGATCTTGTACCCGCGGTGGACGGCGACGATGCCGCCCGTGAGATTGTGGTACCGGGTTTGCCCGAAGCCTGCCTCGTTGAGCATTGCGAGCAGCGTCTCCTGGTTCGGATGCATGCGGATCGACTCCGCCAGGTAGCGATAGCTCGCCGCGTCCTTTGCCACCCATTCGCCGAGCCGCGGCAGCACGCCGAACGAGTAGGCGTCGTAGATCGGCTTGAGGCCCGGCGCCACCGGTGTCGAGAACTCGAGCACGAGGAGCTGCCCGCCCGGCTTCAAGACGCGGTGCATGGAGGCGAGGGCGGCGGCCTTGTCGGTGACGTTGCGCAAGCCGAATCCGATGGTGACGCAATCGAAGGAGTCATCCGCCCAAGGCAGCCGCTCGGCGTCCGCGAGCACGCAGGCCACGCTGCCTGCAAACCCGGCGTCGATCAGTCGGTCGCGGCCGGTCGAGAGCATGTCCGGGTTGATGTCCGAGAGCACCACGTGCCCCGTTTTGCCGACCTGGCGCGCGAGCCCCACGGCGAGATCGCCGGTACCGCCCGCGACGTCGAGCGCGTGCTGACCGGCCTTCAGGCCGGTAAGAGACAGCGTGAAGTGCTTCCACAGCCGGTGCGCCCCGAAGGACATCAAGTCGTTCATCAGGTCGTACTTGCCGGCCACGGAGCTGAACACGGCGCGCACGCGTTCCGCCTTTTGCGCCCAAGGCACTTTCTCGAATCCGAAGTCGACCGAGCGGTCGGAGGTTTTCATGGCGCTCCTTGGGCGAGCCCTGCTCAGGTGTTTACAGAACCGGAGATCTTAACGCGCGATCATTGCCGGCGCTTGACTCCGGCCTCGGCGCAGCGCTGCAGATAGCGGGCCCACTTCGCGGGCTGCTCCGTGCCGAGCTCGCGCAGCAGGGTCCACGAATAGAGCCCGGTGTTGTGGCCGTCGTCGAAATGCAGCCGCAGTGCGTAGTTGCCCACCGGCTCGATGCGCTCGATCGCGACGGCCTCTTTTCCCGTCTGCAGCACGCCCTCGCCGCTCCCATGTCCGGTGACCTCGGCGGAAGGCGAGAACACCCGCAGGTACTCGAAAGGCAGCTCGAAATGCGCGCCGTCGTCGAACGACACCTCCAAGACCCGCGAGAGCGTGCGTATCTTGATCTCGGTCGGCTGCGGCATGGGGTCAGCCGCTACAGAATGTAGCGCGACAAATCCTGATCGCGCGACAGCTCGCCGAGGTTGCCCTCGACGTAGGCTCGATCGATGACGAGGTGCGTACCGCTGCGGTCCGCGGCATCGAAGGACACGGCCTCGAGCAATCGCTCCATGACCGTATGCAGGCGGCGCGCGCCGATGTTCTCGGTGGTCTCGTTGACTTCGAACGCCACCTCGGCGAGCCGGCGCACGCCCGATTCCTCGAATTTGAGCTCGACACCCTCGGTCGCCAGCAGCGCCGAGTACTGCCGGCACAGCGAGGCGTCGGGCTCGGTCAGAATCCGCACGAAATCCTCTACTTTGAGCGGCTCGAGCTCGACGCGGATAGGCAAGCGTCCCTGCAGCTCGGGAATGAGATCGGATGGCTTGGACATGTGAAAGGCGCCCGATGCGATGAACAGCACATGATCGGTTTTGACCGTGCCGTACTTGGTGTTGACGGTGCAGCCCTCGACCAGCGGCAAGAGGTCGCGCTGCACGCCCTCGCGCGAGACGTCCGCACCGGCGGTCTCCTGCCGGCGGGCGATCTTGTCGATCTCGTCGATGAACACGATGCCGTTCTGCTCGGCATTGCTGACGGCGCGCAGCTTCAACTCCTCCTCGTTGATCATCTTCGCGGCCTCCTCGTCGACGAGCAGCTTCAGTGCCTCGCGGATCTTCAGCTTGCGCGAGCGGGTCTTGCCGCCGCCCAAGCTTTGAAACATGCCCTGCAGCTGCTGTGTCATCTCTTCCATGCCGGGGGGAGCCATGATCTCGACACCCACCGGCGTGGACCTGAGCTCGATCTCGATCTCGCGGTCATCGAGGTCGCGCTCGCGCAGCATCTTGCGGAAACGCTGGCGAGTCTCGGTGTCGCGCGGCGCGCTGTCCGGGACGAAGCCCGCCTGGGCGCGCGGCAGGAGCGCG
>Ga0302314_10022807_pt1 | contig 10249 bp, 6 predicted proteins | sample III_Palsa_N2_3_FD_200533 | JGI IMG/M metagenome (GOLD analysis project Ga0302314, IMG submission 200533) | Peat permafrost microbial communities from Stordalen Mire near Abisko, Sweden - III_Palsa_N2_3 | ecosystem: Environmental > Terrestrial > Soil > Palsa > Peat permafrost | place: Sweden... | reverse complement strand
CGATTGTGGTGAATGGCGTGGTGATCGCCGGCAGCAATTGCCAGGAAGCCGCGCAGGGCTGTTACGTCACCGGCAACGACGCCCAGACCGGCAAGGAACTGTGGCGCAATAGTCTGATCCCCAAGAAGGGCGAACCGGGCGACGAGACCTGGGGCGGCATGCCCTTTGAGCAGCGCTGGATGACGGGTGTCTGGGGCCCGATCACCTATGATCCCGACCTGAATCTCGCCTTCTATGGCTCCAGCGGCATCGGCCCGGCGGCGGACGTTCAGCGCGGCGTGACGGGCGCCGCCACCCTGGCGGGCACCAACACGCGCTTCGCCATCGACCCCAAGACGGGAAAGATCGTCTGGAAACACCAGGTTCTGCCCCAGGACAATGACGACCAGGAATGCACCTTCGAGATGATGCCCATCACCACGCCGGTGCATCCCGATCCCAAGGCCAAAGGCATGATGGCAGTGGGCCGCCATGCGGATTCGGCCAGCCGCAAGACGCTCACGGGCGTGCCCTGCAAGACCTCGATCATGTGGAGCTTTGACGCCGCCAAGGGCGATTTCCTCTGGGCCAAGTCCACCGTGTTCCAGAATCTGGTCAATGGCATCGACGCTAAGGGCCAGGTCACACCGAACCCCGACGCGCTGATACGGGATCTGAGCAAGACCTATCACCAATGCCCCACCCATGCCGGCGGGCGCGACTGGCCTTTTTCCGCCTACAGTCCGCAAACCAATGTGATGTATGTGCAGCTGCAGAATCTCTGCGCCAACTACAAGGTGCGGGCCAACAACATTCCCAGCAAACCCAGCGATCAGTACAACACCATCGGGGCGCAGGTCATTGCCGACGGCTCGACCAATATCGGAAGGCTGGATGCCATCTCGGTGGAAACCGGCCGCACGCTGTGGAGCTGGGAAACACCGGCCTCCAACTATTCTCCGGTGCTAGCCACCGCCGGCGGGGTGTTGTTCAACGGCTCGATGGACCGCTATCTGCGGGCTTTCGACCAGAGCGACGGCAAGCTTCTGTGGCAGACCCGCCTGGGCTCGCAGGTGTTCGGCGCGCCGGTGACCTTCAGCGTGGCGGGGCGGCAATACATCGCGGTTGCGGCAGGCGGCGGCTACAACACCGGACCGGTGCAACTTCGTCCCGACCTGGATCAGCCCAGCGGCAGCAACATGGTGTATGTGTTCGCTTTGCCGCAATAACGCATTTGCGTTGGACGTGACGCGCCGCTAGCTTCCCGGCCGCTTGTTTTTGGCTATTGCACAATGAAGAAAATGTCAGGCGGCATCGTCCGCGCGCTTGTTTGCGCGACCGCTTTCGCTGCCTTGCCCGCCACAGCCCAGCCGGCGGCGGAGCATGTGATTGTCACCGGCTCAAGGCTGGAGGGCGAAGCCGCTGGCAGCAACGCCACGGTGATGGACGCCGACACCATCCAGGCGCGCGATCCAGGCAGCGTGGCCGACCTGTTGCGCGACCTGCCCGGCGTGTTCGTGCAGCAGTCGGGCGGGCGCGGCAGCGTGGTGTCGCTGTTCACCCGCGGCGCCAAGCCCAATTTCACCCTGGTGCTTCTGGACGGGGTCAAGGCCAATGACCCCACCAACACCCGCGGTGGGTCCTACGACTTTTCGACACTCGATCTGAACGATATTGAACACATCGAGTTCGTGCGCGGCCCGGCATCGGCCATCTATGGTTCCGATGCGGTGGGCGGGGTGATCAACATCATCACCCGTCATGGCGGCGACACACCCGAAGCCGCACTGACTGCCGATGGCGGCAGCTTTGGCTATGCCCGGGTCGCCGGCCACATCAGTGGTCCCGTTGCCGGCGCCACCGGCAACCTGGGACTGTCCTATAGCGACAATGGCATGCCGGTGGACGGCAGCACCTTGAAGGGCACCAATCTGGACGGCGCGCTGACCCTGCCGGAAATCGCCGATTCCACCATCAGCCTGAACGGCCGCTATGGCGGCAGCATCGCCACATCCTTTCCCGATTCCAGTGGCGGCCCGCGGCTGGCGGTGTTGCGTAGCCTGGATCATCGCGACATCCAGGAAGGCGTGTTCGGTGCCAGCGCCCGGCGCGACATCAATCCCTGGTGGGGCATGGCGCTGGATTACGGCTTTTATGACCGTGGCGCGACCGATACCTCGCCGGGGGTGGCCCCCAGTGTGCAGACGCCCGCCGGCATTCCCGCCAATGGCGATGACGCCCGCTTCAGCCGCAACGAAGTCACTTTCACCAACCGGCTGATGCCGTTCGCCGGACTGGATGCAGCTATCGGCATGGACATGCAGGCCGAACATGGCGTGGATGACGGCTATCTACAGTTTGGCCCAGCCAAGTTGCCCGACCATTTTGCGCTGGACCGCACCCTGTGGTCGGGCTTTGCCGAGACGCGCTACCAGATCGCCGATCTCACGGTGTCAGGCAGCGGCCGTTATGACAGCGTGGGCAGGGTGGGCCATGTCAGCCCGCAGGCGCGCGCCGACTATGCCCTGCCCGACTGGGGCACGCAGCTCCAGCTGTTGTGGGGCAAGGCCTACAAGCTTCCCAGCTTCTATGCTTTGGGCAACCCAATCGTGGGCGATCCCAACCTGAAGCCGGAAGAAGCGGAGAATTTCGAGGGCGGCGTCACCCAGAAGCTATGGGATCTCGCCAGCTTGAAGTTCGAAGCCTATGCCACCAATTACCGTGACCTGATCGATTTTCAGCCCGGCGCGGTACCCAAGCTGGTCAATCTTTCCACCGTGCATGTGCGCGGACTGGAGAGTTCGGTGGATTTCACCTGGGATAGTCCTTGGGGCAGCCTGACCGCGACGCCGCGGCTGTCCTATACCGATGCCCGCAACCAGTTGACCGGCGCCGCCTTGCGCGATGTGCCGAGCTGGCTGGCCGGCGCCACCCTGCTGTGGCGGCCCGCCACGAACTGGGACGTGAGCTTCGACATCAATCATGTCGGCAGCATGGTGGACAATTCCGTACCCACCGGCGACGTCACCCTGGCCAGTCATGTGCGCGCCGATCTGGCGGCGCATTACAGGATACTGCCCAACCTGGCGCTGCAGCTGGGCGTGGATAATCTGTTCGACGCCCATTACGAGGATGTGGTGGGCTTTCCCGCGCCGGGCGTGATCGTTCGCGGCGGCCTGACCGCTTCGCTCTAAAAGGGCGGTATGTGGCCGCTCAGCCGGCCCAGCAGTTTGAACGCATAAAGCATGATGCGGCCTCGGACCGGCTTGGCTGGTCCGGTGACATCGGGCAGGCCGAAGCTTTGCAACTGGTGGATGGCGGCATCGTCGCCGTCGTCGGGATGCATGGCGATCCAGTAGAGGATTTTGGGCAGGTCGCGTGGCGGGATCACCGCCTGCAATCGCGCAAACACCAGGCGCGGCACGAAGCGTTCTACCTGTTCCATCTGCAATATGTCCGGCACCGCGGCGAGGCTGAGAAGATTGCGCGTGCGCTGCACCGGGTCAGCGACATTGCCCGGCGCCCAGGCCGCAAGTGCATCGCGGATGCGGTCCAGCGCCGGCAGGATGGCGGGATCAGGCGTATCGTCGGCACGCGACACCGGCGCCACGATGCCGGAATCCGGCGGCAGGCGGTTGAACGCTACATGATCGTAATCGGCGTCGGTGACATCGCGCCACGAGATTTCGGTGGCGGCCGCGGATGCGGGCTTCGCCGCCATGTAGTTGCGCGAGGTGCCGACATCCTGGGTGTCCTGCATCGACTGAACGGTCACACGCCCTTGCAACTCGGCCAGCACGCCGACCACCAGCCACATGCCCAGCGCCACCGCGACCCAGATTTTGTTCGGCGTGAAGCTTTTGTCCCAGCGGAACATGCCGGCGGCGGCGATGCTGCCCGCCAGACCGATCAACCCCAGCGCCAGAAAATCAAAACCCACGCGCGACAGGCCGGTGCCGGTGGCCGAGGCCTGCAAAACCTCCACCGCATAGCGGCCCGGAAAAAAGCAGGCGATATGCTGCGCCCAGGCCGGCAGGCTTTCCAGTTGCACGGCCACGCCGCCGATCATCAGCATGGGCAGGAAGATGCATTGCCCCAGCGCCTGCACCGCCGGAACATTGTCCACCAGCATGGCGATCACCATGCCCATCGCCATGAAGGCGAAAGCGACCAGCGAGAAGCCAAGCCACAGATCGAAAAGATGCAAGGGTAGCGGCATGCCGAAAGCCAGGCCCAGCGCCAGCTGCAACAACGCCGCGGAGATCAACAGCACATAGCGCGCCGCCAGGATGCTGATGACGAAGACCGGACGCGGCACCGGCGCCAGCACGTAACGCCGCCAAACTCCGCGTTCGCGCTCGCCGACGATAGTGGTGGGCAGGCCGAAACAGGCGCCGCCCAGAACGGTCACGGTAAGAAACTGACCGACATGCAGCGCCAGCGGCACCGGATCGTTGCGATAGATCGCCCAGAAGGCGACCAGGAAGATCAGAGGGAAGAGATAGCCATAGAGAATGGCCATCCGGTTGCGGAAGTTCAGCTTCAGGCTGAGCGCGGTCAGATGCAGCAACGCGCTCATGACCGGGCCGTCAGTTGCAGGATCACATCTTCCAGGCTGGCGGACGGCAGGCGGGAGATCAGTTCCTGCGGCGTGCCGGTAGCGACGATGCGCCCGCCCGCGATGACAGTCAGCCGGTCGCACAGCCGCTCGGCCTCATCCATGTCATGGGTGGCGAGCAGTACGGCGCGGCCGGCATCCTTCATGGCGCGGATATGATCCTGCACCTCGCGCCGCATCTGGGGATCAAGGCCCGCGGTCGGTTCGTCCAACACAAACACCTGCGGATCGCCGACAAAGGCCAGCGCCAGGGCCAGCCGCTGTTTCTGCCCGCCGGACAGGGTGTCGTAGGTCGCGTCCTGCTTTTCGCGCAGGCCGAAGCGCGCAATCAGATCACCGGTTGCCAGCGGCCGCGAATAAAAGCTGCGAAACAGATCCAGCGCCTCGCGAGGGCTTATCTTGTCCTGCAGGCCGGTCGCCTGCAGCACCGCGCCAATTCTGGCACTGGCATCGCGCGGGTTGGCGCGCACGTCCTGACCGCAGATAGCAATGCGGCCCGCATCGGCGCGGCCCAGACCCAGGATACATTCCAGGGTCGTGGTCTTGCCCGCGCCATTGGGACCCAGCAGGCCGAAGATCTCGCCCGCGCCGACCTCAAAACTGATACCGTCCACGGCCGTCACCGCGCCATAGCGGCGGGTGAGGCCCTGAACGGCGATAGCTGTGGTCATCCTATCGCGAGGGCTTTTCCAGCTCGGCGTCCGTCCACGGCTTCTTGCGATAGGCGTAGGACAGGCGGAATTCCTTGACCAGTTCGGCATGAATGGGCGCAGCCGTGTTGCCGAAGCTGCCGCGCACATAGGTCAGCACCTGCGCCACCTGGCCGTCGCTCAGCGACTGACCCAGCGGCGGCATCTCGCCGATCGAACCGTCCTTGCCGTTCAACAGCACACGCAACGGCATATCGGGCCGGCCCGTGGCGATCTTGGAGCCAGCCAGGGCGGCGGCGATATGCGGCGCACCCTGACCCTGATCCTGATGGCAGCCGGCGCAGTTGGTGGCGTAGACGCCCTGTCCCGCCTTGAACAACACCTCTTCCTCGGGTGTGCGGGTGTTCTTGGGCGCCGGCGGCACCGGCTTGCCCGGCCAGGTCAGATCGTCCACCACGCTTTTCGCGGCTGTGCCCAGCTCGTCGCTTTCCTTGGCCATGGCGGTCAGCGCCACCGGCTCGGCAGACAGGGCCATCAGCTTCACCGCGGGCCTGGGCCGCACAAACAGATCCGGCACGCCACCGGCGCGCCCGCCCGACACGGCGCTGTTGGGACGAATGTCCTGACCACTGAACCCCGTCGCCGCCCCATGCAGGACAGCGAGACGCAGCGCACCCGACTGATTGGCATTGGTCACCAGCGCGATCATTTTCTGCACCTGGCCTTCATTGCGGCCTTTGGCGGCCGCGCCGGCCAGCATCTGCGCCGCATCGGCGCTGCCGGACTGGGCGACCAACTGAACCAGCGCGTCGGCTTCCTGGCCTTTCAACCCGCTGACCGCGGCATCGACCGTGATCTGGTCATTGCCATATTTCTTCATCACCGCGACAACCGGGGCGAGCCGCATATTGGGCGGCAGTTCGCCCAGCGAGGCGGCGAGCTGGCGGCGCACCAGCCAGTTGGAATCGTCGGCCTTCTTCATCACCGCCGCCAGCATCGAAGCATCACCCTTGGCAAGATAAAGCTCGGAACCACGCACACCCGCATTGCGGACATAAGGATCGGAATCCTCCAGCGCCTTCTTCACCGTGTCGGCGTCCAGCGAACCCATGCCGGCCAAGGTCCACACCGCCTGCACCCGGGTGCGGAAATCCGGTGAAGAAGCCGCCAGTTGTTGTAGGGCCGGCACGGCGGACTTGTCATTGCGCTGAACCAACAGCTGCTGGGCGGTGTCGCGCCACCAGCCGATGGGGTCGGAAAGATGCGCCACCAGCTGGACCGCACTTTCTTCGTTCATCTGCGGCTTGGGCGGAGGCGCCTTCATGCCGGTATGCACCACGCGATAGATGCGGCCCATATGGATGCCGTTCCACAGCTTGTGCTGCATGATGTAGTTCTTCAGATAATCGGTCTGGATCGGCTCGTCCTGCGACACGCCGCGATACATGTCCACGATGTAGAAAGTGCCGTCCCAGCCCGGGGTCAGCGACACCGGCCGGAAACGCTCGTCGCTTGAAGCGAGGAACTCGCCCTTGGAATAGAAATCAGCCGCGGAGAGGTTGCCCGAACCGTCGTCCTGCATCTTCAGCAGATGGACCAGATTTGTGGGCGCATCCACCACCACCGGTTGGCCGTAAAGCTCCTTGGGCAAGGCATCGCCGCGATAGATCATCGGCCAGGAGACGCCCTGATAATAATAGGCCGAGCCATCGGGGCGCGGCACTTCCGGGCGATAGCCGCGATTGACGCCCAGGGTCGGGCGCACCGGCCACACCGCCGATTTTTCCTGGTCCACCAGGTTTTCGTAGAGGCCGCTGGTGCGGGTGACGTCGGGATTGCGCACGAAATAGCTGGGCGCGATGTAATCCACGAACAGCGGATCGGTGTTGAAGTTGCGGAAGATCAGCCCGCCGTCATTCTGGGTGATGCCCCACTGGCCGCGCACCAGATTGGGCACGACTTCGAACTTGCCGTCGCCCTTGAACGCCAGATTATAGTTGTGTTCGGAGATATTGATGGCGTTGTCCATGCCCCAGTAAAGGCCATTGGCGGCATGTTCGATATTGCCCTGGCGGCCGAAGCCGTCCTTGATCACTTCCTTGGTATCGGCCACCAGGTCGCCATTGGTGTCGCAGGATTTGACCAGGTTCGGCGGCTCGCCGATCAGGGCGCAGTTGTGGTCCAAAATCTTGAGCGCGCGCGGCAGGATCAGCTTGTCCTGGAACACGGTGCGCTTGTCATAGATGCCGTCGCCATTGGTGTCTTCCAGGATCACCACATCGCCGACCGGCTCGGTCTCGTTGACCATCTTCTGACCGACGGCATAGCCCTGCATCTCGACGACCCAGAGCCGGCCGTCGCCGTCGAACTCCGCCAGGATCGGGTCCTTGATCAGCGGTTCGGAGGCCACCAGCTGCACCTGATAGCCGGGCGGCATGTGAAAGGTTTTTAACTCCTGCGCCGGCGACAGCGCCGGGGGGAATTTCGGCTGCTTCTTCTGCACGCCGGCCGGCCAGGGCAGATTGAGCGCGGAGGTCAGCGGTCCCTTCTGCGCCGGCTTAGTCGCCGAGAAGCCCACTGCGACCGAAAGAGCGAGTGCCGCGCCTGAAAGCGCATAGATTTTGAATCGCATGGCGAATTCTTCCCGGTGTGAGCTGTATACTGTATTTTGGGCGGGATAATAGACAGGTGCCGGGTGCCGTAAAGCCCCGAAACTTGCGGCCCTTGGTCAGGGGGCGGGAATGGCATTACCCTTGGCGCAGATCGGCTTGCGGCCGGCTTTTTCATGGGGGTTGAAGTGCTCAAGATCGTATCCGCCAAGGTGATCATTACCTGTCCCGGACGCAATTTCGTCACCCTGAAGATCGAGACCTCGGACGGGGTGACCGGGATCGGCGACGCCACCCTGAACGGCCGCGAGCTGGCGGTGGCGAGCTATCTCAACGACCATCTGGTTCCCTGCCTGATCGGCCGCGACGCCCACACCATCGAAGACACCTGGCAGTATTTCTATCGCGGCGCCTATTGGCGGCGCGGGCCGGTCACCATGGCGGCGATCGCCGCGGTGGACATGGCGCTATGGGACATCAAGGCCAAGGTGGCGGGCCTGCCGCTCTACCAGCTACTGGGCGGCAAGTGCCGCGACGGCGCCATGGTCTATACCCACGCCAATGGCAACACCATCGAGGAGACGCTGGCAAAGGCGCAAGGCTATATCGCCCAGGGCTTCAAGGCGGTGAGGCTGCAATCCGGTGTGCCGGGCCTGCCCACCACCTATGGCGTCTCCAAGACGCAGAAATCTTATGAGCCGGCCGATGGCGATCTTCCGTCCGAGCATGTCTGGTCATCGGAGAAATATCTGCGTTCGGTGCCGGAGCTGTTTAAGACCGCGCGCGACCTGCTGGGCTGGGATGTGCATCTGCTGCACGATGTGCATCACCGCCTGACACCGATCGAAGCCGCGCGCCTGGGCAAGGACCTGGAGCCCTATCGCCTGTTCTGGCTGGAAGACACGGTGGTGGCCGAGAACCAGGCCAATTTCCGCCTGATCCGCCAGCACACCACCACGCCGCTCGCGGTGGGCGAAGTGTTCAATTCGATCTGGGACTGCAAGCAGCTGATCGAAGAACAGTTGATCGACTATATGCGCGCCACCGTCACCCATGCCGGCGGCATCACCCATCTCAGGCGGATCGCCGCCCTGGCCGATCTTTATAACGTGCGCACCGGCTGCCACGGCCCCACCGACCTGTCGCCGGTCTGCATGGGCTCAGCGCTGCATTTCGATGTCTCGATCCCCAATTTCGGCATCCAGGAATGGATGCATCACGCGCCCGAAACCGATGAGGTCTTCCCGCACAGCTATTTCTATCGCGATGGTGCGCTGCATCCTGGCGAAACACCCGGCCATGGCGTGGAGATCGACGAAAAGCTTGCCGCCAAATATCCCTACAAACGCGCCTACCTGCCGGTGAACCGGCTGGAAGACGGCAGCATGACGAATTGGTGATCCCGCCGGGCCAGCACCCTTTATGCTGGCCGTCGAAGAATTGAATTTTTCCAATCTGTTGCGCCGAGGCTTGTACCCGATCCCGCCCTTGCCGGGGCCGGGCCGGCCGCTTAGGCTAATGTCCGTTAACAGCTTTTGGCTGGGGCGGGGAATGGATCTGAAGCAAAAGGGCGTGGACGGCGTCACGCTGGCCACCGCACCAGGCCGTATAGACCTGTATAACGCCGATGACTTTACCGCCGCACTATCAGCCGCGCTTGCCGACAGCAAAACTGCCTTGATCCTGGACTTTTCGGACGTGGAATATATCAGCAGCGCCGGGTTCAGATCGCTGCTGATTACGTTCAAGGCTTCCAAGACCGGAAACAAGGGTTTCGCTGTCGCCGCACTTACGCCAACCATCAAGGAAATCTTCGACATCGCGCGTTTCAGCCAGGCGCTTCCCATCTTCCAGACCACCCGCGAAGCGGTGGCCCAGCTGGCGCCGGACGCGCTGGCCAAGTTCGACGCGGGCTAAAGGGGAACACCATGAAAGTCACTTTCTGGGGCACGCGCGGCTCCCTGCCCGCACCACAGGGCGCCAAGGGCGTGCGCAAGAAACTCGTCAACGCCCTGGTTAAGGGCACGGGAAAAAATCTCGATACGCCGGAGAAGGCGGAAGCCTTTTGCGACAGCGAATTGAAATTTTTCAAACACAGCACTTTCGGCGGCAATACATCCTGCGTGCAGGTGGATACCGGCGGTGCGGACTATCTGTTGTGCGACCTGGGCTCCGGCGCGCGCGAATTCTCGCTCGGCGCCATCATCACGCACGGACCCAAGCAGCCGCAAACCTATCACGTGCTGATCTCCCATGTGCATTGGGACCACATCATGGGCTTTCCCTTCTTCGTGCCTTGTTACATCCCGGGAACCGCATCATCCTCTACAGCTGCCACGACAAGATGGAACAGGCGATCCGCGGCCAGAACCATAGCCCCTGCTTTCCGGTCG
>Ga0302314_10022806_pt1 | contig 10249 bp, 10 predicted proteins | sample III_Palsa_N2_3_FD_200533 | JGI IMG/M metagenome (GOLD analysis project Ga0302314, IMG submission 200533) | Peat permafrost microbial communities from Stordalen Mire near Abisko, Sweden - III_Palsa_N2_3 | ecosystem: Environmental > Terrestrial > Soil > Palsa > Peat permafrost | place: Sweden... | reverse complement strand
GATGCGGCGCCGCCGCTGCCGCCGCCCACCGACCACTGAGGGTGCATCGCACGGCCCGGGACCCGCACCGGACCTGGAGCGCACGCCGCGAGCGCCCCCGCGCCCGCACCGGTTTCTTCAGATCGCAGCATGCGGCACGCCGAGCCGCTCGGCCAGCGGTTCGAGCTGCTGCCAGGGCAGTCCGTAGGTGCCGGGCCGGCGCGCGCCGAGCATATGCAGGTCCGAACCGGCGCTCATCAGCAGCTTGCGGGAACGGGCCAGCTCGAGCAGCTGCTCGGCAAGCAGCGGATCGAGGTTCGGATGGGCGACCTCCAGGCCGTCGCAGCCCTGGTCGAGCAGCTCGGCGACCAGGGTCGCCGAGCGGTAGACACCCGGATGGGCGAGGATCGCCACCCCGCCGGCCGCGCGGATCGCCTCGCAGCAGCTGCGCAGCGGCGGGAACTGCGGCAGGCCGGTGTCGCGGATGTGCTCATCGCCCAGGTACAGGGCGAAGGCCTCATGCATCGAGACCGCGCCGCCGCGGCGCACCAGGGCCCGCGCCAGGTGGTTGCGGCCCAGCGACTCGGCCCGGCCGTCCTCGAGGTCGGCGACCGTGACCTGGCGCGCGACCGACGCCGGCAGGCGGCTGAGCACCGCCGCGATGCGCTCGCGGCGCTGCAGGCGGATGCCGGCCAGGAAGGCGTTCAAGGCCGCATCCTCGGGATCGATGCCGAGGGCCACGACGTGCACCTCGCGGCCTTCGACCCCGCTGGTGATCTCGATGCCCGGGATCAGCCCGGGCTCATGGCGCAGCTCGCGCCAGCCGGCGAGGCTGTCGTGGTCGGTGACCGCCCACGCCTCCACGTGCTCATGCCGCACCGCGGCGAGCAGGTCGCGCGGTTCGAGCATCCCGTCGCTAAGACAGGTGTGCAGATGGAAGTCGATGCGCATGACTAGCGGTGCCGCCCGACATAGATCACCAGGCCCAGGATCGCGATCAGGACGACGGCGCCGATCAGCACCCAGTTGCCCATCGAGCCCACGCCCGAGGCGCTCGGGGTGGTGGCCTTGGCCGCGGCCTTGGGCCGGCGGTTGGGATCGGCCTGCACGGCCTCGATCTCGGCGATCAGGGCCTTGGCGCTGGCCGGGCGGTTGGCCGGATCCTTGGCGAGCATGCTGTGGATCAGCGCGGCCACGCCGACCGGGATGTCCGGGACCAGGCTCGCCACCGGCTTGGGCTCCTCGCGCAGCACCTTGGTCATGACCTCGGTGCCGTTCTTGCCGTCGAAGGGGATGATGCCGGTGACCGCCTGGTAGAAGGTCGCGCCCAGGGCGTAGATGTCGGCCGAGGCGGTGGCGTCGCGGGCGTTGCGGATCTGCTCGGGCGGCATGTAGGCCGGCGAGCCCATGGCGATGCCCTGCATGGTCAGCCCGCCGCCGGCGGCGGCGTCGTTGTCGACCTGCTTGGCCAGGCCGAGGTCGGCGAGCTTCGCGCGGCTGCCGTTCTCGATCAGGATATTGGCCGGCTTGATGTCGCGGTGGATGATGCCCTGCGAATGCAGGTGGTCCAAGGCGTGGGCGACCTGCATGATGAAGGTCGCGGCGTCGCGCCAGGGCAGCCGGCCCTGCTCCTCGATCAGCCCGGCCAGGGTCGGTCCGTCGATGAACTCCATGGTCAGGAAGTGCACGCTGCGGTCCTGGCCGCAGTCGTAGACCCCGACCACCCCGTCGTTGCGGATCTTGGCGCAGAGATTGGCCTCGCGCTGGAAGCGCTGCACGATCTCGGCATCGGCCGCGGCCTTGCTCGAGAGCATCTTGATCGCCACGCGGCGGTTGACCGAGATCTGCTTGGCCTCGTAGACCACGCCCAGCGCCCCGGCGCCGAGGCGTTTGACCAGGCGGCAGCCGCCGATCTCCTGGTTGACGAGCTTGTCCTCGATCACCGCCTCGGCGACGATCACCATCGAGCGCTGGCAATAGGGGCATGGCACGGACTTGCCGACGAGCTTGGTGTGGGCGCGGAATTCGTGATTGCAGGATTTGCAGGTTTGCAGGAATGCGTCAGACACGATGGGGCCCCAGGGAGCCGGGATCATGCGCAGCTTTTCGCCGCAGCCAATCGGCATATGTTCCGCCCATGCCTGACGCCAGCGAGGTCGATCCCGAAGCCGTGGTGGCGGTTGAACTGGTCTTCGACCACGTCATGACCAACAAACGCCTGCTGCGCCAGGCGCTGACCCACGCCAGCCGCTGCGGCGCCCAGGCCACTCCCGCCTACAAGCTGCGCGAGGCCAACGAACGCCTGGAATTCCTCGGTGACGCGCTGCTCGGCGCGGCCCTGGCCAGCATGCTCTACGAACGTTTTCCCGCATCCGACGAGGGGCATCTGTCGCGCCTGCGCGGCCAGCTCGCCAGCCGCGCCACCTTGGCACGGGCCATGGAGTCCGGGCCGCTGCTGGCGTATTGCCTGGCCGGGCCCCAGCTCGGCCCCGACCCGGCATCATGGCCAGATTCCGTGAAAGCGAATGTTGCAGAAAGCATCCTTGCCGCGATCTGGCTGGACGCCGGCTGGGCGCCCCTGAAGCATGCCGTGGAGCGCTTCCTGAGCCCCTTTCTCGATGAACCCGGTTCAGGACGCGAGGATGCGCGGATGCGCGTCCAGACCTGGTCGCTGGAGCACGTCAAGCGCCTGCCCGAATACCACTGCGAGCGCAGCGGCGGCACCGACCATGAGCCGGAATTCGCGGCCCAGGTGCGGGTCGGAGCGCATCAGGCCAGCGGCACCGGGCGCAGCCGCCGCCGCGCCGAGACCGCCGCGGCGCAGGCCCTGCTGGCCCTGCTGCCGGGGGCCGGGTCGGCCACGCCCCCCTGAGGAGTGATTGCCCCGAGCGTGTGGAGGCGATGATGACGCCATGCCGGTGACCGGACTGCCCGATCGCAAGATCCATCGCCTGTGCTGGAACTGCCGCTGCTGGTTCCATCTCCATGAGGGCATCCTCGACTTTCCGCCGGTCTCAGGCCCCCTGTCCTTCCTCTTCTCGCTCAGCGGACGGATGCTCGACGACGACAGCCGGCGCCGCTTCTACTGCCTGGCCTGCCATGAGAAGGTCGCGCTGCGCGCCAAGCACCAGCGCCAGACCCTGCAGTGGTCCGTGGTCGGCCTGCTGGCCGCGGCGATCGCCATCTACGTGGTCTGGGCCATGGGCTACCTGCAGCTGCACTGATGCCTGACCCCTGCCCCCCGCCCGTCACATCGTCCCCGCGGCCCTCGCCATGAGCGGGATCGATGGCAATGGCAATGGCAACGCCGCGGATGAGCTGCGCAGCTTCCTGCGCGTCGCCACCGGGATCCACGCCGAGATCAGCGCCGCGGGCGGCACGGTCAGCGGCCTGACCCGCGATGTGAGCATCAAGGGAGTGTTCATCCTCACCGACCAGCCCCTGCCCGAGGGCTCGACCTGCACCGTGCTGCTGCGCCTCGATGGCCAGCGCAGCGGCGGCGGGGTGCGGGCCACCGGCTATGTGTCGCGGGCGGTGGCCGACGGCATCGCCATCGAGTTCACCGCGATCATCGGACTGGACAGCTGGGACCACCTGCGCGGACTGGTCATGCTCAATGCCGAGGACGTGGCGCGCGCCCAGGAGCAGCTCGCCGGCCATGTGGGGCTGCGGCCGAGGCCGGAGACGATCTGAACAGCGGCAAGAAGCCCCGGACGTGCGACTCCTGCGGGAGCGCCGCGCGAACGCCCTGCTAGTTGTAGTTCTTCTGGACGACGTCCTTGGCGATCTTGTGGTCGCCTTCCCAGACCAGCTCCTGGGTCTTCACATCGGTCAGGTTCATCTCGATGTCGTAGAACTTCTGCTTGCGGTTGTCCTGCTGGTCGTTCTGCGTGGTGATCTTGCCCTCGAGCAGGAAGTCGGCGCCGGTCTCGGCGAAGCTCTCGTGGCGCGTGTCGGCCGAGGCGTTGACGTCCTGGTCCTTGCGCTCGTCGCGGGCCTGGTCGGTATCCTCGTTGGAGGCGACGATCGTGACCTTGCCGGTATTCAACAGCGAGCGGCGGATGTCGTCGGTGAGGATGGTGACGGTGATGTCCTCCTGGGTGCGGTTGTAGACCCGCCCGACCTTGACGCTGGGCTTGCGTCCGAACTTGGCCTGGAAGTCGGAGACCCATGACTGGTTGGTGACCTGGTGGCTGAGGTCATCGGCCGCCTCCTGGCTGTCGGTCGCGTTCCAGTCGCCCGAGAGGTCGCGTACCGCGTTGGTGTCCGTGCGCGAGACCTGGGTCGAGTCGCCGCCGCAATTGATCAGAACCAGGGGGGAGAGCAGGACACAGGCGACCAGCAGGGCGCGGACGGGGGACTTCATGGTTTTCCTCGTGGGGCTTATTTCGGGTTTTGGATAGGAATGGGATAGGTGCGGGCGGGGACGATGGTGACCTGCCCGGCTCGGACCTCGAAGGTGCCGTCGGGGTGGTCGCCATAGGCGTTCTCGATCTCCACCGAGTAGCGGCCCGCCGGCAGGTCGACCAGCGCCGCCTCGACATGGTTGGGCAGGGTCGTCCAGGCGCGGGTGTCGGCGGTCTCGGAGATGGTCGCGGCCGCGCTGCCGAAGAGGTTGACCACCGTCTCCACCACCGCCCCCTCCTCGCCGCCGCCCACCGCCTTCTTGGCCTGGACCGCGGCCTCGGCCGCGACGATCTGCTTGGTGACCGCGCGGATGATGGTCTTGGCCAGCAGGCGCGGCTGCTCGTCCTTGAGGGTGGCACGCGCGTAGGCGTCGAGGTCGGAGACCACCTCCAGGCGCTCGATCACCGGTTCCGAGCCGGGCCCGGGCGTCAGCGGCGTCAGGTGCACGCGCGCCGGCGCGAGGATCGGATCCTCCTCGGCATCGACCGGCAGCTGCATGCCGAAGACCGCCATGCCGCCGGGGGTCATATGGTCGAGGATGTCCTGCGGCAGCGGCACCACCCAGTCGGCGGCGACCATGGAGTTCGGGCCCTTGGCCCAGAAGCCCATGCCGGCGATCGAGAAGTTGGTGGTGGTGGAGCCCTCGGCGCGCTCGTCGGAGGTCAGGGTCGGGGCCATGGTGGCATAACCGATCGAGAGGATGCGCGGCCGTGAGATGAAGTCGACGTGGTTGAGCACCAGAACCGAGCCGTAGCCGCTGGGCAGCTCGGGACGCGGCTGCGGATCGAGGCCGTAATGCTTCGCCTCGTCGTCATAGGAGCCCGGGTCGTAGGCCAGGCAGTGGCGCAGGAACATGCGTTCGACGACATGCGGCCGGTGGCCGACCTCCCAGTGGAAGTGCCGATCCGCCCCCAGCGCTGCCTGCTCCTGCACATAGGCGTCGAGCGCGCGCTTGAACATCACCTGGCTGAACTGCTGGTCGTCCTCGGTGCGGCTCGAGGGCGGCAGGGCGTAGATGACCAGTCCCGCCAGGAAGCGCGCGAAGGGATCGTCGCGATAGCGGTGCTCGTCGGCATCGTCGCTGGTCTCCTTGAGCTCATCAAGGGTCATGCGCCGGGCGCGCGACAGGGCCTTCTCGTAATGGTCCTCGGCCTGCTCGGCGGACGGCGCGACCGCGCTGTCGCCCATGCCGGCGGCGGTCTGGGCCTGCACCACCTGGCTGAGGATGCGGTAGTAGTCGACCTGGATGGATTCGAAGCCATGTCCCGCATAGGGGCGCGCATTGTCGTTGAGCAGGTAGGTGGTGGTCTCGGCGGCGATGCTCTTGGTGCGGCGCTCGTCGACCAGCTTGGCGGCGGCGTCGAGGTGCAGGTCGGCGGCCGCGAAGTCGCCGGCCAGGCTCGCCACCAGGCCCCGCTCCATCTGCCACAGCAGCAGCTGCTTGTCGTCATAGTGGGCCTGCTTGCCGGTGTCGCCGCCGGCCGCGAGCGGCTCGCCCGCCTCATTGCTACCATAGAGGCCGTTGATGCGCGCCGCGGCGATCGGGAACTGCTTGGTCTGGACTTCGAAGAGCGTCTTCTGGCGCTCACGGTCGAAGCTCGTGCCGCAACCGCACATCGCCACCACGGCAAGCGCTCCGGCACACAGGAATACTGGACGGGCGACCATCGACATCAGCTCACTTTCATGGCTTCCCCCGCACCGCAAGCGCCTGCCCACGCAGGCTGAGCACGCTGCCCACCCGCTGCACGAGGCGCAGCGCCCGCGGCAGCGGCAATTTCTTGACCAGTCCTGGCCTCTCCCTACCGTGTCGAACCCCCATGGACCTTGTAGCTCAGTTGGTTAGAGCGCAAGATTGTGGCTCTTGAGGTCGCGGGTTCGAACCCCGTCAAGGTCCCCAGATGAAATGCCTCGGTTTTGCCGGGGTTTTTTCATTCCCGCCCTGATGCATTCTGAATAACGGTGCAGGTTGGCCGGGTTCGTCCCCAGCACGGTGCAAGCCTCCCTGGTTGCAGCGATCCCGACCCCGGCACGATTGACCGGCATGAGCGACTACGTCCGACGCATCCTCGATGCCCGCGTCTATGACGTCGCGGTGCAGACACCGCTCGATCCCATGGTCCGGCTCAGCCAGCGCCTGGCGGCGCGCATCCTGATCAAGCGCGAGGACCTGCAGCCGATCTTCTCCTTCAAGATCCGCGGCGCCTACAACCGCATCAGCCGCATCCCCGCCGCCGAGCGCGCCGCCGGCGTGATCTGCGCCTCGGCCGGCAACCACGCCCAGGGGGTTGCGCTCTCGGCCAAGCAGCTCGGCATCCCCGCGACCATCGTCATGCCGGTCACCACGCCGCTGATCAAGGTCGACGCGGTACGCCGCTGGGGCGGCACCGTGATCCTCCATGGCGACACCTTCGACGAGGCCAACGCCCAGGCCCGCCTGCTCGCCGCCGCCCAGGGCATGACCCTGGTCCATCCCTATGACGATCCGGACGTCATCGCCGGGCAGGGTACGATCGGCATGGAGCTGCTGCAGCAGCACCCCGAGGCGATCGAGGCGATCTTCGTGCCGATCGGCGGCGGCGGTCTGGCCGCGGGCATCGCCTCCTACGTGAAGTTCCTGCGTCCCGAGGTGAAGGTGATCGGCGTCGAGCCGGTCGACGCCGCCTCGATGAAGGCGGCGATCGAGGCGGGGGCGCGTGTCGCCCTGCCCCGCGTCGGCTTGTTCGCCGACGGTGTCGCGGTGCGGCAGGCCGGGGAGGAGACCTTCCGCCTGTGCCGCGAGCTGCTCGACGGGGTGATGGTCGCCGACAACGACGAGATGTGCGCGGCGATCAAGGACATCTTCGAGGATACCCGGGTGATCGCCGAGCCGGCCGGCGCCTTGTCCCTGGCCGGGCTCAAGCGCTATGCCGCCGAGCATCCGCACCGCACCGGCTCGCTGCTGGCGATCAACAGCGGCGCGAACATGAATTTCGACCGCCTACGGCACATCGCCGAGCGCTCCGAGATCGGCGAGGAGCGCGAGATCCTCCTGGCCGTGACCATCCCGGAGGAGCGAGGCGCGTACCTGCGCTTCATGCATGTGCTGGGGGACCGCAGCATCTCGGAGTTCAACTACCGCTACGCCGACAATCGCGCGGCGCACGTCTTCGTCGGCATCAAGCTCCAGGACGCGCGCAGCGAGAAGCCGGAGATCATCACCAAGCTGTCGAGCCTCGGCTATGCGGTCCTGGACCTCAGCGCCGACGAGACGGCCAAGCTGCACATCCGCTACATGGTCGGCGGGCAGGCCTCGCAGCTGCATGATGAGATCATCCTGCGCTGCGAGTTCCCGGAGCGGCCGGGCGCGCTCTTGCGCTTCCTGGAGAGCGTCGGGGCCGCCTGGAACATCACCCTGTTCCATTACCGCAACCACGGTGCCGACTACGGCCGCGTGCTGGTCGGGCTGCAGGTGCCTCAGGCCGAGCATGCGACGCTGGTTGCGCGCATGCGTGGACTGGGCTTTCCCTTTGAGGACGAGACCGCCAATCCCGTGTACCGCATGTTCCTGGGCGCGTGAACGCGCCGGCGCCCAGCCCCTACCCGAGGCGCAGGCTCAGGACCGACGGCTGCGCTGATGGCGCTGCAGGAAGTCGCGGGGCGTGAGACCGGTCATGCGATGGAAGACGCTTGAGAAGTGGAAGGCGGTGCGGAAGCCCACGCGATGCGCGGTCTGCTTGACCGAGGCGCCCGGCTCGGCCAGCAGCCTGCGCGCCTCGCGGATGCGGATGGTGCGCATGCGCTGCATCACCGTCTGCCCGGTCTCCTGCACGAAGCGGTGGCACAGCGATGAGACCGACAGCCCGAGGCGTTCGGCCAGGGCGTCGAGGCTGAGGGGACGCGCCAGGTGGCGCAGCGTCTCGGCCTCGAGGCGCTCGCCCAGGCCTGGCGGACGCGGTCCCGCCGAGCCGATGCACCAGGGCGACTGCGGCGTGCCCTCGCCGCCGCGCCGGCTGGCGGTGATGAGCGCGCCCAGCACCACCAGCGCACGGCCCTGCAGTGCGAGGCCCATGCCGTCCTCGCCGCGCTCCTGCAAGTCGCGCATCGCATAGAGGTGGGGCACCAGCTGGCGTTGCGGGTCGAGGATGACCGACAGGCCCTGGGCCGCCGCACGCGGCAGGGTCAGTGGTGCGGCGATGGTGAACAAGAACCACATCACCTCCTCGGTCGCCTCCGGCAGGCGGTCGCGATGCCAGTACGGCGTGCGCGGGGCGTAGAGATGCCAGGAGCATGGCCTGCGTCGGAAGGTCGCGTGGCCGTCGAGCTGCGCACCGACCTGCGCCTCGACGTCCTCGCGCTCGTTCCAGTCCAGGACCCAGGAGTCATAACGGTAGGGCCCCTGCCACACGTCGCGCGGCCGGGTCGACGCCGCCGGTGCGGCGAAGACGGCAGCGACCGATACGCCCCGCAGTTGCAGCATTTGGTATGTCTCCTACAGGATTTTCATCTCTCCTAGGGTAAAGTCCAATGCATGAGCACGACCCTCCTGCATGATTCCGTAGCTACGAGCATGGTCAGCGCCGAGCAGCGCTACCTCTTCGACCTTCAGGGCTTCCTGGTGGTGCCGCAGGCGCTGCCGTGTGAGCTCCTCACCCAGCTCAACCGGCATCTCGACCAGGCCTGCCGGCGCGCGATCGCCGACGACGCCACCACCCACCGCTTCATGTCGATCCTCGACTGGGGCCCGGCGCTGCGCGCCGTGATCGACTGCCCGGTGATCCGCCCGTACCTGCAGGAGTTCATCGGCGCGGGCTACCGCCTGGACCATGACTATGCGGACATCATCCGCAGCGGGCACAGTCCGATCGGCGCTTCGCTGCATGGCGGCAACACGCCCTATGACGGCACCTGCTCCTACCAGCACCGCGACGGGCGGATCCGTTCCGGGCTCCTGGCGGTGGCCTTCAATCTGCACGATGTCGCTCCCGGCGATGGCGGCTTCGCCTGCATTCCCGGCAGCCACAAGGCCAATGAGGCGCTGCCTGCGGACTGGATCCCGCTCGACCATCCGGCGGACTGCGTCCGGCCGGTCACCGGGCCCGCCGGCACCGCCATCATCTTCACCGAGGCCCTGACCCATGGCACGCTGCCCTGGCGCGGGAGCCGCGAGCGGCGCACCCTGTTTTACAAATACAGTCCAAGCAGCATGTCCTGGTCATCGCGCTACTACGACGTGCAGCGCTACCCGGAGCTGACCCCGGGTGCGCGCGCGCTGCTTGAGGCGCCAAATGCGCGCTACCACGGCCGCGACGCCGCGCGCCTGGCGTAGACTGGCGCCCGCTCCCGCCATGGCCGCGCCCGATCGCGGTCAGGGCCAGCGCGGGGGCCTCATCGCAGCTGCGCCCCCTCGGCACCAGGCGTCAGCGCCCCGCAGCCGCCCACCCGCAGCACCGGCAGCGCGCACCCCCGCGCGCTACTCGCGCTCGAGCAGATCGTCGATGCGCAGGCCCTGGGCCTCCATGTACTCGGCGCCTTCGGCCGAGAGCGGCGTCCAGGGGATGAGCTCAAGGCGCTCGCGCGCGATCGGCGACTTGGTCCATTCGCAGATGCCATAAGGCAGCGGCCGGCCCGAGTCGATCTTCGCCACCGCCCGTTCGATCAGACGCAGCAGGATGCCCTCCTCGATCGCGCTGGCGTCACTGACGTCCTGCTCCTGCACGTCGCTGGCGACCTCGGCCAGATGGTTCGAAGAGATGCTGACGTGCTCGCTGGGCATGATCTCGTGCGCCTGGGTCACCAGATCGCCGACCATGCGCCGCTGCTCGCTGATCAGACGTGCGCGCCAGGCCGGGAACTCGCTGGGCGTGATCGGACCAATGGCGCT